>ERZ791906.121-NODE-121-length-120418-cov-11.604621_pt1 | contig 120418 bp, 99 predicted proteins | sample MGYA00510146_ERZ791906 | MGnify/ENA primary metagenome ERZ791906 (study PRJEB30046, sample SAMN00792096) | human gut metagenome | study: EMG produced TPA metagenomics assembly of the A metagenome-wide association study of gut microbiota in type 2... | reverse complement strand
ATATTCATGTATTTATCATATCATATTTTGAGTTTAGTGTCAACAGGCTCTAAATAAAAATTGGTTTACCATATGTATTTCCGATATTGTGACATGCTTAAAAAAGAGGAAAGTTATGAAAAAAGAAATTGCAGAAGAACGTATGCAAAATATGAAAAATGCGTATTTGAAGTTGGATAATGTATTGAATCATTTGCCTGATGCCATTCCAGAAAAGATGAAGGGTGTTTTGCGTGACAAAATATTAGGAGACAAACAATTAAAAGAATTGATGGAAGGCATTGATGAGCATAGACCACCTCGCTTTTTCTTGATCGGTCGGACTGGTGTTGGAAAAAGTAGCTTGATTAATGCTTTATGTGGGAGTTACTTGGCAAAGGTTAGTGATATAGAAAGTTGTACTTCTGATGTTGATATTTACCATTGTATGGATGGAGATAGAGTCCTTTTAGATATATTAGATACTCGTGGAATTGCAGAGTGCAATAAAATCAATGACTCTTATGACGCTGAAAAGCAATTGATCGATCAAGTGGTTGACTTTTGTCCAGATGTAGCTATTTTTGTTTTAAATGCCACAACTCGTGATGATAGCATTTTACAAGACATAGAGCTTTTGAAAAAGGTGCTGAAAAAGTATCAGGCAATAAATAAAATAGAACTTCCAGTTGTTGCTGTTGTTAACAAAGTGGATGAAATACCGCCGGCACGTATTAAAAATCCAAAAGAGTATACAGAAAATAAGATAAATAGTATTTCTGAAAATGTAAAAAGATATAAAACTGCAATTGTTTCTAATGGTCTTAAAATTCACAGCATTGTTCCGGTGTCTTCGTTGATGGATTGGCAAACGCCGGATGGAATTGAAGTTAATGCGGATAACATTAATAATTTTCCGAAGAGTGACATTGAAAATCTGCAAATTCAATTTGACGGCAGATTTCAAATTGAAACTTTATTAAATAGTTTGGAGGATGCCATACAAGACTTCTCAGGGAAAATGGGTTTGAGGATGGCATTACGTTTGGAAGAATTGATGAAAAAGATGGCAGGTCATCTTGTTGGCATATTTAGTTCCATTTCTTCTGGAGTAGCGGTAACGCCAATTCCTATTGCTGATATTTATATTTTAATATCTTTGCAGACAATTATGGTAATGCTGATTGCAGCGTTAAGTGGAAGAGAACTGTCATTTAATGCTGCAAAAGAATTTATAGCATCTTTAGGTGGAGTAGTTGGCGCAGGAGTGCTTTTTCGATTTGTTGCTCAGCAGACATCAAAATTAGCAAATGGACTATTTCCCGGGGCTGGCTCTGCTATTAGTGCTACGATTGCGTTTAGTGGTACATATTCTATCGGAAAAGCCGCAACCTCTTATTACATAGAAGAGGTTGATTTGAAATTTGTGAAGAAAAAGTTCAAAGAAAATCATAAACGTGCCGAAAAGGAATCGAAAAGAGCATTAGAACCTGCATAATATTTTGAAAGCCGGCGGTGGCATCCCATCGCCGGCTTTTTGTATGCCTTGCAAGAAAAAATGTGAATCTTTCTGCAAACGTCTTGACAATTTCACGGAAACAGTGTAAAATAAAAGTGTTGTATCAAATTACAAACGATTCCCGGCGGTGATGCCGGGTTGACGCTGCGTTTTATCGTGTGCGTTTTGTTTTATTCATGAATCCCGTTCCGGCCGGGCGGCGTGCCTGCCGGACGAGTTCCGATAGAGTATGAAGGCTCTTAGAGCGTGCGCCCCATAAAAAGAAATGCACGTTTTTTGCGGGGTACACTTGAATAATGAGAATTGCCTTTTTCTAGGAAATGGGCTTGTAGTGGCACAAGACCGGGCAGGAGAACCGGCTGTGCGGCATACATGAAATGAATCTTCCGGCAGAGAACGCCGCAAAAACCGCAGAATCGGAGAATGCTGCGGCTTTTTCCGTGATGCACGTGAAGAGAACAAGTGAATACGAGACGCACATACCCCTTTGGGCGAAAACGCTGCTGTGTTGTATACAGATAGACACTGAGGGATCGCTTTCTCAGGAGGACGCTCCCTGCAAATCAGCATAAGGAGGTAGTGCAGAGAGATGCAAGAGATGAATTGGGCGCTGGTAGCCGTGCTGTGTCTGGTCGCTCTGCTGATCGGTGCGGCGGTCGCCGGATTTCTGGCGTACCGCAAGGGCGTAGCCAACGGCGCCGAACAGCGGAAACAGCAGGCAGAAGCAGCCATCGGTTCCGCCGAAAAAGAAGCCGGACGCATTCTGGAAGATGCCAAAAAAGAGGCAGAGGCAAAGCGCAAGAATGCCATGGTGGAAGCAAAAGATGAGATCTATAAACTCCGCTCTGAGGCGGAAAAAGAAATCAAGGACAGACGCTCTGAGATCGGACGGCAGGAACGCCGCATCCAGCAGAAGGAAGAGAATCTGGACAAAAAGACCGACAACCTGGATCGGAAAGAAGAGTCCCTCAAGCAGCGGCTGAAGAATGCAGACCGCAAGCTGGCAGAGGCAGAAGAAGTCAAGGAAAGCCAGCTGAAGGAACTGGAGCGTATCTCCGGTCTGACACAGGATCAGGCGAAAGAGTACATTCTCAACTCCCTGGACAGCGAACTGGTACACGAAAAGGCAGTCAAGATCTCCTACTATGAGCAGCAGATCAAGGACGAGTGCGAAGAAAAGGCACGGAGCTATATCTCCCTCGCCATCGCAAAGTGTGCCGCAGACCAGGTGTCCGAGACGGCGGTTTCTGTTGTGGCGCTGCCCAACGACGAAATGAAGGGTCGCATCATCGGCAGAGAGGGCAGAAACATCCGGACACTGGAAACACTGACCGGTGTAGACATTATCATCGACGATACACCGGAGGCAATTGCGCTTTCCTGTTTCGATCACGTCCGCCGGGAAGTGGCACGTATCGCACTGGAAAAGCTGATCGCAGACGGCAGAATCCACCCGACCAAGATCGAGGAAATGGTGGAAAAGGCGCGCCGGGAAGTGGAACACCGCATCCGCCAGGAGGGCGAACGTGCCGTTCTGGAGACCAATGTACACGGTCTGAACAACGAACTGGTAAAGCTGCTGGGACGGCTGTATTACCGCACCAGCTATCGGCAGAATGTGCTGATGCACTCCATCGAAGTGTCCAAGCTCTGCGGCGTTCTGGCGTCGGAGCTGGGCGTAGACGCAAACCTGGCACGGCGTGCCGGCTTGCTCCACGACATCGGTAAGGCGCTGACCGCCGAGATCGAAGGCTCTCACGTGCAGATCGGCGTAGATGTCTGCCGGAAGTACAACGAGAACAATGAGGTCATCCACGCCATCGAGGCGCATCACAACGATGTGGAGCCGAAAACGGCGATCGCCTGTATCGTACAGGCAGCGGATGCCATCTCCGCAGCCCGTCCGGCAGCGAGAAGTGAAAACTATGAAAACTACATCAAGCGTCTGCAAAAGCTGGAAAGCATCTGCGCATCCTATGAGGGCGTGGAGAAGTGCTATGCACTCCAGGCAGGCCGTGAGATCCGTGTAATGGTAGTGCCGGAAGTCATCAACGATGAAAAGATGGTGCTGGTGGCACGGCAGATCGCAAAGCAGATCGAGACGGAAATGGATTATCCGGGACAGATCAAGGTAAATCTGATCCGGGAAAGCCGTGTCGTGGACTATGCGAAGTAACAGAAAACAAAAATGACGAGCCGGGTGTTTCTGCGGAGACACCCGGCTTTTGCTTGAAAATTGATTTTGCTCTTGACAAATTTTCCAAAATATCGTATGATAAAAATATATTGTCTTATCAAATGCGGGACAATGCAGAAAGGGGAACGAGACATATGGAACACGATCATTCTCAGCATCCGGCGGCGATCCCGGCGCAGATGCCGCCGGAGTCACAGCTGGCAGACGTGGCAGAGCTGTTCAAGATCTTTGGCGATCTGACACGGGTACGGATCATTTTCGTCCTCTTTCAGCACGAAGAATGCGTCCGGGATATTGCGCAGAAACTGGAAATGACCCAGTCCGCCATCTCCCACCAGCTTCGTGTTTTGAAACAGTCCCGGCTCGTGGTCAGCCGCCGTGAGGGAAAAACCATTTTTTACTCTCTGGCGGATGCGCACATTTCCTCCATCTTCGGACAAGCGCTGGAACATATCCAGGAATAGCCGGAAAAATGTTTGGAAAACCTCTTGCTTTTTTGCATGGCATCTGCTATAATAAAGAGTAGCAGGGTGTGTCCCTGCGGAAACATACACGGAGGTGAATTTCCATGGCATATAAAATTACTGACGCCTGTCTCAGCTGCGGCACTTGTAAGGATGCCTGTCCTGTAGACGCTATCTCTGAGGGTGCTGACAAGTACGAGATCGCTGAAGATGCTTGCATCTCCTGCGGTTCCTGTGCTTCGGAATGTCCGGCAGACGCAATCGAGGCTGACTAAGCCTTGTTGGAACAAACAGACAAAAAAAGCTGTCCCACTCCGGCTTCACACTGGATATGGGGTGGCTTTTTCTTTTTGAGGCGAGCTTTGCACAGACAGAGCCGCCTCTGGATAGAAAGGAATCGGAATATGAAAACAACATTACAGCGTGCAGTCTGCCTGCTGCTGAGCAGTGCTTTGCTGCTCTCTCTGGGTGCCTGCGGCAAAAAGAAGGAAAAGGAAAACTCGGTGCGTGACGTGGCAGAAGAAACCTCTGCGGAGACCACGCAGGAAATGCGGAAGGTGGAGAGTCACGAGGGCAAGATCGGAGAACAGGTCACAGACCAGGAAGTCGTGGCAACGCTGAAAAAGGCGTATGTTTCGGACTATACCTTTACGGAAAATGACCAGGAGATCGGGCTGACCTTCTTCGAATTCGAGATCCAGAACAACGGCGACGAGGAACTGGTCGCAGATATGCTCTCCCGGACGTTCGGTTTGTCGGCAGACGGCGAGGCATATGCCGGCATCAGCATCCGTGGACCACGGTTTATCTACCGGCAGTTCGGCGAAGAGGGCGGTACATTCGATGACCCGATCCAGCCCGGCGAAACCCGTGACGGCTGGATCTGCATGGAAGTGCCGGCGGATTTCCAGACCCTGCGCATCACTTATTTCCCCAGAGCCGGTTTCCTGGACTGGGATGAGGCGTATCTGTATGACATCGACCGCTCTGACATGGAGGCTGCACCGCAGCCGGTAGAGGCATTTCAGTAATCCGGAATCATTGGAAACGGCAGGCGGTACCTTGTGGCTGACCTGCTTTTTTTCGTAAGCAGAGAAAAAAATGTTCTGTTTTTCAGAATTTACACTTGACTTTTGCAAAACATCCTGGTAGAATCCCGGTTGACAGAGAAAATCTGCCGGAAAGGAGCTACAGAAAGATGGATATGCAAAAGATGTGGAACGCTTATGCGCAGGAATGCCGTGTACTGCGGGAGCGCATTGCGGCGCTGCGGCAGGCGCTGGAGGATGAAAAGCTGATGCCGATGGAACGGCACGAGCTGGATCGGAGAAAACGTCTGCTCAGCGAAGAGGCACGGGATCTGGAATGGATTATGCGGAGCATTGCCGTCTATGCGGCGCAGGAAAAGGCAGGGGATGCCGTATGCGCATGACCGCCAGAACCGCATGGGAAGAGATGTTGTTTCCGGAGGATCTCCGGGTGGAACGCTGGGAAAAACAGCGTGTCGCTTGTCTGATCGCAAAAAATATTATGGAAAACGAGATCTCGGCGAGACAAAAACAGATCCTCGTGTTATACTATAAAGAGAAGAAAACCATGCCGGAGATCGCACGGCAGCTGGGTGTCTGTATCTCTACCGTTTCCCGGACGCACCGCCGTGCCTGTGAAACGGTGCGCAGCCGGCTGCGGTCGTATGGACTTTTGGGATGAGGTTTTCTTCGAAAATTGGAGAATCACACGATCATGAATACACCAGTCTATGACTTTTTGATAAATTACGCACAACAAGATCCGGTTCGGCTGCATATGCCGGGGCATAAGGGCAGATTCGGCGCACCGGCGCTGCAAAAGGCGACGGCGCTGGACATCACGGAGATCACCGGCGCAGACAGCCTGTTTGAGGCATCGGGCATTCTGGCGGAGAGTGAAAAAAATGCGTCGTCGCTCTATGGGACGGCGTATACGTTCTACTCCTGCGGCGGCTCGACCCTCTGCATCCAGACCATGCTGCTGCTGATGAAACAGCAGGGGCGCAGGGTGCTGGCGGCGAGAAATGTACACCGGGCGTTTCTGAACGCCTGTGTGCTGCTGGATATTCCCGTGCAGTGGATCTATCCCAGGAAGAGCGACGGCATTTTGTCGGGAACATACGATCTGGCAGATTTTGAGGCGGCTTTGCAGGCACAGACCAGACCGGCGTGCGTCTATGTGACATCGCCGGATTATCTGGGACGGATGGCGGACATTGCCGGACTGGCGGAGCTGTGTCACCGGTATCACGCCAAGCTTTTGGTGGACAATGCCCACGGCGCTCATCTGGCGTTTTTGCCGTGGCAGTGTCACCCCATTCAGCTGGGTGCGGATTATTGCTGTGACTCGGCGCATAAGATGCTGTCGGGTCTGACGGGGACAGCGTATCTCCATGTGCGCAGCGACATTGACACCGAGCCGGAACGTGTCCGGGATGCGATGGCGATGTTCGGCTCGACCAGTCCGTCCTATCTCATGCTGGCATCGCTGGACTGGTGCAACCGGGAACTGGCGTCGCCCCTGTTCCGGAAACAGCTGGAAGAAGTCCTGAACCGCATTCAGCAGCTGAAATGCCGGTTTTCTCCCCGGTACTGCTTTACAGACGGAGACCCCATGCACCTGACCATAGATGCTTGTGCAAGCAATTTGGACGGGCAGGAGCTGGCGGCGCATCTGGAGCAGCACCAGGTCTTTGTGGAGTATGCTGACCGGTATCATGTGGTGCTGCTCTTTTCGGCGGCAAGTACGGACTTCGATTTTGAGACGCTGGAGAAACTGCTGGAGAATTTTGTGCCGACCAGAGTCGCCGCAGAGGAAAAGTTTTCGCTGCCCCGTCCGGAGACGGTGTGCGGCATCCGGGAGGCGGCGCTCGCACCCCAGGAGATCGTCCCCGTGGAGGAGAGCGTCGGGCGCATCTGTGCGGCGGTGAAAGTACCCTGTCCGCCGGCTGTTCCCATCGTCCTCAGCGGAGAACGCATCGACCGGGACTGCATTGCAGTGTGCCGTGGATATGGTATTGCGGAGATCAGCGTGGTGCAGTAGGAGGCGCATATGGAACGATTTTATGGAAATGCACAGGTGCAGGAGACGCTGCACCAGATGCTGAAAAGAGACCGTGCGGCACACGGCTTTCTCTTTTACGGAGAAGCCGGGCTGGGAAAAAAGACGCTGGCAAAGCGGTTCCTGGCAGAACTGCTCTGCACCGGGGCGGAAAAGCCCTGCGGTGTCTGCAAATCCTGCCGGATGCTGGCGGACGGCGTGCATCCGGATGTGCGCTTTGTGGAACACAGCGGAAAGCGTGGCGGATTCTCGGTGGATACGGTGCGTGAGGTCTGCATGGATCTGGCATCGCCGCCCAACGAGGGAGACGCCAAGTGCTATGTATTCGGGGACTGTGACCACATGGACACCCGGACGCAGAACCTGCTGTTGAAGGCGGTGGAAGAGCCGCCGACTTACGGCTACTTCATTTTTACGGCAACGTCGCCCACGGCGCTTTTGCCTACGGTGCGCTCCCGTATCGTGTCGCTGGCGGTGTCGCCGGTCACGGAGCAGGAGTGCCGGACGGCGCTGGAGGAACACGGCGTTTCGCCGGAGGATGCGGCAGAGGCAGTAGGGGTGTTCCACGGGAACATCGGGCAGTGCTTAAATTTTTTGGAAAATATGCCAATTCGTGAAGTCGCCGGATTGACAAAATCCGCAATCAATAGTATAATAAATAAGAATGAATACGCATTTTTACAGGCAGTTTCTCAGCTGGGCAAGGAACGGGAACGGACGGCGCTGTTTCTCAGCCTGTTTGACCGCACCATCCGGGATGCGATGGTGTGGAAGTATGATCCCCGGGCAGAGGGCATCGGCTGTGATGCGCCGGGCGCAAGAAAGCTGGCAGAACGGCTCTCCAGCAGCGCCGGACAAGCCATGCACCAGGCAGTGGACAGAACATATGCTGCCATGGAGGCGAACGTGAATCTGCCTCTGGCGCTGGCGGCGTTTTGCGCAGACTGTATGGACGGCTGAGCGCTTGATACGGTATTGCCTTAAAATAGAAAGGAATCGTGTATGATTGAAATTATCGGCGTTCGGTTCAAGAACGGCGGCAAGGTGTATTATTTTTCTCCGGGGAGCTGGAAGGTGAAAAGCGGAGACCTGGTCATCACAGAAACTGCCCGTGGCACGGAATGCGGTGAAGTGGCGATCGCCAACAAGCAGATCCCCAAAGAGCAGGTGACGGCGCCGCTGAAACAGATCCTCCGGGTGGCAACCCGGGAGGACCGGCGCACACTGGAACAGAACCGGAAAAAGGAAGAGCGGGCATTCCAGGTATGCCAGCAGAAGATCGCCTATCGGAATCTGAAAATGAATCTGGTGGACGTGGAATGTACGTTTGACAACAGCAAGCTGCTGTTCTATTTCACCGCAGACAACCGGGTGGACTTCCGGGAACTGGTAAAAGATCTGGCGGCAGTGTTCCGCACCCGCATCGAGCTGCGGCAGATCGGCGTCCGGGACAAGGCGAAGATCCTGGGCGGCATCGGCATCTGCGGCAGAGAGTTCTGCTGCAAGGGACATTTGCAGGACTTCCAGCCGGTCTCCATCCGCATGGCAAAGGAACAGGGTCTGTCCCTCAACCCCACCAAGATCTCCGGCTGCTGCGGCAGACTGATGTGCTGTCTCAAGTATGAGCAGAACGTCTATGAGGAACTGCTCCGCATTACGCCGAAGGTGGGCGCTGTCGTCACCATGCAGGACGGCACCAAGGCGAAGGTCTGCGAGACCAATCCGCTGACAGGCGACTTAAAGGTCATTCCGGAAAAATCGGATGTACCGGTCAAGGTGAAACGGGATGATGTGACGCTGCTGCGTGACGGAAAGATCAAGGTCAATCCGGCGGAACGCAAGGCACTGAAATCTCTGGAAGATAAATAGCATTTATAGGAGGTAATTCTTATGGCATCCAAAAGCAACCATCGTCGTGTCCGGTATGACCGCATTCTTGCGGTACTGCTGGTTCTCATTCTGCTGATCGTTCTGCTGGTGAAGTGCTGCTCCAGCTGTTCCAGCAACAAGAACAAGAAGAACAACGGCACGGTGACCACCACACCCACCCAGGAGACCACTACGGCTCCGACCGAAAGCGACTACAGCAAGACCGTTTATCTCAGCCCGTCCAACCAGGAGGACAACGCCTTTTATGTGGGCGATACCAACGAGGCTGCTGTCTGCCGTATTCTGGCGCAGAAAACCGCAGCGATTTTGGAACAGTCCGGCGTGACCGTCATCGTGGCTGGAGACAACGACAGCATCCAGACCAAGACGGCAATGGGCGACAAGAACCTGGCGGCATATGTGGCGATCCACACCAATGCCGGCACGGGCGTGGGAACAGACTGCTACTACAACGCATCTTCGGAGACAAGCAAGAATCTGGCACAGGCAGTATATGATCCGGTGGCAGCGCTTACGCCTACCGCAGACCAGGGTCTGATCGACGGCTCGCAGAGCGGTTCGGACAACTATCAGTATGAGATCGGCGCAAACAAAAGCCCCAGCTGCCTCATTGAAGTGGAGTATCACGACGGCCCGAACGTGGCACAGTGGATTCTGGACAACGAGGACAACATTGCGGCGGCACTGGCACAGGGCATCTGCAATTATTTGCAGGTGACACCGTCCAACAGCGCATCCGCAGCAGCCACCACAGCACTGGGCGGTGACAACAGTGCTGCATCCACCGATACGACAGCAGCAGAAACCACGGCATCCGGTGCAGCCGGCGCCGCTGATGCAGGCACACAGAATGCAATCCAGAATCAATTATCAGTTGGAAACTGACCGGATTCTGGCGCAGCTGCCGGAGGATCATGTGCCGGCGCTGTTCCTGCACAGCTGCTGTGCGCCGTGCAGCAGCTATGTGCTGGAATATCTGAGTCAATATTTCAACATCACCCTGTTTTTCTATAACCCGAACATTTCGCCGGAGTCGGAGTATCTCCACCGGAAGGCGGAGCTGAAACGTCTGGTGCAGGAGCTGCCCCTGGGGCATCCGGTGCGCATCGTGGACGGGGACTATGTGCCGGAACGGTTTTATGCTCTGGCAAAAGGTCTGGAAGACCTGCCGGAGCGTGGGCTGCGGTGTCAGAAGTGCATCGGGCATCGTCTGGAAGAGACGTTCCGCATTGCCTTGCAGCAGCCGGAGCGTCCGGACTATGTCTGCACGACGCTGACCATCAGTCCCCACAAGGACGCCGTTTTCATCAATACAAAGGGAACGGAATTGGCGCAGCAGTACGGCATTGCATGGCTGCCCACGGATTTTAAGAAAAAAGGCGGCTATCAGCGCTCGATCGTACTGTCCAGAGAATATGACCTCTATCGGCAGAACTTCTGCGGCTGTGTGTACAGCCGTCTGGAGGCGGAACGCCGGGAAAAGGAGATGGCTTCTTCATGAGCGGCTGTTCTTTTTGGGGGAACGGTGAGAGACAGGGAATCCGTTTTGCGTGAAGATGGGGTTTGGTGATTTTGAAATATTCAGAAAAGACGGAAAAGAAGATCAAAACGATACTGGGAATAACCACAGCATCAATTTTGGCGTTTCTTTTTCTGGCTTATATGTTTATTCGCATCTTGTTTTGGACAGAAACGGGCAGCTTTTTTCCTGCTGTTCAGAAAAGCCGTTCGGTGGAAATTGCAATTTCGTGTGACCCTTTTGACGTATTGGCAGTAAGAGATGAACTGGAACCTTATACAAAGGATTATACCAATGCAGACACTGAGATGATATATGCAGAATATCATTTTTGTGAGGATGGCATTACGGCGATGTATGGATTCACTGGGGTGAAATATCGACTCGGAAGAGGAGAAACCATCAGCTTTTACCTGGATGCTGAGAAAGGCGTTGTGGACGAAATAGCTTATTCCGCAGAAGGGGCTAAGGTGTTTTCCAGTTATCCAAGCCACTATTTCGATGCGGATGTAAACATGATGGAGGAATACGAAAAAATCAAAAATAATACCTCTGATTTTGATACGGTCAAAGAGGTCGAGTTCACTTTGTCCAATAACAACTGTGAGCCAAAGCTTTATTATAATTATAATTGATGCAAACCGCATTTTGTGATTTTTGGGAAAATGACTTTGGATAGATTCAGAGAATCAAAATTTCGGCGTGCGTTTTGTGCAAAAAAGCAGTTGACAAGCTCCGGCATTTGTGCTATACTATTTCTTATGAAAGCGTTGAAGGGAACGGCACATTTCGCCGGAGCTTTTTTGCAGAGAACCGTTGTCACCGGCTGAGAGCAGCGGCAAAAAGCCAAGAAATGCGCATACCACTCCCGGAGTCTGCCCAATCCGCAGCGGCTTGTCCCCGTTATCGGACACCACGAGGTGTATGTGCCTTTGACACGTACATGAAACAAGGGTGGAACCACGATAGATTTTTCATCGTCCCTTGCACAGTCCTTTACTGTGTAAGGGACTTTTTGCATTTACTCATTCTGGAAAGGAAGATGGAAGTATGATTCAACTGACATTGAAAGACGGCAGCATCCGGGAACTGGAAGCACCCACCGCTGCGGCAGAGGTTATTAAGGGCATCGGCATGGGACTGTACAAGGCAGCCTGCTGTGTCAAGCTGGACGGCGAGGTCTGTGACCTGCGCACCGTCATCGACCATGACTGCACATTTGAGGTCATGACCTTCGACAGCGAAGAGGGCAAAAAGACATTCTGGCACACCGCATCTCACGTGCTGGCGCAGGCAGTCAAGCATCTGTATCCGGAGGCAAAGCTGGCAATTGGTCCGGCAATCGACACCGGTTTCTATTATGATTTTGACGTAGAGCATCCGTTCAGCCAGGAGGAACTGACCAAGATCGAGGCTGAGATGAAGAAGATCGTCAAGGCAAACGAAAAGCTGGAACAGTTCTATCTGTCGCCGGAAGAGGCTGTGGCAAAGCTGAAAGAGATGGACGAGCCGTACAAGGTGGAACTGTGCGAGGAACACGCCGGAAACGGTGAGCCGATCTCCTTCTATCAGCAGGGCGATTTCACCGATTTGTGCGCCGGTCCGCACCTAATGTCTACCGGTACGATCAAGGCGTTCAAGCTGCTGTCCTGCACCGGTGCATACTGGAGAGGTTCGGAGAAGAACAAGATGCTGTCCCGTGTGTATGCTGTGGCATTCCCCAAGGCGTCGATGCTGGAAGAGCATCTGGCAAAGCTGGAAGAGGCAAGAAAGCGTGACCACAACAAGCTGGGCCGGGAACTGGAATACTTCACCACCGTTGACGTTATCGGTCAGGGTCTGCCGGTGCTGCTGCCCAAGGGCGCAAGAGTGGTTCAGCTGCTCCAGCGCTGGGTAGAAGACGTGGAACAGGCACACGGCTGCCTGCTGACCAAGACACCGCTGCTGGCAAAACGGGAACTGTACAAGATCTCCGGTCACTGGGATCACTATCTGGACGGTATGTTCGTGCTGGGCGATCCCCACGATGAGACCAAGGAATGCTTTGCCCTGCGTCCTATGACCTGCCCGTTCCAGTATCAGGTATATCTGAACCGTCAGCGTTCTTACCGTGATCTGCCGATGCGTCTGACAGAGACTTCTACCCTGTTCCGCAACGAGGATTCCGGCGAAATGCACGGTCTGATCCGTGTCCGCCAGTTCACCATTTCTGAGGGTCACTACATCCTGCGTCCGGATCAGCTGGAAGAGGAGTTCAAGAACTGCTTGCAGCTGGCAAAGTATTTCCTGGATACCGTAGGACTGCTGGACGACTGCACCTTCCGGTTCTCCCAGTGGGATCCGGCAAATCCGGGCAACAAGTACGAGGGTACATCGGAGCAGTGGGAAGAGGCACAGCGTGTGATGGGCAATATCCTGGATCACCTGGGCGTGAAGTACGAGGTTGGCATCGACGAGGCGGCGTTCTATGGCCCGAAGCTGGACATCCAGTACAAGAATGTATTCGGCAAGGAAGATACTCTGGTTACCATCCAGATCGATATGCTGCTGGCAGAGCGGTTTGGTATGTACTACAAGGACAAGGACGGTCAGAAAAAGCTGCCGTACATCATCCACAGAACATCCCTGGGCTGCTATGAGCGTACGCTGGCATACATGATCGAACACTTCGGCGGCGCAATGCCGCTGTGGATCGCACCGGAACAGGTTCGTCTGGTACCCATCGCAGACCGTCATCTGGACTTTGCGTATGAGGTCAAGAAGGAACTGGAGGCTGCCGGTCTCCGTGTTGAGGTGGACAGCCGTGCCGAAAAGGTGGGCTGGAAGATCCGCCAGGCAACCATGGAAAAGGTGCCGTATATGCTGACCATCGGCGACAAGGAATGCGAGGAAAAGACCGTCGCAGTCCGCAAGCGCAACGGCGAGGATCTGGGCAGCATGAGCGTGGCAGAGCTGACGGCAAAGCTCACCGAAGAGGTTCGCACCAAGCAGAAGTAATTGCAGAAGAAACCGGACGGCGTGTCCGGTATCGCCTAAAACAGAGAAAAGCGGGTACTGCGGTATCCGCTTTTTTGTGCAGTTTTGTGAAAAATCAACATTTTCCAGTTGACAAGGTCGGTGGGATACGATATAATAAGAATAGTCGTATTTTTTGGGTGAAAGAGAGAATGTAGAGAATGGGTAATACAAAAGCCAATCTGACAGAAGAACAGGTAACGGAGATCACTCTGTCCTCCCTGAAGGAAAATCCGGAGGGCGTGACAGAATATCCCATCCTGGAATTTGATGATCGTGCGCTGCGGCTGCTTTCTTCCGGCGTGGCGGAGACGCTGCGCTACAGCGAAGTCAAGCCCCGTGGCGGTTTGGGTTATCGCTTTGTGAAACGGCTGTTTGACATTGTGGTTTCGGCGCTGGGGCTGATCCTGCTGGCGATCCCGATGGGCGTTGTGGCGCTGGTGATCTATTTGGATGACAAGGGCTCGCCGATCTTTTCGCAGGCACGCCTTACGGAAAACGGAAAGGTCTTTCGGATGCACAAGTTCCGCTCTATGTGCGTGGATGCGGAGAAGAAGTTCGCAGAGGTGCAGAAGGAGAACGAGACCGACGGGCTGGCGTTCAAGAGCGAGAACGATCCACGCATCACCAAGATCGGGCGGTTCATCCGCAAGGCGTCCATCGACGAGCTGCCGCAGCTGTGGGATGTTTTCTGCGGTCATATGTCGATCATCGGTCCCCGGCCGCCGCTTCCGAGAGAGGTTGTCCTCTATACGCCGCACCAGATGCAGCGGCTGATGGTAAAAGGCGGTCTGTCCTGCATTTGCCAGGTAGAGGGCAGAAGTGACATGGAATTCGACAAGTGGGTGGAATCCGACATCGAATACATAAAGACACGCAGCGCCGGACTGGATCTGAAACTGCTGTTCAAGACCATCGGCGTGGTGATTATGAAAAAAGGCGCAAGATAAGAGAATAAGGTTCTGGAGAGCCGCTGGGCAGGGAGTATGTTGTTGTGGAAGGACAATTATCCTTTTTTGAAACGAAAAGTCAAGTAAAAAAATATAGTAAAACTGTTAGTGTAGATCGTATTCCTGTAGGAAAAAAATTAAAAGTCATTTCGCTTTTTAGTGGTTGTGGAGGTATGGATTTAGGATTTCGAGGTGGCTTTTCTGTATTTGGGAGAAATTTTGATAGAAATCCTTTTGAAATTGTTTTTGCAAACGACATTGTAAAAAAGGCTTGTGACACATATACATATAACTTTCACTCAAAACCATGCTGTGGAGATATTCGAGATTTAGATTATACTTTGCTCCCAAAGGCTGATATTGTAATTGGAGGATTTCCGTGTCAGGATTTTAGTTTAGCCGGAAAAAGAAAAGGGTTAGCTTCCGAAAGGGGACGCCTGTATTTGGAGATGAAAAAAGTAATTGCATATAGTAATCCAGTTGCTTTTGTTGCAGAAAATGTAGATGGCATTCGCAGAAATACAGCAGACTGTAATTCTGCATTAGATGTGATTTTAGATGATTTTCGGAAATTAGGATATCGTGTTGAATACCGGGCATTGAATGCAGCAGATTTTGGTGTGCCTCAAAATCGCATAAGGATTATCATAGTGGGAATCAGAGATGATCTGTGTAAATCAATGAAATATCCCAGGGAGACTTTTGGTGGTGTGACAGGAAACTCATGGATGACTGCAAAAGAGGCGATTGATGATCTGTGGAATGTAATTGATAAAACGACAATCAAAAATCATACGTCTAAAGATTATTCAAAGGCAAAGTTTTATCCCGGAAAGAATATGCAGGGGAACTGTCAAATTAAAGCGGATAAGCCGTCTCCGACAATTCGATCGGAACATCATGGAAACATTGAGGCACATTACAGAACGAACAATCCCAATAATCCTTTAGATATGACTGGATGGAGAAGACTTAGTGTACGTGAATGTGCTAGACTTCAGTCATTTCCAGACTCATTTGAATTCCCGGTTTCTGCCTCTGATGCGTACAAACAAATTGGAAATGCAGTACCGCCAATTCTGGCGTGGAATATTGCCAGAGCGCTGTATATTACATTGAATTCATAAAAAACCAGGCTTGCAAAATGCTGTGCAAGCCTGGTTTCTTGTTTATTTTAGCTTTTTCAACGACTCTTTATATTGATCTTTTTCTTTGTCTGATAAAGAATCATATTTTTCTAGAAAATGCAGAACAAATTTCTTTAGACAATGGTGAAACCACGGTTCGTCTCGATTTATCTGTTTTGAAAAGACGATATCATTCCATTGCTTTGCGAGAACTTCTTGCCAGTCATATAAAAGGGAATGTTTTAGAGCATCATCCTCACTGGCGACATAACATAATTTGTTTTCTTCAAAAAAGCGATGACTGTTATTCCATTGTTTTAATTCATAAAATGAAACTTGTGGTCTGGGACTTCGGTCTGGAAATTGCATTTTGGTATTAACAGCATTTAAGTATTGTCCTGTCGTAATGTCAATCTCATTTTTGTTATGTCGAATGAAAATGACCCATTCCTGTGGTTGAACCTGTTGGATACTTGAACCAGGAATAGAATTTTTTTTAGTGGATTTTAGTTCAATTGTAACATACTCGTTCCCGTTAGGTGTGCTTAATTCTATACAGAGATCTGGGTTGGTATAAACAGAATTTTTCTTCTTAGAAATGATCGCTTTAACTTTTTCATCAATTTCATTTGGCAGTAAAACACGGCAGATTGATATTTTAGATAAATCATCTATCGTACAAAAGGAAGGAACGGAATGGTCAGAAGATTCTACAGTAAGTTGAAAATTTGGAAAGGAAATAGAATTACATTTGAATTGAATTGTGCTTTTCAGATATTCTTTTAGAGGTCTGTCTGTGTTTGCCTCATCAGATTGAAAAGAAATATTCAGTAATTCGTGCTTATGGGCGTTTAGGTATTGTTCTAGTTCAAACATATAGGCATACATAAAAAGGTCTGTTTGGTTCATAGTAATTCTCCTTTGTTATTAAAATAAAAATAGTATATTTACAGGAATTTCTAAGGTGTCTGCAATGTTGAAGATAACTTCTAAAGAAATAGGAGTATACATATTTGGTGCCTCAATGTTACTCATATGCGTTCGGCTAATTCCGATTCTTTCTGCAAGCTGTACTTGCGTAAGTTTTTTTAATTTCCGTTGATGTGCTATATTGAGTCCAATACGGCGATATTTCTCGTAATTGCTTAATTTCATATAATCAGCCATGAAACCACCTCTTCTTTTATTATAACACAAAGTTTAATTTGCAAAAACAAACTGTAGCTTTGCAAAAAATATAGCTTTTTGCATTATTATCTTGTAAACCCATCCCCATTTATGCTATAATAGAAACAACACTTTAGGCACTATCACGCAAAGTCCGCCGGACGGCTTTGCGTGGTGCTGCCGCATCACAAACAAGCGAGGTGAAAAGCCGTGTCCCTGCGCCACGGTGAACAATGAAACGATTGGTTGTTGGCATAACTGCCCATGTTGACTCCGGAAAGACTACTCTTTCCGAGGCACTGCTATACCGCACCGGAGAGATCCGCAAGCTGGGACGGGTCGATCACCAGACTGCATTCCTGGACACCCACCCCATGGAACGGGACCGGGGCATTACCATTTTTGCGCACCAGGCGAGCATTGACTACGGCGGCGCATCGTATACTCTGCTGGATACGCCGGGACACGTGGACTTTTCCGCAGAGACCGAGCGCACCATGCAGGTGCTGGACTACGCCATCCTGGTCATCAGCGGCACGGACGGGGTGCAGTCTCACACGGAGACGCTGTGGAAACTGCTGGAACGCTACCACGTGCCGGTGTTCCTTTTCGTCAACAAGATGGACTTGGCAGGGGCAGACCGGGCGGCAGTCCTGGAACAGCTCCAGACCCGGCTCAGCAGCCGCTGCGTGGACTTTTCCCGGGACGGCAGCGACGGCTTTTATGAGCAGGCGGCGCTTCTGGAAGAGTCCTGGATGGACACCTATCTGGAACAGGGCAGCATTGCGCCGGAACAGCTGGCACGGGGCGTGGCTGCCCGGAAGATTATCCCCTGTTATTTCGGGGCCGCGCTGAAACTGGAGGGCGTGGATGAATTCCTGGAAGGGCTGCACCGCTATACCCTGGAACAGGCGTATTCGGCGCAGTTCGGGGCGAGGGTGTTCAAGATCGCATCGGATGAAAAGGGAAACCGGCTGAGTTATCTCAAAATCACCGGCGGCAGGCTCCGTGTCCGGGACGGCATTTCCTATGCGGCATCCAACGGCAAGGAGATGCAGGAAAAGATCAGCCAGATCCGGATCTATGCCGGGGCAAAGTTTGAGACCAGAGACGCTGCGCCTGCCGGGACAGTCTGCGCCGTGACAGGTTTGAGCCGGACGTTTATCGGGCAGGGACTGGGGAGCGCCGCCGACGGCATTGCGCCGGTGCTGGAACCGGTGCTGCGCTATGGGGTGCAGCTGCCGGAGGGCGTTCATCCCACAGATGCGCTGAAACAGCTTGCCCAGCTGGAAGAGGAAGATCCGGCGCTCCATGTGGTGTGGAACGATCACGCCGGACAGATACAGATGCAGCTGATGGGCGAGGTGCAGCTGGAGGTTTTGCAGCGGCTGATCGCCCAGCGGTTCGGCATGGAGGTACAGTTCGACGCCGGACAGATCACCTATAAAGAGACCATCGCTGCGCCGGTGGAGGGCGTGGGACACTATGAGCCGCTGTGCCACTATGCGGAGGTGCATCTGCTGCTGGAGCCGCTGCCCCAGGGCAGTGGGCTGCAGTTCCGGACAAGCTGCCGGGAGGACGACCTGGACCGGAACTGGCAGCGGCTGGTGCTGACCCATCTGGAAGAGAAAACCCACCTGGGCGTACTGACTGGTTCACCCATCACTGATATGCGCATTACGCTCTGCGCCGGAAAGGCACACGTGAAACACACCGAAGGCGGCGATTTCCGCCAGGCGACCTATCGTGCGGTGCGCAACGGACTGCGGAAAGCGGAGAGCATCTTGTTAGAGCCGTGGTATGACTTCTTACTGGAACTGCCCACCGGGAATGTGGGACGTGCCATGACCGACTTACAGCAGATGGGCGCAAAGTTCCAGCCGCCGGAGACGGAGGGCGACCGCTCGGTATTGCAGGGCAGCGCACCGGTGGCAAAGCTCCGGGGCTATGCCGCTGAGGTGACCGGTTATACTCACGGCATGGGTCGGCTGGTCTGTTCCCCGAAGGGCTATGCGCCCTGTCAGAATCCGGAGGAAGTGATCGCCGCTGTGGGCTATGACTGTGACGGCGATCTGGAAAACACGGCGGATTCCATCTTCTGTGCGCACGGCGCCGGGTATGCGGTGAAGTGGGACGAGGTGGAACAGCATATGCACCTGCCCAGCTGTCTGACGGCACAGCCGGAGGAAGTGGATGTGCCGGAAACGCCGGTGCGTTCTGCGGGCGCAGCCTATCACGGCAGCCTGGCAGAGGACAAGGAACTGATGGCGATTTTCGAGCGCACCTATGGGAAGATCGAGCGCAGTCCCCGGCAGGCGCTGTATACGCCGAAGGAAGAGCCGGCGCAGTATCACGGAAAGCCTGACCCGGCGTATGACGGCGAGGAGTATCTGCTGGTGGACGGGTACAACATCATCTTCGCCTGGGACGAGCTGAAAACCATTGCCCGGGACAACCTGGACGGGGCGAGAGGACAGCTGATGCACATTCTCAGCAACTACTGCGGCTATCGGCAGTGCCGGCTGATCCTGGTATTTGACGCATACAAAGTAAAGGGACAGCACGGCGAAACGGAGCAGTATCACAACATCACCGTGGTGTATACCAAAGAGGCGGAGACGGCGGATTCCTACATTGAAAAGGCGACGCTGGATCTTTCGAAAAAGCACAAGGTGCGTGTGGCGACTTCGGACGGCATGGAACAGCTTATCATTCTGGGGAACGGTGCGCTCCGGGTGTCGGCGGAGGAGTTCCGGCAGGAGGTGCTGCAAACCGAAACGGCGATACGGGCGTATGCGTCGCAGCTGAAACAGGGGAAAAAGACCATTACGGAAAAGCAGACGCCGAAGAAATAGGGTGCATTGCCTGCCGGTGCATTCCGGCGCTTTCGCTGAATTTATGCCCCGAAAATAGGCGCTTTTGTCAATTGTCTGCATGGGAAAAATATGCTATAATGAAAGAAAAACAGGCGGGTGTGGGTGGTGACTGAATCCGTTTTATGATTGGTTAAGTTGACGGTGGATTACCCCTCAGTCAAGCCTACGGCTTGCCAGCTCCCCTGTTAGGGGAGCCTATTGTTAGGGGAGTCTATATTAAAAACTATCTCAAGGACAGAAGGATTCATACTGCATTCAACGCTGTGTGCATATACAAGGAGGGATCTTGACATGAAATTGGGGAAAAGGCTGCGTGCGGCAGCGGCGCTTTTGCTGTCGGCGGTGATGCTGCTGTGGACGGGACTTCCTGTGACGGCGGCGTATGAGAACACGCACAACAATACCGGAAAGCCCTCACAGGATATCCTGGCTGCGGCGGAATCCCAGCTGGGCTATACCACTCCGGCAGACGGCGCAAAGTATAACCGCTGGTACGGGGCGGTCAACGGGAATTACACCTATTCCTGGTGTCAGACGTTTTTGTCCTGGTGTGCGGAGCAGGCGGAGATCGGCACGGATGTGATCCCGAAAGAGGCATCTGTTTCTGCCGCCTGGGGCTTTTTCCAGGCAGACAAGCGATTTTTGAAGAGCCAGTCACAAGGCGGCAGCGATATGCCACGTGCCGGAGACATTGCCTTTTACAGCGAGACCGGGGATGCGGCGGCGCTGACCCATGTGGGGCTGGTGACCGGTGCGGAAAACGGCACACTGTATACCATTGAGGGAAACGTCTCCAACCAGGTCATGCGCTGTGAGCGGCAGCTGGATTCGGTGCAGATCATCGGCTATGGCTGTCCGCTGTATGCGGATCTGGAAAACCAGATCGTGCCGGAACTGCCGGTGATGACGGTCACGCCCGGAATGACCAACCTTGCCACCAGCATTTCCTGGACGGCATCTGCCCATGCGCAGAAGTATCTGCTGGTGATCTGGGATGCAGACGGGAACGAAGTGGTACGGGAGGAGACCACCGGCGTCCGGTTTCAGAAACTGCTGCCGGACGGGGACTATACGGCACAGCTTACCGCAGAAAACAGCGGAACGACTGTCACAACGGAAAAGCAGGCGTTTACCGTGACGGAGAATCATAATCCGCTGCCGTTTTCCGCTGTGGTGAATGCCGGGACGGATGAAGAGCCGTCTACGGTCAGCTGGACGGAGTCCGTCGGGGCGCTTTCCTATCGGGTGTGCTTTGTGAATGCGGACACCGGGCAGACGGCGGAGACGCTGGAAACTGACAATACAGTACGCACCTGCGAAAAGCAGCTGGAACCGGGGAATTATACCGTACAGGTCACGGCGTGCAGCGGCAGCTATGAGACCGCATCGCCTGTGCTGTCGTTTACGGTGAAATACCGGCGTCCGGTGACAGCGCCTGTGCTGGAAGTGAACGGCGGCACATACAACACGTCCACCACGATCACGTGGGATGACGGAGAGCGTGCCGTGGGATACCGCATCAGGATCATACGGGAAGAATTCTGCTATGAATTCAGCCATCTGGTTTGTCCGCCCGTGGGCGTGGACAGCTCGCTGAATCTGGTATACCAGAATGACATCACCATCGTGGAAGAGGATATGGGAATGCAGCACAGCTGGTCCGGCGTGCTGACCGAAGGCTTTTATTGGGTGTATGTCACTGCCTACAATGCCGCCGGAGATACGGCTGAGGCATATCATAGCTTGAACGTTCGTGTGCCGCTGGAAGGCGACCTGGACGACGACGGCAAGTTGACGCAGCAGGACGCTGTGCTGTTGGAGCAGTATCTGCTGGGCGATCTGGCGTTTTCTCGTTATGGAATGACGCTGCGTGCGGATATGGACGGAGACGGCAGAGTCAACGGGTTCGACCTGGCGCTGCTGCGGCAGAAGATCGTATAAATACAGGAGGAAAACCGTATGAAACTGGGAAAAAAGCTGCGTGCTGTCACAGCCGGACTGCTGACGGCGGCGCTCTCTGTGGGAATGGGTGCGTTTCCGGGAACGGCGCTGGAGACAGGCACTGGAGAAATTGCCGGATTACAGGCGTTTCTGCTGGGAAACAGCGAGACCGGCGGGGCAGACTATAACGGCGACGGCGTTGTGGACGGCATGGATCTGACGCTGCTGCGGCAGAAAGCCGGAGCGTCCGGCGAGATACAGGACGGCTATACCGGCTTTATTCACGCAGACGGAAAGCAGCTGGTGGATGAGGACGGAAAGCCGTATACGATAAAGGGCATGGCGTTCGGCAACGAGGTGTGGTCGAATCCGTCGGCAGAACCGACACGGCATCACGATGCGGAAAGCTATCAGGAACTGGCGGAGATGGGCTTTGATTCTGTCCGGTTCTATCTGAACTACGGGCTGTTCGAGTCAGACAGCAACCCGTATACCTATCGGGAAGAGGGCTTTGCGTGGCTGGACAAAAACATTGCCTGGGCAAAGGCGGCAGGCATCCGGCTGGTGCTGAATATGCACTATCCCCAGGGCGGATATCAGTCGCAGGGTGACGGCACGGCGCTTTGGACAGAGCCGGAAAACCAGAAACGGCTCTGCGCCCTCTGGACGGAGATCGCCCGGCGCTATGCGGACGAGCCGGTGATCCTGGGATACGGGCTGGTGAATGAACCGGTAGTTGCGGCAGCCAGCGGCGAAAAGAGCCTGGAACTGTGGCAGTCTGTGGCGCAGACGCTGACGGATGGCATCCGCACCGTGGACAACAACCACATGATTTTTGTGGAGCGGATGTGCGCATCCCAGGATCTCGCCGGGACGCAGGAACAGTGGGTCAATTTCAACGACGAAAACAACTACGTCCGGCTGGACGATGACAATACGGTGTATGAATTCCACTACTACGATCCCCATGCCTTTACCCACCAGGGCTTTGACTGGGCAGGGACGCTGGGGAATGATGTAACGTATCCGGACGAAAGCTATCTGGTGTCCGGCGGCAATACCCAGTGGAGTACGTCTACCTTTGCCGGCGATAAGGCGGACACCTCCGATACCGAGTGGCAGTATCTGAAAAGCGGAAAGATCACGCCGAAGGCAGACGGTACGCAGGTCATCAGCCTGGTGTTCCAGGCGGAGAATGTGGGCAGCTATGGCTATGCCCGTGCGGATGAACTGCGTCTGGACGAATACGACGAGGACGGCAACTGGGTGCAGACCATCTATGCGGAGGACTGCGATGATACCACAGCGCTGAACTTCTGGTCCAGCGACAAGTCCGGCGGACTGTACTACACTTCCGGCGAGGGACACTTGAAAAAGGGCTGTCTGATGATTACCGGCACCACAGACGATGCCAACGGCGGCACACGGTATTTCTGCCCCACGCCGGGACACAGCTATGAGGCAAGCGGCTATTTCCAGGTGAACACGAAGAACGCCGGGGCGATCGTGCGGCCTCGTGTGGATGTGTGGGATGTGGATTCCATCGACGTACTGAACCGGGCGTATCTGGAAAAGACCATTGCGCAGAACATTGCATTTTCGGACAAGTACAATGTGCCGGTATACTGCGGCGAATTCGGCGCAGGCATCCACTGCTTTGAGAATGACCGGGGCGGTGACCGCTGGCTGGATGATGTGATGGACATTTTCCACCAGAATAATATCAGTTTCAACTATCACTCGTTTAATGAATACTCGTTCGGGCTGCACAACGGCAGCAGTCTGCCAACGGCGGAGAACCGGAACGACACCTTGTACCAGGTACTGGTGGACAAACTGAAAAAATATGCAGAATAAGTGAGAGGAATACAAAACATGACAAATGCAGAAAAGCAGTTAAAGGAAATGGAAGAGCAGATGCGCCGGGAACAGGCGTCGCAGAAACAGGAGAAACAGGGCAGATCAGCGAAACCCTATGCCGTGAAAAAGGAGTCCCATCCGCTGGCATCGTTTCTCATCGGGCTGGTGCTGCTGGGCGCTGGAATTTACTGGGTGCTGAACTCTTTCGTCGTTTCGTTCTCCTGGGGCAGTCTCTGGGGCGGATTCGGGATGAACACTTCGCTCGCCACAGGGCTGATGCTGGTGCCGCTTTTGATCGGCATCGGGCTGTTGTTCTTCCTGGATCGAAAGTGGATCGGCTGGGTCGTGGTCGCCATTGGCTTGCTGGCGATTCTGGTGACACTGCTGACCTCGGTGCGGTTTCGTCCAATCACGGCGTCGCTGTGGCAGTATGTGGTCATGTTCGGCATGATCGCCGCCGGCTGCGGTCTGGTGGCACGGGGCTTGCTGAAGAGCAGGGATTAAGGCAACACTGCACAAAGTTTGTGCGGTAATGAAAAGGCGTATTGTCATGGGCAGTACGCTTTTTTCGAGTCTGTTTCATAAGGAGTAAATGCCGATGAAAAAGAAACTTTCCCGCTGGACGGCGGTTTTTACGGTGATGCTGCTCTGCATGGGGCTGTGTTCGGGGCTGCCGGTCAGTGCGGCGTATGAGAATACTCATATAAACAGCGGAAATCCAAGAGTTGACATTGTGGAGATCGCAAAGACGCAGATCGGCTATCTGGAGGGCAGTCTGGAAGGGACAGTCAAGGGAAATAACAACTACACGAAATACAACGTGTGGAACGGGCGGATCAGCGGCTACGGCTCGGACGGCTACGGGTATCCCTGGTGTCATACCTTTGTGTCCTGGTGCGCCAATCAAGCCGGCATCGGTACGGATGTGATTCCCAGAACCGCAGGGACAGGCACGGGAAGATCGTTTTTCGTGAGACAGGGGACATATCAGCAGAGTGCGGCGAACGGCGGCAGCTATGTGCCGCAGGCAGGGGACATTATCTATTACGGCTCCGGCTCTTCGCCGTCTCATGTGGGAATCGTCTCCGGCTGCAACGGCAGCACGGTCTACGTCATAGAGGGCAACTGCTCGGATATGGTCACTACGAGAGCCATCGGACTGTCGGATGGCTATATCATCGGGTACGGCGTGCCGAATTATAAGAGTGTGAATCTGCCCACGACGGCAGTTCTGTCCAAAAATCAGAATTGGTATGATATCAGTGATACTGTTGTTTTGACGGTATCTTCGGATAATGCTACAAATTATTTTTTGTCTATTACAAAAGACGGAAACAGCGTAGTGCAAGGAATTGAGATACCTGGAACATATAGCATTTCAGCAGCTGATTTGGGCTATGGGGATTACTATGCCTGGGCATCTGCCGCCAACAGTTCTGGTGGTGTTGATTCAAATGGTATCACTTTTTCTATTGTTGGCGGAGCGGCTTATTCTAGCGTGGAAACAGCGAAAAGTATGTATTCACTGACAGATACTGTTTCAATTTCAGTTAGCACAATTTGTGCAAAAGGGCAAGTAATCGGAATTGATAAAAATGATACGACAAGAGTTGTAACAGAAGACTGTGATTCCACATATCAAATTAGTGCCAGTCAACTTGGTGTTGGAAAATATAGTGCCTATTTTTCTGTTTATAATGGTTCAGGTGCTGTTGATACAGAACGAGTTGCTTTCTGCATCTATGCGCCGGAGGATCTGGGAACGGATTTTTGTGCTGAAATCGTTCATGTGAAAACGGAGAAAATGCTGACTGATGCGGCGGATGCGTCTGTGGATGTATGCAATGCGGCAGGGGATGCGGCGCAGGTATGGCAGTTCATAAAAAACAGCGACGGCAGCTATAAAATCACAAACAGCAAGACCGGAAAGGTGCTGTCTCCCGGCGGCGATGCACAAGACTGGTATATCTGCGGAGAATCCGGAGCGTATTATTTGAAATCGAAAAATGCGGATCAGGTGCTTACTGTGGCAGATGACAGCGAAAATGTGCAGATGAATGACTGGAACGGGACTGCCGCACAGAAGTTTCAGATACGGAAGCAGGCGGTTTCCGGTGACCTTAACAGTGACAGCATTCTTACCGTCACCGACGCCGTTCTCCTCCAGCGGTACATCCTGGGCGAGAAAACGCTGACGCAGACCCAGCGGCAAGCCGCCGACCTTAACGCAGACGGCGTGGTCAACGGGTTTGACCTGGCGCTGCTGCGGCAGAAGTTGGTGGTATGAAAGGAGTAGGTGCCGATGAAAAAGAAACTTTCCCGCTGGACGGCGGTTTTTACGGTGATGCTGCTCTGCATGGGGCTGTGTTCGGGGCTGCCGGTCAGTGCGGCGTATGAGAATACTCATATAAACAGCGGAAATCCAAGAGTTGACATTGTGGAGATCGCAAAGACGCAGATCGGCTATCTGGAGGGCAGTCTGGAAGGGACAGTCAAGGGAAATAACAACTACACGAAATACAACGTGTGGAACGGGCGGATCAGCGGCTACGGCTCGGACGGCTACGGGTATCCCTGGTGTCATACCTTTGTGTCCTGGTGCGCCAATCAAGCCGGCATCGGTACGGATGTGATTCCCAGAACCGCAGGGACAGGCACGGGAAGATCGTTTTTCGTGAGACAGGGGACATATCAGCAGAGTGCGGCGAACGGCGGCAGCTATGTGCCGCAGGCAGGAGACATTATCTATTATGGTTCCGGCTCCTCGCCGTCTCATGTGGGAATCGTCTCCGGCTGCAATGGCAGCACGGTCTACGCCATCGAGGGCAACTGCTCCGATATGGTCACTACGAGAGCCATCGGGCTGTCGGATGGCTATATCATCGGGTACGGTGTGCCGAATTATAAGAGTGTGCATCCTGCGCCGTCGCTTGGCGTGACGCCGGGAAACTCCTCTACGGAAACGGTTTTCTCCTGGAATGGTCTGGACGGTGTCACAAGGTATGATCTGAAAGTGTGGAAAAACCAGGTCTGGGACGGCGATGCGTACTGGGTAGCATGGGGCGCATCTTCGCCTTGTTCCACCGTCCTGCCGGAGGGTACGTACCAGGCGTATGTGGACGCTTGCTTCGGGGACGATGTGCAGATGAGCAATGTAGTGGAATTTACGGTGAAAAAGGGCTGCCGGCTGGAAGTGCAGGCAGGAAATTCGCTGACGGGAACGGCTTTTCTCTGGAACACCGCAGACGATGCCACCAGGTATGACGTTAAGGTGTGGAAAGACAAGATCTGGGAAGGCGATGCGTACTGGATAGAATGGGGCGCATCTTCGCCGTGTTCTGCCGTTTTGCCGGAGGGAACGTACCAGGCATATGTGGACGCTTGTTTCGGGGATGATGTGGCAATGAGCAATGTGGTGACGTTTTATGTTGCGGCGGCACTGCCCGGCGACCTGGACGGTGATGGTGTCCTCACCGTCACCGACGCTGTACTCCTCCAGCGGTATCTCCTGGGAGCGGACACGCTGACGCAGGGGCAATGGCAGATCGCTGACTGTAACGCAGACGGTGTGGTCAACGGGTTTGACCTGGCACTGCTGCGGCAGAAGTTGGTGGGATGATCCAATTTGTATTGCAGGGCAGTGGGCCGATGCGGGCATCGATCTCTACTAACAAAAAGACCGAAATTCTGCAAAAAACAGTTGACTTTATGAAATGTTTGTAGTATACTAAAAATAGAGAAATATTTTTCCGCAATGACGCACACATAAATTTGGGAAATTTTGTGCAGAAGGAGGAATTTTTTATGAGAAGAAAAGAATGGATGAGAGTTGTTGCGGCACTTGCGGCGTTTGCAGTGCTGGGGACAGGCTCGGCGGTCACGGCGGCAGCTGAAGAGACCGGTACTGTGGTCTCGGAGACGGACAGCACAGCGGATAAGACGGTGTTTACCGGCAGCTGCGGTGAGGACGCCACATGGACTTACGACAAATCCAGCGAAACGCTGACGATTATGGGAACAGGCAGCGTGGAGGCATACGTCAAGGCTGGTGTTATGATAAAGACGCCGGGCTGGCAGGTGGTCAATGATTATGCGGCAAAGCATATCGTGATCGGAGATGGCATCACCGAAGTGGGCGAGGGCTTTCTGGACACCTGCATTTACGGCACAACAGAACCCAGAACATTACAGGTCAGCAGTACGGTGACCAAGATGGATCTGAACCCGGCGCTCCAGGAGAGAAGTGTGACGTTTTACGGCACAAAGGGTTCCTGGTTCTATGAGCAGGTCTATGAGACCAATCGTTTTGTGGACATTTCCACCGGTGAGCCGGACAAGGTCCCGACTTCCGGTACATATTCGGACGGCGCATCCTGGAACTATGACGAAAAATCGGAAACGCTGACCGTCAGCGGTGACGGCGGCATCACAGAGAAAGAGTTTACCACTTATTTCGGCTGGGATCGCCCGGTAAAGAGAATTGTGATCGGGAAAGAGGTCAAGCTGCCGGACTGGAATTCGGATGTCAGCGGGCTGAATCTGTTTTTCCGTGCGCTGATCTCAGATGCAGAGACCGGAAACGGTCCGTTCCTGTCCATCTATCCGGACAGCGAGGCTGGAAAGGCTTATGAAGATCTGGTGGCATATCGGGTCTCCAAGGGCAGTACGGAAGAGGAAGTAAGAAGCGGACTGGAAGAGGTCGTGGCATTCCTGGATGCGAATATCGCATATACCGGGGCGTGCGGCGCAGAGGGCAGTGAGATCACCTGGAGCTTAGACCCGAACACCAATACGCTGACTTTCTCCGGCACCGGCACCATCCGCACCTATGACGGACCCAACGCAAAGTTTGAGAATCCGGCGTGGAACGACTGCAATGTGAGCATCAACCACATCGTAGTGGGCGAGGGTATCACCGATATCGGCTCGTTTACTGACGATATGTTCTATTATAATTCGGACAGCGGCTGCGCATGGCAGGATCGGACAATTGAAATTCCGGACAGCGTGGAGAGCTGGGAGCATCTTTCCCCGAACTTCCTGTATGAGACCAAGTACGGCACGGCGTTCTACTATAGAAATGCCAGCCAGAAATCCATTCGTCTCAGCTGCAGCAGTGTCACAGATAACCCGGTATATCTGGTAGAAGGCACATCGGCGCTGGGCGGTTCGTGGCGCTTTGATTATGAATCCAGCACGCTGACAATTTCCGGACCGGGATTTGTGGAGTATAAGGATATTGAGATGTATCCTTTCACCAAGGTCGTGATAGACAGCAGTGTTACCATTGGAAGTACTTATCAGGATCAGGATTTCAGCACGGCACTGCTGATGTGGTTCCAGCGGCTGAATACCATTTCGGATACAGAACCGGGTCGTCTGGAGATATCGGTACTCTATGACGAGAACAGCGATTTCCAGCAGGAATTTGCAAAGCTGCCGGAATCCGTTCGTTCTGAGGCACAGCGTGTTTCTGCACTGCACAGCGTTGCAGTGGGCGATGTCAACCAGGACGGCAGAGTGGATGTGACCGATGCGGTACTGCTCAGCAAGGCAGTTAACGGCAGTGTCACTGTATCCGATGCGCAGAGAGAGACCATGGACTGCGACGGAGACGGCGACATTACGGCGAACGATGTGACTACGCTGATGCGTTTCCTGGTTCACCTGGAAACAGAACTGCCGCCGAAACAGTAACATTAGAACCTGTCTTCACAAGCGTATACAAGTGTCTTTTCGGCAAATTTTGCTGCATACTGCGTTAAAAATACTTGCCGGGCGACTGCGTTCGAGGCAGGATTCTGCTTGAGAACAAAGGAGTGTCGCACTAGGATGGATTGCGACCGACAGCCCGCCTGCGTATTTTTGCCTTGTCTGCAACAAAATTATGCTCGAAAATCCACATATATTTCTTGCGAAGACAGGTTCTTATTTAGCGCCTGGCGTTCAGACGCTTTCGGATAGGAGAAAGGCGCATCAGAAATGGTGCGCCTTTTCCGTATGCGTCACAGAGAAAGGAGTTTGTATGAAACAGAAATTTTGCCGGTGGCTGGCGGTTCTGCTGTCTGCCGTGATGCTGCTGTGGACGGGGCTGCCCGTTTCGGCGGCGGAAAATACCTTTGTGCATACAGGCAGCCCTTCTCAGGATATCCTGGCGGCGGCGGAATCCCAGCTGGGCTATACCGCTCCGGCAGACGGGGCAAAGTATAACCATTGGTACGGCGCAGTCAACGGAAGTTATACCTATTCCTGGTGTCAGACGTTTTTGTCCTGGTGTGCGGAACAGGCGGAGATCGGCACGGATGTTTTCCCGAAAGCGGTTTCGGTGGCGAGTGCCTACGCCGCTTTCGCCGGACAAAAGCGCTATCAGAAAAGCGCTGCGCAAGGCGGCAGCTATACGCCACGTGCCGGAGATGTAGCGTTCTACAGCGAAAACGGGGATGCGGATGCGCTGAGCCATGTGGGGCTGGTGACCGGGACAGCAGACGGTACCCTGTACACCATCGAGGGAAATGTTTCCAATCAAGTCCAGCGCTGTGAGCGGCAGCTGGACTCGGTGCAGATCATCGGCTATGGCTGCCCGATGTATGCCGACTTGCCTAACCAGATCGTGCCGGAAGCGCCGGTCGTGACGGTTGACCCCGGCACATCCGAGTACCGCACCAAGATCGACTGGGCGGAGTGCGCAGATGCACAGCGCTATCTAGTGGTACTCTGGGACAGCGCCGGGAAAGAGCTGGTGCGGCAGGAGAGCACGGACTGCTACTATTATGATTATCTGACAGAGGGCAATTATACGGTACAGGTCTCCGCCTGCAACGGTGAAAATTATGCCGATTCGGAAAAGGTGGCGTTCCGTGTGGAGGAGCATTCTCAGCCCGGTCGGTTCGACATCCAGGTGCTGAGCGGTTCGGGAACGACGCCGACACGGCTGCACTGGAAGATCACGGACGGCGCAGAGGGTTACCGCATCTGCATCCGGAACAGCGTGACCGGGGAGATCGTCGCCGAAGAGGAGCTGGGGCTGAACACATGGTATCCGGTCTCACTGCCCGGCGGCAGCTATGAGGCGGAAGTGACGGCGTACAATCCTTGTTTTGAGCGGACGGTGACAAAGCAGTTCCAGCTCAGCGCCGGGACGCAGTTACAGGGCGATTTCAACAATGACGGCGTTGTCAACAGCGCCGATGTCAGCGAACTGCAAAGCTGTTTGCTGGGGAAGAAAGCGGTTTCTGACCCGGCGGCTGTGGTGCGGTCGGACATGAACGGTGACGGCGTTTTGAACGGGTTTGATCTGGCATTACTGCGGCAGAAGTTGGCGGCGCAATAAAAACTCCTCCACCAGCTACGCTGGTCCCCCTCGTACTGAGCGGTTCCCTTTGCCCTGCGGGCATCTCCCCACCCCGTGGGGAGTCACCTCTTTCAGAGGAGGCACATTCGCTGCAACATCTGTTGCGCATCAGTAGGGGCAGATGCCCACATCTGCCCGAACACCATGCTATGATATCGGGTAGATGTGGGCGTCGACTCCTGCAGGAACTGCGGCAGACGATGTCACAGCCCAACAGAAAAAGCCGTACCCCGGAACTTGTTCCACTCCGGGGTACGGCTTATTTTTTCTATTCGTGTTCTGTTCGTTCAGCGGATCTTTGCGCCGACCGGCAGGCTGTCATCCGGGAAGATGACCTTGACGTCGCCGTTGGGCATATCTGCCGCACAGATCATGCCGCAGCTCTCTACGCCGCACAGCTTTGCCGGTTTCAGATTTGCTACCAGCATGATCTTCTTGCCGATGAGGTCTTCCGGCTTATACCACGGTGCGATGCCCGAAACCACCTGTCTGCCGCCCATGCCGTCATCCAGCTGGAGCTTTAACAGTTTCTTGGACTTCTTCACCTTTTCGCATTCCAGTACCTTTGCCACACGCAGATCGACTTCGCCGAATTTTTCGATGCCGATCTCGTCTGCCAGCGGCTGGGGCGTGAATTCCGGTTCTTTCGGTTCTTCCTTGGGCTGTGCCGCCAGGATCAGCCGGTTCAGCTCGTCGATTTCCTTTTCCACGTCGATTCTCGGAAAAATGATATTGCCCTTGTGTACCGTCACATTTGCCGGCAGTGTGCCGAACTGGTCTGCGGTGCTGTATGCCACATCTGCCTCGGATGCGCCGATCTGCTCCCAGATCTTCGGCATGGTCTCCGGCATGAATGCGCTCAGCGGAACGGTGACGATGCGGATGGTCTCCAGCAGGTTGTACAGGACGGTTGCCAGACGGGTGCGGTTTGCCTCGTCCTTCGCCAGAATCCACGGTGCAGTCTCGTCGATGTACTTGTTGGCACGGGAAACTACCTGGAAGATCTCCGCCAGCATACGGTTCAGCTGGGTCTGATCCAGCAGTCCCTCCAGCTTTTCTTTCAGTCCGGTGGCTGCGGCAATCAGCTCGTCGTCGAACTCGCCCGGCTGACGCTCTTCCGGCAGTGTGCCGCCGAAGTACTTATCCACCATGGCTACGGTACGGGAAACCAGGTTGCCCAGACCATTCGCCAGGTCGGAGTTGATGCGGTTAATCATGATCTCGTTGGAGAAAGAGCTGTCTGCGCCCAGTGCCATTTCCCGGAGGATGTGATACCGGATGGCATCTGCGCCGTAGCGGTCTGCCAGCAGGAACGGGTCAACCACGTTGCCCAGGGACTTGGACATCTTCTGTCCGTTGAAGGTGATCCAGCCGTGAACTGCCAGATGCTTCGGCAGCGGCAGATCCAGCGCCATCAGCATTGCCGGCCAGATAATGGCGTGGAAACGCATGATGTCCTTGGCAACCATGTGGACATCTGCCGGCCAGTATTCGTCGAAGTCGTGGTATGCGCTGTTCTCATATCCCAGAGCGCTGATATAGTTGGACAGCGCATCTACCCACACGTAGACCACGTGCTTGGTGTCGAAGGTGACCGGGATGCCCCAGGTGAACGAGGTACGGGAAACGCACAGGTCTTCCAGGCCGGGCTTGATGAAGTTGTTGACCAGTTCTACCGCACGGGTCTTGGGCTGGAGATAGTCGGTCTCCAGCAGCAGCTTTTCGATGCGCTCTGCAAAGGGTGCCATCTTCATGAAGTAAGCCTCTTCCTTTGCCTCGGTGACCTCCCGGTGGCATTCCGGACAGCAGCCGTTTTCGTCCAGCTGGGACTCCGTCCAGAAGCTTTCGCACGGTGTGCAGTACTTGCCCTTATATTCGCCCTTATAGATGTATCCCAGGTCGTACAGGCGCTTGAAGATCTTCTGTACGGTTTCTACATGATAGTCGTCTGTGGTGCGGATATAGCGGTCATAGCTGACGTGCATTTTTTCCCACAGTGCTTTGAAGGTCTTAACGACCTCATCTACATATTCTTTCGGCGTGATACCCTTTGCCGCCGCTTTCTGTTCAATTTTCAGACCGTGTTCATCTGTTCCGGTGAGGAAAATGACATCATAGCCCTGCATTCGTCTGAACCGGGCGATAGAATCGCAGGCTACAGTGGTGTAGCAGTGACCGATGTGGGGATTTCCCGACGGATAGTAGATCGGTGTCGTGATATAATACGGCTTTTTTGACATACAAGGTCCTCCTTAACATTTGTTTGCCCGAAGGCTCTACCTCTTATTATAGCACAGTTTTACGGCGTTGTCCATGTTTTTTTGAAAATTTTAGGGGTGGGTGAGGGGAAATGTGGGGGAGTTCTGGGCATGGTACCAAACAAATTGCTGGTGTCAATTTTGCCATCGGTGTGTGTGCCAGACTTAACATTAGGAATATGATTCCTGTATTATCTCTTGGAGAAACAAAAATATCGGATTTTAGGGGGCTTTTTGCACTTTGTTAGTTATGTGTTAGTTGTTGCGTTGTTCGTATAGAAGTGGAATGCACCGAAAGTTTTTGAGCAGGCATTGTGAGCAGTTGGCGTCATGATACTTTTTTCTGCATAGAATCGATTCCAGTGTGAAATCATAAGATTGACCGCAGGAGAATGCTTGACCTTTTCTATTTCTTATGCTATATTTGTGAAAGAAACGAAAGAAAGTAAAAGAAAGAGAAAGAAAGGGGGTATATGCTTTTGGACGACAGCAGTACTAAATTCAAGAGAATCTATGTAAATAAGGCAGACTTACGAAATATGTGGTGGACTAGAGGGAACATTGCACAGGCTGAATTACTTGCGGAGGAAGACTTTATATGACAAAACAAGCACGCCAAAACTATAAATAGTGGGTTCTTGGCGTGCTGTTTTATGAGAGAATGGGATTCCAAATACGCTATATTTCAATATGCTTCTGAATGAGTTTGCAATGCGACTTTGGACATCATTTCCTGGAATTTTTTTTGTTTTTTAGCATTCCCTTGAATACATCTTTCGGCGAGCCATAGAGATGCAGAAAAGCGATCAGCTGCTTGTCTTAGCTTTCCGATCATGAACGGGAACAGCTTGCTAAACGTCCAGAAAATTGATTCACTGGCACATTTGATTACCAGTTCCTCGCTATAAACCTTATTTTTTACAGCAACTGCAAAAAATTCGAATTTAGAGAGCATGATTTTATATTCTTTTTCTTGGAGATCTGATTTGATTTCATAGAGTTCAGGACAATATATTTTGCTCAGGACCTCATCTTGCAGCTTGTTTAGTGCATCTATTGTCAGGCGAGTTCGTTCATTATCTTGCTCATGATCGGATATATTTCTGGAAACGTCAAAAGCTTTGTACGCTAAACAGACTGCCACTAGACTTCCTACTGCTGAAGCAGTATCAACAATTGCTTGATATATTTCTAAAGACATACAACATCCTCCTTATTCTCCATAAACCTCAAAATACTACAAAAGGACAACCTCGAATTGAAAAAACGAACTTGTCCTTCTGTCATAATGATTTGTCTGTCTAACATGGCATAAGTTTGTAAAATATGGGCTTACTTCACGTATCCCACATACTCACCGTAATGCCAGCCTGCCACATCATAAGTCAAACCTGCACCAGTAGCTGCGGCGTAGTTCAGGAGCTGCTTTACATCAGAATAATTTACATCGTCGCAGTTCATGATTCTGCCGTCCTTGTTTCCATCTGCTGCCTCTACTTTTTTTGCGGAGTCCAGTTTATATTTTGCCGGATTCATCTTTGCAATAGAAACCATCAGAGCTTTTCCGTTTGCTGTTGTCAGCAGGCTGCCGTCAGCCTCTGCGATATTGTATGCAGACAGCATGATCGCAGCATCCTTGGAGTTGACCTGTTCATCGCTGTTCAAATCGCCAATTACGTAAAAATCATACTGCTGACTGGTATAGCAGCTGATCTCATTGTTCTTTACAGATTCGAACGAGGCATCTTCTACGGTTACTTCTGCGTCACTGGTAGTATAGAAGGTTACCAGAGTGCCGTCATCCTTGGAATCGTCCAGAGATGCACTGGTGATAACAACCTTGCTGCCGTTCTGTACAGCAGATACGATAGCATCACCATAAGCACTGCCGTTTGTTGCGGCAACCATACCGTCCACAGCCAACAGGTCTGCGGTTGCGTTCAGCGTGATGTCAGATGCTGAAAAACCGGTGTTGTTCTCGATGGACAATGTCACTGCGGTTGCACCAGCCGGAATAACTGTGCCGTCAGCGGCGGTAAATGTTTCTGCTACAGTGCTGTAGGATACGTTGACTGCGTTTACTGCCTCAGCTGCGCTTGCAACAACGCCTGCGCAAGCAGATACCATTGTAGCTGCAGATAAAGCAGCAATAATTTTTTTTACAGACTTCATAAGTAGTACCTCCCTTTCGGATATGTAATGATTTTTAAGTTGTCTCCTTTCTTTTGCTCTACTAATAAATCAGTAAAGCAAAAGTCACTTTTTCATTTTCAAGAACAGGACTATCTCTATTTTTTCAGTCCTGCTCCACGCAGAGCGCACTCGTACATAATGTCGAATAAGTCGCTGGTGTCTATGTTGCCATCGTTGTCTGTGTCGGCCTCAATATTGGGAACACAGCCTTTGAAGTATCTTCTTGTGCTATGACCGTCAACTGCCTTACGAGCAATATGCAGCATAGTCCAATAAATGTCACTTGGCTCATACGGCTTTCCGTTTCCATCTGCATCGCCGAGCATAGGAGCATCGTCAAATACGCCGTCACCGTCAAAGTCGTATACCAGTTCGCTGCACTCCTTTTCAGTGTTGAATTGCAGCAGAACATCTTTCGATCGAACAAAGCTGATAAAATAACTCCCAAACCAGTCGAGGTATTCTTCATAGCTGCCATCAAATGCATCCTGCTCTTTTTGTGCAACAGTTGGATATGCTTGTACAAATACTTCTCCGTCACCGGTGATTGCAAATCCGGTATCCTGTTTTGAAACAGTCACCGTTTGATTTGGTAAGACTTCGATCTGAATAGTACTGCTGGCTACTGGTGTAAAATTGTAATTGCCTTCATCGTAGTCTATAATATATGATAGTGCAACTGTTAGTGTATCTGTATTGGTATAAGTTACACTGTCTTTAGAGAAATCGATCTTGCACTTTGAGCCAACACCTGTTAGTTTTGGATCCTCCCAGTCATACTGTTCTATTCTGAGGTGATACCCTTCGCCGTTAATACTAAAGGCAAATCCCGGCGCACGTTCATTTTTTTCCAGATGGAAAGAGGAACCTTTTCCAAAGAAAATATACTCTCCGTAATTGACTTTGCCTAATTTCCAAAAGTCATACGTCTGTCCGTCCTTTGTGGTAGAACTTAACTGCATCTGATCTTTTCCACCATTATGAAATTGCAATTTCACAGTTTCTGAAACATCAGTATTGGTTTTTGTGGTACCACGGATCGGCGCTTTGTAAGTCAAAAGAGAATCATCATCTGAGGCATACAGTAAGACATCACCATTTTCCGAAGAAGCCTCGTATGCTGGGATGCAAAACTGTTTGGTCTCCGAATTGATATAAATGCAGGCATCATCCTTAAAAGCCGATGTTTCTGTACCTGGTTTTACACAATTGCTGTCGTAGGTGACAATGCAGGTATCATAACTGATGCCGTCGAACGTCCAGTTACCGGATAGTTCGTCCATGCCAACCACAGCGTGCGTGCCGCCTTTTTTGGTAGCAATACCCGCCATAAAGTAAGTGCCTTTTTCCTTGCAGCGTGCTGCACAATCCAGAAACATATCGGTATGCTCTTCTTTGGTCAGCATTGCAGGTGCTGCAATAATTGCGAGTTCCACCTCTGAATATAGTTGCAGAGAGTTGTAATAAGCGATCAACGCATCCACATCATCAGTCAGTGTCACATCGTATAATGTTTCTGCACCCTCTTGCAAATCGCTTGGAATTAGTTCACCATTATGAATTAACACCGAAATGGCAGCTATACCAAAGCAAAGTCCACCCTTATAAGCTGTACGAGAAATATCTGCTTCATAGCCTGAACTTATTTCCGAATCTGTCATATTAGCTCTTACCGGCTCATATACTCTTTCTGCAAAATCTTCCCGTGATAAAGTACAGAGGTGATTCGCAAATGAAAAAGTATCTTTGTACATTCCCTTCTCGATCGCAGCCTTTTCTAGTTCACTTTGTGTCGATGACGCATCCGCTTCGTAAAGCGGAATCTCCCCCTCTGTCATCGAATCATAAAGCGCATCTCCCAGCTCGTCCGTATTGTCGTCCAGTGCCTTCTGTACCAGCTTATCCGTATTGTCCAGAACAGAGTATTCTTCTGCTCCGACTGCTGTCGGCTGATAGGTCAGTATGCACGCTGCGGCAGTGGACAGGGCTAAGAGTGTTGCGATTTGTTTTTTCATAACGTCACCGCCTTTTTACAATCAAAGAAATACGTATTCACCGTAGTGGAAATCGTATCTGTTCAGATCTGTAGTATAACCTGCGCCACGGCGTGCAATATAATAAGCCAGATTATCTACGTCTGAAATTACCAGATGTTCCTGGTCGTATGCAATTATCTTATCACTATTGCCATCACCGGCTTTGGCGGTGGCATCTGCTAACAGCCCGTACTTTGCCTTATGCTTATCTGCAACAATAGTAGACAAGCCTTTATAGTTGACGCCATGTCTTGTGTTTTCTACAAATGCAGCATCAGATTCTGCAACTCGATATGCCTGCAGCTGGTAGAACATATCTGTTGAGTCAATGTTGTCATCATTATCCAGGTCGCCAATACGATAATAATCGTCGTCAGAGTATACAGCAATTGCACTTTCATCTTCTATCTGCTTTGCAGATTTGAATGCAGCATCTTCTACAGTTACTTCTGCATCACTGGTGGTATAGAAGGTTACCAGAGTGCCGTCGCTCTTGGAATCGTCCAGAGATGCACTGGTGATAACAACCTTGCTGCCGTTCTGTGCAGCAGATACAGTAGCATCACCGTAAGCACTGCCGTTTGTTGCGGTAACCAAACCGTCTGTACCCAGCAGATCTGCAGTTGCGCTCAGTGTGATGTCAGATGCTGAGAAACCGGTGTTGTTCTCGATGGACAGTGTAACTGCGGTTGCACCAGCCGGAACAACTGTGCCGTCAGCTGCGGTGAATGTTTCTGCTACAGTGCTGTAGGATACGTTGACTGCGTTTACTGCCTCAGCTGCGCTTGCAACAACGCCTGCGCAAGAAGTTACCATTGTGGCTGCTGCCAAAGCAGCAATAATCTTCTTTGTCTGTTTCATGATAAAAAACTCCTTTTTTAGATTACAACAGCACACTTACGTGTGCCGCTGCGTTTGGATTTCTTTGTAATCTTACAACCAGATTACTTCTTCAGATTCTGCAGAGCCTTCGGTTCTTTCGGCTGGTGGAAACCAAAAATTGATGCAGAGCTTGCTCCGAATTCAGCACTTTTCGCACCGACTTTCGCAACAACCTTCAGAATGCTCTTCTTTGCGCTTTTCACTACACTCTCTCCTTTCTTCCAACCCCACTACTAAAATCGAAATAGAAATTGCCAAAAGCGTACTATCAATCAATTTTACATAGGGATTATGAAATATATCAATCAAGCAAGAAATCAACGTTAGTAATATTGCAATGATTCTGCTGATTTTACGAAATAGAAGTATCTGTTCTGCACTGAGCGGTTTATTTTCATTTTCGACTGGTGCGTAGGCACAGATAATTAACAGTGAAACTGCCAGAAAAATATAGTGCATTGTCGTGAAACTGTTAGTAGGAAAGAAACGATATACAACCAATACCGCATTGATTACCAAAAGAAACAGTAAATTACAGCTCCAATAATGATTTGCATGATATCCTCCGCATATTTGCCGAAACGTTGCAAATATAACGAAAAAAAGCATTGCTGCAGTAAAACAATGCAGTAAAACGCCAGATAGTGCTGCAATCAGGAAGGTGGCAATGGAAGAAAATAAAATTTCAAATCCATATTGGTAAACTTCTGCCTTTTCCATTTCAATTATATCATTTTTAATCAAACTCCGTACAACTGACCTGGATAAAAATGAAATCATATGCAACACCTCCTTTCGTTTCCCTTAATTTCATTATACTGACTAAAATGAAAAATACAATACTTATGACGTAATCGGTATGTTTTACGACGTAATCGGTCAAAAAACAAAAAAATCCACCTTATTTTTTCGATAAGGCGGATCAAAAACCATTCTATTTTATTTTACGATTCGTGAATTTTTAGCATAACATCTGCAACAAACCAACCATTTTCCTCAGAGAAATTGCTCATCCCATCGTTTCTTTCAACAGCATCTTCTACACTTTGCAATCCAAATCCATGGATTTTTCGATTTTTCTTAGTGGTTCCTAGTTTCTTGTTGTTTTTTAATACTGACTCTGCAATTTGATTCTGAACAACAATCCGAAAATAGTTGCCGATGATTTCCATGGAAAGACGAATCTGCCGTTTTTCTTCTTTGGATGCAGCCTCTATTGCATTATCCAGTAAATTAGCTAATATTACACACAAATCAGTTTCATCTATTTTCGGCAATTCTTCCAGCACAAAATATTTTATGTCAATCTGATTTTCGTCACACACAAGTTTTTTCAAATCTAAAATGGCATTGACCGCAACAGAATTCGTCATCATGTGATACGGCAATTCTTTTTTTACCTGACCAGTTAATTTCTCAATATATTCCATAGCTGCATTTGTCTGTTGTAATCGAATGTACTCTGAAATACAAAGCAAATGGTTTTTCAAATCATGACGCAGTGTATTTACTTCTGTGTTCCAACGAATGGAATCCTGAAGCTTTTGTTGTTCATTTGCAATTTGTAATTTCAATAGTGCCTGATTGTTTTCTACACGATTTCTGGAAGATGTAAGATAGAGCACAGAAAACAATAAAATGTTGATTGCAATCATACATATTACAATTGCAGAAACTTCCCAGCTTGCTACATCTGTGTCAATTACAATTTTTTCCATAACAGCACCTGAGAAAAGAGTAGTTAAGAGCACAGCTGTCATAATAATACATTGAGATACATGAAATATTACCTTTTTCTTTTCAAAGATGTTAGTAAGGATAATCAATGTAAAAATCAACATGGCTTTTGTGATAAATAAGAGCAAAATACGAACTGGATTTCGAAGAAGTAGCACATCTGCCGAAGTACTATGGGTAAGCAAGCTTGTGATTAACATTGTTGCAATGTTGATTGTGAACAAACAGGCAAATACAAGAAGTATAACAATTGTCTGAAGCCATATAGGATTTTCCAACATTATCCAACAAAAAAGAAGATAAATAAAAATTGTGATAATGACATAAAGTCCTTCAAACACAAAAAATTGATCCAATATTAAAGAAGAGGTGCATTGCAGGCAACAAAAAACTACTGTTCCAATTATCTTTTTAGATTGTGCCATATTTTTATAGGACAAGATCTTGACTAGAAAGAAGAAAATAATCAAACTCTCTGAAATAGTGGCTAACCATTCTGAAACGGTGTAGATCATATGATATTCCTCCTTGTTTTTTGTTGAAACATTTCCTTGACTGATTTAATTTTTCTTCGACTGATAAACAAAACCTTTTTATTGTCCAATACCAGAGTATCTTTTTCAATTGAAAAAATATGCTCAATATTTACAATACAGCTTACGCTAATTGGAATAAAGCCTTGAAATTCTTCCTTTTCCATGTAGGAACGAAGGGAATCTCTTGTAATGATTGCATCTGTTGTGCTGACAGTATAGATTTTTGTTTGGTGATTTTCGCTTTCAATATACAAAATATCAGAAACCAGTAAATTATAGTATTCTTTTTTTTGACGATGTGCTGCGAATATCATGACGTGATTATTCTTTTTCTGTATTTCTTGAACCACACAGGAGATTGCAAACGGAAGTTCTTCTTGTATCTTATCTTTACGAACAAAACCAAGTACCTTATATTGAAATGCTTTTTGCATCAAGTCATCTCGATTTGTGATGTAGACAATCGGCGTATTATTTCCAAGTTCACGCAGGGACTGAGAAATGTCAAAGCCGCTTTTCTTTGGCATATCCAGATCCAAAAAGAGAACTTGATATTTCTTATCAAATATTGTATCACAGAATAAATCTGCATCTGTATAGGTATCTATTTCAAAATTTACATGGTTTTCCTTTTCCCATTGTTGAAATACAGAAAGAATTCCTGAAATCGCTTCTGTCTGGTCATCCACGATTGCTATTCGAATCATACAATATACTCCTCTTACTTCTTTTTCGCTTCATTTCCATCATACCACAAAAATTTTCAAAAAGCAAGAATTTATTTTGCTAAACAAAAAGACGGTATGCCCACAAAAAGGACATACCGTTTTCTTGTATAAGTAGGGAAGAGCCTATCATCAGAAATTTGATATTTGCCTGCAAAACGTGATGCAAAGCAACATATGCCTATTGGAATATTATCCGAACAAAAGTCACTTTTTCATTTTCAAGAACAGGACTATCTCTATTTTTTCAGTCCTGCTCCACGCAGAGCGCACTCGTACATAATGTCGAACAAGTCGCTTGTATCGATTTTACCGTCGTTGTCTGTGTCCGCCTCAACATTGGGAACATAGCCTTGGTCATATCTTCTTGCACCGTGAGGTGCGATTGCTTTATTAGCAATATGCATCATAGTCCAATAAATGTCACTTGGCTCATATGGCCTTCCATTTCCGTCTGCATCGCCGAGCATAGGAGCATCGTCAAATACACCGTCATCGTCAAAGTCATATACCAGTTCGCTGCATTCTTTTTCTGTATTGAATTGCAGCAAAACATCTTTCGATCGAACAAAGCTAATAAAATAACTGCCAAACCAATTGAGGAACTCTTCATGGCTGCCATCAAATGCATCCAGTTCTTTTTGAGCAACGGTTGGAATTGCCTGTACATATACTTCTCCATCGCCGGTGATCGCAAATCCAGTATCCTGTTTTGAAACAGTCACCGTTTGATTCGGTGAGACATCAATAGCAATGGTACTGCTGGCCACTGGAGTGAAATTATAATTGCCTTCATCATATACTATTATATATGATAATACGGTCTTTTGCGTGTCTGTATTGGTATAGGTCAAACTGTCTTTAGAAAAATCCATTTTGCACTTTGTACCAACACCTTCTAGTTCCGGGTCAGCCCGATCATATTGTTCTATTCTAAGGCGATACCCTTCGCCCTTAATGCTAAAGGCAAATCCAGGCGCACGCTCATTTTTTTCCAGATGGAAAGAGGAGCCTTTTCCAAAGAAAATAAAATCTCCGTAATTGACTTTACCTAATTTCCAAAAGTCGTACGTCTGTCCGTCCTTTGTGGTAGAACTTAACTGCATCTGATCTTTTCCGCCATTGTGAAATTCTAGTTTCACAGTTTCTGAGACATCAGTATTGGTTTCTGTAGTACCACGGATGGGTGCCTTATAAGTCAGCAGGGAGTCATCATCTGAGGCATACAGTAAGACATCACCATTTTCCGAAGAGGCTTCATATGCCGGGATACAGAACTGTTTGGTTTCCGAATTGATATAGATGCAGGCATCATCCTTAAAAGCCGATGTTTCTGTATCTGGTTTTACACAGTTGCTGTCGTAGGTGACAATGCAGGTGTCATAACTGATGCCGTCGAATGTCCAGTTGCCGGACAGTTCGTCCATGCCAACCACTGCGTGTGTACCACCTTTTTCGGTGGAAATACCCGCCATAAAGTAAGTGCCTTTTTCCTTGCAGCGTGTTGCACAATCCAGAAACATATCCGTATGCTCTTCTTTGGTCAGCATTGCAGGTTCTGCAATAACTGCAAGTTCCACATCTGTATATAGCTGCAGAGAGTTGTAATAAGCAATCAGCGCATCCACATCATCAGTCAACGTCACATCGTATAACGTTTCTGCACCCTCTTGCAAATCGCTCGGAGTCAGTTCACCATTGTGAACCAACACCGAAATGGCAGCCATACCAAAGCAAAGACCGCTTTTATAAGATATATGAGAGATATCTATTTCATAGCCTGAGCTTATTTCTGAATCCGTCATATTAGCTCTTACCGGCTCATATACTCTTTTTGCAAAATCTTCTTGTGATAAGGTACATAAGTGATTTGCAAATGAAAAAGTATCTCTGTACATTCCCTTCTCGATCGCAGCCTTTTCCAGTTCACTTTGTGTCGATGACGCATCCGCCTCATAAAGCGGAATATCTCCCTCTGTCACCGAATCATAAAGTGCATCTCCCAGCTCATCCGTGTTGTCGTCCAGTGCCTCCTGTACCAGCTTGTCCGTATAGTCCAGAACAGAGTATTCTTCTGCTCCGACTGCTGTCGGCTGATAGGTAAGTATACACGCTGCGGCGGTGGACAATGCCAACAATGTTGCGATTTGTTTTTTCATAAAAATCTTCCTTTCATGTATAAATTACAACAATACACCTCATGTGTGTTGCTGCGATTACCCTTACAATTCAATTATTACCTTATAGATATAAGGTCTCCCTCTTATCAAGATTATAACATATTTTTGCAAATAAATCAATGCCATTTGCGTAGTTGGTATGTTTTTTTGCGTAGTTGGTAGTTTTACAGCATTTTTTCGCATTAAAGCATCCAGGATTAACCAGATTATTTTGCTAAACAAAGAAACGGTATGCCCATAAAGGACATACCGTTTTCTTGTATAAGTAGGGAAGAGCCTATCATCAGAAATTTGATATTTGCCTGCAAAACGTGATGCAAAGCAAATAGTATCCGAACAAAAGTCACTTTTTCATTTTCAAGAACAGAACTATCTCTATTTTTTCAGTCCTGCTCCACGAAGAGCGCACTCGTACATAATGTCGAACAAGTCGCTTGTGTCGATTTTGCCGTCGTTGTCTGTGTCAGCTTCAATATTGGGAACATTGCCTTGGTAATATCTTCTTGAACCGTGACCTATAACTGCCTTCTTAGCAATATGTAACATAGTCCAGTAAATGTCACTTGGCTCATACGGCTTTCCATCTCCGTCTGCATCGCCGAGCATAGGAGCATCGTCAAACACACCGTCGCCGTCAAAGTCGTATACCAGTTCACTGCATTCCTTTTCAGTATTGAATTGCAGCAGAACATCTTTCGATCGAACAAAGTTGATAAAATAACTTCCAAACCAGTCGAGAAATTCTTCATGGCTGCCGTCAAACGCATCAATATCTTTCTGAGCAACAGTTGGAATTGCCTGTACAAGTACTTCTCCATCGCCGGTAATTGCAAATCCGGTATCCTGTTTTGAAACCGTTATCGTTTGATTCGGTGGGACATCGATAACAATGGTACTGCTGGCTACTGGTGCGAATTTGTAACCGCCTTCATCGTATGTGAAAATATATGATACTGTGGTTTTTTGAGTATCTGTATTGGTATAAGCTACACTGTCTTTAGAAAAATCCATTTTGCACTTTGTGCCAACATCATATAGTTTAGGATCATTTGGATTTTGATATCCTGACTGTTCTATTCTGAGGCGATATCCTTCCCCCTTAATGCTAAAGGCAAATTCCGGTGCACGTTCATTTTTTTCCAGATGGAAAGAAGAGCCTTTTCCAAAGAAAATATAATCTCCGTAATTGACCTTGCTTAGTTTCCAAAAGTCGTACGTCTGTCCGTCCTTTGTGGTAGAACTCAACTGCATCTGATCTTTTCCACCATTATGAAATTTCAATTTCACAGTTTCTGAAACATCAGTATTGGTTTTTGTAGTACCACGGATCGGTGCCTTATAGGTCAGCAGGGAGTCATCATCTGTCGCATACAGTAAGACATCACCATTTTCCGTAGAGGCTTCATATGCCGGGATGCAGAACTGTTTGGTTTCTGAATTGATATAGATGCAGGCATCATCCTTAAAAGCCGATGTTTCTGTACCTGGTTTTACACAGTTGCTGTCGTAGGTGATAATGCAGGTATCATAACTGATACCATCAAATGTCCAGTTGCCGGACAGTTCATCCATACCAACCACAGCGTGCGTGCCGCCTTTTTTGGTGGCAATACCCGCCATAAAGTAAGTGCCTTTTTCCTTGCAGCGTGCTGCACAATCCAGAAACATATCCGTATGCTCTTCTTTGGTCAGCATTGCAGGTGCTGTAATAACTGCAAGTTCCACCTCTGTATATAGCTGCAGAGAGTTGTAATAAGCAATCAACGCATCCACATCATCGGTCAGTGTCACGTCGTATAACGTTTCTGCACCCTCTTGCAAATCTCCCGGTGTCAGTTCGCCATTGTGGACCAACACCGAAATGGCAGTCATACCAAAGCAAAGTCCACCCTTATAAGCTACACGAGAAATATCTGCTTCATAGCCTAAATCTATTTCCGAATCCGTCATATTAGCTCTTACCGGCTCATATACTCTTTTTGCAAAATCTTCTTGTGATAAGGTACATAAGTGATTTGCAAATGAAAAAGTATCTTTGTACATTCCCTTCTCGATCGCAGCCTTTTCTAATTCACTTTGTGTCGATGATGCATCCGCTTCGTAAAGCGGAACTTCTCCCTCTGTCACCGAATCATAAAGTGCATCTCCCAGCTCGTCCGTATTGTCTTCCAGTGCCTCCTGTACCAGCTTATCCGTATTGTCCAGAACAGAGTATTCTTCTGCACTGATCGTAGCTGGTTGGTAGGTCAATGTACACGCTGCGGCGGTGGACAATGCCAACAGTGTTGCGATTTGTTTTTTCATAAAAATCTTCCTTTCATGTATAAATTACAACAATACACCTCATGTGTGTTGCTGCGATTACCCTTACAATTCAATTATTACCTTATAGATATAAGGTCTCCCTCTTATCAAGATTATAACATATTTTTGCAAATAAATCAATGCCATTTGCGTAGTTGGTATGTTTTTTTGCGTAGTTGGTAGTTTTACAGCATTTTTTCGCATTAAAGCATCCAGGATTAACCAGATTATTTTGTTGAGCAAAGAAATGGTATGCCCATAAAGGACATACCGTTTTTTCATGTTCTCATCCTCATCTCTACATACTTTTCCACTGACTCAACCGGCACCTTATATCTGTTACCCTCTTTGAACCCTTTTAACTGTCCTGTTTGCAAAAGCTTATAAAACGTACTCCTGCCAATCTTCAAAATCTCCATGACCTCTTCTCTTGTAAGTATCTCCTTTGTTGTAAGCATATGCGACCTCCTATTTCCGTTAATGCTCATTGACATATCTCTCAATTTCTGCCGCAGGGATCAGCGTTTTTCTGACGCTTAATCTCTTGCACTGCAATTTGCCCTGTTCGATCAGTCTATAAACCGTATGCACACTCAATCCCAGCATATTTGCTGCTTCACTAACTTTCAGCAAATACTTTGTTTCTGTATATTGAATAGCTATCATATTTATCACCTCCTGTCTTTTACTAATATGTTCGTATTTTTTTGGAGCATTTGGTGTTTTTTTATACGGCTTACTTGAATACACTGACTTTTTCATGGAGTGTTATGTGTAGTTTCAAATTATATCGGATTTCCACAAGTTATCCCAATTTCCACGAAAAGAAAAAATGACTGAACCGCTCGGAATTTGAAAATCAAAATAATCCGATACAATTCAGTCATTTGGCTACCCTATTTCTCGTACCCTTCATAATAATACGATTGTTCGATTCCTTTGAAAATTACTTCTCTGTCATTGACCTTATCCGTCAAATTCTGTTGTATCAGAAACCGCAGTTCCAGGTCGTTTACCGTACTTCTTTCCATTGCCTGCAAATACTGTACCTTATCAATTTTCGCCCAGTCCGTCACTTTGCCCAGACGCTTTTTGAGGATCATGTCCAGCCAGATTCTTGTACTTCTGCCATTGCCCTCCATGAACGGGTGTGCCACGTTCATTTCCACATACTTTGCGATGATTTCCTCAAATGTGTTTTCAGGCATCTTCTCGACTGCCGAAAGAACCGCATCTAAGTACAAGCTGTTTGCAAAACGGAAATTGCCCTTTGCAATATTTAAGGTTCTGATTTTTCCGGCAAAGTCGTACAACCCGTCAAAAAGTGCCTTGTGTATTTCTTGCAAACCTTTTATTGTACCAACTTCTATTCTATCAATCTCACCGCTTGAAAACAATCTTTTGGCATTTTCTAAGCTCTTTTCATCGATTTCCTTTGTCGTCATATTTTGTATCTCACTCCTAACGTGTAAGCTTTTGCATAGATTTATTATACCACATTTTTCTCATTTGCACAACAACATTTTCAATTAGACCTCCCACAACCTACTCCACACCCGCACTGAGAACAAGCCATTTTGCCACAATGCAGCCAAAACGAAAACAGGCTCAATCACACTGCCCTAACATCAAAAACGCCTTGATGATCATTTCCTTTCTCAGAACCATATTGTGTTACCCAGGACTTATCTCCTGTAACTTGCTTGATATAGTTTAGAAAAGCATATATCTCTGATCTGTTCCCTGAGAACATTGTCCCGTCCATATAGCTGACCGAGTTCATAACAAAATGAGCGTGATAGACAGAAGCACAACCGCCATATTTCTTAGAGCAGGGCTTTCGGTGTACTGCATAAACGATCTGATACTTGTCCGAGAAATAAGAGGCAATGCTACGACTCATAGATTCCGCCCGCTCATAATTATCACCCCAAGTCGATCTCGCATCATACACAACAATAAAATGAAATGCCGGATTTCCGCTGGTCTTACCGAAATATTTCTTTACCAATAAAAACTGCTCGTAAGCATTGTATATATCCACGTTTGGGCTGTAACATTTATCATAGTCCGTATGTATGCCCATCGTATAATTCAGAACGTTATATAGATATTGCAGTTCGTCGTTTGTATTTCTGATTACTTTAAAGATTCCCATAAATCTAATCCTCCCTCTACAAACAAGCCCATCTTTTTCTCTAGGTTTGCATACTTTTCTTGCGGCGATACAGAAGTAAATAAGCCGTCCAGATCATGTGCTTTCTGCCGCAGTTCCTCTTTTCGAATATATTCCGAGCTGTCAATACTGTCCGCAATCTCTAACACCATATTCACAAGCTCCTGCATCCGAACTGCCATTTGTGGTGTAATGCTATTGTTTCCATGTACGGCACAGTCCACCATATAGCTGCTAAACGTCAGATTCTTTTCCTTTGCTTTTTCTTCAATTTGTTGTACTTGTAACGGGGAGAGCTTAATGCTCTTTGTAATGGACTTCTTCTCTTTTTCACTTCTCATGATAACTCCTCCTTCTGGTTATGAGATGACTTAACGCAATCATGTGATAGTGATATATACTGTATACTCTATTATGTTATATATCATAACAATATATATGTATACTACTATATATCTACTATGATTACTAAGCTAAATAATATTGATTGATGATTACTGTTTGTTATTTAGTAAATTCTGCAAGACAGAGGTAATGGTAATACCTCTGTCTCCCTGCATCTGATCTGGCTACATTTGTATCGATATGACTGCATAACAGCTGATTTATCTCGATTCAGCTTTACTTTTATGTTAGGTCGTTTGTAGAAAAAAGTAATACTTTCTTTCGTGAATTATATATTATTATGGTGAATCTGTGCCAGGTACTGATGATACGATCATGTCGACCGCATAGAAAAACCGCCTTCGGGCGGAGCATAGGGACATAACAAATCAGCGAAAGGAGGTATACGAATGTTCCAGAACAAGCGATTTTTGACCAGAGGTGTGCAAGCAGAACTACCAGTGGAGTTACAGCTATTCTTATGGAACTGCATCGACCAGTTACCAGAAGAACGGGACTATTTCCAGGTGTTCAAGCTTGATGTAGCTAACGGAAAACAGCACATCCACCACTTTTCCGAGCAGCCGGAATACAGCAAGGAATATATGATTGACCTTGACAATCCAGTCAATCAAAAGGTTTATGTCATTGACGACACCGACCATTCCACCATGCTTTTAGCAGAAGAATATTAACCCCAAACACAAAGCCCTACCAATTCAATTCGGTAGGGCTATTTTTATTTTACGGAGGAATTTCAAATGAGTGAAGAAGTAAAAACAACTGAAGAGACTTTGTATTGCGAGTGCTGCGGATGCCTTATTGACGATAACGACTACACCGAGTGGAACGGTCAGATCATTTGTTCCGACTGCTTGGAGAATCACACTACCACCTGTGAATGCTGCGGCGAACGCATCTGGGATGAGGATGTCTATGGCGATAACGATATTACGCTGTGCAGTCATTGCTACCATCACAACTACACCAGATGCAGCTGCTGTGATGCGTTACTACATGAGGACGATGCCTACTATCTGGACGGTGAGACATACTGCCGTGACTGCTACGAGGATGAACGTGAAGAAAGCAACTTGATCCACGAGTACGGCTACAAGCCGAATCCCATTTTCTACGGCGAAGGCAACCGTTACTTTGGCATTGAACTGGAAATTGACGGAGCAGGCAGAGATGACGACTTTGCGGAAGAACTGCTGGACATTGCCAACACCCATGCAGACCTGCTTTACATCAAAACAGACGGTTCGCTGGACGATGGTATGGAGCTGGTTTCGCACCCCTGCACCATAGACTATCACATCAACGAATTTCCTTGGGAAGATATCATGCACCATGCCATTCATCAAGGCTACCGTTCGCATCAGACTTCAACCTGCGGTTTGCATCTTCATGTGAACCGCAACGCCTTTTCCGACAACCAGGAAGAACAGGACGAGGTGATCTCCAGAATCCTGTACTTTGTGGAGCATCACTGGAATGAGTTGTTGAAATTTTCTCGCCGTTCCGAATATGCCATGAACCGTTGGGCGGCTCGCTATGGTTACGAGCATACCCCGAAAGCTATCATGGACAAGGCGAAAAAGGGCGGCAACGGTCGATATGCTGCAGTCAATCTCTGCAACTATCACACTGTGGAGTTCAGACTTTTCAGAGGCACTTTGAAATACAACACGTTCATTGCGACCATTCAGATGGTCAATCGAATCTGTGATGCCGCAATGTACAATACCGATGATTCCATTGCAAAATTGTCGTGGTCTGACTTTGTGGCTGACATTACAGAGCCTGAACTCATTCAGTACCTGAAAGAGCGTCAGTTGTACATCAACGACAGAGTGGAAGAAACGGAGGAATATTGAGATGTGTGCATTATTTGGTTGGCTGGATTATAAAGGTATTGTGTCAGATAAGCTGTTGAAAAAGCTGACACAGGCTCTGGCAAATGCCGCAGAAGAACGAGGAACGGATGCGTCTGGCATTGCCTATGTGAAAGGCGGTAAGGTCACTATCTACAAAAGGCCAAAGCCAGCTCATAAACTGCGATTCAACGCCCCCAACGGCACAAAAGCAATCATGGGACACACAAGAATGACCACACAGGGCAACGAGAATTTCAACTACAACAACCATCCGTTCTATGGTCATGCCGATGTGAACTTTGCCTTTGCTCACAATGGTGTGCTGTATAATGATAAGGAACTCAGAACCGAAAAGCACCTGCCGCAAACACAAATCGAAACTGACAGCTATATTGCAGTACAGCTGTTGGAACAGCAGGGCAAGTTGGACTTCGACTCGCTTAAAAGCATGGCAGAATTAGTTCAGGGCAGCTTTTGCTTTACAGCCTTGGACGAAAACAATACGATCTATCTAGTGAAAGGGTCAAATCCAATGTGCCTGCTCCACTTTGCAAAACTGGGGCTTTACATCTATGCCTCGACAGAAAGCATTCTGAAAAAAGCGTTGCAGAAAACTGGTTTCCACAAGTATCGGTTTGAAGTGTTGAATGTAGATGAAGGCACGATCTTGAAGATTGACCGCTACGGCTTTCTGACCTGTTCTACATTTGAGGTGCAGGAAAATTTTCGGTTCGGCAAGTGGTATAACTGGTATGACGAGTTGGAGGAAGAATACTATACCCAGCAAGAGGAGTTGCTGTTGGAAATGTGTGGTTGCTACGGTGTGACAGAAGAGGATATTCTCTTGCTGTTGGACTACGGCTACTCTGCCGATGAGATCGAGGAAATGCTGTGTGACAGCAATTTGCTTTTGGAGACGATCAACGCCATCCAGAGTGAAGAGATTTTTGTACAGCAGTAATTACAAGAAGAACCGTTCCAAAAAGTGTACTTTCTGGGACGGTTCCTTTTTTCTCAAAAACCTGTGCCAAAAGGTCCGTTTTTGACTTTTGGGACGTTCCAAAAGTGGCAGGACTTTTGAGACAATTCGGAGGTGTTTTTATGGACAACAGAACATTTGGCTATGCCCGTGTTTCCAGCAGGGAACAGCACGAGGACAGACAGATCGAGGCTCTCACAAATTATGGCGTCAGCAGGGACAATATCATTGTGGACAAATGCTCCGGCAAAGACACTGAGCGTGAGGGCTATCAGTATTTGAAAAAGCAAATTCTCAGGAGCGGCGATACGCTGGTTATTAAGGAATTAGATAGACTCAGCAGAAGTAAGTCTGACATCAAGCAGGAGTTGGAGGTTTTCAAAAGCAAAGGCATTCATGTCAAAATCCTCGACATTCCAACTACATTGACCGATTTTCCACCAGAACAAATGTGGGTCATGGATATGATCAATGCGATTCTGATTGAGGTGCTTGGAAGTATTGCAGAGAATGAACGCCTGAAAATCAGACGCAGACAGCGTGAGGGGATTGATGCGGCGAAAAAGAAAGACATCAAGTTTGGGCGGCCAACGCTGGAACTGCCCGAAAACTGGGAAATCGTGATGCAGGCTGTTGAGGCAAAGCAAATCACCGTGTCCCAAGCCCTTGGTCAACTGCACATTTCTCGTTCTTCTTACTATCGGCTAAAGCAACATCAATAAAATGATCTGGTGTAACATTTATTGTCAGAGGCTCCTTGTGAACCTCTGACAATTATTTTTTCAAAAAATTATTTGATGATAAGGGGAGGGCTTGGCGCCTGCCCTCCCCTTAAACCCCACCACGCCCTTGACTGCGGCTTTGCAAGCCTTGTCAATTCCTCTACAGAAGGAATTGGCTGCGATGATAATTCTGCCATAATACAATTGAGTGGGATACATTATATTTTTGTTCCACGTTCCAGGTGTTCTTTGCGTTTGAAGACAAAACAGGTTTTCCTCTTGCATACTGTCTTATTGCTGTGTCCTGTCCCAATTCTACGATCAAACTTGATTAAGACTTGGAACCTGGAACAGTTATACCACTATCATACCCTAAATTTTATTTTCAAATACTATATTTTCTGCTTTCTCTATATATAAGCCGAATGAAAAAGTATTTTTACAAAAAATAATTTCAATGAGATCGGAGACAATTCTCGTGTTGAAAGCAAGCAAGGTTCAAAGAACCGCAGGCTTGCTTGGTGGAATCAGAGATCTTTCTCTGATTCCGTGTGGAAAGGGGAAATCTCTACTCCTATTTTTTTACAAAGCAAATAAATTTTTTGCCTTTTTTTATCAATTTCATCAAGTTCATCTTTAGTAAGCATGGTTACATACTGTTTATTTATATCGAGACGTGTATTTTCATTTAAAACACACAAACCAAACTGATGTAAGACGGCTGAATAAAATTCTAGGTAATCTATACATGATTTTAAATTTTCAAAAAAATCAGTGAATAAGTCGAGGTGAATAGCAGAATACTCTTGGAACTCATGCGTTTTTTCAATTGTCTTAGAAACCATTTCAAGGGTCTTGACGAGAAGCTCATATTTTGTCTTATTGTCATTGTTACATTTTACTGTCTTCCTATATCTCCACTTATAGATTATATTTGCGGCAATTAGATCTGCCATAGTCATTTCAAGATTATCAGAGAAAGTTTGGGAGCCTTTTTTAATACGAATGTTTATAGCATCATATATATCTGTAACAATATCATCAGATGATATGTAATTTTTATTTATTAAGTCTTCTCTTTCATGTACGAGGTCTACTTGTTCTGCATGATCTAATAATTCTACAATTTTACGCAAGTTTTCGCAACTTTCTTCTGCGTATTTCTCTGTTGTTTCACTAATTTCTACATCTTCTTTTGAAAAGTAAGAATCTTGACATTTTAGTTCATTATAATATTGAAATAATTTGGCTGTATATCTGTTGAATTCCCAGATAAAATCAAAATAGTAAATTAGTAAGGTGTTATTTGTTATATTATCAACAGAAGATATGATTATTTTCATAAACACTTTATTTACAATTGCATCTCCTATTTCACTTTCACCTTCGAATATGTGCAGCAATTTTTCGATTATATCATATATTTTATCTATCTTTTCACCAGCGTTTTTGTCATTTTCTTTTACTTTCAGCATTAACAGATTATAATCAAATAAAGTCATCAAAGCGGCGACGCATCTATTTGCAAAGTCGTGTGGTTCAATGGTTAACTTTTCAGGTGATTTTTCAGTTTTACCTGGGTCAATAGTTTGTAAGTCAGGGTAGAGGTAAAATTTTATACGGCACAGTATTGCATTTATTACTCTTGCGGTTAATCTTGCTGTCTCCTTTTTAGTTTTTAGGTGATCACGTAGTGTACCTCCATGAACAATATAAATTTTCGGTTTGCAGTCAAGTGTCGTTTCTGTTTGAGATTCTACATAGTTACCTGTCGTTTTACCTGAAAATACAATATCAACGATTGTATTAACTACATCAAATTGTCTCATGTTTAATCCTTTCTAACCGTATATTTTTATGGTTTAGATAAAAAAGTGATTCTCATTGTACAAAATGCACAATAAAAAACCAGAGATTTATCATTGTTTGTGTAAAAGTGTTGCAAGAATAATTGAGTTCTGTTATAATACACTTACAGCTCAAGCAGCTGGCAGCTTTAAAATTGAATAAAGGAGGAAATCAAGATGAATGAAACAAATTCTCATTTACCCCCTGTGCAGGGTGGAAACGGATTGTTTGTACCAATCACACTTGAAGAGATGGCAAAAAGTCCTGAAATCTTTGGAAGAGCAGGCGCAGTGTGTTCAGAAGTGGCAGAAACTCCACCTGTCGTTCCTCAAGAACTGCAAAACGCTGTGACTGAGCCAAAAGTCCAGAGACTGAATTGTGCAAATGCTAGTGAGATATTTTATCTGGTGGTAAACATACTCAATCAGCAAAAACCTCTATGGCGGTACCAAAACCACTTTTACATGAAGGAGAACAATGTATATGTTCCTTACAATAAGAAGGTCTTCATATGCAGAGTGTATTCTGATGTTACAGCGCTTGGCTATGAGTTCACACAGCCTGCCATTTGCAGTATTACAAATGAGTTGGAAATGCGAGCTGATCTGTACCAAGGAGAGCCAAATGACGAACGCTATACCTATTGTTCGAACGGCTTTCTGAATAACCGTACAGGAATGCTTGATAATGTTTCTGATTACTTTCCGACCATTCAGCTTACCGGGGCGTATCTGGGGCCTGGTCCACAGTATCATCCTAACATGGACCGTTTCATGTCAATTCTGTTTGCTGGAGATAAGATGCTTGAAGAGAGAGCATACCAGATCATTGGCTACTGCATCAGCAGTGACGCTCATGCGAAACGCTTTTTTGTTTTTCCTGGCGCTTCTGGAGATAACGGTAAATCTACCTTTATCCACCTGATACGCAGCTTGCTAAGTCCTTCTGCAGTCAAAGGCTTATCCATGAAAAATCTGCTTGGCGGCAATTTTGCAATGTCAGAGATTCAGGAGGCACGGATCAACGTTAGCTCTGATGAAGGCGCCTTGGAACTCAATACAGATCAGCTGGCAAAGCTAAAGAGCATCTCTGGACATGACCGGCTTACGGTTGACAAGAAAAATTCAAATCAGGTCAGCTTTACGTCTACTTGTAAGGTCATTATCGCAAGTAATCACAATATTGGTATGGCGTACAGCAGCAGTGACAGCGCCATTGCTCGCAGAATCTGCACACTGCCATTCGATGTGAAAATCCCGAAAAGTCAGCAAAATCCGAACATTGTTTCAGAGATACTGGGGTCTGAATTGAATGCAGTTACAACAGAGGCTTTGAATGCGTTTTTCAGACTGAAAGCAAATGGCTATCACTTTGCCGGTGACGATGCCGGGCTGGATGACTACGCACTGCAATTCACACCGATCAATGCGCAATATCACAACATAGAACGTTTTGTGCAGTGTTATGTGAGATCTATGCCCGGTAATTTCGTGCTGACAAAAGACTTGTACGATGTTTTCCAGAATTGTCTCGACTTTAACTGTGATGTATTCAAAGATGTGACAGGCTTTTCACAGGCATTAAACAATTACCTTCTCTCGAATGGATACGTTGTAAAAAAAGTCAAAAAGCATCAGGGAAACGGATATGAGGGCATAGCCATTTCTAATTCATAAACCGGAAGGAGTAAAATGTTATGATAACGATTAAAGACTTGAAATCAAAAGCATCTTCAATGGAGTCCGACGGTGTGTATATCATGCCGTTCAATCCTAAGTATGAAAAAGATGAACTTGAAGAAAGAATGCTGAAAGTAGTAGAGGAGCAACCGAGCGTTGCTCTTCGATTCTTATGTTTGATTGGCGATTATAAAGTTGGCACCTCAAAGCAGTATATCAGTCAGATCATTGACTCGAACGATATTCCAAGCTTGGGAGAGTCAATGCTTATCGCCTCTCCAACTGGTTCTGGCAAGACAAGCGCAGTAATCAAGATGATCAAGCACACTTCAATGCCGGTCATCTATGTGACCAACAGAAAGATGGCACTTTGTCAGTTCAAAAAGGACTATATCAAGGCATCGAAAGGACTAGATGTTCCTGCAGAGTTGCTTGACAGCATTTCCTTGGGAGAGAACATCATCGCCATTACCTATCAAGAACTTGCTGAGACAACGTATAAGTATAAAGGCAAAAAATACCTCCTCATACTTGACGAAGTCCATTGTCTGCTGGAAGATGCTAATTTCTCAGTGTACGCAGAGAAAATTATTCGGTATCTGAAAGCAAATCGTGACAATACCGCAAGAATTTACCTCACGGCAACACCAGATGCAGTTACTCCTGTGATAGCGGAAATAGAATGTGAATCAGGACAAGAGCAAGCGCTTTTTGCAATGGACTGGGATACCAATGTAAAATCTGTTTTCCATGCGTATGCTTCGTACAAAACAAGATTGAAGATGGTTTACTCGATGGAAAGCAATTGGAACTATATCAACTTCAAGCTATACACCCCAGACGACACAAAGGAACTTGCTGATTATATCAAACGAGAAAATGAGCAGGGCACCAAAAGCCTGATCTATGTAAATGATATCAGCAAGGGAAAAGTGCTTCAAGAAGTGTTAGGCAATACCCAGCACATCTACTCAGATGAAGACAAACGTGCAGAAATTGCAGAGATCGCTCAAAATGAGAGATTTTCAGATCGAAACCTGATCACCACCAAGGTGGCTGAGAACGGAGTGTCCTTGCACGACGATGAATTGAATCTGATTGTTATCGAAACACTGGATCCAATCACACTAAAGCAGGTGATTGGCAGAGCGAGAGTCAACCGCAAGAATCCCAGAGAGATCACGGTTCTTATTCCTGACTACTCTATGACCGACATCGGCAATGCGATCGCAAGTGCAGAGCAGCAAATGAGAATGGTCAAAGAGGTCAAAGCAGATCCAGATCTGGCATTGGAGTATGCAGCGAAGTATCCTGCACTCGTATATTACGACAGTAAAGTAAAGCATCCTGTTGTAAATACAATGGCAGAAAAGGCGCTTGCGTATCAGATTGCCTTCCTCAGAGGCTTGCGAAAAGACCCCGAAAAGCCTCATGCCTTTGCCCAGGCCGTCCTTGAACTCTATGGCAAAAAGCCAGTCATCTCAGATGATATGTTCCTGTACTATGACAGAATCCTTGACTTCAAGACGAAGGCTGCGGAGGCTTTTGATACATACAAGAACTCTGAGAAGAACGCCGAGTGCCTTGACAGACTCAAAGCAGAACTGAAGGTTGCCTGCAACAGCACCAAGGTTTACAATGATGGCAAACAGCTCACCAGCAACATTCAAATCAGTACGATCAATGACATACTGAAGGCAGCAGGAATTGCGTACGAAATAAAGGCAAAAGTTGAAGTTTTCAACATATCCTCTGTCTAATTATACCATTACCTATAGGCACTTGTCAATAGAGGAGAATGATTTTTCTATTGACAGGCGCTATTATTTCAGTTGTATACTATAGTCATGATAGAATAATCTGGCTATATCCTAAAAGGAGGAATTTAACATGGAAACACCTAAATTTACTGGACGAAACGTCCCTATTACCGAAATCGCAAAAGCAACCGGCAAGAGCCAGCAGTTTATACGCATTGGCATTCAGAAACGTATCCTTCAATTTGGATATGCCCTCAAACAAGAAGGATCCAGCGAATACAACTACTTCTGCCCAGACAAAAAGGTATGGGAGGAGACCGGCTATTTTAAGGATATGAGCAATGACGACGTAGTATAAAGTTGTTTAAGGCAAAGAAGGGAGGTGATGCCAATGAAACTGGGAAACGGCGTTGGCACAGTTTATAAGCTGTCCGGCAAAAGACGTAATCCGTATATCGTACGCAAAACAGTCGGTTGGGAGATCGATGTGGAAACCGGCAAGTGCAAACAGGTCTGCGTTACCATCGGTTATGCTCCGACAAGAGCAAAGGGTCTTGAAATGCTTATGGAGTACAACAAAAATCCATATGACATTGCGGTATCAAAGATCACTTTTTCTGAGGTGTTCGACAAATGGGCATCAGAGAAATTTCCGACGATCTCGGAATCGAATGTAAAGGGCTATCAGGCATCCTATAAGGCTTGTCAGCCGCTGCATAACCGAGTGTTCAAGGATCTGAAACTGATGGATCTGCAGAGCGTTGTAGACACTTGCGGAAAGAATTATCCCACACTTCGTAAATTGAAGGTGCTGCTGAACCAGATGTACGACTATGCCATGAAGTACGAGCTTTGCAGCAAAGACTATTCACAGTACGTAAATATCCAGAAATTCAAGAACAAGAATCCAAACAAAATGGATCGCACGCCGTTCACAGAAGACGAGATCCAAGCTCTTTGGATGCAGAAGGACGATATCTATGCGCAGATCGTACTGATGCTGATCTACAGCGGTGTGCGTGTGTCAGAGCTGCTCGACTTGAAACGTGAGGATGTTCACATAGACGAGCATTGTTTCAACGTCGTGCATAGCAAGACCAGCAGCGGCATCAGAGTGGTTCCAATACATGACAAGACCTATCCCATATTCCAAAAGTGGTATGAAGAGGGCTGTGAGTATTTGCTGCACACACCCGATGGAAGTCACTTTACATATCGTAACTACTATGATTCTTATTGGACTCCTATCATGAAACGCATTGGATGCACGCACAAACCCCACGATACACGTCATACTTGTATTTCTATGATGGCGGCAAAGAATGTCAATCCTACACTGATAAAGAAGATTGTAGGACATTCAGGCGCAATGTCGGTTACTGAAAAGGTCTATACACACGTAAATGTGGAAGAGCTTTTAGAGGCGATCAATAAGATATAAGAAAAAGCTGGGACTTCGGTCTCAGCTTTTTTTTGTAATGTAGTTGTTATTCAAAGCGCTCTATGAAAAATCTCAGTCCTTTTTCGGTTAACACGTACACATCCTTAAAATAATACCCTTTATACTTCATAAATTTCGGTGGAGTATAAAATGGACCGTCCTTTTCCCATGTTGCACCGATAGCCTCTTCAAGGTTTTCATTCTTTTCAGAGCTTACAACGGTGATAAACGTTATGTTTTCTCTTGCAAATTTCAAGATGTCTTTTTCATCTGATATCTGCTCAGATAAGGTGGAATACAAATAAGCGATTAGCCAAACAGAGCTTAACATCTTCTTGGGAGTAGACTTCAAAATATTCTTTATAGGTTCATTTTTGAATTCTATTAAGAACCACTCATTGTCTTTGCTGACGCAAACGGCATCAACAGCACTTGGTTGATGTTCTTTTAGATTTGGAATTTCGTTGCACCGTCTTTTTTCAAACTCTTTCGTATATTCATCAAGTTTTAAGACTTCCATATTATGAGAAGTATCAGTATATACAAACACCTCGTTGCGATCATCCAAAGAAGCGTCTATCATATCCTTGCGACAATTGTCAAATTGGGAAGGAGCGGGCATGGAGCGTTCCACGATGTCACAAAACTTTAGAAAATAGTCATTCGTCATCTTCTTCATCAGAATCACCACTGCTAAGTTCGTCGAGCTGCATATCAGCTAAAGTAAACATTCCACTTTTTAGACTTTTTCTCATATCACTCAGATTACTGTCATTGTCTTCAATAATGACTCCTTTTTCGGTTTGCTTTGGGATATAATAATTTCCTTTTTCAGAAATCCCGTACTTTTTCATGAAGAAATTCAAGGATTCGAGGAACTGGAAACTGTGTGTGACAATGAGAATGGTCAAATCAAAATATTTTTGAAGAGCAACAATAAGTTCGGCGTAGATAATTTGCCATTCAGAATGGAGATGGATCTCAGGTTCGTCAAGAATAAGAATATCTTTTTTCTTCAGTACACCTGTTTCAAGCATTCTTTCGATGAGAGCAAAAGATTTAAGACCAGCTGAAATGTTTCTGAAGTCGAAATCCACACCATTTTCACTGTAATAATACTTACCATGACTGATTACAGTATCACCGGCATAGGCTCTTTTCAAAACCTTTCTGATTTCATCGAGTTCTTTTTTGTTTATAACGGTTTCAAGAATGTTGGACATTGAGTCTTCATTTATGTCTGCCTGTGCTTTTATTATTGCACTAATCACGTTTCTGTCCATAGGATTTAGGGCAGATAAGAACCATGATACATTCGTTAGGTTAAGCCAATCCAGTACAAATGGGTTATTGATATAGTATGCAGAATGTTCAATGGGTTCATCTAACTCACAGGAGCAGGATTTTTTATTTAATAGAATTGTATCGCTTTTTCCCTTTATTTCTGCAGTAACAGAGCTTTTGCCTGTTGAATTCAAATTCTTGATCTGCCCATTCATAACAAGATTAAAATAGCGGAATACATATTCGTTCAAGATATCTTTTTCCGGTAGGTTTAAGTATTCAACCAGAGAAGCTACCTTGTTCTTTGTAACTTTTATGGGGTAATTTTCCTCAAGATATTTTTTTACATCTTCAACAGAAAAATCTTCAGCCTGAGAAGTGATAAAGGACATTGTGCTATCATTGTCAAGGAGTCTAACCGGCACATCCATGGAGTTTATATTTGACAAGATAAAATTCTTAAACCTTGAATCTTTCTGCATACTGATTTTTGTCTTATAATCATATAGAGCATTATAAAAGGAAAAAAGCGACTTGCCAATCGTACTCTTACCAGTGTTATTGTCACCGCAAATGACAGTGATCCCATCAAGTTTTATATCCGCTTTTTTGATTTTACCGAGATCCTTCAACTTGAAATCCATACAATCACTCCTCCTCTTCTTACTAAAAAGCGAATCATACAACATATCATGCTGCATCAAAAAATACCACTACATAATATTATGAGCAGATATGCTGTAAATACTCGTATAAACCAAAAAAGCATTCACCACAGAGGGTGAATGCTTTTCGTTTTTTTGTTAGTTACCTGTTAGTTACGTGTTAGTTACCGCCTAAATAACACCCTATTTTAGGCAAAATCGAAACGACAAAAACAACGCAAAACAGGTGGTTTTCAGTACTCCCAAACGGGACAAAATTATCTCTTGGAGAACTGCGGTGCACGACGTGCAGCCTTCAGACCGTACTTCTTACGTTCCTTCATTCTCGGGTCACGAGTGAGGAATCCAGCCTTCTTCAGGACCGGACGCAGTTCCGGGCTGTAAACCAGCAGCGCACGGGAGATGCCGTGACGGATCGCACCAGCCTGACCGGTAACACCGCCGCCTGCAACAGTGCAGACAACATCCATCTTGTCCATATTTTCTGTCAGATTCAGCGGCTGACGAACGATCAGCTTCAGAGTATCCAGACCGAAGTATTCGTCGATGCTTCTGCCGTTGATGGTGATGCTGCCGTTGCCCGGATACAGACGAACTCTTGCTACAGAGTGCTTCCGTCTGCCGGTGCCATAATAGTATTTAACCTTAGATTCGTACATCTTTTCTGCTCCTTTCCCTTAGAACTCGCAAACTTCCGGCTTCTGAGCCGCCTGCTTGTGTTCTGCGCCCTTATAAGTACGCAGACGCTTCAGCTGGTTTGCGCCCTGGGTATTGTGGGGGAGCATTCCCTTGACAGCGATCATCATTGCTTCATCTGCTTTTTCTTCCATCATAACCTTATACTGTGTCTTCTTCAGACCACCGATCCAACCGGTGTGCCAGTAATAGTACTTCTTCTCCAGCTTGTTGCCGGTCAGAACTGCCTTGTCACAGTTGATGATGATTACGTTATCGCCGCAGTCAACGTGCGGTGCGAATGTGGGCTTGTGCTTACCACGCAGCAGGTGTGCAGCCTTTGCAGCCACACGGCCCAGCGGCTTGCCGGCAGCGTCCAGCACATACCACTTGCGATCTACTTCGCCAGCCTTCGGCATAGTTGTTGCCATAGTCAATTCCTCCATTGAAACTTCTATCAAAAATAATCTCGATCCCGGAAAAACGGGATCAGGCAGAGGGCAGTTGGGTTAGACTGCACTGCCGGCATTTCGCAAGATTATAACCGGTCTCTCTGACAGTACAAGAATTATTATACCACAGAATCGGGCGAAATGTCAAGCCGAAATCCGCAGTTTTTTTTCGATTTTCAGAGGAAATCGGCTGTGAATTTTGTGCATATTGCCATTTTGCCCGGCAACCCCTTTTGCCGGCTTGCAATTTCCACAGAACTGCGATATAATAGTATAGGCAATTCCGCACAAAACCCGTCGGCCGGCTTTGTACGGTTTTGCCGGTATCGACAGGACTCTGCGGTCACGCAGGAACGGGAGGCAACAAACATGAGACAAGAACCATCTTCGGAGAACTGCCGGCTGGTCTATCTGACACGCCGTGCCTATGAGACCGGAGAGATCCGGCTGCTGCTCCGCACGGACAATGTCTGTGCGGAAAAAGATACCGGCTGGCAGCTGCTCCAGGGCAGCGAGACCGGGCTGGAACTGTCCAATCCCGGAAACAGCCTGCTGGTCTCTGTGGCACGTGCGCTGGAGATCGAGCCGAAACTTGCGCCGTTTCTGACCGCAGATACGCCGCCGCAGAAGGCGGCATATGCCTATGACGAAAAAACCGCCGGCTACCGTCCCACCGTATACCCGGAGGACGTGCCGACGGAGATCTGACAAAGCGGGCGGAGCGAATGCTCAGCCTGTGATGACATGGCTTGCGTCTGCGTTTGCGAGGATCATATAGTACACCAGACAGGCAAGCATACATATAATGAAAAAAGCGATCACAACACGCAGCCGGAAACGCAGAAACGGTTTCGGCTTGTGGATATCATCAATTCGGTGCAGCTGCTTTTGTCTTTTGCGCATGATACAGGACTCCTTTCAACCAGTAGGTTTGAAACTTATGCTACTATTATAAATGATAAAATGAAATTTTGCAAGTGCTAATCAGTATGTAGGGATAATTTAGTGAAGGGAATTAAGAAATGCTATTTCAGAGAAAATTCGGTCCAATTGTTTTAAAAGAAGACGGAGAGCTTTCAAAGCAAATTGATGCAGTAAAAAAACAAGTTGATATGGCATCTGAACCAGAAAAAATAAAATTGAAAAGTCAGTTAAAATTGTTGCAGGAGGGAGAGACTGGCGAGAAAAATATTCTTTTTGAGTTGAAAAACAGCGGAATTGATATGTATATTCTGCATGACATTCGTTTAGAGGATGGCGACCGCTCTGCTCAAATTGACTTTCTTGTAGTGACGAGAAAATTGATTTTTGTCATTGAAAGTAAACATTTGATTGGAGATATTGAAATTGACGAGAATAATGGCTTTATTAGAAGTTATGAATATTATGGAAAGAAAATAAAAGAGGGCTTTTATTCCTCAGTTACACAAAATCAGCGACACTTGCAGTTGATTCATGATGTTGTCATGAATCATAAGAAAAATGCAATTATGCGACTTGCATTTGACCATTGGTTTTCGGATTACTATCAATCTCTTGTTGTTTTAGCAAATCCTAAAAATTGTATTCGAAATTACAGTAAGGATAAGCAGATTTCGCAACAAGTTATTCGTGCAGACCAGTTAATTTCTACAATTAAAAAAATGAATCGTAATGCAAAGATTGATTCTTACAATCAGAAGGATTGCTTGAAAATTGCGGAAAACTTTATGGAATGGAATGTGGAAAAAGCGGATGCGTGGCAAACTGCTTTTGAGAAAAGTGTTCCAAAAAGCGAAAATGATAAAGAAGAAACACAGGGTACTGAACAAGATATAAAAATTTGTCCACGTTGTGGCGGAAAGCTAGTGGTTCGTAAAGCAAAGAAAGGTATATATATCGGCAATTCGTTTTATGGTTGTGAAAATTATCCGAAGTGCCGATATATTCAAAATATAACCGTAGATACATCTAAAAAGTAGAGATGGGAAGGAGTTACTTCTATGTGTGGTTTTGTAGGATTCACCAATCATATTGACAACTCAAACGTGGTCCTGGGCGAGATGCTGGATAAGATCAAGCACCGTGGCCCGGACGCTGAGGGTACTTATATTGACGAGGATATTGCACTGGGACACCGCCGCCTGAGCATCATCGATGTTTCGGATGCCGGCACACAGCCGCTGTACAGCGAGGACGGCAATCTGGCGCTGCTGTTCAACGGCGAGATCTATAACTACCAGGAGATCCGCTCCCGTCTGATGGAGGCAGGCTATCACTTTGCCACCCAGACCGACTCCGAGGTGCTGATCTACGGCTACCAGGAGTACGGCGCAGAACTGCTCCAGCAGCTGCGTGGAATGTTCTCCTTCGTGATCTGGGATAAGCGTGAGAAAAAACTCTTCGGCGCAAGAGATTTCTTTGGCATCAAGCCCATGTACTATGCACAGATGGGAGAGACATTCCTGTTCGGCTCGGAAATCAAGAGCTTTCTGTGCCATCCGCACTTCAAAAAGGTGCTGAACACCGCCGCACTGGAAAACTATCTGACCTTCCAGTATTCGCCCTGTGACGAGACCTTTTTCCAGGGCGTGTATAAGCTGCCGCCGGCACACTATTTCACCTATCAGAACGGCAAGTTCGAGATGAAACGCTACTGGGATGTGCATTTCAAGGCAGACCAGAAACCCGACCTGGATACCTGGGTCAACCGCATTTCCGATACCTTCCACGACAGCGTAAAGGCGCATAAGATCGCCGATGTAGAAGTTGGCTCTTTCCTGTCCAGCGGCGTGGATTCCAGCTATGTGGCAGCTATCGCCGATGTGGATAAGACCTTTACTGTGGGATTCGGCACGGAAGAGCGCTACAACGAGATCGGCTGGGCAAAGGGCTTTTCTGAGGCGATCGGCAAGAAGAATTACAACAAGGTCATTTCCCCGGAGGAATACTGGGAAAAGCTGCCCATGATCCAGTACCACATGGATGAACCGCTGGCAGACCCGGCAGCCATTGCCCTGTACTTCGTGTGCAATCTGGCATCCCAGTCGCTGAAAGTCGTGCTGTCCGGCGAGGGCGCAGACGAGATCTTCGGCGGCTATAATGTCTACAGCGAACCGGGCGGGTCTGCCTATGACAAGCTGCCCCGTGGACTGCGCCGTGGCATCGGTCACATTGCAGAGAAAATGCCGGCGCACCGTGGCAGAAACTTCCTGGTACGCAAGGGCAAGGATCTGGAAGAGCGCTTTATCGGCAACGCCTATATGTTCACCCCGGAAGAGCGCAAGGCACTGCTGAAGATTCGCACTAATGCGCCGGATCCCATGGCGATCACCAAGCCGTTCTACGACAAGGTGCAGGATCAGGACGACGTGACCAAGATGCAGTACCTGGATCTCCATATGTGGATGGCGGGCGACATCCTGCTGAAAGCCGACAAGATGAGCATGGCGAATTCCCTGGAGCTGCGTGTGCCGTTCCTGGATAAAAAAGTCATGGAACTGGCAGAACAGATTCCCACACGCTATCGTGTGACACGGGAGGCTGTCACCGACGAAAAGACCCCGTATATCACCAAGTATGCCATGCGTCTGGCTGCCAAGAAGGATACACCGCCGCAGACTGCCAAGACCGCAGCCAAGAAAAAGCTGGGATTCCCGGTGCCGATCCGTGTATGGCTAAAGGAAGACAAGTACTACAGCATCGTCCGGGAACGCTTTGAGAGCGACGAGGCAAACCGCTTTTTCCACACGGAAAAGCTGGTGCGCCTGCTGGACGATCACCGTGCCGGAAAGGCAGACAACAGCCGGAAGATCTGGACGCTGTATATGTTCCTGGTATGGTATCAGATCTACTTCCCGGAGGCTTGCGGCGCATAAGCGCTGGATAAAGGAGGGATAGACCTATGCCAAGCCATGTAACCTATGCCTATATCCGGCAGAATCCCGATATCCGGGAGTATATCCGCCGTGCCGATATGTCCCTGGCAGCGATCGGCTATACGGAGCATTCCTTTGCCCATGTGGAAAAGGCAGCGCATAATGCTGCCATGATCCTGGAGACGCTGCAATATCCGGCACGCCAGGTGGAACTGGCAAAGATCGCCGGATTTCTCCACGATATCGGCAACGTCATCAACCGGAACGACCACGCCCAGAGCGGCGCAGTCATGGCGTTTCGTCTCCTGGACCGTCTGGAAATGCCGGTGGATGAGATCTGTTCCATCATTTCCGCCATCGGCAACCACGATGAGGGAACGGCACAGCCGGTGGATGCCATTTCGGCAGCGCTGATTATCGCCGATAAAACCGATGTGCGCCGCAGCCGTGTGCGCAATACCGATTTCATGACGTTCGATATCCATGACCGTGTCAACTATGCGGTGGAATATTCCAACCTGCATTTCAGCGATGACCAGAAGTCCATCGTACTGGATCTGACCATTGACACCGAGATTTCTTCCGTGCTGGAATATTTCGAGATCTTCATGGAGCGAATGCTGCTGTCCAAGCGTGCAGCGCTGTTCTTTGACAAGAAATTCAAGATGTACATTAACGGCAGCAATATTTTATAAGACGACAAGACCGCCGAAAACCGGCGGCATTGCCATAGATTCCCGGAATCAATGTACGGTTTCGGAGAAAACAACGGAGGTACAATATCATGATTTCACCGTATCCGCATTTGATCGACCTGAACGATTATCCTGTTTCCTGGTGGAAACAGGTGGTAGACCTGGGAGAGCAGATCAAGAATCACCCGGAGATCTACGCAGGCGCCTGCAGCAACAAGATCATGGCGACCCTATTCTATGAGCCGTCCACCCGTACCCAGATGTCGTTCCAGACTGCAATGCTGCGTCTGGGCGGCAGACTGATCGGTTTCGATAACCCGGCAAACTCGTCCGTCTCCAAGGGAGAGACCTTGAAGGACACCACAAAGATCGTCAGCGGCTATGCGGATATCCTGGTCATGCGCCATCCGGTTGCCGGTGCGGCAAAGGCTGCGGCGCTGTCCGCAGACTGTCCGGTCATCAACGCCGGTGACAGCGGTCACCTCCACCCGACCCAGACGCTGACCGACCTGCTGACCCTGAAATGCGAAAAGGGCAGACTGGATCATCTGACCATCGGTCTCTGCGGCGATCTCATCAACGGCAGAACGGTACACTCTCTGCTGAAAGCAATGTCCTGCTTTGAGGGCAACCGTTTCATTCTGATCTCCACACCGGAACTGGGTCTGCCGTCCTATGTCAAGGATATTCTCAACGCCAGCAACTGCGAGTATGAGGAGATCTCTTCTCTGGAAGAGGCACTGCCGCAGCTGGATGTGCTGTACATGACCCGGATCCAGCAGGAGCGCTTTGCCAGCCGTGAGGAATATCTGGCACAGAAGGACACCTATATCCTCACCGTCAAGAAGATGCAGGCAGCGAAAAAGGATCTGATCGTACTGCATCCGCTGCCCCGTGTAGACGAAATTGAAGTGGCTCTGGACGATGATCCTCGTGCCATGTACTTCAAGCAGGCAAAGTATGGTATGTACGTCCGCATGGCGCTTATCATCACTATGCTGAACCTGGACACCCACACCACACTGCTGCACGGCAAGACCTTCCCCGGCGCAGCCTGCAAGAACCCCAACTGCATCACCTGTACAGAGACATATCTCCCGAAAAGCTTTATTCCGCTGGGCAATTCTCTGCTGGAATGCGAGTTCTGCAACGAGCGCCTGCTGATGGAACACTGAATTTCTGAATAAGCGAAAAGCATCATTTCCCGACTGCATACACGATTGGACTGGCGTGCGGCAGTCGGGGAACGATGCTTTTTTTGCACAAATATATGGCTGTTTCATGATTGAATTGTACAAATTCTTCACGAATCCGGTTTATTTTCTGTGATTCCCCTTGCACAAAAATTTGGTTTGTGCTATACTAAAAGGGTAGAAACTTCCTGTGGAACGGCAGAGGTCACCCTGCCGGATGGAACCGCCTTTCGGCGATGCGGCAGATGCCGAACGCCGGAATACACAGCAGAAACCACAGTCCGGTGAACGGCAGACAGATCTGCCCATAGAGGTTTAGCGGCATATCGCTGTAGTCCCACACGTTCCATCCCATGACAAGATTGTCCGCAACGCCCACGGTGAATTCCAGCGCCGTGATGAGCAGAGCGCCGCAGAGACACTGGAGCAGCCGGGTCTTTGGCGGCGCAGCGGCACGGATCAGATAGAGTCCCACGGCGGCGGCACCGCCGGTGAGGGTCATGGTCCAGTGGGTATATCCACGGCATACAATTTCCAGCAGACTATAGGTAAAAGCCCCCAGCAGAAAGAACCAGCAGAGTTCATAGGGCTTGTGATGCAGTTTCAAGGGATCACCTCTTTGTTTTGATGCTGTCTGTAGTCTGCGCTGAAAACCAAAAAATATACAAAGCGGCATCGCCTGCAACCGAAAAAACGATGCTGTAACTATCTGAGGAGGTATCACAATGCGAAAAAGTGGTATTTTGATGCACATTTCCAGTCTGCCGTCTGAGTTCGGCATCGGCAAGCTGGGCGATTCGGCTTATATGTTTGCCAACTTCCTGCGGGACTGCGGTGTCCAGGTGTGGCAGATCCTGCCGCTTTCGCCTACCAGCTACGGCGATTCTCCGTACCAGTCCTTCTCCGTCCACGCCGGAAACCCCTACTTTATCGACTTCCAGCGCCTGGAGAAAAAGGGCTATCTTGCGCCGCCGGACTATGCGGATATTAACTGGGGCGATGATCCCCGCCGGGTCGACTACGCCAGAGTGTATAACTACTGTTTCCACGTACTCCGGACCGCATACAGCCGTTTCCGGAAGGACGATCCGGGCTATCTGACCTTCTGCGAGGCACAAAAGGCATGGCTGCCGGAATACGCCCTGTTTATGGCGCTGAAAGATGCCCATGAGGGAAAGCCCTGGCATCAGTGGGAACCGGAACTGGCGCAGCGTGATCCTAAAGCACTGGGAAAGGCGAAGGAGACCTATTCCGACCAGATCGACTTCTACAGCGTGCTGCAATACTGGTTCTACCAGCAGTGGGGCGAACTCAAGACCTACTGCAATCTGAACGGCATTTCCATTGTGGGAGATATTCCCATTTATGTGGCATATGACAGTGTGGATGTCTGGGCAAATCCGGAGCTTTTCCTCCTGGACAAAGAGCGAAAGCCCATCGACGTTGCCGGCTGTCCGCCGGATGTCTTTTCGCCCACCGGTCAGCTGTGGGGCAATCCGCTGTATGACTGGGCATATCACAAGGAGACCGGCTTTGCCTGGTGGATCGACCGCCTGAAGAGCGCATCCACGCTGTACAACACCGTGCGCATCGACCATTTCCGTGGATTCGAAAGCTATTATGCCATCCCCTACGGCAACAAGACCGCAGAGATCGGCGAGTGGCGAAAGGGTCCGGGCATGGCGCTGTTCGATGCGGTCAAGGCATCGCTGGGCGATCTGTCCATCATCGCCGAAGACCTGGGCTTTGTGACGCCGGAAGTGCGCAAGCTGCTGAAAGACTCCGGCTATCCGGGCATGAAAGTACTCCAGTTCGCCTTTGACGACGACCCCAAGAGTACCTATCTGCCCCAGAACTTTGAGACTTCCAACTGTATCGCCTATACGGGAACACATGATAATATGACGCTCCGTGGCTGGATCCACGGTTCGCCGTCAAAGACCATCGCTTTCGCCAAGCGCTATCTCCACTGCCGGAGCGCAAACGATCTGCCGGCAGCCATCCTGCGGCTCACCTGGAGCAGCACGGCAAAGCTTGCGGTGGCACAGATGCAGGATTTCCTGGATGCCGGACCGGAGGGCAGAATGAACACACCGTCCACTACCGGCGGCAACTGGCAGTACCGCACACTGACCAGCGACTTTAACCCCAGACTGGCAAAGCGGATCTACCAGCTGAATGAACTGTACAACCGCCTGCCGGAGGAGACAGCGCCCAAGCCGCTGTCGAAAAAACGGCAGAAAGCAGCAGAAAAGGCAGCAGAGAAAGCTGCTGCGGTAAACGAATCCATGAAACTGAAGAAGGAGAAGAAGTCATGATGAATAAGGAAGAACTGAAAAGCGGAATTCTGAACGCCCTGCACGGAATCGACCCCAAGACGGCAACTCCGCAGCAGCTGCACCAGGCGCTGGGTGAAACCATTATGGAGGCAATCGCACCGGACTGGAACAAGAGCATGGACGCACACGAGCGCAGCCGCCGTGCCTGCTACTTCTCCATGGAGTTCCTGGTGGGTCGTGCCGTTTACAACAACCTGCTGGTGCTGGATGTGATGAAAGAGGCTGAGGCCGCTTTTGCAGAACTGGGCGTTTCGCTGGCAGACCTGGAAGTTATCGAAGATGCCGCTCTGGGCAACGGCGGTCTGGGCAGACTGGCTGCCTGCTTCCTGGACAGCGCAGCAACGCTGGATCTGCCGCTGGATGGCTATGGCATCCGCTACAAGTACGGTCTGTTCAAGCAGTACTTCGAGGACGGATTCCAGAAGGAAGTGCCGGACGACTGGATGCGCTACGGCGATGCCTGGTCGGTGCGCCGGGACGAGGATGCTGTTCTGGTGGAATTCGAGGGACAGACCGTTCGTGCCGTGCCGTATGATATGCCGGTGATCGGCTGCAAGACCAGGCACATCGGCAATCTCCGCCTCTGGCAGGCAGAGCCGGTGCATACATTCGACTTCGACCTGTTCAATCAGCAGAAGTACCTGGAGGCTGCCGCTGAGACCGTCTATGCAGAGGATATCTCCCGTGTTCTCTATCCGAACGACGACACCTGGGAAGGCAAAAAGCTGCGGCTGAAACAGCAGTATTTCTTCTGCGCCGCATCGCTCCAGGACATTCTGAAAAAGCACAAGGCAGTTTACGGCACGCTGGACAACCTGGCAGACAAGCTTGCCATCCAGCTGAACGACACCCATCCGGTCATCTCCGTGCCGGAACTGGTGCGCCAGCTGATGCTGCCGGAAAACGGCTATACCTTCGACCAGGCATTCGGCATGGCAAGAAAGATCTTCCACTACACCAACCACACCGTTATGCCGGAGGCACTGGAAAAGTGGGACTGCAATCTGGTGCAGCAGCTGCTGCCGGCAGTCTATGATATCATTCTGCGCATCGAAGAGCAGTTTATGACCGAGATGTACCAGAAGGGCGTGGACAAGGCGCAGGCAAACCGCATGAAACTGGTGCAGAACGGCATGGTGCATATGGCACATATCGCTGTGTATGCGTCTGCGCACACCAACGGCGTTGCGGCGATCCACACCGAGATTCTGAAAGACTCCGTGCTGAAAGACTGGTACCAGGTTTATCCGGAGCGTTTCCAGAACAAGACCAACGGCATCACCCAGCGCCGCTGGCTGGCACTGTGCAACCCGGAACTGTCCGGACTGCTCACCGAGCTGCTGGGCTCTGACGACTGGAAGATTCGTCTGGACGAGCTGAAAAAGCTGGAGCGCTATGCCGATGACACCGCTGTGCTGGAGCGTTTCCTGGCAATCAAGCAGACCAAAAAGGAACAGCTTGCCGCATATATCGCAGAAAAAGAGGGCGTACAGATCGACCCGAATTCCATCTTCGACATTCAGATCAAGCGCCTGCATGAGTACAAGCGCCAGCTGCTGAACGCATTCTCCATCCTGTACCTGTACTTCGGACTCAAGGACGGCAGCATTGCGGATATCACACCGGTGACCTTCCTGTTCGGTGCAAAGTCTGCGCCGGGCTATCGCCGTGCCAAGGCAATCATCAAGTTTATCCACGAGGTGGCAAAGCTGGTAGAGGCAGACCCGGTAGTTTCACAGAAGATCAAGGTGGTATTTGTCTCCAACTATAATGTTTCCTATGCAGAAAAACTGGTGGCTGCGGCTGATGTTTCCGAGCAGATCTCCACTGCCGGCACAGAGGCATCCGGCACCGGCAACATGAAGCTGATGCTCAATGGTGCAGTTACCCTGGGTACCTATGACGGCGCAAACATTGAGATTGTGGAAGAGGCAGGGGAAGAGAACAACTATATCTTCGGCGCAAAGGTAGAAGAACTGGAAAAGATCATGCCGACCTATGACAACCGCAAGCTGTTCTCTGAGAATGCAAAGATCCGCCGTGTGGTAGAGACGCTGATCGACGGCACCTGCTGTGACGGCGGCAGCGGCGATTTCCGGGAGCTGTATTACTCGCTCCTGGACGGCGCAAGCTGGCACACACCGGATAACTACTATCTGCTGGGTGACCTGGAATCCTATGTGGCAGCCAAGCTGCGCTGCAACGTCGACTACACCGACCGCATGGCATTCGCCAAGAAACAGTGGCTGAACATCTGCAATGCCGGAAAGTTCAGCTCTGACCGTACCATTGCGGACTATGCGGAAAACATCTGGGACATCCAGCCGGTCAAGGTGGACTGACAGAGACCGTACTGCACAGGAGGTGCTGAAACGTGAGTGGATGGATCGCATTTGGCTGCTTTCTTCTTCTGGGAATCACAGATGCTGTATTTGCGTGGAAACTGAACGGTGAGCCGTGGGCGTTTCTGATGGCTGGTGATCCGAAACTGCCCGACGGAGAATATGTCTATGTGCCGTCTCGCTTTCAACAGGCAGCAAAACTCCTTTGTCTGTTCTATGCCGTTGTCTTTTTCCTGTCGGCATTGGCGGCATTGCTGACGCAGGCGCTCCGGGTGCTGCCCAGCGGCTGGATGGCAGGAATACTGTACCTTCATGGTGCAGTTCTGACGCTGATCGCCTTTGGAATGCTGGCATATCTGGACAGCTACTGTCAGACGAAAAATGAAGTTCTGGTAGAGGCAGAAGAGGGCTAAAGAAAATTTAATTGTACAAGAAAACGCCATGGTATTGCTGCCATGGCGTTTTTGTATGGATTCGTTTTTGAAGATTCCGGTTTACTTCATTTTCTGACCGCAGGAACCGCAGAACTGGCTGTTCAGCGCATTGGGTGCGCCGCAGTGCGGACAGAACTTTGCAGTTGCAGAGGCATCTGTGTTGTCTTTCTTGCTGTCGCCGGTCATTTCTGTGTAGTGGAATTCCGGCTGTTCCGCTGCCGGTGTTTCCACAGGTGCAGCCGGCTTGTCGGTGCTCTTTTGCAGTGCCGCTTTCTTTTGCTTTTTCTTGACGGCGGCGTTGGTGAAAATGCCGATGAGCGCAAAGATCACGCCGTATCCGGCGGGGATCAGTGTTGCCAGAACTGTGGGCTGTACCAGCGTCGGGAGTCCCTTTTTCGTGAAGAGCAGGGCATCCGGCACATGGAACGCCTCAACCAAAAGCAGGGTCACGCCGCAGCCTGCCAGTACCAGTAGTCCGGGAATCGCCGCAGCCCAGCCGTAGCCGGCAAGCATCCTGCCCTTGCGCCAGTGCTTTTTCACTGCAAGGATCAGCCACAGAACAAAGCAGCCGATGGTCAGAACGCCAAAGGTAATCATGCCGGACATTCCGCACAGCATCCGTGCGGCGAACTGCTTGAAACCGCTGCCGACGGCGCTGTCCAGGGCATCGTTCCAGGCGTTTATATCATCGCCCATGGTCCATTCCAGAGACTGGCGGTCTGCCTCGGCAAAAACAACGCCGGTCTCTTTCCGCATGGTGCTGCCCAGGTCGTTCTGCATCAGATCGGCGATATCCTCCACGCTCGCTTTCGGCAGTTCGGAACTGTCGCCGGTCAGATAATCGCTGAGGTCATCCAGATAGTTGCAGAAAAGGGCGTTGAACTCCGGCTGCTGTACCAGCACATCGGCGTATTCTTCCGTCAGATTCGGCGCATCCCAGAAGTACCAGTCATAGAGACACTTTCCCAGCTGTTCGGTTTTGCCGTTGTCTTTCAGCTGTACCTGAGACAGGTCCATCTGGGAAATGGAGCCGGAAAGGGTGTGCTGGGGCAAAAGGCTGTGCAGGATGCTGCTGCAAAGCAGGGCAATGCTGAAAAGCAGTGTCAGCAGAAACAGCAGGATCGAGCCGAACACTGCGCCGGCACGGGACGGTTGTTTCGCCGGTTTCGCCTTTTTTTCCGGAGCAGCGTCTGCTGTCGGTTTGGATTTCTTTTTTGCCATATGGATTCCTCCTATTGTAGCGGTTCTGTTTTGTTTCTATGAAGAAAATTATAGCATAGGAATGCAGTGGGAATGTGTATTTTTTGAAAACTTTACCGGATACACTGCATCATCGGCGATTATGTATACTTTTCCCAGCTGCGGATGCGCTCCCGCATTTCGTCGATGCCCAGCACGCCGCAGGCAAATCCCTTTTTGATAAGGATATCCGGCAGGTATTCGTCATACTTTTCGAACATGGGAATCTCCTTGGGATAGACCAGCTCCATGGGATCAAGGGGCTTGCGCTCCTGTTCCAGCAGCACCTGGAAAAAGGTACGCTTGTCCGCTTTCATCTTGAACTGGATGAAATAAGGTCTGGACGGGGACAGCCCGGTGAGGGTGAGGGATTCGGCGCAGCGTATCTTGAGAAAGCGCTCCATGGCGAGAAAGGCGTACGTCCCCAGCCAGGGGAACAGGCACCACATATCGCCGCCCAGACAGATCAGCGGCTCTTCCGTCAGCCCGGAGTTCTGCGCCGTGTGCCGTGCCAGCTGTAATCGTGCTGCCGCATTCTGCATGAGATAGGGATACTGCCTGGATTCCAGCAGCACCCGTTTCATGCGTTCCAGAATGTGGGTGTGGATATCGCCGGGGCATTCGCCGAAGTACGCCGGCACTTTGCCCTTGATCTGTTCGCAGTATACCGTGTGCCGCTTGTGGTCGATCTCGTCCACCACCCAGACATGACCGGCAATGGCGATCTTTTCGCCCACCGGCGGCGGCTGAACGATCGTTCCCAGCTCCTGGGAGTTCCAACGCACGGTGTATTCCACATTTTCCTGGAACACGGCGTAGAACTTATAGGAACTGGTGAGCCGTTCGCCGGCAATGCCCACGATGAGACCGCCGGTCTCAGTGCGCTGGATGTGGTCGATCTCCAGCAGATGCCGCAGCAGGAGCTTGAAATCCTCCTGGGAGACCCGGTGGAAATAGCTGAGCGTCAGCACACGGGATGCCAGCGCCGCCGGTGTCATTTCGCCGCAGGATGCCAGGGTACACATGGTCTGGTGGTAGAGCAGGCTGTAGGGCAGCCGGTCCAGCCGTGGCGGTTCGACCCAGCGCTCTTCCAGATAGACCTGTACCAGGGCAATGCCCTGTAAGAGTTTCCACGGGATGGTGGTGGGCAAAAGCGCCCGTGCCTCCGGCGGATCTTCCCGTATGACGAACCACATCTCCGGCGGCAGATCACGCCGTCCGGTGCGTCCCATGCGCTGTAAGAATGAGGAGACCGTAAAGGGCGCATCCACCTGGAATGCCCGTTCCAGTCTGCCGATGTCGATGCCGAGTTCCAGGGTGGCAGTGGTGACTGTAGTCAGAAACAGGTCGTCGTCCTTCATGGCAGTTTCCGCCGTCTCCCGGTAGGCAGAAGACAGGTTGCCGTGGTGGATGAGAAACCGATCCGGTTCGTGGCGTGCCTCGCAGTACTGCCGCAGGGTCGTGGTGACCGCCTCGCATTCCTCTCTGGAATTGACAAAGACCAGACACTTTTTCCCACGGGTATGCTCGAAGATGTAGCCGATGCCGGGGTCTGCGTGTGCCGGGGCAGTGTCCGTTTTGGGGGCAAGCTCCGGCAGTGCCTGTTCCGGCAGATGCTCTGCCGCTGCCTGCTGATCCTGCACATAGAAATGTTCCATGGACAGCCGCCAGCGCACGCCCTTGCTTTCGATGCGTGGGATCACCGTGCCTCTGCCCGTCCCGGCAGCCAGAAATGCGCCGGTCGCCTCCAGATCGCCAATGGTGGCAGAAAGCCCGATGCGCCGTGGATTCACCCCAGCCATGCGGCAGAGCCGTTCCATCAGACAAATCGTCTGACCGCCACGGTCGCCACGCATCAGCGAATGCACCTCGTCAATGACTATGTACCGCAGGTCGTGAAACAGCTTGGTGAGTGCGGCGTGTTTGTGGAGCAGCATCGCCTCCAGAGACTCCGGCGTGATCTGCAAAATGCCAGAGGGATGTTTCAGCATCTTTGCCTTGTGGGACTGGGAAACGTCGCCGTGCCAGTGCCAGACAGGGATGCCAGCCTCGGCGCAGAGGTCGTTCAGCCGGAGAAACTGGTCGTTGATAAGCGCTTTCAGCGGTCCGATGTAGATAGCGCCCACAGAGGTGGGCGGGTCTTCGTAAAACTGAGTGAGGATGGGAAAAAACGCCGCCTCGGTCTTACCGGAGGCGGTGGAGGCGGAGAGCAGGACGTTTTCATCCGTGTTGAAAATGGCATCGCCTGCTGCGACCTGGATGGCACGCAGGGATTCCCAGTCGTTCTGGTAGATAAAGTCCTGGATAAATGGGGCATAGCGTTCGAAAATGGACATGGGGAAACCTCTTAAATGTCAAACTCGGCGAATTCCGGTGCGACTGTGTTGTCGCCCTCCGGCTGTGCCTGGGCATAGGAAAAGCTGTCGGACCGGAGCAGTTCGGAGACGTTCAGCTGCGGATTCTGATAGACGATGTCCAGCAATTCGATAAAGTCCCGGATCACCTCACGGGGCGTGATGTGGGAGTCTGCGCCGATGCGTCCGAATTCGATCTGCAGGAACTGGATGCGTTCTTCCTGGGTCAGCGTCGGCGTATAGCCGAACAGCTGGGCATGGATATCCGTCAGCTTTTCGGTCAGCACCAGCAGTTCCTCGTTGGTCAGCGCCGTCAGATGGATCACCGGGGCAAGCATATCCTTTACGCCCTCTCGTCCGAAACGGCCTTCCGCCAGCCGGGAGCGCAGCGCCTCATAGCTGTATACGCCACGGCGTGTGTCCTCGATGCACTGGGGTGTGCCGCCCATGATGATGCCCAGATACTGCGCCTTGCCCTGGAGCGTGTCGTTGTACATGGTGAGGATCTTCTCGTAGTTATACTGCCGGGTGATGCTGTTGGGAACCTTGTAGATGTTCACCAGTTCGTCGATCAGCACCAGCATACCGCTGTAGCCCGCCTTTTTCAGGAACATGGCAAACAGTTTGATATACTCGTACCAGTCGTCGTCACTGATAATGATATTCACGCCCAGTTCCGACTTCGCCTCGGTCTTGGTGGTGTATTCGCCCCGGAACCACTTGACGACCTTTGCCTTGCTTTCGTCGTCGCCGTCCCAGTAGGCATTATAATAGAGTGTCAGCAGCTTGGCAAAGTCGAATCCGTGTACCATTTCATGGAGCGTGCCGATGACCTCGTAGATCTTTCGCTCCACAGCTTTCCGGAACAGGGGATCGTCTGCGGAAAGCCCGGACTCCGCTGCGGTCTCGCTCTGTACGCTGCTGATCCAGCGGTCGAGGATCAGCGTCAGTGCGCCGCCGTCCGGACGGGTCTTGGTGGACATATTCCGGATCAGTTCCTTATAGGTCGCCAGTCCCTGTCCCTTCGTTCCCTGGAGCCGCCGCTCCGGGGAAAGGTCGGCATCCACTACCACGAAGTTCCGGTCCATCACATAGCTGCGGATGGTCTGGAGCAGAAAGCTTTTGCCGCTGCCGTATTTGCCCACGATAAACCGGAACGATGCGCCGCCGTCTGCGATAATTTCAACGTCGTGGAGCAGGGCGTTGATCTCCTGTTCTCTGCCTACGGTAATATAGGGCAGTCCGATGCGGGGAACTACGCCGCCTTTCAGCGAATTGATGACCGCAGATGCGATTCGTTTTGGTATTTTCATAGTGATCGTTCCTTTCTATGCGGTTTCAGACAGACGTTTCCAGCAATGCTGCAACGTCTTCGGCGTAATCCTCGATCAGTTCCGGCGTGTCACCGTCAAAGAGGATCACCGTGTCGCCGAAATCATCGAACAAAGTCTCGTTGATGTGGTCTACCAGGACGGACAGCATCACATTGCGCTGCCGGAGCAGGTCGGCGTAGGGTGTCCCGTCCAGGAGACAGCGCAGGAATGCAGTCTCAGTCTCGCTGAGCCGGCTGTCCTGAGCCGGCGTGTGTTCCGACTCTGGCGCAGGGGTCGGTGCGGCAATAACGGGCGGTTCGGGTTCCTGGGTCACATCTTCATCCACCAGCAGCTTGTCCCGTGTGGTATCTGCCGCCTGGCGGATGTTTTGCAGCCGGGAAAGGTCGAACTGTATCGGCTTGGGTTTCGGCGCTGCTGCTCTCCGGCGCTCTTCCAGAAATTCCGCCAGCGCCTTGTCCAGTGCCTGCTGGATATACTTGGGCAGTTCTGTCTCTTTCAGCGGATGCCCGTAGTCCGTCAGAATGCGCAGCTTTTGGTCGATGGTTTTCAGAAACAGCCCCAGGCGTTTGCTGCCCTTGCTGTAGTCGAAATAGGTCTCACACGTCCACTCACCGTTCCGGCAGTGATAGGCGTGGCAGGGGCTGAGAACAAAGTCGCAGTTCTTGTGCGGGTCTTGTTCGAAAAATACGGCGTTGGTGAACATATGATAGGGCAGTTCGCTCTGCCTGCCGAAGAGATATTCCAGGAAGGAAGTCTTTTTGTGTTTCTCGAAGTAGACGCACAGGGCGTGGAAACAGAAAACAGCCCCTTGTTCCATCAGCCGGGTCTCGTCCCGGTAGAATCGGGAACGGACAATGCTTTGCCCGGACAGGGCAGACAGCGCAGAAAAGATCTCCTCCTTGCTGTGTTCGGACTCGTCCAGCAGTACGGGGAAGTAAGTGTCAAACGCCGTGCCGTGACCGGCGTCGAATTCTTCCAGCAGTGCGGCGTCCATGCCGTAGTAGATCACATAGTCGTGCATCCAGCTGGAAAAATAGCACAAGCCGTTGTGCGGATCGACCTTTCCGTAGTCGTAGTAGAACTGCCGCAGCATCTGAAAGCCGGTCTCCGGGTCGGGTACGCCGATCTGGTTCAGCAGTTCAAAGCAGTACACCTCAGCGTAGGAAAGGGGAATGTGTTCCACAATGCCCCGGCGTACCTTTGTCCGCCAGGTGAAATAGGTGCGCAGCTGGCGGTCGCTCATGTCCCGGTAGGTGGGGTAGTAGGAGAAGAAATCTGCGCTTTCGGGTGCGTTGTCGGTGAAGTCCTCCAGCAGCTTTGCCTGCCGCAGAAACAATTCGTTGTAGGAATAGTGATACTGGTTCGGACGCTGCGCCAGCTTTTTGGCATCTGCCAGCGGTTTGGGCAGGCGGCGTGCCATCTGCGCCGCCGTCCGCAGGATGGGTTCGTCGTGATATTCGCTCTGTATCTTCGATGCCACATTTTTCAGTTTGGGGTTGTCCAGGATCTCTGCAATCAGATCCATGATATCCGGCATAGCGCCGCCTCCTTCCGCACAAAATACTCTTTCTTCAATATACCATATTTTATCGGAAAAGTCAAACCACAGCGAAGAAAAAGAGCAGACACCGCACGAAACGGCATCTGCTCTAAAGGCAATACCGTACAAAGCCCGCCTGACGGCTTTGCACGCAATCTGCTTGCTGATTTTCCGCCATATTGCCCAGAAATCCCTTGCCAGACGACTGCGTTCGAGGCAGGATTCTGCCCGAGAACAAAGGAGTGTCGCACTAGGATTGATTGCGACCACAAAGTCTGCCTGCGGAATTTCTATGCAATCTGTCGAAAAATCCGACTGCGCATCTTACGCACAAGCTTTGTACGGTATTGCCTTTCCAAATATTTTGGTTTAGTCTGCGCTCGGAATGGAGTTGATGATGTGTACCAGGAACTTCAGCAGTACCACAGCATCGTTTGCGCCGACCTCGTTGCTGCCGTCGCAGTCTGCGTTCCGCTTTGCGGTGTCATCCAGTGCCACTGCGCCTGCGACTGCCTTGTTCAGCAGGACAGCGTCTGTGATATCCACTCTGCCGTCCAGGTTGACGTCACCGTAGAGGACATCGCCCATCACGCCGGTGGAAGAGGTTGTCGTGGTTGTGGTTGTAGTGACGGATGAAGTTTCTGTTGTGTTCTCATGATCTTCAACAGTAACCTTGAAAGAAACCTCGGCAAAGGACAACCGATAGTTCAAGATCAAATCCGAGCTTGCTTTCACACGAATGGTATATGTGCCCGGCTTGGAACTGTCAAATTCCGAAGTGTCTATGGTAAATTTATCCGGATAATCGGCAGGCGATACCTTGTCATAGATCACATCACAGCTGTCTTTTCCGTAATAGTACTTCAGGGAAATTCGCAGTCCGGTGAGATCCAGATCCTCCCCAACACGATAGGTCAGCTTCTCCGGCTCGTCATCCAGCAGAAGTGCGCCCTCGGATTCATAGATAATATCGTCTGAAGTGGTCGTCATTGTAGCTTTTGTTGTCGCCGTGGTAGTTGTGGTCGTCTCCGTGGTCGTCGTGGTAGACGGCTTGGTTGTGGTGGGTGTGGTAACGTCCGGCTTGGTGCCGTCCGGCTCTACGCCCCAGATCAGTGTGTCGCCGTCATACATGGTGATATGGTCGGTCGCCACCATTGCATCTTCGCCGCCCTGTTCCAGACCGGCATAAGAATAGTCGTTTGTGGGATCCCATACGCCCTGGATGTTGTCCGGGATGGAGATGCGGAACTGGCATTCGCTGCGGTGTTCCGACTGACCGGTAGGCATCACTACGCTGCCGTCCGCAAAGGACAGCTTGACATAATAGATGTTGCCGTCATACTGGATCGGGTCAGAAATGGAGATCTTGCCCTTGTCGCCGCTGTGCTGGTCATAGCCAACCTTGACAGAGACGTCATTGATGGAATAGCCTGCGTCTACCAGTTCGCTGATGTCGAAATAGTAGTTGTAGGACAGATCCTTGATGGTTCTTGCCGGCCATGCGCTGTGGTTCATGGCGAATACTTTCAGCTCGGTATAGCTGGATGCAGACTGGTTGATGGATGCCTTCATGAAGAACTCATCCCACTTCGGTGTCTCTGTCGGCGGGAAGTCCGGGTCGGATGTGCCGCCGTATTTGTCTACCATAGCGCACAGCGCAGCGGTGTAGCCTGCGTTGTAGTCGATGGCAACTTCGGTATACTGATAGTCGCCGATCTTGTCGGAATAGCCGTCCTTCTGATCCGGGCCGCCCACCAGAGCGCCGTACAGAATGTGTGCATGAGGCTTTGCATCCTCGCCCTCGGTCTGACCGATGTTGCTCCACTTGTCGTTCCATGCGCCGCTGGAGGTTCTGTGGTGCCATGCCTGGGGATAATCCTCACCCATGCCGACCACATAACTGAAATTCTTGGAGTTGTCGCCGAAGCAGTAGTTCATGACTTTGTCGGCGAACTTGGTGTACTTTTCAGCCTTAGCGGTGTCATCCTGATACAGCTGATCCACTGCCACATATGCCAGGAAAGCGGTGGTGGTGGCGTGGCGGAGCGAACCCCACTGGAACAGCCACGGCAGACCGTCCGGCGTATAGGTGATCTGCTTGCCGCCGTAACCGGTGGTCCAGTATTCCAGATGCTTGGTGAACTGATCCTTCCACTGGGATTCCCCGGTGTTGATGGCATACAGCAGCATACCGCCCTGCATCACATCGTCCCAGCACATACCCCAGGTGTACTTCATTTCGCTGGACTGCTCTTCCTTGCCCAGGTTCGGGATATAGTCGGTCTTGCAGAGATCCAGGTACTTTTGCTCGCCGGTCGCCATATACAGCCAGTTTGCAGCATAGAACAGGTCATCGTAGAATGTGGTGATCTTGTAGTAGGACTGTTCCTCCGGGTCGTCGCCGATGGAACGCAGCTTGTCGGCACGGTCGAACAGGTCAACGGCGTGTTCCAGGTATTCCTTTGCCTTTTCCGGCTGGGAATCTTTGAAGTTCAGATAGCCGGTGGCAAGCGCAGCCGCCATGTCTGCCTCGATGCAGCTGTCCTCACAGGTGTAGTACGGGCGCTGGGTCTCGCCCTTCATCAGCTCGTACTTATCCATATACACTTCCGCAGAACCCCACCAGACGTGGTCGAAGGAACCTTCGCCGATCATGTATACGATGTTGTCGCCCTGGTCGCAGCCCACCAGATAATCCAGCGCAAACTGGAGGTTGTTCTCATACATGGTGCGCTGACCAGCCTTGTCTACGCCGTCGCCGTAGTTCAGCAGACCCCAGCCCAGGAGCGCTGCGGAATACGCATTGGTCAGCGTAAATTTCAGATGGTCGCCGGCGTCGAACCAGCCGCCCGGCACATAGTCGTTTGTCATACAGTCAGAGCGCCAGCTGACCTCGTTCCAGTCCGGCTTGACGCCGCTCTGCTGTACCTCGTAGAAAAACATCGACTTCTGGAGTGCTTCTCCGTAATTGTATTTGCTGTTGCTGTCCGCAGCAGTGACCACGGCGCCAGGAACAGCGGATGCGACCCCGGTAAACGCCAGCACAGCGGCGGAAATCCCGGCAATCCACTTCTTCATAGACAATCATCCTTCCTTTCCAAAAATACTGGTACGCTTTGTACACGAGAAATTGTCCAATTATTTTTATTGTATCATATCTTACATGGGATGTCAAGATTTTTTGTGTAACTTGTCAAAACTACCGCCGAAAAAAGCTGTCGAAGAATCAAACACGCATTTTGCGAATAAGCTTTGTGCTGCTGTAATTCTTTTATTCTGTATAGCTAAGAATTTTTGATGATAGGATGCTGTTAAAGTGAGAAGTGTTTCCGTTTTTTATTTGGGTATAATCCTTATCCTCATACACATACAAGTGCAATGTGATTTCACCGTCGATTTGTTTTAGATGGCTTTTTAAGTCATTAAATTCCTCTGATAGATTTTCATGCTGCATATATTCTGATTTTGAAATCAACAAATTAAAACAAGCAGATAATTTCCTGTTTTTCGAAGTTAATGAAATAAACGTATCCGCAGTGAGGTCTGTAGCATATTCTGACGGAAAGCATACTTCTGTGCAGCTATATTCTATGATATAATCATCTAAACCGGCTTGTAAGATATACGGATCTATCCACTGAATCATTTTATCCTTCATCAATTTTCCGTAATAAGATTCGTTTTTTACATATAATTCTATTTCTTTATTGACTCGTTTTCCGTATACCTCTGCGCTACATTCCGTGTAGTACTCGCCGTCTGTAATGCTGACAGTCAAATTATAATATTGTTCTGCTGACGAATCTGGTCCTAAAAAAACGCCTCCGGCAATAGCTTGATGGGTAACCGCAGCCTGTACGTCATATTTCTCTTCAAAATATGCTTTTACAACATCCTCTGCATTTCCCTCAAGTTGTTTCAGTTCAGTTTCAGAGATATGCGAGGTATCTTTACGTATGTTTTCATGAAAGCAACCGGTAAAACTAGCCATGCAGATTGCAATAAGTGCAGAAGTCAACAATATGTTGCATAAAAAAGTCCGTTTCATAGTATCCCCTTTATATGATATTTCATGTTTAAGACGACATCGTACAAAGTCAGCCTGTCAGACTTGTGTAGTGTTGTCTTTATTGTATCATGCTTTGTATCAAACGTCAATTTTTGATATTGCCTGCAAAAATCATTGCAAAAAAAGAGCAGCATTCCTGCTGCTCTACTGCAATTCCTGTTCCAGCGTGTCGAAATACTCTGTCTGAAAAAACTCACCCAGGGTGATATCCAGTCCGTCGCAGATCTTTTTAATGGTAGATATGGTGGGGCTGTTGTTGGGGCGTGCGAAAATATTATGCACGGTAGACTGGGTCATTCCGCAGAGCATGGACAAGTGGTTCAGCGTTATATTCCGTTCCCGGCAGAGTTCCCGGATACGCTGTTGGATCGCTTCCGTTAACGTCATGTATTGAATCTCCTAGTAACGATGTGGAAAGAAAATCGCTGAAACCGGCGCTTACGGCACTTTCCAGCGAATCCCTCATTGTTCATTATAAGAAATCTGGCGTATGAAAGGTTAACTCAGCTGAGTTGACAAAAAGGGAATTTTGTGGTATAGTTAAATGGAAACTGTTATTCACGGCTTGACAGATGCAGACCTGTTCTGAAAAAACGGGTGCAAATCGACAGAAGGGGAGTGCTGCGATGACCTGTACCATTACATCACGTGGATTTGAATTGCTGCTGGCACTGCAGATCGCTCCGCCGGAGCGCTTTCCGAAAAATGCGCTGTCCATTCTCAAGTGCAATCTGCTGGAGATCCTCTGCGCCCTGGTGGAAAAGGGATATACAGACTTCTATGTCAACGGCGCATACGGTATCCCGTTCTGGTCGGCGGAGATGATCTGTGCGCTGAAACTCTACCATCCGGCGCTGCGCCTGCATCTGGTGCAGCCCTATCCGGAACACAACGCCGGGTGGAAACCGGAACTCCGGGAACGTTTTCAACAGATTCTGGAAAAGGCGGACGAAGTCTTTTGCGCCGAGCCGGAGGAAACGGCGGACTGCTATGAGGCGGCAGACCGCATCATGTGCAGCGCCAGCGATCTGCTTGTGATATTCGGGACGAGAAGTGCAAACCGGAGCATGGTCTCCTATGCCGGGATGCAGGACGTGCCGGTGTTTTCGCTGAAATGGGAGAACCTTTTGATTCCGTAATGAAAAAAGCTGCCGCAGAAATACGGCAGCTTTTTTGCGTCTGGGTCAGCCCTGCATGGACTGGAACTTTTTCTTGACCGCCTGGATCTTTGTCATCTCGGCACGGTCGGTGGGATACCAGCCCTTTGCAGCCATCTGGTCATACAGCGTATCCTGCATGGCGAGAGAGTCGCTCAGCGCATGGCTGAACGCCTGGTGTACGTTGCTGGTGCAGGATTCGATGGTGCCGTGCATATACAGGTCACACACGCCCTTTTCCAGCAGCAGAATGTTTTCCATTACGTTTTTGTCGTCCATTTTTGTTTCCTCCATTTTATGGGAACACACGCTACAGCAGTCCGTAGAATGTCCGGAACAGCTGGCGGTGTTTTTCTGCCATCTGCATCACGCACTGTTTCAGCGTTTCGTCCTGGATCTGCTGCGCAGCCTCATTGCACTTGGTCTGAAAATACTTTTCATGTCCCAGTGCATCCTCCACGTATAGCAATTCTTTGCTTGTCATTTTGCATCACCTCCCAACGTATTGTGTGCCGCCGAAAAGATTTTATACAGGATTCAGAGCCTGCCTTCCACGAAATCTACACCATTTCCACAATCTCGTGAAAAACCGCCCATAGAATTCGATTGCATTCCCAAAGAAAATATGTTATAATATTCCTTGCAATTCAGAGAGGAGCGATCCCATGCACATTTTACATACAACACCAAAAACGGATGGTTTTTCCATGCCGGCGGAATTTGAACGGCACGCAGGCTGTCTGCTCATCTGGCCCGAACGGGGCGACTCTTGGCGCAGCGGCGGCTGGCCGGCACGAAAGGCATTCGTGGCGGTGGCGTCTGCCATTGCACAGTCAGAGACCGTCACCATGCTGGTCTCTCCGGCACAGTACGAGACGGCACGTGCCATGCTGCCGCCGGAGATCCGTCTGGTGGAAATGGAGACGGACGACTCCTGGGCGAGAGATGTCTGTCCCACCTTTGTCCGCAGCGCTGCCGGAGGCATTCGTGGCATCGACTGGGGTTTCAACGCCTGGGGCGGTCTGGAGGACGGGCTGTATTTTCCGTGGGACAAGGACAACCATGTGGCACGGAAGGTCTGCGACTTGTTCTGGACGGACACCTACGACAGCCGGGACTTTATCCTGGAAGGCGGCAGCATCCACAGCGACGGCGAGGGAACTATCCTCACCACGGAAAGCTGCCTGTGCAGCGCCGGACGCAATCCGCAGATGACAAAGGCGGAGATCACCGAAAAACTCTGCGTCATGCTGGGTGCGGAAAAGGTGCTGTGGCTGCCCAGAGGCATCTACGGAGATGAGACCAACGAACACGTGGACAACGTCTGTGCGTTCACTGCGCCCGGCAAGGTGGTTCTGGCGTGGACGGACAACGAAAACGACCCGCAGTATGCCCTTTCCAAAGCCTGTGCCGACTATCTGGAACAGCAGACGGACGCAAAGGGCAGAAAGCTGGAAGTGACACAGCTGCCCATTCCGCAGACGCCGGTCTGCGTCACCCAGGAGGAATGCGATGCGCTGGATCTCTGGGACGGCGAGCCGACCCGGAGCGTGGATGAGCGTCTGGCGGCATCCTATGTAAATTTCTATATCGCCAACGACAGCGTTCTTGTGCCGCAGTTCGGCGACCCGATGGACAAGACTGCCTGCGAGATCCTGGCGGCGCAGTTCCCCACACGAAAGATCATTCCCATTGCCGCCAGAGAAATTCTGCTGGGCGGCGGCAATATTCACTGTATCACACAGCAGATACCGGAAGGAAGGAGCAATTCTCATGCGTAAAGTAACTGTTGCCGCTGTACAGATGGCGTGCGTCCCCGATGCCGCAGAAAACCGCCGCACCGCTGAAACTATGGTGCGCCGGGCGGCGGCAGACGGCGCACAGATCATTCTGCTGCCCGAACTGTTCGAAAACCCTTATTTCTGCCAGGAACGCCGCTATGCGTCCTATGACCTGGCGACCACGCCGGCAGAAAATCCGGCGATTCAGCAGCTGCGTCGGGTGGCTGCGGAATTAAACGTGGTGCTGCCGGTCAGCTTTTATGAAAAGGCAGGCAATGTGCTGTACAATTCCGTTGCCATTATTGATGCGGACGGCACCGTCCTGGGCATCTACCGCAAGACCCATATCCCGGACGACCACTTCTACCAGGAAAAGTTCTATTTCACGCCGGGGGATACCGGATTTAAGGTGTGGAACACCCGGTATGCCAAGATCGGCGTGGGCATCTGCTGGGATCAGTGGTTTCCGGAGGCGGCACGCTGTATGGCGCTTGCCGGCGCAGAACTGCTGTTCTATCCCACTGCCATCGGCTCTGAGCCGATCCTGGAGGTGGACAGTGCGCCCCACTGGCAGCGCTGTATGCAGGGACACGCTGCAGCAAATCTGATGCCGGTCATTGCAGCAAACCGCATCGGCACAGAGACGGTCACACCGGACGAAGAGAACCAGCAGCAGTCCTCGGCACTGTCGTTCTACGGCACATCGTTTCTGACGGACTGCACCGGCGCTGTGATGCAGCAGCTGGGACGGGACGAGGCAGGCATTGCCATGCAGACCTATGACCTGGATGAAATGGCAGAAATGCGTATGAGCTGGGGCGTATTCCGGGACAGACGGCCGGAATATTACGGTGCGATCAGCAGTCCGGCAGCGATAGTTTTGCCGAAATAACTGTTTTGTTACCAATATTTCATTTTGAATATTCCAGATAATGGGTTTTATTAGCTTGAAAAATTGTGCAGAATGGGCGAGCGTGTCATCTGCTTTTTGTGCAGTGCGCCGAAAATTCGACACTTTTTTCAATCTGTGCGGCAAATTGATTGACAGCAGCATCAAACATCGGTATAATAAATAGTGGATTCATGACAAATCGATTACAATTGACGGCGAATTTTTGTCAATTGGATACGAACGCAGACGACAGCGATTGCAAAATGGAAACAGCGGTCGCTAGAAAGGAATGCTGCCCGGGCGGGCGTGTGTTCCTTTGACACGAAAGGACGTGAAACCAATGGCGCAACCGATGCGCAAAATACTCCTTGCCGCAGCCAGCGGACTGCTCGCATCGCTTTTGATCGGTGCAGTTTCTGCTTCGGCAGAGGAGACGGATGTGCAGGAAACGACACTGCACCTGAACCGTTTTATTGTGACAGACAGCGGCAACCGTGTATTGACGGGCAGCTGTGACGCAGACCAGATCACACAGACAGGCTGGTATGTTTCGGATGACGACAGCCTTTATTATTATTACAACGACGGCAGCTGTGCCCAGGAAGAGACCACGCTGGACGACGGATATACTTATTTGTTCGCCTCGGACGGCGCACTGCGGACAGGCTGGCAGACGGTCGAGGGAAAGCGTTATTATTATGACGCAGAGGTCGGCACACCGGTGTTCGGCTGGATGAACTACCAGGATTCCCTGTACTACATTGACCAGGATGCCGGAAAGCTGACCGGCGTGCAGAGCATCAACGGCACACCGTATACCTTCGATGAATACGGCTGTGTGCAGACCGGCTGGATCACGTATGATGACGGCTCGCTGTACTGCTACAACGAGGATGCTACCGTGGCTGCCGGCTGGGCAGTGACAGATGCCGGAACCTATTACCTCACAGCGGACAAGGGCGCAGTTTCCGGACGTTATACCATTAACGGCAAGGACTACTACTTCTCCGCAGACAAGCTGATGCAGACCGGCTGGATCAAAGACGGCTCTTCTGCCATGTGGGCAGATGCTAGCGGCGTTCTCGCTGCCGGACTGACACAGATCGACGGAAAGACCTATTGCTTTAGTGAAAAGGGTTATCTGATGACCGGCATATGCGCCATTGACGGCGTGACCTATTATGCGGACGCCAACGGCGTAATGCAGACCGGACTTCAGGAGATCAACGGTAGCTATTATTACTTCAACGAAGAGACCGGCGCACTTCAGACCGGTTGGGTGGAAATCGCCGGCGCACGGTTCTATTTTGACCCTTCTACCAGTGCCCTGCACACAGGATGGCTGGAGACAGAGGATGGCATGCTGTATCTGACCACCCACGGCGTGGCAACTGGCGTACAGACCATTGACGGAAAGGTTTACGGGTTTGACGCTGCGACAGGCGTTCGTCTTACAGATTGGCAGGAGATCGGCGGAAAACTGTATTACTTCAATTCGGAGAGCGGCGCAGCATATACCGGCTGGACTGCAAAGGACGGCGGCAAGCTCTATATGACAGAGAACGGCGCAGCATCCGGACTCATTACCATTAACGGAGACGTTTATTACTTTAACCCGTCCACATTTTTCATGCAGACTGGCTGGGTGACCGTAGGGGACACTTCCCGTTACTTCGATCCGACGACCGGCATCATGACAGAGACTGGTCACCAGGCAGTACAGCTGAACGTGGTGGACTATAAACAGTTCGACTCCAAGTGGAGCAACAAGGTTATCAACTATTCTACCATCGGAAAGGTAGGCTGTGTGACCACAGCGCTGGCGATGAAGTATTCTTACCAGACCGGCACGAATACTACACCGGATAAGATGGTGTCCAAGCTGACCTACAGCAGTGACAATCTGATCTGGTCGTCCTGCACCAAGCTGGGATACCAGGTAGAGGATGTCAGTGGCAGCATTTCACAGAAGGTGATGCAGAAGATCTACGATCAGCTGCTGAACAACACACCGGTTGTGATCGGTGCAAAGAAGTCCAACGGCAGCCAGCATTACGTGCTGATTACCGGTTACACTGGTTCAAAAGGCACTGCGTTCTCCGCAGAAAACTTTATCATCAACGATCCGGGTTCCAGCAAGCGTACAAAGCTGAGCGAATACCTGGCATTGTTCCCCAATCTTTATAAACTCATCTATTAGTTTTTGATTCTGAAATTTCGATCTACAATTTATCTTTTCTTTTGATTCGCCGTCACCACAGGGGTGACGAGCTTCCGGTTCGGAAGTGACCATACATCTTGATTTTGACACAACAATGAATATTTGCATTGTTCCTCGCAGCGTGTTTGCCTGCGGGGATTTTTGTTTGTTATGGTAAATCGCTGCGCCGGACAGAGCCAATGCAAAGCTTTCCTGCACAGCGATGTGGAACTGCCAGACTGCATATCGCTCAGAATCCACGGAAAGCCTGCTGTGAGCGATTTCCCATGATTTCCGGTGTCTCTTCTCCTGCTAACACAAAAACGCCCGATACAAGCCGTATATTGCTTGTATCGGGCGTTTTGTTTTTAGAACCTGTTCCGTTATCTGTTGTGCGAAAGGATACGGAACGGGAAATGATATGCAAACGAGGAAGTTTACTTAAATACTGCCAGCAGGAAACCGGCTGCGATTGCAGAACCGATAACACCGGCTACGTTCGGACCCATTGCGTGCATCAGCAGGAAGTTAGCCGGATTTGCCTTCTGACCAACCTTCTGGGAAACACGGGCTGCCATCGGCACTGCGGATACACCGGCAGAACCGATCAGCGGATTTACCTTGCCGCCGGTAACGATATACATAACCTTACCGCCGAGCAGACCGCCAACGGTGGAGAAGCAGAATGCCAGCAGACCCAGAACAACGATTTTCAGTGTGTTCAGTGTGAGGAACGAAGATGCAACGGTGGTTGCACCAACGGAGATGCCCAGGAATACGGTGACAATGTTCATCAGCGCATTCTGTACGGTATCGGACAGACGCTCTGTCACGCCGCATTCACGCCACAAGTTGCCCAGCATCAGGCAGCCGATCAGCGGAGCGGTGGACGGCAGCAGCAGGATAACGACCAGAGAAACGACGATCGGGAAAATGATCTTTTCGGTCTTGGAGACCTGGCGGGTCATTTCCATCTTGACTTCCCGTTCCTTCTTGGTGGTCAGCAGCTTCATCAGAGGCGGCTGGATCATCGGGATCAGCGCCATATAGGAGTATGCTGCAATAGCGATCGGTCCCAGCAGTTCCGGTGCCAGCTTACTGGTCAGGAAGATTGCCGTCGGGCCGTCTGCGCCGCCGATGATACCGATGGACGCTGCCTGGTTGCCGTCAAAGCCCAGGCAAACTGCGCCGAAGAACGCCAGGAATACACCCATCTGTGCGGCTGCACCCAGCAGCAGGTTCTTCGGGCTGGACAGCAGCGGACCGAAGTCGGTCATCGCACCGATGCCCAGGAAGATCAGAGACGGATACAGACCGGACTTTACGCCGATATACAGGATATCCAGCAGTCCGCCGTTCGCCATGATGTGTCCGTAGCTGTGGTAATACTCGCCGCCTTCTTCCAGGAACGCATTCCACAATTCCGGATGGTACAGGGCGTTGGCGGAGCTTGCGCCATCTACAAAGAAGTTGGAGACGTTGACCAGCAGGCAGCCGAAAGCGATGCCCACCAGCAGCAGCGGCTCAAACTGTTTCTTGATGCCCAGGTACAGCAGCAGGCAGGAGACTGCGATCATGACCAGGTTCTTCCAGCCGCCGTCGGCGAAAAAGCTGACAAAACCGGAGTCATTCAGCAGGTTCTGGAGGGTTTCAAGCATATTCATGAATACACCCCTCCTTTACGCCAGGACGATCAGCGGAGAACCAGTCTCTACAGTTGTTCCCTTGGAGACAACGACCTGTGCAACAGTGCCGTCGTGCGGTGCCAGGATCTCGTTTTCCATTTTCATGGCCTCCAGAACGACCAGCAGCTGTCCGGCCTTGATCTGTTCGCCCTCCTTGACCTCGACACGGAGAATGTTTCCCGGCATCGGAGAATTTACCGGTTCGCCGGCCTTCAGATCCACCTTTGCCGCCGGAGCCGGTGCAGGAGCCGCTGTGGCTGCCGGAGTTGCCTCTGCGGCAGGAGCTGCCGCCGGAGCCGGCGCACAAGCCTCGTATTCGTCCAGCAGGACAGCCTTTCCTGCCTCGACTTCTACTTCATATACTTTGTCATTCAGCGTAACTTTATACTTCATCCTCTTTGACCTCCTTGATCGATACGAAGTGCAGTTCATTCAAAGGTGTATCCAGCTTGTTCGCAACGATCGCCATAATCATTGCAGCCTCCTTGTCCGGTACATCAAAACGCTTGATGTGACCGGCAGAACCCGGTGCAAGCGGCTTTTCCGGTTCTGCTGCCGGTGCTTCTGCCGGAGCGGCAGCCTTTTCCGCAGCTTTCAGTGCCTCCGCTTTCTTTGCCTTTGACTTGAACACGGCACCCATAATATACAGTACCAGCATCAGCAGGACCAGTCCGACGAAAACGACACAGTAGCCAAAAATGGCGGTGATGCCTGCCTCGCCGATGCCCATGTTTGATGCGCTCATCACATTCAGTGGCATAGCTGTTCCTCCTTACATGGCCTCGATGGTATAAACGGCCTCGTTCTCCTCCTGTGCCTTCCGGTTTTCCAGGAACTTCACGGTCTGATCCGGATAGCAGATATAGCTCATGATGTCCTCTTCCGAACGAGCCAGATCGCCCAGCGCCTTCTTGGCATCTTCGAATTCCTGTCCGGTGCGCTTCTGGTCTTCAATACGGCAGTCTACCGGCTTGCCGCCTTCGCCCAGAACCTTCTTCTGGAGCGCCTCGCTGACCGGAGCCGGGGCGATGCCGTATTCACCCTTGATATAGTTCTGGATCTCCTTGGAGATCTGGCGATAGCGCTCGCCCACCAGAACGTTGGTAACTGCTTGGTTGCCAACCATCTGAGACAGCGGTGTAACCAGCGGCGGATAACCCATATCAGCACGAACCTGCGGGATCTCTGCCAGAGCAGCATCGAACTTGTCCATTGCCTTCATATCGGTGAGGTTTGCAATCATGTTGGACAGCATACCGCCCGGAACCTTGTAGACCAGCGCCTGTGCGTCTGTTCCCAGGCTCTTGGGGTTGATCTGACCGTTGTCGATATACTTCTGCTTGATGGGCTTGAAGTAGTCGTTGACTTCGTTGAGCAGCTTTTCATCCAGACCGGTCTCGATGCCGTACTGCTGGCAGGCATAGAACATGGTCTCGGTGGACGGCTGAGAAGTACCGCCGGAGAAGCAGGAAGTAGCAGTGTCGATGACATCAATGCCGGACTCGATCGCCTTGGTCAGTGTCATATACGCCATGCCGGTGGTGCTGTGGGTGTGGAGGATCAGCGGCATATCGCCGACAGCGTCCTTGATGCCCTTGATGAGGTGTTCTGCCTCATACGGAGTCATGGTGCCTGCCATATCCTTCAGGCAGATGGTCTGGAATCCCATGCGCTTGAGTTCCTTGCACATTTCCACATACTTTTCTACGGTGTGCACCGGACTCTGGGTGTAGCAGATACAGCCGGAGGCGATGGTATTCTTGGTGGCATACTTCATGGTTGCATTCAGCGCAGTTTCGCAGTTGCGGAAGTCGTTGAGTGCGTCAAAGATACGGATGATGTCGATGCCGTTCTTGATGGAAAGCTCGATGAACTTTTCCACAACGTCATCATGATAGTGCTTATATCCCAACAGATTCTGTCCACGCAGCAGCATCTGCAGCTTGTTGTTGGGCAGGTTTTTCCGGAGTTTCCGCAGACGTTCCCACGGATCTTCGTTCAAATACCGCAAACAGGAGTCAAAGGTCGCACCGCCCCAGCACTCAATGGAATAGTACCCTGCCTTGTCCATGGTCGGCAGAATATCGGCGTAGTCTGCATAAGGCAGACGGGTCGCCATAAGAGACTGGTTTGCATCACGCAGAACGGTTTCTGTGAACTGTACTTTTCTCATATAGAACCTCCTCGTCTTTCGACAGTTTTTGTGTCCGCAGCTTTCCCTGCGTACCACACGGCACCGCACACGATCCCCCGTGTGAGCGCCTTAACATTCCTAGTATATCACAAAGTGATTTCCTTTTCTATAATTTTTCCAAAACTCTTTTCTTTCTTTTGTGTAAATGCTTTTTTGCTTATGGGAAAACGGTACAAAAGCCATCTTTTTTCACTTGCTTTTTTTGCCGGACAGCATTCTGAAAAGCGAAAACCGCACACACGCTTAGTATGTGCAGTTTCGGGCAAAACAAAACACCTGCACCGGCGGTTTTGCCAATGCAGGTGTTTGTATAGAAGGATGTTTCAGAGCTCATTTGCATCTGTTCAGAAGAGAAACGTTCTCTGATGAGATTATCGGAATCATTCAGCGGTATACGGCAGCGAGTTGATGATGTGAACCAGGAACTGCAGGAGAAGGATCGCATCATTTGCGCCGGTCTCGTTGTTGGCATCGCAGTCAGCGTTCTTCTGTGCTGTGCTGTCCAGGGAAACTGCGCCGGCAACTGCCTTGTTCAGCAGGACTGCGTCTGTGATATCTACTCTGCCGTCCAGGTTGACGTCGCCGTAGAGAATCGAACCGGCGATCACAGAGCCGCTTGTAGCGGAGACGGAGGTTGTGGAAACCGTTCCCGTTGCAGAAACAGAGCTTTCTGCGGTCGAGGTCGCCTTATCGGTTGCAGAGGTGGTTGCGATGTCACTGGTTGTCTTTGCCGTTGTAGTCGTGGTGTTTGTTGTTGTTGTCGTGGTCTGCTTTGTCGTTGTGGTGGAAGAAGTGACCGGCTTGGGATCTTCGCTGCCGTTGATCTTGCCTACCACGATGCCGCAGCCAACAGTGGACATATAAACGGTGCCGAAGGTGTTCATATCGCCGACAACATAGTTACCGTTGCCGGTACCGCCGTACAGGTGGTTCTGGTTGATGAGTACCCAGGTCTTGCCGCAGTCGGTAGAGCGATAGATGCCTTCCGGATCAGAGTCTGCCGGCTTGCCGTACATATACAGGGTGTACGGATCGCCTTCCTTCTGTGCAGCGCCGTAGCCCATGGTCTTGCAGTAGCTTACGTTGTCCATCTTGGTGACAGTTTTGCCGTAGTCGGTTACCAGATATGCGCCGTAGTAGCCGGCAGCAATGGCAAATGTGCCTTCGTCCAGATAAGCGATACGATATGCGTTGTCGCACTGGTCGTACTGGCAGATGGTCTGAGCGTCCTTAAAGGTCTTGCCGTAATCATCGCTGACCATCAGAATGTAGCGTGCGTCTGTGATGTCAGCCTTGGGCTTGCTGTAGAAATAATACTGGTTGTAGTAATAGCCGTATGCGTAAACATACTGGGGATTCTTTTCGTCTACACACATCCAGATGGTGCTGCTCAGGCTGTCGCTGGTGGAAGCAGTGCTCCATGTCTTGCCGAAGTCATCGGTATAGGAGATCTTGCCGCTGCTGCTGACCAGAATGCGGTAAGAGCCGTCCTCCAGCTGGTTGATGGCAGCCTTTGCACCGGAGCAGGGAATGTTCGGCAGTTCCTGCCATGTAGTGCCGTCTGTGGTGTAGTAGCCCTTTGCGCTGCCCTCTGACAGACGTACCATTACGTCCGGATTTGCCGGGCAGTATGCGATGCCGCCGGTGGATGCAGTGGTGTCAGTCAGCTTGTTCATGCTGGGTGTCAGCTGGGTCGCTGTGCCGTCTGCATTATGATAGAAACCGTCATAGTCACCGATGACCGAAACCGGATCCTTGCCCGGACGGCTGATGAAGTCCAGAGATACCACTTCTTCAATACCGTCTGCGGCAAAACGGATGGTGGGGCATTCTGCCCAGGTGTCCTCACAGGTGAATACACCGTTACCGGAAACGACCCAGAACTGGTCGCTGTTTCTCGGATCCAGTGCAATGCAGCCGGACCAGTGGATCGCCTTGTCCCGGATCCAGCTGTGACCGCCGTCCTGCAGGTAGTTTGCAATCAGCGGACCGCCCCAGCTGGCACGGTTGCCCGGTGTCATTTCCGTCCAGGTCTCGCCGCCGTCCTCAGACTTGAAGAAACGGTCGCCCCATGCAATGGCATCCCGATCCCAGGCATCTTCCGTCCAGGACTGGGAGTACCACTGTGCGCAGGTCGTTGCCACCAGTTTGTTGGCATCATTTTTGTCGCTGGTCACTGCGCCGTAGCCGACATTCAGTTTTTTCGTGTTGCTGCTGATGCCTTCTGTCGGTGTGATATCCTTCAGCTCGCCGGTTTTGGGGCTGTACTTGTAAGCATAGCCAGTGCCACGGTCGAACATCAAGCCGTTTACATAGGTAATAAGCAGGTTGCCGTCTGCATCCAGGTTGATTCTGGAAGGCATCTGCTCGGTGGGCAGATCTTCGCTCAGCGGCTGGAAGTCATCGCTTCCCACATCTGCCACGTGGAGGTTTGCCTTGCCCTTGACGGAAGTGCCGACGTAGACCTTGCCGTCTGTAATTTTAATCGTAGCAATACCATTGACGTTCAGGTATTCGTCATCTGCGACAGATCTTGCCATATGTTCTGTCCATGTCGGCCACTTGATGCTGTATTCGAACAGCCCCAGCTTATCATAGCCCATGACCGGACTCCAGGTGTCGCCGCCGTCCTCACTCATAATGAGGGCAGAATCGCCGGCAGTGGCATCGCCGCCGCAGTAGATGATGTCCGGATTGTCCGGATCGACTGCGATTGCTTCACCGGTCTGTCTGCCGTAGCCGTTGCCGTGTACCTGGATCAAATCGGTGACATCGATCTCTTCAAAGGTCTCGCCGGCGTCGTGGGAACGGAAAATAACTGTCCGTGCGTCGCTGAAATATGCACAGCCGCACAGCAGATACAGCGTGTCGTCGTCGTTCGGATCAACGCACATTGCATCTACGCTCAGAAAGCCTCTGTCGGCATCGTTCAGAAATCCCAGCAGCTGTACCCATTTTTTCTGCTCGTAGTCATAGCGGTATGCGCCGCCTACGTCGGTGCGGGCATACATCTGGTCGTCGCCGGTGATGATACCGGAAACAAAGCCGCCGCCGGCAATGTTTAGTGTGTCCCAATCCATAGAGGATTCAATGGACTCTGCGGCATCTGCGTGCAGCGATGTCGTCACGCCGGCAGTGCCGATCCCCGTACACAGCAGGGCTGCTGCGGTCAGAACGGAGATGAATTTGTTCTTTTTCGTCATGGAGTTTCCCCTTTCCAAAAATAAGCGTAGCCACGGCTCTTTTGAGCCGACTTCGGCTTGGTTTCATTTCTTACTTATTATAGCACGGGTTGTGATATTTTTCAAGAATGAAATCACATCTGCTGAAATTTTTGTGCATTCTATCTGGTTGCGAGAGCAATTTTGTGACATAATGCACAAAGTGCTTAAAAATGCACAAATCACAAGTGTGATGTTTGGTGAAAATATCAAATGACATGGGAGGAAAAGTGTGGTATAATACAAGGGATGTAACCGCTTTGTAAGAATTAGAGCGGTTTCCTGTTAGAATTATTACAATTTGGAGAAAAAACAGGGAATTTGGAAACAAAGAGCGAATGAGAAAGAGAAAGGGATCATTATGGCAAAACAATCCAAAGGCAGCGTCTGGGACAAGTTTTCCCGGCTGGGTGTCATCCTCGTACTATTATACGTGATGTTTATTATTCTGGGATTTGCGGTGCGGCTGCTGTTCTTTTCGGACGAGCGTGGCACGAGTATCATTCCGGACGGAAACGGCGTTGTGGCATCGGCGCAGGGGACATCCGCACAGAGCAGTGCGGCATCTGAGGCGGCCACTACCAACGAGAACATTCTGGATCTGAGCGTGGACAAGACGTATCTGGCTGTGCTGGAAGGCGGCACGGCTGCCATTGCAGTGAATATGTCCACCACCGGCGCAGCGACTGCCGGCGATCTGGTCTGGAGCAGCAGCGATGAGGCAGTTGCCACCGTGGACGACTCCGGCAATGTGACCGGCGTGAAAGCCGGCAAGTGCGATATCACGGTTTCGGTAAAGGGCAATGACGCCATCGCCCAGACCGTTCTGGTGACAGTGCGCCACCTGGAGCAGAAAGACGGCTGCACTTATGTAGACGGAATCCTGATCGTGAACAAGAGTTACGGACTGCCGGAAAGCTATGATCCGGGTCTGGATGCCACCACAAAGGCTGCTTTTGAACAGATGAAGGCTGACGCAGAAAAGGAAGGGCTGAATCTGTACATCGGTTCGGACTTCCGGGACTATGCGTACCAGGTGAAGATCTATAACAACTATAACGATCTGTACGGCTGGGAGATGGCAGATACCTTTTCGGCACGTCCGGGCTATTCGGAGCATCAGACCGGACTGACCATCGACTGCAACACCATTGATGATGCTTTCGGCGAGACCGAAGAGGCAAAGTGGCTGGCGGCGCACTGCGCAGACTATGGCTTTATTATCCGTTTCCCGGACGGCAAGGAGAACATCACCGGCTATCAGTACGAGCCGTGGCACATCCGCTATGTGGGCGTGGACACCGCAAAGGAGATCATGTCCCAGGGACTGACGCTGGAGGAATATCTGGGCGTGAAGTCGGAGTATGCAGGAGCCTGGGAAGGGTAAGGAAAGTTTAACCAATATGTGTGAGAAATCTCCGTGCCTTTTGGGTGCGGAGATTTTTGATATGGAGGGAAAGTGGATGTTTCTTTTGCAGATTCTGGTGGGAATTGCAGCACTGTGCGGATTCCTTTTCCTGCCTTCTGCCTGGGGGATTCCGATTTTTTTGGTATGGGCATTGCAGATGATTTTCTGGGTGTTTTTACAAGAATACTACCCCTATGCAGATAAGATTCGTGGAAATCCGGCGGCAGAATATAATGGATACCGCCGCCTGTTTTGTCGAAAGGCAGTGCCGTCTTTGGCATCGTTGGCAGTTCCGGAACGGTCGGTGTTGGTACAGCGTGATGACGACACGCTGTTTCAGGTGATTCGCTGGAAACAGCGGTTGTATTTCCGGTATCTTTGTTCCAAAAATCATGAAGATCTGGAGATACAACAGGGTTTGATACAGGACTGTTCTGATTTGGACAAAGGGAAAAAATACGGAAAAAAGGACTTCTGGCTGCCGCTTCATCAGATAAGAGCTGTTTCTTATACGAAAAAAATTACAGCAAATACAAAATACGCAGCGTTTGGCGTTTTGTGCTTGCAAACCGTAGAAGATGCAGTCCAAAAGAGTTTGCGCTGTTATTTGCTGTCAGATGTTTCTGCGGAGAAACTGGCAGAAATGTTTTCCCCGGTTTCTTTTACAGATGAAACCGGAACAGTACCTTGCTATGATACATCTTGGCGTGTTTTGAAAACCCTGGGTAGACCGAAACTCTGGAATTTGCTGCTGCAAATCTGCCTGTGGTTTTCGGCGGCATGGATATTTTCTTTTTTTCGTCTGCCCACAGAATGTGAGATTTTTCCGGTGACGTTTTGGCTGGTCTGCTCTGGTTTGACAATTTTGCTTTGCTGGACACATGGCAGTTTGTTTTTGTGGGGAAAAGCTGACGATGAGGATTGGCTTGGCTTATTTGCGGATTTTCCCCGTGTTCACTATGGACTGTTTTCTCCGATGATACCGTTGTTTTTCCATAACCTGCGTCAAAGCAATCTGACAGCGGCAGGGACAAGAGCGTTTTTCTTGATCGCTGGAATATGCAGTGTGATACTGTGTCTGTTGTTCCTTTTTACCTGCCGCAAACGGACAGGCGGAGGGATTGCTTACATGATCGGATTTTCGCTGTTGTTTTCCTGCCTGTTTGTTGGTGTGGGAAATCGTGTTTATGATTTTCATGCGCCGATGACGGAACGTGTATCTGTCGCAGAAAAGACATATTATTTCGGCAATGTCCGCAGTTCTGGCTGGACGGAACTGACCTTGCGGCGGGAGGACGGCACAAAAGAGACGCTGACGGACAGTGCGGTTTATTCTGCGGCAGAGACGGGCGATACTGTGATTTTGGAAACGCATACGGGATTGTTCGGAATCGGGTATTATACGGCGAAATTATCATGAAATGCCAATAGTATGGAGGTCGGATGCAGTGTACCATTACAGCATTTGCAATGTTGCAGACGAAGTGATTTTTCAGAAACAGTGCAGGGCGCTTGAAATACATCTTCCGCATTTTGTCAAAGGCGAACTGTTAGAAGATGTGGACGGCTCGCTGACACAGCAATATTTTATAAGTGGAAAAATAATTACAGTTCATAATAGCAAATATATTGATGCTGTTTACATTGACTCGGAAGTGGAACTAAAACCGTATTTCAAAGGTAAAAAAACAAAGAGTCAAGAGTAACTGCTCTTTTGCAGAATTGGTTTTATGCTGCACTTGAAAAAAACAATCTAAAATCCAAAAAAAATTTCAAAAAACTATTCCAAAATGAAGAAAAATGTGCTATAATAGTATCAGAGCCGTCCAACCGCACAGCGATTTGCGGCAAAACTATCAAAAAAGAGGTTTTTGACATGGAAATCAAAAAACAACTGACGACTTGTCCGAAAGAAAAACCCAAGGACGAGAGCAAGCTGGGATTCGGTCATATCTTCACTGACCATATGCTGGTAATGCCCTATGATGAGGGACAGGGCTGGCACGATCCGGTAATTATGCCGTACGGCGACATTACCCTCAGCCCGTCTGCAATGTGCCTGCACTACGGTCAGACTGTTTTCGAGGGTCTGAAGGCTTATCGCCGTGCTGACGGCGGTGTACAGCTGTTCCGCCCGGACGAAAACTTCAAGCGTCTGAACCGCTCCAACGAGCGTCTGGTTATTCCGGAACTGCCGGAAGAGCTGGGTCTCCAGTGCCTGAAGGAACTCATCTCTGTGGAAAAGGACTGGGTTCCCCACACAGAGGGCGCATCCCTGTACATTCGTCCGTTTATTTTTGCAGTGGATCCGTTCCTGGGCGTACACCCGGGCCAACACTATCTGTTCATGATTATTCTGTCTCCGTCCGGTCCGTACTATGCTTCCGGTCTGGATCCGGTCAATATCTATGTGGAAAACAAGTATGTCCGCACCGTTCGTGGCGGTATGGGCTATGCAAAGACCGGCGGCAACTATGCGGCATCTCTGCACAGCCAGGCTGATGCCTATGACCAGGGTTATTCCCAGGTTCTGTGGCTGGACGGCGTAGAGCAGAAGTACATCGAAGAAGTCGGCGCTATGAACATCGCTTTCGTTATCGACGGCGAAGTTGTAACACCGTCTCTGGAAACCGGCTCTATCCTGTCCGGTATCACCAGAAAGTCTGCACTGGAACTGTGCCGCTCCAAGGGCATTCCGGTTTCGGAACGCCGTATCACCATCCAGGAGATCGCAGATGCTTATGACGCAGGCAAGCTGTCCGAAGTATTCGGTACCGGTACTGCCGCAGTTATCTCCCCGGTAGGTCACCTCAAGTGGGGCGATAAGGTCATGACCATCAACAACAACAAGATCGGTCCGGTTTCTCAGATGATCTACGATACCCTGACCGGCATCCAGTGGGGCAAGATCCCGGATGAATTCGGCTGGATCGTTCCGATTGACTAAGCAGACGGCAGAAATGGAAGTACATTTCGAGGATTTGAAAGAAGAGGATCTCAGAGAGGTTTACGACCTGTGCATGGAAACATTCCAGGAGTCGTTTGCTTTTGAAGAGATCGAGGAGACCTTTCAGCTGTGCAGGAATGATGCGCACTATCGGTTTCTGGTCGGAAAATCCCAGGGGAAGGTCGTGGCGTATACCTCGATCAACATTTTCCACAACCTGTTTGACGGCCGCCGTCCCATCATGACCCTTTGGTACGTCTGCGTCAGCAAGGAAGTGCGGCGCAAAGGCGTGGGACGTCTGCTGTTCCGGGAGATCGAAAAGATCGCAAGGGAAAACGACTGCGAGATCATTTATTTTACATGTTTGCAGGAAAATACCAGGGCGCAGAATTTCTACCGGTCGCTGGGCTATACAGATGAAAAGGAAAAGGCATTTGTAAAGTATCTGGATTGAGAAAAGGCATCGAACATTCTCCTTTCCAATTTCTCCGCAGCACTGCCTGTTGTTTGAAATAACATGATAACAAAAAAGATAGTTTCTCACAGCGTCAAGCATGAGAAACTATCTTTTTTTATGGGCGCAGTGCCGCAAGCAGGTGGTTCCAGGTGGCGGCGTCTACTGTGCCGCTGGGCGGCAAAGGCGTCAGCTCCTGGAACTGCTGCACCGCATTTTTTGTGGCAGTGTCGTAAACGCCGCTGCTCTGTACCGGCGGAACGGCAGGAAACGCACTGTGGATCGCCTGTAGAACGCCCTGTATCACAAAGACGGCGCTGCCCTTGTCGCCCGGGGCATAGGCAGTGATGCCGGTGGGGAACAGCCGGAGATGCAGTACGGTTGGACGCACTTCCTGTCGATATGCCTGTGCAATGGCGTTCCAGGTGGCGGTGTCGGTCTCGCCGGTGGGCGGCAGCTGGTTCTGCTGCTGGAACAGCCGGACAGCGTTTGCCGTATTTTCGCCGTATACCCCGTCCGGAATGAGATGCGGCAGCTGGCTCTGGTGAGAAATGCCGTGGAGATATGCCTGCAATTCCAGGATATGCTGCCGTTTTTGTTCGTCTGTATAAGCCATGGGATGCCTCCTTAGGTGATGATATAGCCCGGTGCCTGGAAAGGCTGTTTGTCATAACCGTATTTTAAGTCGGAGTACAGGCTGGCAATGGCGTTCCAGACGGCGGTGCCGACCACACCGGTTTTCGGATAGCCGAAAAGTTCCTGGAATGCCATTACGGCGGATTTTGTCATGGGACCGAAATAGCCTGTGGCGTTGACGGCAGGAATCTCCGGATAGGTGCCGTGGATATAGGTGAGATACTGCTGCATCAGACGGACATACTCGCTGGTAGTGCCCTCCCGCAGAACCACGCCGGGGTAGAGCACCACGTCATTGACCGAGGTGTCCAGCGGTATCGATTCCACAATGCCGGTGTAGGCATCATAGAGGGCGTTCCATGTGGAAAAATCCACCACGCCCGTCACCGGAAGCCCGAACGCCTGCTGGAGGGATTTGACGGAAGTTTCCGTCTGTTCTCCGAAGTAGCCGGTAATTTCCACCGGCTGTATGGCGGCATAGTAGGCTCCCACCACTGCAAGATGATACTGGAGGGCACGGATGTTCTTGCCCTGCATTCCGATGTGGAGATCTTCGGTATAGGTCTGTTCGATCTCCTGCTGGGTGATGCCCTCGGAGTTCAGTTCTGCCAGGTTTTTCACGCTGGTAAAAATATAGGAGATCCGGTACCATGTGGCTTCGTTGACAATGCCGGTTGCCGGCAGCCCGAAGATTTCCTGAAAGGCAATGACGGCATCTTGTGTGATATAGTCAAAATCGCCGGCAGCTTCGCCGATTTTTGGAATGGCAGGATAGTTTCTGGAAATGCGGTTCAGCTGTACCTGAATGGTGCGGACCGGATCATCGGAAAGTCCCAGCCGCAAATCAAATCCCGGATAGGAGGGCGTGTTGGTCATTACGGGAACATTGGTGACAATGTCGATGTCGCTGCCGTAAAATGTGGTAAGGATCTCATAAGGAGTCATGCCCTGTTGTGCCAGCGGCACGGTGCCCCACTGGGAAAGCCCGTCACAGGTTACCGTTGTGCCGTTGCAGAACGCTGTGAACAACGGCTCCACATTGCCCTGCCGCCGGACGTAAGAGTTGAACAGTTCGTCAACCAGCTGCCCCACGTTTTCGAAAATTTCTCTGCCGTAGATGTACTTCTGGTCAAACTGAGTGGAGTTGGTGATGTCAAAGGGATACCCGCGGGAGCGATACCACTCAGTATAGACACGGTTGAGGGCAAAGCTGACAATAACGTAGATGTTGGCACGAATGGCATTTTCCGGCCACGTGGGGTAAATTTCGCTGGATACCACGTTTTTGATGTAATCGGGAAAGGAAACGGTGACGTTGTTCGCCGTTTCCTCCGGCCGCCCCAGATGCACGGTAATATCTCTGGGGATAAAGGGTTCTCCGACTGGCATATCTGGCAGCCCTCCTTACAGATTGGGTTCGGTGTTTTGGTAGACAATGGTTTTCGGCGGCTCCTGCAAGTAGCTGGGCAGGGGAATCATGTGGAAGATCTGTCGGGAGGTCGTGCCGGCGAATACTGGTACAGCTTCGCTGACCTGCCGGTAAAAACCGTCCGCATAGACGCTGACATCATAGGTGCTGTATGGCTTTCGGGTTTCGTCGCAGTTCAGTGAGAGAGAAGCCGCCGGCACCGGCAGCGGAATTTTTCCGGTTTCGCCGCTTTCGTTGGTGACGGCAGTGTGTTTCAGATGTACCTGTTCCTCCGTGCCGTTGGTCACCAGCACGGACACACCGGCAAGGGCACGGGCATTGCCGGCACTGCGTGTGATGATCTGGAGCCAGCCGATGGCAGGCTGTTCCGGGGATGTCTCGTCAATTTCCAGCTGCGGCGGCGGAACGGTTTCTGCCGGCGGTGCTGTCTCTTCCGATTCCGGCACAGCGTCCGGCGGCTGCGGCGTCTCTTCGGGTTCCGTTTCCGGCTGCTGCATCTCCGGTTCGGCGGCTGGCTGCGGGACTGCCGCAGGCGCTGGCGTGGGAGATGATGCCGTTTCCGGTGCAGATGCCTGCACAGTGTGATAGAGCCGCATCAATTCTGCCTGGTATTCTTCCGGGGTCTTTTCCATAGGGATAGCCTCCTGTTGCTTTTTTGACAGCATATGCCGCCGCAGCCGGGGATATGCAAAAAAGCCTGTCCTGTTCGGGCAGACTTTTTCACGTTCAACCATTGCCTGTTGAAAAGGCTATCTTTGCTTTGCGGTTGCCGGCTCTGTCAGCGCCTCCTGCCGGAACAGGAAGGTCATGCACCACAGTGCGGCGATCGCCACAAGAATATAAATGGCACGGCTGATGAAAGACGCCGCACCGCCGAAAAGCCATGCCACCAGGTCGAATTCGAACACGCCGACCAGACCCCAGTTGACACCGCCGATGATAAGCAGAATCAGTGCGAGTTTATCCCACATTACAAAATCCACCTCTTTCCGGCAGCCCCCTGTAAAAATACTTGTCCGCTTTTCACGGCTGCACAGGGTTAGTTTTCCCACGGGATCGGGGAATTATACGCCGGCTGGGGGAAAAGAAATCGCAAATTTCGTGAAAATTCGACAAAAAGCTGCGTTGATACGACGTATTTTTTCATAAGGAACATGGATTTCACATCCTGCTTTTTGTGCAGTTCTACAAAAAACGTAGAAAAAACCTGCTTTATTTTATTTTCACTTGACGGCGTGCGTGCAATCGTGTATAATAAGAACAGTGATAATAAAACTCCGTGCAAGAGGAGTGGCTGTGGATTGATAAAATCCTTGCTTTTTTTATTTTTTCATAAACGATTATCACTCGTTTTGTTGTCTCCTTTCTTTTGTTCTATATTTTGTTTTTGCCCGTTCCTGTTTGGGAAACGGGTCTTTTTTTACCCTTTTTGAGAAAACGCAAAAAACAAAATCGCCTGTCCATCCAGTCCGATGGCGCAGGCGATTTTTTTATATGTTTATTGTTCGGGAATCATTTTCGACAGCGGATTGTCCGCAGCTTGTCCGCCAGGTACAGCGCTTGTCCGGAATCGGGGAAAACCCCGTTTTTGAAAAACGAACGAAAAATAATTTACGTTAGAAAAGCAATGCGCTTTGCGGCTTACTTGCTCTTGATTGCAGCCTGTGCAGCAGCCAGTCTTGCGATCGGCACACGGAACGGAGAGCAGGAAACATAGTCCAGACCGATCTCGTGGCAGAACTCAACAGATGTCGGGTCGCCGCCGTGCTCACCGCAGATACCGCAGTGCAGCTTGCTGTTGACCGGCTTGCCCAGGTCGATAGCCATCTTCATCAGCTTGCCAACGCCAGTCTGATCCAGCTTAGCGAACGGATCGCTCTCGAAGATCTTAGCGTCATAGTATGCGCCCAGGAACTTGCCAGCGTCGTCACGGGAGAAACCATAAGTCATCTGAGTCAGATCGTTTGTACCGAAGCAGAAGAAGTCAGCTTCCTTTGCGATCTCGTCAGCAGTCAGAGCAGCTCTCGGGATCTCGATCATGGTACCAACTTCATAAGACAGGTCAGAACCAGCTGCAGCGATCTCAGCGTCAGCAGTTTCAACAACGACCTTCTTAACGAACTTCAGTTCCTTGACATCGCCGATCAGCGGGATCATGATCTCCGGCTTAACGGTCCAATCCGGGTGGTTCTTCTTTACGTTGATTGCAGCCTTGATGATAGCCTTGGTCTGCATCTCAGCGATTTCCGGATAAGTAACAGCCAGACGGCAGCCACGGTGACCCATCATCGGGTTGAATTCGTGCAGAGAAGCGATGATAGCCTTGATCTGATCTACAGTCTTGCCCTGTGCATCAGCCAGCTTCTTGATATCTTCTTCTTCGGTCGGTACGAATTCGTGGAGCGGCGGATCCAGGAAACGGATGGTAACCGGATTGCCTTCCAGAGCCTCGTACAGAGCCTCGAAGTCGCCCTGCTGCATCGGTTCGATCTTAGCCAGAGCAGCCTTTCTTTCCTCAACGGTGTCAGAGCAGATCATTTCACGGAATGCTGCGATTCTGTCAGCCTCGAAGAACATATGCTCGGTACGGCACAGACCGATACCTTCAGCGCCCAGCTCACGAGCCTTCTTAGCGTCTGTCGGAGTATCAGCGTTAGTACGAACCTTCAGAGTTCTGTACTTGTCTGCCCAGCTCATGACACGGCCGAATGTACCAGCGATAGATGCGTCAACGGTCGGGATGATGCCGTCGTAGATGTTACCGGTAGAACCGTCGATAGAGATGTAGTCGCCCTCGTGGAAGGTCTTGCCAGCCAGCTCGAACTTCTTGTTCTCTTCGTCCATCTTGATGTCGCCGCAGCCGGATACACAGCAGGTACCCATACCACGTGCAACAACGGCAGCGTGAGAAGTCATACCGCCACGAACAGTCAGGATACCCTGAGATGCCTTCATACCGGTGATATCTTCCGGAGAGGTCTCCAGACGAACCAGGATAACCTTTTCGCCCTTAGCGTTCCAAGCCTCTGCGTCGTCAGCAGTGAATACGACCTTACCGCAGGCAGCACCAGGAGATGCGCCCAGACCCTTGCCCATCGGAGTAGCAGCCTTCAGAGCCTTTGCATCGAACTGCGGGTGCAGCAGAGTGTCCAGGTTTCTCGGATCGATCATCAGAACTGCTTCTTCTTCGGTCTTGTGTCCTTCGTCTACCAGGTCGCAAGCGATCTGCAGAGCTGCCTGAGCGGTTCTCTTACCGTTACGGCACTGCAGCATATACAGCTTCTTGTTCTCAACAGTGAATTCCATATCCTGCATATCGTGATAGTGGTTTTCCAGAGTCTCGCAAACCTTGATGAATTCGTGGTAAGCTTCCGGGAATTCCTGTTCCATCTGTGTGATCGGCATCGGAGTACGAACGCCGGCAACAACGTCTTCGCCCTGTGCGTTGATCAGGAACTCGCCCATCAGCTTCTTTTCGCCGGTAGCCGGGTCACGGGTGAATGCTACACCGGTACCAGACTCGTTGTTCAGATTACCGAATACCATCGGCATTACGTTTACTGCGGTACCCCAGCTGTACGGGATATCGTTGTCACGACGGTATACGTTTGCTCTCGGGTTGTCCCAGCTGCGGAATACAGCCTCGATAGCCAGCTTCAGCTGTTCTACCGGATCAGACGGGAAGTCTGTGCCCAGCTGCTTCTTGTATTCAGCCTTGAACTGTTCAGCCAGAGTCTTCAGATCAGCAGCAGTCAGATCTACGTCGAACTTAACGCCCTTTTCTTCCTTCATCTTGTCGATGAGCTGCTCGAAGTACTTCTTGCCGACTTCCATAACAACGTCGGAGAACATCTGGATGAAACGTCTGTAGGAGTCATATACGAAACGCTCGAAAGCCGGATCCGGGTTGCCCTTGATCATAGCAGCTACAACGTCGTCGTTCAGACCCAGGTTCAGGATGGTGTCCATCATACCCGGCATGGATGCACGTGCGCCGGAACGAACGGAAACCAGCAGCGGGTTGTTCAGATCGCCGAACTTCTTGCCGTTGATCTCTTCCATCTTCTTGACGCCGTCCATAACCTGTGCCATGATCTCGTCGCTGATCTTGCGGCCGTCCTCATAGTACTGTGTGCAGGCCTCAGTTGTGATGGTGAAACCCTGCGGTACCGGCAGACCGATGCTGGTCATCTCAGCCAGGTTTGCACCCTTACCGCCGAGGAGATTGCGCATGGTCATGTCGCCTTCGCTAAACATATAAACCCATTTGTTTGCCATTGGTAAATACCTCCAATTTTAATATTCGATTCTATGGCCGGCTGCGTGATTGCGTCCGGGGAATTCTGGCAAAATTCCCGCTTTCAACCGGCACATTATTATTATAGCATATTTCAGATGAAAATACTATACACTTTTCAAGAAAAAATTGCGCCTTTTTTTGTTGCAAGTTATACAAAAATCACAATGCACGATTTTTTTTTGAAAAAAGGCTTGCAATCCTTTCAAGATTTTGTCATAATGTAAAAAGGGACTTTTTCGGATGGCGCATCCGGGAAAGGGATACTAGCCAATTTCCTTGTCCGGCGCATATCCCGGACGAGATGTTACATTACAGGAGGAACAGAACTATGAATCAAGTTGTTATTCTTGCCGGCGGACACGGCAATCGTATGAAGGCAGCAATCCCGAAGCCTATGCTCCAGGTGCTGGACGTTCCCATGCTGGGCTGGGTCATCCGTGCCTGTGAGGGCGCAGGACTGAGCCGGATCTGTGTGGTCACCGGCTATAAGGCGCAGTATGTGGAGCTGTATCTGGGCGACCGTTACCGCACTGCACTCCAGGCAGAGCAGCTGGGCACGGGTCATGCAGTGATGCAGGCAGAAAAGTTCATGAAGGAATTCACCGACGGCAACACCTTGGTGCTGTGTGGCGATGCACCGTTTATGGACAGCGAGACCATTGCCAATGCGCTGAAACTGCATGAGGCACAGGAGAACGCTGTCACAGTCATCACAGCGAATCTGGAACAGCCCAAGGGCTACGGCAGAATCCTCCGCACGGAGACCGGCATTGCGGCTATCGTAGAGGAAAAGGATGCCACCGAGGCACAGCGTGAGATCCACGAGGTAAATTCCGGCGCATACTGGTTCAAAACCAAGGCACTGCTGGAACTGCTGGGCGGTCTGTCCCAGTCCAATGCGCAGGGCGAATACTATCTGACCGACACCGTTGGTCTGGCGCTGGAGCGTGGCTGGAAGGCAAGCGCATACCGCAGCGAGAACCCGGATGTGATTCTGGGCGCAAACACCAGAAAAGACCTGCTGCATCTGAACAAAGTGGCACAGGAGCGTGTGCTGGATAAGCATATGGAAAACGGCGTAAACTTCGTCAGCACCGACGGCATCATCATCGGAAATGATGTGGAGATCGGCGCAGAGACTACCATCCTGCCGGGTACTATTTTAAGAGGGAAAACCAAGATCGGCGCAAAGTGTACCATTGGCCCGAACTGCCTCATCGAGGACTGCAGGATCGGCGACCATGTCACACTGAACTATGTCCAGGCGTTTGAGTCGGAGATCGAAGATGCGGTCAAGGCTGGTCCGTTCGTTCATATCCGTCCGAACTCGCACCTCAAGAACGGCGTCAAGATCGGCGACTTCGTAGAGGTCAAGAACTCCACCGTAGGCGAGCAGACCGCCATCGCACACCTCACCTATGTGGGCGACAGCGATGTGGGCAAGAAGGTAAACTTCGGCTGCGGTACCGTTACAGTAAACTATGACGGTCTGAAAAAGCAGCGCTGTGTCATCGGCGACAACTGCTTTATCGGCTGCAACACCAATCTGATTGCTCCGGTGGAACTGGGTAAGGGTGCATATACCGCCGCAGGTTCTACCGTCACCAAGGACGTGCCGGATTATGCCCTGGCTGTGGAGCGTGCAGACCTCAAGGTCAAGGAAGGCTACAGCCTGAAAAAGCTGAAGAGCAAGCTGTTCCCGGAGGACGGCGCAAAGAAGTAAAAGTCCATCCGTGGGCTGGTGCGGACAACTTTTTGAAATACGAAAGGATTCATGCGGCATCGGGGCATTTCCGGTGCCGCATGAAACAGGTTTGAGAGAAAATGGGTATTTTTGATTTATTCAAGCAGATCGAGTCGGGGTCTGCCGGGAATCTGCACGGCAAGCTGACCTGGATCGTTGCCGGGCTGGGCAATCCTGGTCTGGAATATGAGAACACCCGGCACAACGCCGGATTTCTGACCATGGACGAACTGGCGAAACAGTGCGGCGTAAAGCTGGATCAGATGAAGTTCAAGTCGGACTGCGGCGAGGCGATGCTGGGCGAGGTGCGCTGTCTGCTGATGAAACCGACCACTTATATGAATCTCAGCGGCGATGCCATTGCGGCGGCGGCGAATTTCTACAAGATACCGCCGGAGCAGGTGCTGGTCATTTATGATGACATCTCTCTGCCGCCGGGAAAACTGCGCCTGCGCCGAAAGGGCAGTGCCGGTGGTCACAACGGCATCAAGAGCATTATCGCCCAGCTGGGAACAGAGGAGTTTCCACGGATCCGGGTGGGTGTCGGCGCAAAGCCCAATCCCCAGTATGATCTGGCGGACTGGGTGCTGTCGAAGTTCAGCGAGGAAGATATGACGGCACTCCAGCCGGCGCTGGAACACGCAGCAGATGCGGCGAAGAAAATCGTCAGCGGCGACATGAACGGCGCCATGAATCTGTACAGTCACTAAGCAACAGCACAGTCACTAAGCAACAGCAGAGCAAAAGCAACACGGAAAGGAGACAGCCATGCAGTTTTTTGCAGCTACATTTGAACAGCTGACAGCATACCGGGAACTGGTGCGGTCACAGCAGGAAGGAGTCACGCCGGTTTCGTTTACCGGTGTGTCGCAGATCCACAAAGCGCATCTGCTGACGGCGCTGTGCCGGGAAAATGCACCGGTGCTGGTGGTCACTGCCGAGGAGGCAGAGGCACGGCGGCTCTGCGATGACATCAACGCCATGCTGGATGAAACGGCGGCATGGATGTTTCCGGCAAAGGAGGTGGTGCTGACGCCGGTAGAGGGCATCACCACCGCCTATGAACACGCTCGTATCGCTGCACTGACGGCGCTCCGGACGGGACAGTGCCGGGTGGTCGCCGCCAGCATTGAGGCACTTTTGCAGCCGACCCTTTCACCGGAACAGCTGGACGACTCCACGATTTTGCTGCGCCGGGACGGCACGGCAGATCTGGGTGAACTCATCCGCCGGCTCTCTGCCTGCGGCTATGTCCGTGGGGAGAGCGTTTCCGGACAGGGACAGTTTTCCGTCCGGGGCGATATCCTGGATGTGTTCCCGGTACAGCTGAATGCGCCGGTGCGTATTGAGTTCTGGGATGATACCATCGACACCATGGTACATTTTGACCCGGAGACACAGCGCCGGACGGATGCTGTTGACGAAGTGCGCATTCCGCCGGCAAGGGAGACCCTGTGCGACCCGGCAGCGCTGGCGGAAAAGATCCGGAAACTAGGAAAATCCCTGCGCAGCCGCAGGGCAGACCTGGCACGGGAAAAGCTGTATGCCGATGCCGACCAGCTGGACGCCGGGATGCTTCCGGTGCATCTGGACAAATATGCGCCGCTGCTCCGGGAAAAGCCGTCCATGCTCTATGATTTCGGCATCGGGACGGTCTGCTGGAGCGAATACGGCGCAATCGTGGAGAGCCAGCGTGGACTGATGGCGCAGTACCAGGAGGACTGCAAGCTGCTGCTGGAAGAGGGCAGCCTTTGCCGTGGGCTGGAGGGCTACTATCAGAATCCCACGGAGGTTGCCGTACAGCTGGACAAACGCTTTCAGGTGTATCTCAGCAACTTTTTGCAGGGCGGCGAACACGTGGAATTTCAGAAACTGCTCAGCGTCCAGGCGGTGCAGAATGCGCCCTGGGGCGGTGAGCTGCGTCAGCTGACAGAGGATCTGAAAGCCTACTGTGAGCAGGGCTACTGCACCATGCTCTATGCCGGCAGTGAAAAAACGCTGCCTATTTTGCAGCAGGATCTCCGGGAAAGCGGCATCTGCTGCGAACTGGCGAAGCCGGACAGCATCTGGAAAGACGGCACGGTCTATCTCCGCACCGGCAGCCTTTCCGGTGGGTTTGCCTATCCGGAGATCAAGACGGCGCTGATTTCCCAGGCGAGAACGCTGCGTTCCGGCACACGCCGCCGAAAGACACATCATCGTGGGGAAGAGATACGCACCCTGGCAGACATTACGCCGGGAGATCTGGTGGTACACGCTCTGCACGGCATCGGGCGCTTTCTGGGCATCCGCAAGCTGGAACTGGAGGGCGTGACCAAGGATTATATCACCATCCAGTATGCCGGTAAGGAAAATCTGTATGTGCCGGTCACGCAGCTGGATATGGTGTCCAAGTATATCGGACCCCGTGAGGATTCCAACGTAAAGCTGAGCCGGCTGTCCTCGCCGGAGTGGCAGAAGACCCGGAACAACGTGCGCCGTGCGGTGCGGGATATGGCAGACGAACTGCTGGCGCTCTATGTCAAGCGGGAAAAGACCAAGGGCTTTGCGTTCTATCCGGACGACCAGGAACAGCGTGACTTTGAGGCACGTTTTCCTTATGTGGAGACGGAGGATCAGATGGCGTGCATTGATGAGATCAAGCACGACATGGAACGGGAACGCCCCATGGATCGGCTGCTCTGCGGCGACGTGGGATTCGGCAAGACAGAGGTGGCACTCCGGGCGGCGATGAAATGCGTCATGAGCGGAAAGCAGTGCGCTATTCTGGTGCCGACCACGGTTCTTGCCATGCAGCACTACCAGACGGCGCTGCGGCGGTTTGAGCATTTCCCGGTGAATGTGGTGATGCTGTCCCGGTTCGTCTCGGCAAAGCGGCAGAAGGAGATCCTCAAGGAGATCAAAAGCGGCAAGGCGGATGTTATCATCGGCACCCACCGCATTGTGCAGAAAGACGTGGAATTCCACGCCCTGGGTCTCGCCATTGTGGACGAGGAACAGCGGTTCGGCGTGGCGCACAAGGAGAAGTTCAAGCAGATGTTTGCCGGCGTGGATATGCTGACCCTGTCTGCGACGCCCATTCCCCGGACGCTGAACATGGCGATGAGCGGCATCCGGGATATGTCCGTCATCTCCCAGCCGCCGCAGGACCGCTATCCGGTGCAGACCTATGTGATGGAATACAGCGAACCGATGCTGGTGCAGGCGATTCAGCGGGAACTGAAACGGGGCGGTCAGGTGTACTACATCCACAACCGCATCGACACCATCGAGTTCACCGCATCCAAGCTGCAGAAATACCTGCCGGATGCCCGTATCCTGGTGGCGCATGGTAGGATGGGTGAGGCGGAAATGTCGGAGATCTGGCGCAAGCTGGTGGAACACGAGGCGGATATCCTGGTCTGCACTACCATTATTGAAACTGGTGTAGATGTTCCCAATGTGAACACGCTCATCATTGAAAATGCGGACTGTTTCGGACTTTCCCAGCTGTATCAGCTCCGGGGACGTGTGGGACGCTCCAACCGCCGGGCATATGCCTATTTCACATTCCAGCGGGACAAAGTCCTCCGGGACGAGTCGGCGAGACGGCTGGCGGCAATGCGGGAATTCACCCAGTTCGGCAGCGGCTTTCACATTGCCATGCGTGATCTGGAAATACGTGGCGCAGGCAGTCTGCTGGGCGGACAGCAGCACGGACACATGGAGTCGGTGGGCTACGATATGTATCTGCGGCTGCTGGGCGAGGCTGTGGCAGAGGCAAAGGGCGAGCCGATCCAGAAAACCGCAGAGTGTACGGTGGATATCCAGATCAGCGCCCATATTCCGGAAAGCTATACGGAGAGTCTGAGCCAGCGGCTGGATATGTACCGGAAGATCGCCAGCGTGCAGAACAGCGAGGACGAAATGGACCTGCTGGACGAACTCATCGACCGCTACGGCGAGCCGCCCAGGGAAGTGGTGGGGCTTATCACCGTTTCCCGGCTGCGGAACACGGCGGCACAGCTGGGCATCACGGAGATCAATCAGCGTGGCGGCGTGATGCTGTTCTATCTGGCACATCCCACGCCGGAGATGATCGGGGCGCTGTCGCAGAAATACCGGGGCAGAGTGCAGTTCGGCAGTGTGGGGAAGTCCTATCTGGGTGTCAGACTGGAGGACGAACCGCCGCTTGAACTGCTCCGGGACGTGCTGGAAATACTGGAAAAATCCGGGAATGGTATCAAATAATGCAGAAAAAGCACGAAAACCAGACTGCAATTTTGTATGGTTTTCGGCGAAATCAACGGATTTCACTTTGAGATTTAGGCAAAATGTGCATAGACAGTTTTTTTGAAATATGCTATAATACAAAAAGAATGTGGTATGCACTGCTCGGCGGTGTGTGAAAATTAGGAGGAGTTTACGATGAAATTTATGAAGAAGATCGCTGCAATGGCAGCTGCAACCGCAGTAGCAGCAGTTTCTCTGGTAAGTATGGGCAGCATGGGCGCAAGTGCGACAGACGAGCCGCCGTACACTGCATATCTTTGCATTTCTGCCGGCGGTGACGCACAGTGGAAAGCAGGCGACTGGGAAACAGAGTCGGCTACGATTACCGGAGACGGCGTTTATTCCACTTCTGTTACGATTCCGGAAGATAAGGGCTCTGAAACCATTGAATTTCTGATGCTGTCTACAGACATCAATGCGTATGCGTTTGCGCCGGAGGGAACTTCCAATCCGGTTGCTGACGGCACTGCAAAAATCACGATCAACTCGATTAAAGTTGTAAGAGTCGGCAGCGGTGAAGAGGCTGCAATTGCTTATAATGGTCCGTCTGAACATTCTATGTTCCTGAACGATGACGGCAGAACACTTCGTGTAAACATTCTGAATACATGGGCTACTGCGCAGAATACAACAGACATTGACCCGAATGTTCCGGGCGGTCTGGCAGCAGGAGACAAGGTTGTTGTTGACTTTGCTGTAAGCGGCATCAATGCCGGCGGCGGCACTGCAACCACTGATCCGGCATCTACCACTGAGGCACCGAAGAATACAGATCCGAACGGCACAACCGCAGATCCGAGCAAGACCACTGCGGCAGGTGAAACTACGACTACCGCAGCAGGCGGCAGCAACGGCGGAAACAATTCTTCCAACGGCGGCAGCAGCAACGGCGGTTCTTCCAATGGCAGCAGCTCCGGCAGCAGCAATGGTTCCACAAACAATGCGACCACTTCTCAGACCGGTGACTTCGGCATTGCAGCAGTCGTACTGGGTGCAGTAGCAACTGCGGCTCTGGGCGCAGGCGCATACACCATCACCAGAAAGAAGAAGTAATCGACTTCTGGAATCTATTATTTTAGACAATCTCATTTTTTCATTTTTACCCCTATAATACAGGAAAACCCTCACTCGAAAGAGTGAGGGTTTTCCGTTTATGTGGACATGGCAATATTTCTATAATTGTCTAGTGCGATGTAACGGCTAAAACTATAGGAATAAGCCTCCCTTGAAAAGGGAGGGGAACCAGCGAAGCTGGTGGAGGGATTCTGGTGAAATTTTTTCTGAATTGTGAATATCACAGCAAAATCTCTCAGTCAGCCTACGGCTGCCAGCTCCCTTTTCAAGGGAGCCTGATCTACAAAGTTTTAGAATTTACAAAGTACTAGTTTTTATAAGCTCTTATGCGTTCCGGTCACGCTGCATGACCGCCAGCTGGTCACAGCGTTCGTTTTCCGGATGTCCGGCGTGTCCTTTGACCCAGTGGAAGGTGACCTGGTGCTTTTCCAGCAGGGGCAGCAGCTGTTTCCACAGGTCTACATTCAGTGCCGGTTTTTTGTCTGACTTCACCCAGCCCCGTTTCTGCCAGCCGTAGACCCAGCCTTTGGTGACGCTGTCCACCACGTATTTGCTGTCCGTGGTGAGCAGCACGTGGCACGGCTCTTTTAAGGCGGAGAGTGCGGCGATCACGCCGGAAAGCTCCATGCGGTTGTTGGTGGTCTCGTGTTCGCCGCCGGAAAGTTCCTTTTCGGCTGTGCCGTAGCGCAGGATCGCACCCCAGCCGCCCGGTCCGGGATTGCCGCTGCACGCTCCGTCGGTAAAGATCTCTACTGTTTTCATACGTTTCCTCCTGTGTGATGTGTCTGGTTTCTATTATACTATAAATTGCCGGGCTGTGCAACTGCTTTGCGGCAGATTCGTGCAGAGTCCGGGAAAAATCCGGCGACGAATCCGGCGGCAGTCCAAAAAACGAACCCACGATTTGTGCAAGTTGCCTGGCTGAAAAGCTTGACCTGTGCCGCTTTTTATGCTATAATACAAGTGTTGGATTCGTTAAAACGAATCGTTTTTTGGTACGATTAAAACTGGAAGGGAGTCTTTCACGGAAATGAAAACTTTGAAACGTATGCTGGCTGCGCTGATGGCGCTGACAATGGTGGGCGCACTGGGTGCCTGCGGCGGTTCTGACAGCTCGAAGAGCGCATCCTCTTCGGAGGCAGAATCTGCTTATAAGGAAAAGGATGATGTCGCTGTAGACGCATCTCTGGTGGACGATATGGTCAAGGATGACCCGGATATCAAGGGACAGACCATCTACTGGCTGGCAGACTATGACATCAACCCGAAGAACAACCAGGACAGAAGCGTTGCACTGTCGCTGTTTGAGGATAAGTACGGCGCAAAGGTGGAGTATGTCTCCTGCACCTCTGACACCAAGTTCGATACGCTGGCAAGCCGCATTCTGGGCGGTGACCCGGTGGATATGTTCCCGTATGAGTGGGATGCTGTGCCGAACGGCGTCACCAAGGAGCAGTATCAGCCGCTGGACGACTATCTGGATCTGGGTGATGATATCTGGTCGGATATGTCGGACGTTATCGAAATGTTCAAGTATAAGGACAAGCACTACGTAGTACCGTACTGTCTGTCTGACCCGCTGCTCATCACTTATAACCGTTCGCTCTGTGAGGAAAACGGTCTGGATGACCCGTACGAGCTGTACAAAAAGGACAAGTGGGACTGGGATACCTTCATGGATATGATGAAGACGTTTGTCTCCAACGCCAAGGACGGCGAGACCCGCTACGGCATCAACGGCTGGTTCGGTCAGGCAATGGTGCAGTCCACAGGTGAGACCTTTGTCAAGTATGACGGGACAAAGTTCTCCAACAATATCAGCAGCCCGGCAATCGAAGAGGCTGAAGGCGTGATGGAAGAGATCATGAGCCTGGGTCTGTACGACCCGACCTGGTACGGCTATCTGCCGGACGACGGCTCGACCCTGTTTTTCGGCATGGCAGACTGGGCGCTGGGTGCATCCAACGTCAAGGCTGACCCGAAACCGGACTATGAGGATAACGGTTATGTAGAAGAAAACGATCTGATGATCGTGCCGTTCCCGAAACAGCCGGGCAGCGACGAGTACTATCTGAACTGCAACTTCGGCGCAAAGATGCTGGTCAAGAACTCTGACAAGGGTGCAGCTGTTGCGGCGTACATTAAGTGCGAGCGTTTGGCATCCATGATCGACGAATACAAGGATGCAGCCAAGGAAAAGGCAATCATTCCGGAAGTGAATGCACAGGGCAAGCTGAAGTCCTATGTGACGGAAGAACAGTATGATGCACTCCAGGATTACAAGGATCCGAAGAACATCACACCGGTATTTGACTTCGGCTATGGCATGGGCAGCAGAATGTACGGCGACGGCGAATACACCTATGAGACAAGAGGTGTCATGAACAATCTGACTTCTGCACTGCTGAACGGCGACAAGGATTCCTGGGCTGTTCTGCGTGATGAGTGGTCTTCTGTCATTGACGAAGTGATCGACGGCTACAACAACAAGTAAGGCGTGTTCCTATAAAAAACATTTTGAAAAAACCAAAAGCTTTCCTGTTTTCGGACGGGAAAGCTTTTTTGTTGCCTTTTGCAGGAAAATGTGGTATAATAAAAACAATGGCAATTCCGAAGAGAAAGGACGAAAACCATGCAGAAATTCATTTATCGGCTGACCATGTGCCGGAGCAAAGGGTATATTCAAAAGCAATACGGAAAATCGTTTTGGAAATCGTTCCGGGAACATTCGGACGCTGTGTTTCGTCAGGTGGCGGCAGAACTGCCGGACATCGGGGACAGTATTTTTTCCTTTAATTATGCCTATGCGCCGTCCTATGTGGCGTGGTATCGGTCTATGCGTCAGCTGGGGCTGGATGCCGGGCAGGCGGACGATCTGATGTGGAAGATGAATGAGAAGATGCTGCTTTCTGTGCCGAAACCTTTCCTGCATATGGCAGGGAAAAGCTATCTGAACAGCTTTCGGAAAAAGGCGAAACAGCACTTGCAGCGGCAGGGAAAACCGGGCTTTTCGGAATACGACTGGCTGATCGACTACCGGGATATAGATGCGAACAGCTTTGAGATCGACATCCGGCGCTGCGGATTTATCACTGTGGCAAAGAAATACGGCGTAGAGGGAATGCTGCCGGGAATCTGTTCTGTGGACTATATGGTTTCCCATTACATGGGCAACGGCTTTTCCCGTACCAAGACGCTGGGAGACGGGGACGAGTGCTGCAACTGTCACTATGAACTGACGGGAAAGTGTCCGCTCCGTGCGCCGGAGGGTATGAAGTAAGCGTCAGCCGTATAAAAACGACACCAGAAAGGAGGTTTCTCATATGGATGCACTTTTTCAGCCGGTCGCCAATCTCAAAGGCATTGGCGCAAAGCGAGCTGAGGCGCTGGCAAAGCTGGGGATACAGACACCCTATGACTTGCTGTATCATGTGCCACGGAGCTATCTGGACTACAGCCATCCGGTTCCTGTTGCGGCGGCATCCTTAGGAGAGACCAACGTGATCCGGGTGCAGATCGTGCATAAGCTGGCACCTCAGTTTATCCGCAAGGGCATGACTATCTTCAAGGCGGTGGCAACCGACGGCGTAAGCGATGTGACGGTCGTCATGTACAACAACCAGTACGGTTTCCAGGCACTGCATCCGGGGAGCTGGTACCGGATGTCGGGAAAGATACAGGGGAATCTGCTGCGGCGTGAGATTCATGCGCCTCATGTGCTGGCAGACAACAGCAAGGAACTGATCTATCCGGCATATCCGCTGACCAGCGGCATTACGGCGAATCTGCTGGTGCGTGCGGTGAAACAGGCGCTGGAACTTATGAAGGCACAGCCTTTCGAGTGGATGCCAGAGCAGATGCGGCTGGAACATGGTCTGCTGCCCCTGGGAACGGCGCTGGAGCAGGTGCATTTTCCGTCAAATCCGGCGTTGATGGAGACGGCACGGCGGCGGCTGGCATTTGATGAGTTGCTGCAATTGCAGCTGGGGATGCTGCTGCGCCGGGCGGACAACCGGACGAAATCGGCGTATCCCATGCGCCGGGACACAGATCTGTCACCCTATTATGCGGCACTGCCGTTCACCATGACGGACGGGCAGAAACACGCCGTGGAAGAGATCACGGCAGACCTTTGCGGCGATGTCCCTATGAACCGGCTTTTGCAGGGCGACGTGGGCAGCGGCAAGACGGCTGTTGCGGCGGCGGCGTGCTATTTTGCGGCGCAGAACGGGATGCAGTGCGCATTGATGGCGCCGACGGAAATTCTGGCGGTGCAGCATTATCACACCATGCAGCAGTTTTTGGAACCGCTGGGCGTTTCGGTGGGACTGCTGACCGGGTCTGTCCGTGCCAAGGAGCGCCGGGAAATCTACGAGGCGCTTTCTGACGGCAGCATGGCGCTGGTGGTGGGAACGCACGCCATTTTTCAGAAAGAGGTCTCCTTTGCACGGCTGGCGCTGGTCATTACCGACGAACAGCATCGGTTCGGCGTGGCACAGCGGACACTGCTGGCAGATAAAGGCGGCTGTCCCCACAAGCTGGTCATGTCGGCAACGCCGATTCCACGGACACTGGCACTGATGATCTACGGCGACCTGGATATCTCTGTGCTGAAAGAATTGCCTCACGGCAGACTGCCGGTGCAGACGTTTGCGGTCACGGGAAAGCTGCGCCAGCGTGCCTATCATTTTATCCGGCAGCAGCTGGAGCAGGGACACCAGGGCTATATTGTCTGTCCCATGATCGACGACCGGGACGAAAACGAATTGCAGGCGGTGTCCAGCTATGCGGAGAACATCCAGAGCGGTGCGTTTGCACAGTATCGGGTGGGACTGCTCCACGGCAGAATGAAGGCGGCGGAGAAGGATGCGGTCATGTCGGCATTCCGGAACCATGAACTGGATCTGCTGGTCAGCACCACGGTGATCGAGGTGGGCGTGGATGTGCCGAATGCGACTATTCTGCTGATCGAGAATGCGGAGCGGTTTGGATTGTCGCAGCTGCACCAGCTGCGTGGTAGAGTGGGGCGTGGCAGCGCACAGAGCTACTGCATTTTAATGACAGATCATGTGACGGAGGAGTGCCGCACCCGAATGCAGATCATGAGCCGCACCAGTGATGGCTTTCAGATCGCCGAGGCAGACCTGGAACTTCGTGGACCGGGTGACTTCTTCGGACAGCGCCAGCACGGTCTGCCGCCGTTACAGATCGCAGACCTGTCTCATGACACACAGCTGCTCCACGAAGTGCAGGAAACGGCAAAAAAAATTCTGGAGCAGGACCCGGATCTTTCTGCGCCGGCACACGGTGCGCTGCGGCTGGAAGTACTGCGGCTTTTCCGGCGCAGCGGAGAAAATGGGAGAAATTAGCGATTTTGGCTGTCTTTTCTGTATAGTATATCATATTATACAATGTTGAAACTATACAGATGTCACAAACTGCGCTTTTTTTCGATTTTTTTGAAAAAAACGCTTGACAAAACCATTGCAATGTGATATACTGTAATAGTCGCCGGTGAGGAAAACACAAAACACACCGAAGAGACACCAAGTGGAAGCTTAGCTCAGCTGGGAGAGCATCTGCCTTACAAGCAGAGGGTCATAGGTTCGAGCCCTATAGTTTCCACCAGTGGTCTGGTAGTTCAGTTGGTTAGAACGCTGCCCTGTCACGGCAGAGGTCGTGGGTTCGACTCCCATCCAGATCGCCAGCAATGCAGCCTTGCTGTGATGCCTCTGTAGCTCAGTCGGTAGAGCAGGGGACTGAAAATCCCCGTGTCATTGGTTCGATTCCGATCGGAGGCACCATGAAACGTGTTACTGCAATACGTTTCGGATGCGGATTTAGCTCATCTGGTAGAGCGCCACCTTGCCAAGGTGGAGGTAGCGAG
>ERZ791906.109-NODE-109-length-126884-cov-10.434656_pt1 | contig 126884 bp, 104 predicted proteins | sample MGYA00510146_ERZ791906 | MGnify/ENA primary metagenome ERZ791906 (study PRJEB30046, sample SAMN00792096) | human gut metagenome | study: EMG produced TPA metagenomics assembly of the A metagenome-wide association study of gut microbiota in type 2... | reverse complement strand
ACCTATGACCCTCTGCTTGTAAGGCAGATGCTCTCCCAGCTGAGCTAAGCTTCCATCATTTTTCTCAGTGTCGCATCTCTCAGCGACGTATATTATTATACACCATTCCAAGCGATTTGTCAAGGGTTTTTCAAAAATTTTTTCGAGTTTTTTGAAACAGAAAAAGTACCGAAACTGCGTTACTTTTCCCATTCCGCTCGATCGTTTACAAAAAGTTAATATCTAAATCGGAGAAAAATTTCTCCCCGGACAGCCATGTTTCCCTGCCAGAGTGCTGTATCCAGAGCATCTGGGAAAGCAAAAAGCCGCCTGCACCGCAAACCGGCACAGACAGCTTTTTCATCTCTGGTGGAAACTATAGGGCTCGAACCTATGACCCTCTGCTTGTAAGGCAGATGCTCTCCCAGCTGAGCTAAGCTTCCATTTCAGCGACGTGTTCTATTATAGCACATCTTTTCCCACGCCGCAAGGCATATCCGCAATATTTTTCAAAATGTTCACATATGGCATAAACAAAAACTGCCCGTACCAAAACGGTACAGGCAGTCGGTCTGCAAATTCGATGCAGTTTTGCTGCTTACATACCAGTTACGTTGAAAGTAACTTCGATGGTTGTCCAGTCGCCGATAGCAGACGGATCCAGGATAGTTGCAGAATAATCGGACTTGTTTGCCAGATCTGCAATGTTGCCCTCTGCACTTCTTGCATCGCCCGGCAGGCTGTCGTCCGGTACCCACTCATTAAAGATGTTGGAACGAACGTTGGAGTGCTTGGTGCCGTCGATCTCGGTGTCCTCGGTGTTGGTGAAGCTCTTCTTGGTCAGCGGGATCTCTGTGCCGTCAACCTTAACAGAAGTAACGTCGATCACTGCGTTCGGTGTTGCGGTTGCGCCGTCCATGATCTGTACTGCCATGAAGGAAGTGCCGTTTGCGATCAGTTCGCCGTTGATGTCGCCGGTTGCATCGTAGCGGACAGCGTTGGTGTCAACGGTTACGCTGACAGTGTATTCGCCGTTGCCGGTGATCGGAGCAACGCCTGCGTCATAGCACAGATAGTCCGCATCGCTGCCGGTGTACTGAAGCCACCACTGACCGTCAGCCATGCTCAGATAAGCTTCGCCAGCCTGCGGTACGACTGCCTCTTCGAAATCGCCGGTCTGTACCTGCTGCGGTGCAGAGCTTTCGTCTTCATCTGCGGCGGATTCCTCAACGGAATCTTCGCTGGACTCCTCACTGGATTCTTCGCTGGATTCTGCCTTGCTGCTAGATTCCTTGGAATCTTCCGAGCTGCCGCAGGCAGTGAATGCTGCGGTCATCATTGCGGATGCCAGCAGGAATGCCAGGATCTTCTTTGTCTTTAACATAAGTGTTTTCCTCATTTCTTTCCATGGAAAACAGATTCTGCTTTCCGGAAGTCTTTCGTTCAGGCGACCTGTATCTGGCACAGGTCTGCACATTATCTATGATACTCGATTTTTTCCCCGGATGCAAGATGCTTTTTACACAAATTTCACCTTTGCTGCAATGCCACAATTTGTGCAAATTCCACCACAGGCAGGAAATTTCCCGGCGCACCGCCGCATTTCCTGCACCCTGCGGCATGGGAAATGGATTTTCTCTATTATAATAGTATAGCATCCGGGTATGAAAAACGGCACGTACCTGCATACGTGCCGTCTGGAGCGAGCGACGAGAATCGAACTCGCAACCTCAGCTTGGGAAGCTGATGTTTTGCCACTAAACTACGCTCGCATCATCAGAACGCCGTCCAATGATACAAAAATGGAGCTGGAAACGTGACTTGAACACGCGACCTGCGCATTACGAATGCGCTGCTCTACCAACTGAGCTATTCCAGCACCGGTATGAATTTATGACAACTGGTACAGCGCAGAGAATACCCCACGTTCTGTACCATTTTATTATACCACAAATTCTCCGTTTGTCAAGAGGTTTCAAAAAAATTCTCAGAAAAATCAAAAAAACGATTGAAATTGCCGGGAAGATGTGCTATAATGATAGGGTACTGTAAAAATGCCGTCAGTCGGACAGGCATTCCCCCTGCAGATCCTGCACTTTTCTGCAAAAAAGTTGAAAAAAACAATTGAAATCGCAGAAAAGATGTGTTATAATAGGGTGAAAAGCATCATTTTGACTTCATAAAAAGGTAGGTAGCATTATGAAAAAGAAATCCAAATCCATCCTTGCTGTCGTTCTGGCAATCCTGCTGATCCTGGTGGTCGCAGTGTCCCTGACCACGAACATTCTGTTTTCCCGGAAAGATACGCCGAAGATCTTCGGTCACTACATCTATCTGATGGAATATGACACCATGGAGGCAGGTGCCGCCGCAGTTGCCACCGGCACAACGGATCTGAATGCTGCCGGCACGGTAGACAGTGAAAGCGCAGCAGCGTCCATTCACAAGCACACTGCCGTCATTGCCACCGCTTATCAGGAATCCGACCCCATCGCCAAGAACAATGCGGTTCTGTGCGTCCTGGCGCCGGATGACACCTCCACTGACATCGACTCCGACCGTGTGGCTGTCCGCCGCATCTACAACATCGAACAGGACGAGACCGGCGTACTGAAATACTATCCCACTACCATGAAAACCAACGACGTAGGAACAGAACCGCCCATCACCGTGGACAGCATCCTGGGCAAGTGCGCTTATGAAAGCGGCGAGCTGTACAGCTACGTGACATTTGCTACCGGCGTTCCGGGTATCCTGACCCTGCTGGTACTCCCCAGCGTGATCCTGGTCATCATGCTGATCGTTGCCATTGCACGTGCCAACGGCAAGCACGACGACGAGTATACCTTTGAAGAAAACTACGATGAAGTTTACAGCGAAGATTCCTACGATGACGACGATTCCGCTTATGATGATGAGGAACTGGGCGGACGTTCTCCTCTGTTCCGTCCGTCTGAGAACACTGCACAGAGCCGTTCATTTGAGCAGAAGCGTTCTTCTATCGCTGAAAACTTTGAGCGCAAGCAGGTCAACCCCAACTCTCCGTATCAGAAGGCACGCACCATGCAGTTCAAGGCACAGCATGACGTACCGATCTACACCAATCCGGCAGATCAGATCCCGCTGGACGGCGCAGGACAGAACAGCCAGCCCACCGGAAACACCGGCACCTATGAGGGCGCACACGCAGGCAGCGTTTCCAACACATCTACATTTGGCACACGCAGCAATCTGAACAGCACCGATACCTTCCGGACACCGCCGATCGAGAACAACACCCCGGATGAGACCGCAGCTCCGGTTTCCACTTACCGTGGCAGCCACGAGGCAAGCTCTCCGGAAGAGGCACGGAACCTGGGTGACACACCATTCCGCAGCAGCCGTGCAGCAGCACCGGAACAGAAACCGGCAGCTCCGGCAGTACCGAAAACCCGTGAGGACAAGATCGCAAACGCATCTGTGGATGAACTACTGGCAATGATCGAGGACGAAAAGAAAAAGCTGTAAGCAGCTTTTCGAAAATACAAGCGGAAAATAGAAAACCGGAGAGGGCGAAATGCTCTCTCCGGTTTTTGTTATGTCATATCTTCTTCTGTTATCCCAATTCCTCTTCCAGCAGGATCATCTGCTCCATAGTCTCATCCATCTGCACACGCAGTTCCTCCATGCGCTGGCACTTCTCCTGCATCAGCTGGTAGTCACTGCACACCGCCTCGTCCGTCAGCTCTGCGGTAAGGGTGTCCAGCTCTTCCTGCATCTTGTCCAGCTGCTGTTCCAGGCTACGCAGGTCGGCACGCATTTTCGCCTGCTGCGCACGCTGTTTCTTGGAACGGTACGCCGGCTTTTCCGCAGGCTTTCCGCCGGATGCGGCTGTCTTTGCCGCCGGCGTCTCCTCCGGTTCGGGCTGTTTCTGCTGCGCCTCCAGCCACTTCTGGAATCCGCCCTGGTAGGTGACAGCGCCGTCCGCTTTCAGTTCCAGGATGTGGTCTGCCACCTTATCCAACAGATACCGGTCATGGGAGACAAACAGCAGCGTCCCCGTAAAGGACTGCATTGCCTCTTCGATGACCTCTTTCATGGCAATATCCAGGTGGTTGGTGGGTTCGTCCAGAATCAGCACGTTGCCGTGTTCCAGCATCATCACCGCAAAGCAGACCTTTGCACGCTCGCCGCCGGAGAGAACACCCACCGGTTTGAACACGTTTTCCCCGGTCAGACGCACCTGCCCCAAAAGCTTGCGCACTTCCAGGTCTGTCCAGGACGGTACACGGTCGTGAATCTCCTGCATTACCGACTTTGCCGGATGCAGGTTGGTGCTTTCCTGCTCGAAATAGGAGATCTTGATGTTGCTGGTCCAGCGGACTTTTCCCTGGTGGGGCAGCTTGTTTTGCAAAATCTTCAGCAGGGTGGATTTCCCGATGCCGTTATCCCCGATAATGCCCCATTTTTCGCCACGACGCACCTCAAAGGACAACTCCGGCAGCAGGGTCTTTCGCGCTGCACCCTCGCCCACGGAAATGTCGATATTCTGCACTTTCAGCACTTCCTGCGGCGGCTCGATCTCATAGGTGAACTGCACCCGTGCCTGTTTCTGGGCAGAGACCGGCTTTTCGATGCGCTCCATCTTTTCCAGCTGTTTCACTCGGCTCTGTGCGCTCTTCGCCGTAGATGCCCGGGTGAGGTTGCGTGCCACGTAGTCCTCCAGCTTGGCGATCTCCTTTTGCTGCATCTCGTATTCTTTCCACTGGCGTGCCACAGCCGCCTCTTTCAGCTGGGTAAAGGTGGTGTAGTTGCCCTTGTACCGTGTCAGTGTGCCACGCTCGATCTCGCAGATGCTGGTGCAGAGACGATCCAGGAAGTAGCGGTCATGGGACACCAGCAGCAGTGCGCCCTTGTAGTCCTTGAGGTAATCTTCCAGCCACATCACGGTTTTGAAGTCCAGGTGGTTGGTCGGCTCGTCCAAAATCAGCAGGTTCGGCGCTTCCAGCAGCAGCCGTGCAATGGCAAGCCGTGTCTTTTCGCCGCCGCTGAATCCGGAGATCACCCGGTCATAGGTCTCCTGTCCGAATCCCATACCGTTGAGGACGGTGCGTATTTTCACGTCGATCTGATAGCCGTCGTTGTCCTCGAACCAGGTTTGCAGGCGGTGGTACTCCTCTGCTGCAGACATATCCCCGGACTGCATCTGCTCTTCCAGCTGGTGCAGGCGTTCCTGGGTGTCCAGCAGCGGACGGAACACGCTGCGCATCTCCGCCCAGACCGTGCTTTCCCGATCCAGACCGCCCATCTGTTCCAGGTAGCCGATACTGGTCTTGGCGGACTTGGCAATTTCGCCGTCGCCCTCCAGCAGATGGTCGGGCAGTTCCTGTCCCGTCAGAATGCGCAGCAGGGTAGATTTTCCGCAGCCGTTCACACCCACAAGCCCGATCCGGTCGTGGTCTTCTACCGTCAGAGAGACGTGGGAGAGAACCTGTCTGCCATTATAAAATTTATGGATATCTGTCATGCGTAACAGCATATTGTCTTTTCTCCTTGTTGTGATTGAGATTGCTTTTGGGCAACACTTTTTTTATTGTAGCATATTTTCCGGAAAATTACAACCTGTTTTTTTGAATGGCTGCGCAGGTCAATTTTCCCATGCCGAAAAGCCTCATCTGATATTGGATATGTCCGACATCAATCGGGTAAGATATCATTTTAGAACATATCCCCCTGTTCAAGGTGAACTCTTTTCGAATATCTCCCACAACAGAAAAGAAAAAACACCCCGTGAGTCTCTCACAGAGTGCTTTGTGTGGTTAAAAGAAAAACCACCCAGCCGTCTTGCAGCGAATAAAACCAAGCTATAATAGCAAGGTGGGTATCTTCCCTTCCGCTTCACGCTCCCTTCGTCCGTTACGGTCATTGCCGTAAACAGGAGGTCTGCAATCCACAGACGGAGTCAGATTCCCTTTCAAGGAGTGTTGGATTATAAAAACCGCAATGTCTCGAACTGGGCAGTAGTTTTCACTTTTTCAGAACTGATGTTTCAGTTTCTATGTTTATTATAACACGATCTTTCACAAAAATCAATAGGAATTTTGTGAAAATTTTTCTGGTCGGTTTGTGGAAAACGGCAGTTACTGTGCGTCCTGCTCTTCTTCCTCATCCTCATACAGATCGCTCAGATACTGGATGAACAGATTGCCGACTGCATCGTATTCGTCATCGTCCTCGATGGTGCAGAGCATTTCCTCACCGTCTACCATCTCACGTTTCAGTACAACGAATTCGCCGTCATCTTTCAGCAGATCTTCTTCGTTCTCATAGTACGGGATCAGTGCGCAGTAGTTTGCGCCCTCGTATTCCATCTCGCCCAGGACCTCAAACTCCTGTTCGTTTCCCTCTTCGTCTTCCAGGGTATACAGCATTCCCTGCATACTCTCATCCAGCATATTTTCCTCTGCCATGGGTAAAACTCCAATCTGCCATAGCGGCGTTTGTTCCGGGATCTTGGAAAACACTGAATAAAGCCCGCCTGACGGCTTTGCACGCAATCTGCGTGCAGTGTTTCCCTTGTTCCCGCTCTCATTATACATGATTTTCCGGGATGTGTCAATAGACGTTTTTTGTCTCCGCTCAGTCTACCATGCCACGGAGGATCCAGTCGTACATTCCCTGGTACTGCAAAGCGGAGCTGCTCCAGGAGAAATCCTGCTCCATGCCACGGCGGACGATATCATCCCAGTCCTCACGGTGGTCGAAGTAGATCTTCTTCGCATAGTTGATGGTGTACAGCAGATCGTCTGCGTTGTAGTGGGCAAAGGTAAAGCCTGTGCCGGTCTTTTCATATTCGTTGTAAGGTACGACAGTGTCCTTCAGACCGCCGGTCTCCCGAACGATCGGCACCGTGCCGTAGCGCAGGGAAATCAGCTGGGTCAGACCGCACGGCTCAAACCGGGACGGTACCAGCATAGCATCTGCCGCAGCATACAGCTTGTGCGCCAGCGGATCAGAATAGAAAATATTTGCCGAAACACGATCCGGATATTTGTTCTGATAATAGCGGAACATATTCTCATAGCGAGCCTCGCCTGTACCAATGATAACGAACTGGGTGAATTCGTCTGTAATGCGGTCGGCGATCCAGTCCACCAGATCCAGACCCTTCTGGTCGGTCAGACGGGAGATAATGGCGATCATGAACTTGTTCTCGTCCTCCGGCAGTCCCAGTTCTTTCTGGAGCGCCAGCTTCGCCTGCTTTTTCTTTTCCACAGCATCCTTGACGGAATAGTGTACGTCGATCTTCTTATCGGTCTGCGGATTGTATACCTCATAGTCGATGCCGTTCAGAATGCCACGGAGCGAACGGGAACGTGCGCAGAGCAGACCGTCCAGCTGTTCGCCGTAATACGGTGTCTTGATCTCTTCGGCATAGGTCTCGCTGACGGTGGTGATATAGTCTGCATAGACCAGACCGCCTTTCAGCATATTGGCATCGCTCTTGAATTCCAGCTTATCCGGCGTGAACATATAATCCGGCAGGTTGGTGTTATAGACAAAGTGACGGATGTCCCACACGCCCTGGAATTTCAGATTGTGGATGGTCATGATGCTCTTGGTTCCCCAATAAAAGCTGTGGGTCGCAAAGGTGCTTTTGAGGAATACGGGGATCATGCCGGTCTGCCAGTCGTGGCAGTGAATGATGTCCGGATGGAATCCGATCACCGGCATTGCCGCCAGGACAGCCTTTGAGAAGAAGATAAAGCGTTCAATGTCCCACTGGGTGGAGTCGCTGTAGGGACGGTCACACTTGAAGTAATATTCGTTGTCGATAAAGTAGAAATGCACGCCCTCATAGACGTATTCCATAATGCCTACGTGTACATTCTCCACGTGTCTGCCATAGTCCATGTAGAAGTGGCTGACATAGCGGAACTGACTCCGGTATTCCCACGGGATGCAGGTATAATTCGGAATGATAACACGGACATCGTACTCGCTGCGGTCCAGACTCTTGGGCAGTGCGCCGACTACGTCTGCCAGACCGCCGGTTTTAATGAAAGGGACGCATTCAGAGGCAGCAAACAAAATATTTTTCATGATCCAATCTACTGTGCCGAAAAGCGGCACATACTCCTTTCCTATGTATCGCAGAAAGCACGCCTTTTTGCGGCGCTTTCTATTTGCAGTGTCTGTGCGGCGGCAGTTCCGCCCATGCACAGTTTTTTCCTACTCCTCTATTATACTCTTTTTCGGGCAGTTCGTCAAGGGATTTCGCAAAAAATGAGAAAACATTTCCACAAAAAACTGTCGTAATTTGTAGGTGTTACACAAGATGCAGGAAAGTGTCGAGTTGAAATTGTATAAAATTCCGCAGAAAACAAAGGATATCTGTGACAGGCGGCACGTTCGGAAGCGCCGCACAGAGAAAGGAGCGAGATCATGCAGCAGCTGAAAAACCGTCTGGCATTCCTGCGTCTGCTATTGGTGCTGCTGTTCTGCACAGCGGCAGTATATCTGGCATGGCTGGTGCAGAAGCCGGAGCTGATACAGACCGCCGCCAGACAGGGCACGTATACCTGCACCGCCGGGACTGCCCGGGGGACGATCTACGACCGGAACGGCGTGCCGCTGGTGAATACCAAAACCGCCTGCATCGCAGTCGTCAGCCCTACGCCTGCGGCAGCCGAGGCACTGCTGTCCCACGTCACCGACACCGCAGCGTTTTATGAAAAGCTGGCACAGGGAATGCCGTTCACCTGCACGGTAGACACGGCAGACATCGACTGCCCGGATGTGACCATACTGCAGATCCCCCAGCGCAGCACGTCGCCACAGCTTGCCCAGCACGTGATCGGCTATACCCGGGAGGGCAGCGGCGTAGCAGGACTGGAAAGCGCCTATGATGCCATCCTGCACAGTGTGGATTCCCAGTGGAGCGTGACCTTTTCGGTAGACGGCACAGGCACGCCCCTTGCCGGAGAGCCGAAACAGATCCGCTACGGCGCAAATCCCACCGCAGGCATTATGACCACCCTGGACAGCCGCATCCAGCGCATCTGCGAATCCGCCGGCAGCGGACTGGAAAAGGGCTGTATCGTGGTCATGGACGTGGAAAGCGGCGACATTCTGGGGCTTGCCAGCTTTCCCGGTTATTCTGCCGACTCCCTGGGCGATGCCGTCAGCGACCCCGACAGCCCTATGATACAGCGTGCCTTGTATGCGTATCCGGTGGGTTCGATCTTCAAGCTGGTGACGGCGGCGTGTGCCTTTGACCAGGGCGTGGGCTACAATTTCACCTGGGACTGTGACGGGGCGATCTCTGTGGGAACGCAGCGATTTCGCTGTCACGAATTGCAGGGACACGGCGTGCAGCATATGGCAGATGCCATGCGCAGTTCCTGCAACCCCTATTTCATTGCCTTGGGACAGGCGCTTTCCGGGTCAGACCTGCTGCAAACGGCAAAGTCCCTGGGATTCGGCACGGAGATCATGCTGACCTCAAACATGATCGCATCCGGCGGCACGCTGCCCACATTACAGCAGCTGAAACTTCCGGCGGAACAGGCGAACTTTTCCTTCGGGCAGGGCGTTCTGACCGCATCGCCCCTGCAGATCGCCAGAATGACCTGTGCCATCGCCGGAGACGGCACGCTCCCGGCAGTGCGGCTGGTGCGTGGCGTCACGGATGACGGCAGGACGGTGCTGCGGGAAGAGCGTGGCATCCCGGAATCGGGAATTGCACCGGAAACAGCGGCGTTTCTCCGCCGGCTGATGTGTTACACTGCCGCCGACGAGGACTTCCAGGGCAGACCGGCGCACGTCTCTATGGGTGCGAAAACCTCCACCGCCCAGACCGGGCGCTGTGACGTTGACGGGACCGAGTACTGTCACGGCTGGGTAACGGCATTTTTCCCGGCGGAACAACCGAAATATGCGGTGACTGTTCTGGCAGAGGACGGCGGCTATGGAAATCAAGCCGCATCGCCCATTCTCCGGCAGATCGCAGGAGCGATCATGCAGGTGGAATAAGAACAGCACTGCACACAAAAACACCGCACCGTTCTTCGGATGTTTCCGAAAAGCGATGCGGTGTTTTGATTTGACAAATTTTGACGCGTCTGGTATAATGGTTAATCGAGGGCATACCTGAAACGGTAGGCGGTCGATTCCAGCTCCCGGAAGGGAGTGAGTGCAAATGAACATAGACATTCTCGTCAAGTGCATTAGCATGGTTTGTGAAGTATTCAAAGCATATCTTGCTTACTTAAACTTCAAGGAACGGAAATAACCGCCCCACAGCTTCCAACTAAAGGCGGTTATTTCAAATAATCACGAATGGGAGCAAACCGTCTACTGGTAGGCTCTTTCTATTTCTATTATACGCTATCATGCCCCGTTTGTCAAGGGCTTTTTTTGATTTGACAAATTTCGATGCGTCTGGTATAATGGTTAATTGAGGGCATACCTGAAACGGTAGGCGGTTTGAATTTTCTTTTGTTTCCACTCCCACTGCTGAATTTACAACAGTTGGGAGGTGGTTGCTATGATGGATCAGTACGTCACTTTTGACGACTTGCTGAAAATTTGCAGTATCCTGTTAAATCTCGCAAGTCTGATCTTTTACATTTACTATAATCATAAAAATAGTAATGCAGATCACCGCAATGACGAGAATAAAAAGAAATAACCGCCCATAGTCTCCAAACCTGTGGCGGTTAAATCTTTTTTAATCTAAAGCAGTGGGAGCAGACCGTCTACTGGTATGCTCTTTCTATTTCTATTATACGCTATCACGCCCCATTTGTCAAGGGGATTTTTCAGAAAATGCAATGTGTACAGCAGCCATTTTCACCAACTGCGAAAGCTCCGGTCTGCAATTTTTCCGCAGACCGGAACTTTCTGTTTATCATAGAACAAGTTGAACAAATTGAAAGTAAAATGACACTGCGTCACTCATAGCGCAGAGCGTCAATGGGATTCAGGTTGGATGCCTTGATGGACGGGATCAGTCCAAAGACAATGCCCACCACCATGGAGAATACCACGGAAACCACAATGGACAGGGAACTGATTGCCACCGGCACGGATGCGATCTTGGAGATCAGCTGTGCCAGCCCGATACCGATGCCCACACCGATGATGCCGCCGATGCTGGTCAGCACAGATGCCTCTGTCAGGAACTGCGCCAGGATCTTTCCCTTTTTCGCACCGATCGCCTTTTTCAGACCGATCTCACGGGTACGCTCTGTTACAGATACCAGCATGATGTTCATAACGCCGATGCCGCCGACCAGCAGGGAAATGCTGGCGATCCAGATCAGCATGGTATTGGTGGAAGAGCTGAGCTTTTGCAGGGACTTCGCCTGTTTCAGCAGATCCTGGCTGTCATATTTCACCTGGCTGCTGTCATTTTCGCCGCCGGCGCTGGTGGTGCGGATGGTGGCGTTCATCAGTTCTGCCACCTTTTTTCCCACAGCCGGCATACTGTCAGTGTCCACTGCCTTTGCCAGGCAGTTTTCCGGTTCGTCATACTGGTACGCAATGGGCCAGGACTGGTTCGGAATGAACATCTTGCCGCCGCTGTTTCCCATATAAGTCCAGTAGTCCTCTTCGGAGTTGATGACCGGTTCGAAGCTGTTCACCTCAGTGACAACCCCCACCACCGTAAACGGCTCGCCGTTGATGTCGATGACCGTTCCCACTGGATCTTCGGAGGAATACAGACTCTTGACGGCGGTGCTGTCCAGGATCACTGCCTTGGCGTTGTCGGTGTATTCCCTGCTGAGGAATCCTCTTCCCTGCTGCACCTCATAGCCGGCTGTGTCAAAGTATCTGGCATCTATGCCGAACATGGCGCCGCTGAACTGGGTGTTCTGATAGTATACGTTGTCGCAGTAGGAACGTGTGCGGTAAAAGGATGCCGACTCCACATTGTCCAGTGCGGCGATGTTGTCCCGCACTGCCTGGGAGACGACCGGCACGCCGTCCGGCGCCGACTGATAGGTGAAGTCATAGGGGCTGTCGCCCTGGTACAGCTGGACGCTGACCGTATTGTTTCCCGCACCGATCAGATTGTTTTTGATCTGCTCGTTTGTGCCTTTGATGGTGGAAACAATGGCGATGATCGCCGCAATGCCGATGATGATGCCCAGCATGGTGAGAATGGAACGCACCTTATGGGACAAAATGCCCTGTAAGGATAAACGGATGTTTTCCAGCATATTCTGTCCCTCCTTTTAATATTCCGATGTGCCGTTGGTCTCATGGACCAGCGCACCCTCTGACGCATATTTTCCATAGGGAAAACAGATGTAGTCCTCCTGGCTGATGCCGGACAGGATCTCAATGGCGCTGCCGCTGTAGATGATCTTTCCCGTCTGGATGTTCTGCCGCTCCAGCTTTTTGTCCTTGGATTCCCGCATCACATAGTACTGTCCGTTTTCCTGCCGCACATAGCTCATGGGCAGATAGAACGTGCTGCTGTCCACCTCGCTGGTAAAGCTGAGGCTCACATAGCTGCCCACGGAAAGGCTGGTGGAATCGGTCACTGCCGCCTGGAACGGATAGGTGCTGTTGTTGGGGTTCTCGCTGCCGTTCTGGTTGGTGTAGGCAGTCGGCGTTGTGCCGATCTCTGTCACCTCTGCGGTGAGCGTTTCTCCGGTATCCCAGGCGTTCACTGTGATCTGAGAACCGACCGTCAGCTTATCCAGGTTCATTTCGCTGACATTGCCCTGTACCATGATGCCGCCGCTGCCCTGTACTACCAGGTACGGCTCGTTGGTCTCCAGGGATTCCACAGACTCTGCCACCTTTGTGACAACGCCGTCGATCTTCGCCAGTTCCTGTCCCTTTTCCTGCTTTTCCACTGCGCCGTCATAGTCGATCTGCGCCTTTTTCTCGTCGATCTCTGCGGACTGAATGGCGATCTGCTGTTCTGCCGCCTTCTGTTTCAGCTGCGCACGGGTGTAGACATAGTTGTCGCTGTCCGATGCAGCGGATGCCATGGGCTGTATTGCCGCCATAGGCGTTATCACAAATCCGCCCTGCATCTGTGCAGTGGGTGCAGCTGTGGTGTCCGGTGATGTGGTCTGCGTTCCCGGCGCAGACGCTGCGTCATCCGAAGTCCCCGGTGTGGTGTCTGCCGGCTGTGTTGTATCGCCGGACGAATCATCGCCACCTGCCGGGTCATAATCGAATGTACCGCCCACCTGGAGCGTACCGTACCAGACGCCGTTTCCGGAGATCTGCACGCCGCCGTCCTCGGTCACGGTAACATTCTGTCCCAGTGTCCAGTCTCCCGTAGCGGTCAGCTGGCTGCCACGCACCAGCCAGCCGTACAGCACTTCGCCCTGGTCGCTGTATACCACAAAGACAGCGCACTGTCCCGATGCTTTCAGCTGGTCCAGGACTGCCTGCTTGACCACCGTCGTTCCGGTGCAGGCGAACTGGAACGGGGCACTCTCCGAGCCGCTGCCGGCTGCCGCCTGTGTCAGCGCCGTCACCGCCGCCAGGGTATCCTTGGGCGTTCCGGGTGTGTCCGGCGTATCCGGTTCGTCTGGCTCGTCCGGATAGTCGGGATAATCCGGGATTACCGGCGCCTCTTCTGACGGTTTCAGTTTCTGGATGCGTTCCAGTTCCTTCTTCGCCTGGCGCACGTTGTCCTGTGCCACGGCGAGCGCCGTCTGTTTCTGTGCCACTTCCAGTCCCACCGCCGTCATGTCATATTGCAGCAGCGGCGTTCCCTTTGTCACATGGTCGCCCTCTTTGACCAGCACCTTTTCCACCAGCTGGTCGTTGGACGGTGTCACGTTCTGCACATCGCCGGAGACGACCTGACCATCCATCGACAGATCATCGCCCCAATAGTACTGCACCATGTTGGCAACGGGCATCACATCTACCTCATGCTTTTTCGCCTGTCTGGAGCGATACAGAAGCGTACCGCCTGTGCCGCCGCCGGCAGCTACTGCCAGGCAAACCGCTATGGTCACGATCTTTTTCACCTTTGTCATGAAGCATCGCCCTCCTGTTCTGTCCGGCGCTCTCCGAAACCGCCCTGTTCCAGTCTGCCGTCACGGATGGTTACGATCCGCTGGGCGTGCTGGGCAATTTCCAGTTCATGGGTAATCATTACGATGGTCACACCCTCTGCGTTCAGCTGGGCAAACAGTTCCATGATCTGCTCGCCGGAACGGGTGTCCAGCGCACCGGTGGGTTCGTCCGCCAGCAGCAGCCGGGGATGGCTCACCATGGCACGTGCGATCGCCACACGCTGTTTCTGACCGCCGGAAAGCTGGGTGGGCTTGAAGTTCACACGATCTTCCAGTCCCACACGGGTCAGCATCTCTTTTGCCCGCACCAGCCGGTCTTTTTTCCGCACGCCTGCATAGAGCAGAGGCAGCGCCACATTTTCCAATACCGACTGACGGGGCAGCAGGTTGAAGTTCTGGAACACAAAGCCGATCTTCTGGTTGCGTATCCCGGAAAGCTGGTTGTCGCTGCACTGCGCCATGTCCTGTCCGTCAAAGAAATAGCTGCCGCTGGTCTGTTTGTCCAGCAGACCGATAATGTTCATCAGCGTGGATTTTCCCGAACCGGACGGTCCCATGATCGCCAGATATTCGCCCTCGTCCACCTGGAGCGTGATGTCATGCAGCACAGGGACAGGCTCTTTGCCCTGCAAATAGGACTTGCAGATGTCATGCAAATCAAGTACCATCTGCCGCACCGCCTTCCGCTGTATCTGCTCCGGCTTCATCTGCCGGCATCTCGTCAACACTGTCGCCGGCATCTTCTCCTGCTCCGGAGATCACGCTGTCTGCGGTGTCGCCGTCTGCACCGTCGCCTGCCATGCCGGCTTCATCATCTGCTCCGCCGATCACGCCTTCTTCCACAGAGCTTCCGCTTTTGTCGTAGGAAATATCCTCATTGCTGCTGTCGTCCACGGTATCATCTGTGCCGTCATCTTCCGGTGTGGCTTCGTCAGGGTTGGTCGTGGTTTTCATGCCCTCCTGGTAGGAGTCGGACGGGAAAGCGATCATATCGTCCTCGGACAGACCGCTCTTGATCTCGCAGTCCCCTGCGGTATCGTCGGTCTGTCCCACTTCCACTTCCCGTTTTTCCAGGCGGTCTTTCTTGTCTGCCGCCCAGACGTAGCTCTTGCCGTCCTCATCGGTGAGAACATAGTCCGAATACAGCCAGATGCCCGACTTGTCGATGCTGTCGTCCGACATATCGTCCATGGAGACCAGCAGGTGCTGTCCCAGCATGAGACCGTCGCTGGAGTCCAGTGTCACATAAAAAGGATACTTGGACGCTGTGGTCATATCATCGCTGCTGCCGTACATCATGCTGTTGTTCTGGCTGTTGTCCGCCTCGGTGGAGATCTCCGAAATGGTGCCTTTCCAGCTGGAATCGTCCACACGGGAGCGCAGCACCATAGGTTCATCCTGGTAGATGGACTGGATGTTCTGCTCGCTGATGGTGCATTTCACCCGGAACTCGCCGTCCGACATAATTTTCATCAGCACATCCGTGCCGTCCGACTGGAGCTGTTCCACGGTTTTCAGCGACTGCACCGTGCCGGCGATCTCTGCCTTGACGGTGGCATTGTCGATGGTGTTCTGCAGCTTTTCCAGCTCGATCTTCTTGGTCTTGATGTCATATTCCGACTTGGCGATATCCGTCTGCAGCGACTGGATCTGGGTGGTATAGGTCAGCTTGTCATCCGCACTGGCATTCTTTTTTTCCGACTCCAGCTGTGCGATCTGCTGCTTGTTGGATGCGATCTCGTTTTCCATCCGCTCGATGTCCACATTGCCCTGCTGGAGTTCCAGCTGCATGGATTCCACATCATAGGTGAAAAGCGGATCGCCGGCGTTCACATGGTCGCCCTCCTGCACCGCAATCTCCGAAACGGTCTTTGAGGTGTCCAGCTTGATCTCCTTGGTCTCCTGGGGTTCGACCACGCCGGAGAACTGTAAGTCGGAGACTGTATTCGCCGCCGAGTTCACATCCCGGATGGGCATGACATATGCCACGCCGTCTACGCTGCTGCTCTTGCTGTGGTGATGCCACACCAGAACGCCGCTGACGCATACCGCCGCAGCCGTAACACCGGCAACTGTGCCGATGATGATTTTCTTGGATTTTCCCATATTCCTTCCTCCCTTTGCCGTCACGCAGATTCATTTTGCATCTCTTGAAAAAGGAATGCTGCATCAGTTCACATAGGCTTTCCTAACAAGGCACCCGTAGGGCGTGCCTTGTGCTGAGATGTCAGCGTAAGCTTACAAGGAGACTGACCCCTCAGTCAAGCCTACGGCTTGCCAGCTCCCCTGTTAGGGGAGCCTGTTAGAGGACTTGCTAAAATTGAACTGCGTACTTTGCCGTGCCTTTGGTCAAGTCAAAACTGCACGATTCTGGTAACTGTTTCAACTGTTGTATTCGTCATACAACGGATTGGCTTTAGTATAGCACACCCGCTCCCCGTTGTCAAGGCATTTTTTGCATTTTTCAGCGGTTTTCCGGAAAAAACACCGGATTCAGCGGAATGCCTAAAAAAAGCGGCATTCCGGAAGAAAAGACTGGCACTGTTTTGTCCCCGCTCCGGAAGTATTGCAGGGCGTTTTTTGTGAGATCAGACAAAATGAAATGTCGCTTTTTGTGGAAGTTCACGTTAGAAAAAGATTGACATTTTTGAATATATGATGTATAATAAAAATGAAAACATCAATACACTGTTCCCTGTAACAGTTGTATATGATGATTAAAGGAGGGCTTTATATGAAAATGAGAAAGGTAATTTCAACCGTACTGGCAGGTGTGCTGGCATTGTCCGCACTTCCCATCTCTTCCATGAGTGCCGGCGCTGAGGGAGCATATGCGCCGGGCGATGTGGATATGGATGGCTTTGTGACCGCACATGATGCGGCTGTTGTCAGCCGTGCGCTCTATGTGGACAACAACCTGCTGACCAGCGAGCAGAAAAAGCTTGCCGATGTCAACGGAGACGGAAAAATCACACAGGAAGATGCAGACTGGATTCATGAAAACCAGGTGTACAACCTGGGACAGCTGGACGGATCGTCAGATCACCTGGATTCTACCGGAATCTTCTACCAATTCTACTATGTGGCAAGAAAGGGCGCCGGCGTTCCTTTTGAAGTAGTAGATAAATCAGAAAAACTTCCGGAAAACCTTCTGGGTTCTTCGTTGGGGAAGGATTTGGACAACAGCAAAATGCCGCAGCTTTTCTTCAACCTGCTGGATGTGGATGGTGATGGAAGTATCACAGTAAATGATATTTACGCATCGGTATTCTCCTGCGCACTGTGCGGTGCAGGCTTGACAAAAGAAAACAATTTTGTACAGGGTCGGTATGACTTGAATGCAGATTTGATCAATGTGATCTGCGAAGAAGATGAATCCGGCAGTCTGGCATATTCCCGAGATCATACTGTTATGCCGGATGATATAAAAGCAATGTTAAACGTGGATTAAGTTTTATCTTGTCCCCGTTTTAAGTGTGAAAAGAGCCGCAGGCAGAAACGCCTGCGGCTTTTTCATTTGCGTAAAACCGTGACCGCCGCAGACAGACACAAACAAAACGACTCCTCACCAACTTTCCGGTCAGGACAGCCGCTAAATCTGGTATGCAAAAAAAACGCAAAACTGGTAATTGTAATAGTGCCAATTCTGTGATATCCTAAAGGAAGTAGCTTTGGAAATTCCAGAGCAAACCGAAATTGATGGAGGAATCACCATGGGAAATCGTTATGAACTGAACAAAACCCTGGCGCAGATGCTCAAGGGCGGCGTCATTATGGACGTAACTACACCGGAACAGGCAAAGATCGCAGAGGCAGCCGGCGCTTGTGCTGTTATGGCACTGGAGCGCATCCCGGCAGACATCCGTGCAGCCGGCGGCGTATCCCGTATGAGCGACCCGAAAATGATCCGTGGCATCCAGGAGGCTGTCAGCATCCCGGTCATGGCAAAGTGCCGTATCGGTCACTTCGCAGAGGCACAGATCCTGCAGGCGATCGAGATCGATTACATCGACGAGAGCGAAGTGCTGTCTCCGGCGGATGACAAGTATCACATCGACAAGACCAAGTTCGACGTGCCGTTTGTCTGCGGCGCAAAGGATCTGGGCGAGGCACTGCGCCGCATCAACGAGGGCGCATCCATGATCCGCACCAAGGGCGAACCGGGTACCGGTGACGTGGTACAGGCTGTACGCCATATGCGCATGATGCAGGCAGAGATCCGCCGTCTCCAGTCTATGGCAGAGGACGAGCTGTTCGACGCTGCCAAGGAACTGCGTGTACCGTATGATCTGGTACAGTATGTTCACGACAACGGCAAGCTGCCGGTAGTCAACTTTGCAGCAGGCGGCGTAGCAACTCCGGCAGACGCAGCACTGATGATGCAGCTGGGCGCTGAGGGCGTGTTCGTAGGCTCCGGTATCTTCAAGTCCGGCGATCCGGCAAAGCGTGCCGCAGCGATCGTAAAGGCTGTCACCAACTTCCAGGATGCCAAGATGCTGGCAGAGCTTTCCACCGACCTGGGCGAAGCAATGGTCGGCATCAACGAACAGGAGATCTCCCTGCTCATGGCGGAGCGTGGTAAGTAATGCGCATCGGTATTCTGGCACTGCAGGGTGCATTCGCAGAACACAGCGCCATTTTGCAAAAGCTGGGTGCAGACAGTTTTGAAATCCGGCAAAAGCGTGATCTGGCGCAGCCTATGGACGGGCTTATCATTCCCGGCGGCGAAAGCACCGTCATGGGAAAACTGCTGAAAGAGCTGGACTGTTATGACGAAGTGCGCAGCCGCATCGAAAACGGACTGCCGGTATTCGGCACCTGCGCCGGTTTGATCCTGCTGGCGAAAGAGGCAGAGGGCGGAAAGGTACAGCTGGGAACCATGGACATCGTGGCCCGGCGCAACGCCTACGGCAGACAGCTGGGCAGCTTTTCCACCACCGCAGAGATGAAGGGCGTGGGCGAAGTCCCCATGGTATTCATCCGTGCGCCCTATATCACTTCCGTTTCCGGCAGCACAGAAGTTCTGGCAGAAGTGGACGGCAAGATCGTGGCAGCCAGAGAGGGCAGCCAGCTGGTTACGGCGTTCCATCCGGAACTGACGGAGGATACCCGTGTGCATGGCTATTTCCTGCACATGGTGGAAGAGGCAAAGGCGTGACCTGCTCCAAACGATAACATAAAATGAGAAAACCGCATCGCTTTTCGGAAACATCCGATGAACGATGCGGCTTTTTTGTTTTGGTATCAACCAGTTTTCTCTGCCGCTTTCAGTTGCCGCAGATAGCGGTTCAGAAAGGCGTAAAAGCTGCACACTGCCTCCTGCACTCTGGCGTGGCGGTGGAGCTGTAGGATGATGGCACGCTGACAGGTCGGCTCGGCAATGGGCATCAGCCGGATCTGTTCCATGCTGTCTGTACTCCAGGTATAGTGCGGCCAGAATCCCACGCCAAGACCGCTGGCGATCAGGTTCTTTACCGTGTCGGGGCTGTCGCTCTCGTAGATGATGTGCGGCACAAAACCTGCCTGCATACAATAGCGGTCACAGATGGTGCGGATGCTCCGGGAACCGGACAGACTGATAAAGTCCTGGTGGGCGAAGTCTTTCAGCCGGACGCTCTCTTCGCTGGCATAGGGCGAATCTGCCGGCACTGCCAGAAAGATGCGTTCCTTGAACAGCTCATAGCGGTCTTTGTTGCCGGCAGGGATCTGGAAATTCTCCCGTGTGAAAACCGTGATGTCCGCATCCTCGCACTGGGAGTTCTGGAAAAGCTGAAAGTTCAGCCCGTCGTGATCCTTCTTATAGGAGATCAGCGCCTGGGTCACCAGCGTCGATGCCGCCAGCACGTTCAGACGGATGGTGGTCTCCCGTTCCTGCGCCAGGTGCTGGAGCTGGTTCGGAATCTGGTGCAGCGTCTTTAACACAGGAGTCAGCGCCTCCTGGAGTGCGACGCCGTATTCCGTGAGCGCAATGTTTCTGCCGCTGTGATAGAACAAGGGTACGCCCAGTTCCTTTTCCAGCCGGCGGATGCTCTGGGTCAGAGACGGCTGTGCGATGTGCAGCTGCTCTGCGGTACGTGTCATATGCTGGTTCTGTGCCACCGCATAGAAATATTCCAGCTGCAAGAGTTCCATGGCTTATTTCCGCACGGTGTCGCAGCTTGTGCCTGCGCCGGCAAGCTTTTGCAGTTTCACAGCGCACCAGCCGGATGCCTCACGGCGTTCCAGGACGGCGAAGTCATAGGCAGTCACCGTATCCAGCACCTCGTCTGCACGCTCTGTGATGATGCCGGACAGAATGAGGATGCCGTTGTCTTTCAGAAAACCGGGGAAAAGGGGTGCCATGCCCTTGATGACATCTGCCACGATGTTGGCAGTTATCACGTCATAGCCGCTGCCGATCTCCTGCCGCAGTGTCTCGTCCGAAATGATGTTGCCGCAGGAAATGGTGTAGCGCTCCGGATCCAGGTGGTTTTCGGCTGCGTTCTCCCTGGCGATGCGTGTAGCGTTTTCCTCAATGTCCACGGCGTATGCCTCTTTCGCACCCAGGAGCATTCCCCCGATGAACAGGATGCCGCTGCCGCAGCCCAGATCCAGCAGGCGGGTGGAATCGGGAACGATCTCGTTTTCCATCAGCTCCAAGCACAGCCGGGTGGTGTGATGCTGTCCGGTGCCGAAGCTGCTTGCCGGGTCGATCTCCAGAATTGTTCTGCCCTCTGCCGCAGCGGTGGGTTCTTCCCAGCTGGGCTTGATGTACAGCTTTTTCCCCACCGGGAAAGGCTTGAAGTACTGTTTCCAGTTGTTCGCCCAGTCCTCTTCCCGGATGCCGGAGCAGACTGCCTCCAGTCTGCCGTACTGTCCTTCGGTGTCCTCGGCTTTCATCTGCGCCAGCATCGCACGGAGTGCCGCCAGCGTCTCTGCGCCCTGGGCATCCTCCGGCAGATAGACGGTGACGCAGGTCTCACAGCTGGCAAGCTCCATGAGACCGTCCTCCAGATAGTCCCACTTGCCGTCCTTTTGTTCCAGGAATTCCTGGAAGTCCTCGGCGTCCTGTACCATGCAGCCACGGATGCCCAGATCCTGGAGCCGCACGCTCAGCAGGTCAATGGCAGGGGTGGCGGTGTAAATATCTACTTGTGTCCAATTCATGCGAGTTCTCCTTTTTGTTCCTGCCGCTTGCGGACATTTTCTTCCTGGATCTGTCTGCCCTCGGCGATGAGATATTGCAGCCGTTCTTCGTCACGCTGTTTCAGCGCATCCCGATAGTCGGTCAAGTTTTCGATGAGCAGATCCAGGTGGTACAGCAGGTTGTCCCGGTTGTCCAGGAACAGCAGCGCCCACATGGACTCATCCATGGTGGCAACACGGGTCATATCCTGAAAGCTGCCGCCGGAAAAGGAAAGGGCATCGTCCATGCAGAAATCCTTGACATAGGAGCTGGAAACCACGTGCGCCAGCTGAGAGGTGTAGGCGATCATGTTGTCGTGCCACATCGGGGTCGCCGTCACGATCTTGCCGAATCCCATCTGCTTTGCCAGTTCCTTGACGGTATCCAGCGCCGCCTCGTCTGTGCCGTCCACAGGTGTTACGATCAGATTGGCATTCTGAAACAGGTCGGGGATGCTGGCATAATAGCCGTTTTTCTCCCTGCCTGCCATGGGGTGCGTTCCCACATAGCGCACGCCGGCTTTCTGGCAGCGGTACGTGAGATCACGCACCATGCGCCCTTTCAAGCCGCAGGTGTCCACCAGGATCGTCCCTGCCGGGATCTTAGGCAGCGCCTCCTGTACCATCTGCACGGCGATGCGGTGATGCAGGCAGAGAATGATCATATCGTATGTGCCGTCTGTCATGGTGCCTGCGCCGTCGATTGCGCCGTCTGCCGCAGCATCCTCCAGGACTTTGGGCTGTATGTCACAGCCATAAACGGCATGGGATGTGGCGGCTTTGATGGATTTGCAGATCGAACCGCCGATGAGTCCCATGCCGACTACTAAGATTCGCATGATACGTTCCTCCATAATCTGTTTGGTATAATAGTATTGTAGCACGAATCGGGGAAAACGTCAAGGAGGCGGCTTGAATGCGGCGCAAATTCCCCGTTCCCTTTCGGCACAGGGCGCAAAAAAGCCGCAGACGTTGTGCCTGCGGCTCTTGAAGTTGCATTCAGTTCAAAAAGCACTTACTTAACCAAATCGCTAAGGTCATCCTTGACAAGAACAGCATCTTTCGGTGTTCCGTAAATTTTTGCAAATTCTGTGATATCATAATCATATCGACCGGTTGCAAAGTAACGGCTCAAATCAAAACCCGCACCTTTATGTCCGATATAAGCGCCTAAACCATTGATATCATCCAGATCAATTTTTCCGTCACCTGTTACATCCAGCAGATTAAAGTTTTTCTGGGAGATTTTAAGGTCAAAAATCTGCTCAGTGGATATATCCTCATCTACAATCGTAAAGTGATTTCCAGCACCGGTATTTGCAATGTAAACCAATTGATAGAAAAGAGATGTTGGATTAGGCACACTTATATCGCAGGCACCCAGTTCAACTTCTTCATTCTCATGAATCCAGTCAGCGTCAGCCTGGTCAACAACGCCATCGCCGTTGACATCTGCCAGTGCCAGCTGGTCTGCGTTCAGCAGAGTGTTGTCCACGTGGAGATATCTGGAAACCACTGCTGCATCATGCCCGGTGATAACACCATCCATATCCACATCGCCCGGCGCATATGCTCCCTCAGCGCCGGCGCTCATGGCAGAAATGGGAAGTGCGGACAATGCCAGCACACCTGCCAGTACGGTTGAAATTACCTTTCTCATTTTCATAAAAATACTCCTTTCGGTGAGAGCGTTCACACGCTCCGTTTTTCCCTTTCTTAGATAAATTTTCCCGGTTTCACGGGGATTTTTATCTATTTTTATTGTAGCACTTTTGATTTGGTTTGTCAATGGTTTTTTTGGAAAATTGACAAAAAATGAGCAGGATTTTCTCCTGCTCATGATTTAATGTGTATCGTTGTTTTATGGCGACTATAGCCAGTATTTTAGAGCGATTTTATGTGTTATACATCGGCTTTAATCGAAAAATCCACTGAAATCAACTTCTGCATTTTCATTTGTAGTTGTTGTATCTTCATATGCTTCTGTTTGTACTTTCAAAATCCTATCTAAAGATTCCAAAATTGATTCCTGAAAACTCTCTGCGTATACATTATTTTTAATCGCAATGGCATAACGTTCAAGATCTTCAACCGGAACATTCTTTTCTGGTGTGAATAGTGTCAATATTGTAATGTTTAGATTTTTTCCAAATTTCTCTGCGTGAAACAGCATTGAAATACAACGATTTCTCTCGGAAATAAAATGAAAGATCATTGCATCAGAATATCTTACATTTTTTGTGTTCAAAGCTACTGCATCTTCTCGAGTCAGCGTTACTTCTCCATCAAAATCGTCTACCATCTTGCTAAATTCTGCATACAGAGCATCTGCACTATATTCCTGTCCAGTTTGTAACGGATATGTTTTTGTCCATTTTTTCCGAACGAGAGAATATTCCAATGGAATGTTTTTCATTTTTATCTTTCTAAAGAATACATCAATCTCATTATCCTTCCATTCAGCAGCACTTGTATCAAACGAAAAGACATTTTCTACAGGCGTATAAATCTGTACGTTTGCTGTACCACCAGAAGATAAAAATTTCAAACGTTCCTGTGCATCTTCCCAGAGCTGTACTTTTAGATCTACAAGTTTTTTCAAAACCATCAATTCAATATCATACAATTCCATCCATGCAAGTGCAGATACAAAATGGTAGAAAACTAATGAACCATACTTTTCCCCAGTTTTTTGGTCTGAGAAATACTGCGCAGTTTCCTCTACCCAATTCAAAATATCTCGACTATATTCCTTGACAACATTTGCGCCGCCAATAGATTTCCAGTTGTATATCCGTACAATCATTACCTCTAAGGACTGAATTTCATCATAGCTTATATACCACGAAGAAATTTTACAAGCCTTTTCAAATTTGGAAACATCAAATGGTTTATTAGCAGCAAAGCACCACATCGCTATAGCACTATTTCTATAGTCAACGTCTGTTATATATTCAGCCAAAGATTTGTATATCTGGAAATTGACACCTTTTTCCTTTCCGATTTCATATAATTGTGAGAAATGTTCTTCAGCTTTATCCATATCTGAACTTAATATTTCTGCTGATAAATCTTCTGGACGTACTTCCTCATCGCTACTATCTTCCAAAAAATGAAAAACGCCGTATTCATAGCTATTACGCTCGTCATTGAATGGTTGATCGATATAATATGTACTTTCCAAAAAAAGATTTAGTGTTTTTGCTGTTTCTTTTAATTTTTGAATTGTATCATCATAATCGTTTGTGTTTACAACAAGCTTTACGATTTTCAAATATCTAGTGATCCATTCAATGCGTACTGATAAAAGCATTCTTTGATAATGGGCAGCGATACTTGAAATCTCACTTTTTATATCATCGTCGATCGTTGTAATAAATTTTTTGTATTCCTCACCCCAAATTTGCATTGTTTCCTTCTGTTGCATTGCACTTTCCCGACAAGAAATAAATTTTTTATACGCCGGTTCATCCGTTGAGATAAATGTATTTTCATCTTTCATTCCCATATCATAAAGTTCACTTAGAACATCCGCATATTCTTTATGTTTTGCCTCGGCAAATTCCTTTTTTTCTTTTGCTATGCGCTCTGCCTCAAGACGTTTTGCTTCCTGTTCTTGCTGTTCTCTTGCTATTCGTTCATTTTCTAATCGGCGCTGTTCTTCCTCTTTTTTTCTTTTTTGACTATTCACAATAAAGTATATTGCAATTAATACACCTACAATTAAAATAAATGCCAGCATTTCTTTTCCTCTTTTCTTTATCTTCTGTAATATGGAATCATATTTTCTTCGGTTCTGCCTTCGCTCACATTAATTTGTTCTGCCAATCGATTATACTGCTCTAAAGCAAGATTAGCATACTTAGAATTATCTGTATTGATTGCGCACTCATAGTAATATAATGCAGTTCCCAGATTCCCACGTTTTTTTAATAAGGTATTCGATGGTACATACTGTGGAGGTCTGTAACAATCAAAATAGTAGCCCAGCATACACAACGACTCTGGTGTTCCTTTCTGTCCTGCTACATACAATGAAAGGCAATAACCTTTATAGTTATCTTCCTCATATAAAGTAGAATCAAGTATATATAACCGCCCTAGTTCAGCCAGAGCATTCCACTCCATCTGGTAAAATTCATTTCGCTCTTCTTCCGTCACAGTCGAAAAATCAAAGAGTTGATCTGCAACACTTAATTTTTCAAGGCACTCTATTCGTTTTCTTAAATCACGTTCAATTTTTAAGCCATACAAGTCATTTCCACTATACAACAATTTCAGAAGGTTAATTGCGTGTGGATAGCCTAAGTCTGATGAGATTTTCAAATATTCAAACGCCTTGTCTGGATCTTTTCGGAACCCATTTGTTCCCTTCAAATAATTAGTGAACAAGCGAAAAGCTGAAAACGCATCACCGCAATAGGTTTTTTCTTGAAGCATCTCTTCAAATGCCTGCTGCTGTTCTTTTGTCAGTGTTCTTTCTTCATTCATTTTAACATCACCTTCTTATTAGTCATAAATCGATGCAGAATTTGCGGTCAATGAAGAATCAATTGCCTGCAAAATTGATTCCAGGAAACTTTTTACATAAACGCTGTCTTTTGCTGACAGTGCATACTGCAACATATCATCATAACTCATATCACTGTCTGGTAAAAATGTAACTAGAATATTCAGTTGTAAATTACGTCCGAATTTCTCGCATTCAAACAGAACATTTACACCACGATTTCGTTCAGAAGTAAAATGAAAAACATATGACGTATCATAATTCATGTTGTTTACATTCAGAGCATGGGCAGATTTTTTTTCTAAAAGAACCTCTCCGCTAAAATCTGACAAAAGATTTTCAAATTCTCGCTCTAACGCTTCAATATGAAATTTCTTTCCATACTGAATGGGAAAAGGTTTATGCCACCCTTTTATAACAAGTGCATAATCCAATTTTGTGTTGCTTGCTTTTAGCTTACGAAACAGCATTTCAAATTCAGCACTACCCCATTCAAGTGAATGTGTGTCAAAGCAAAATGCAGATGGATCATCCACATGATATATTTTAATTGCCGCTGTTTTTCCGCCGTCAGCCAGGAACGATAAACGCTTTTGCATTTCTTCTGACAGTTGGATTTTATTTGCCACAGTTCGTTTCAAAACTTCATACTCAAGATCATAGCATTCCATCCATGCAAGAAAAGAGCATAGGCTTCTTGCATATCCGGGATTAGAAACTGATGCCTCTTTCAAAATCTCATCTAGGTTTTGAAGAACAAGCTCACTTCCACCCAATTGGTTTTTTACATATAGTTCCGCCAAAACAACTTCAAAATCATTTCCTGCCGTTGCTGTAAAGAAATTTCGATTTTCGACTGCATCGTTAAACTTTTTTTGATCAAACGGTTTTTGCATTGCATAGTGCCAAAGGTTTACACTCGTGTTTTCTATAAGTGAAGGAATCAAGTACTTTTTCATTCCTTCAAAAAATCCGGTTTCATTGTCAGATAAATGCTGTCTTGCTTCTATAACTGCATCTTTTGCCATAGCAGCATAGGTGTGTCCATCATCCAGAAGTTTATCTCCTATGTTAATATTAAAATCTCCATATTCATTTTCTGAAAGCGCATTCAGTAGATACAGATTTCGTTTGCAATATGTGGAGACTATTTCCATCATATCATCGTACTTAAAATCGTTTGTGATTTTTTTCAGCAATAAGAAAAGATAGAAACCATCTATTAAGAACATTGATATTCCCACAAAAGGTATTCTTTTGTCTTGTTTGTCAGTGTGGCATAATACGTCGTTTCCCTTTAGATTTTCCGTAATCACATTTTTTATTTCGTTGACCCAAGATTTTTGTACTTCGTTAAATATAGTTTTATATTCTGAACTTTCCTGTGCTTTTTTTAAGTAAGACGATTCTTCTTTGTCCAGGACAGCATTATAAATTCCATCCACATATTTTGCTAATTCGCTAAGTTCTGCATTATTGGTTAAGAATCTATAATATAGATTAAATGCTTTTGTTCTGACGCCTGTCGTTCCAATAAATTCAGTTATTTGATGCGTGGCTTTTTTTAAGCCTTCCTGATAAAGTTCCTCTGCTTTTCTTTTTTTCACGTCATTTGCAGCAGCCGTCCAATTGGATCGCATTTGCACAATTGAATTTGTAACTGAATCTACAGAGGTACTTGTTTCTTGTGCGATTTTATCCTCCACTGAGGCATCATACGCTTCTTTTGCTACACTTGCTGTGAAATTCACCGCACCACCAATTGCTTTTCCTGCTAAATCTAATAATCCCATAAATAAAAAAGCCTCCTTATTGATTATTTTTATTATTCCATTCTCGCCATCGTCTGCGTTATGTCATTTGCAAAAAATGGAAGAACATGAATACACGCATTGTGACTTTTCACAACATCATTCAGATGTCCCTTTGAAGAATCTGACATTTGATAGTAGTCTGCTGTTACCATAACGACCTTGTGAAACTTTACAGATTCGTCTTGTCTTTCATAAACATCAAATCCACTTAATTGCTTATCAATGTGCGATATTTGAGATGAAAGATACGCCGCTTCTCCGCACTTAACTTCAACACCCATAGACTCTCCTTCTTTTATAGAGATATCCCCGATCTGAATATTTTGATTTGCATGGGTTGCTATGATATCCGATTTGGTATAGGTGTTTTTTTCCAGATCTATTTTTCTCTGTGTTTCAATTGAAGAGAACTGATCCTTTAGGGAATAACAAACCGCTTCCTCAGTCGCATTTCCTTTTGCAACTTTTATATCTGAATATGCTCTTTGAAATGTCTTTTCCCCCAAAGTGTGCGAGTTCTGGTCAGATGAGATCTTTCCATCCGGATTCCATATGTTCTGATCTCTTTTCAAACGTCCATAAGAACCTGTATCTTCTGCGCTTTGCTGTTCTTTTATTGCAGCAGATAAAACATCCGGGTTTAACATAGAAGACATTCTCTCTGTGAACGTCATTGCAGAAAAAGATTCATTTCACAAAGTACCCAATTTAGTTGCAATATCTTCTGCATTTCCCATTTTTTCAATTATTTCATTTAACAGATTTTCATTTCCTCTTATATTGCTGTCTAAGCTCTTAGATTTTGGAACAATAATCCCATGTTCAGAGCAAGTTCTTACCAGATCATCTTCAGAACTTTTCGCATTTTGAGCTGCTTCCAGCGATTCATTTGTTTCATTTCTAAGATCTTCTAATTCTTTTAAGTCTTCTCCTACCTCACTAGAAACTTCTGAGGCTTCTTTTGAAATTGCTTCATATCTTTCGTTTGAGACTTCACTTGCCTGCTTTCTTTCTTCTTCGTCTAAATTTTCATTGTTTTCTATTTGCATTCTCCATTCTCTTGCAGCCTCTTTAGCCTCCTGCAATTCTGAAAGTCTTTCTGACTTTTTTTCAATATTTTTGCCGATTTCACTCACCTTGTTTTTTCTGGTTTCTAAGCTTTTATTTCCAGCCATATCTATCATTCCTTTCTCTTTAGCCGTTTAATCTAGAACAAAACGCACCATACGCCTTCTTAAATCTCTGTCCAATACTTCTATTTACGACATAATAATCCGTAAATATTCCTTGATCTAAGAAATCAATTTCACTAAATAGTTTTTGATATTCTATATCGATTTCATTTTGCTTTTTCATGATTTCAACAAAAATATTCGAACAAGATTCTAAATACGGCTTTGCAACTGACCTGGATATTCTTTTATTTTCTTCACTTCGAAACAGTTCCTCAATCATATCTGTTTCTTCTTTATATAATCGATCTGTTTCTTTTTTCAAAGCATCAAACGCATTATTGACTCTTCTTTTCTGCAAGTTGCTAAATCCAGGTTTTTTCTGCATGATTTCAAACAATTCTTTGTCATTTGGAGTTTTTTCTCCATGTTCTTCTACCGTGCAAACTCGCATTTCAAATGGTTTTAACAACTTTTCGTAGCTAAATAACGCTTGTCCAGGGAGATATGTAGCCATATTCTCCATTTGCAACGGACTAGCCGACATTGTGCTGCCAACCAATTCTCTGTCATCGCCCGATGTTAAACGATGGACCAATTTAATATTCGTGTTTTTTATAACTTCCGGCGCCATAGCCGTTGGCAGCTGATCTGCAATAATAATTCCTTCTCTTAATGCACGTACTTCTGCAAGCATTTTAACAATAAATGCAGTAGCCGCTATTTTGGGGTTAGAATCTTCTGCATCGACCTGTGCCTTTTGAGCAATTAAATTATGTGCTTCTTCGATAAAAATAACGTGACGTATCTTCTTTTCCTTTTCCTTCAAAGGATCTGCCTTTAACGTTTCTCTTATCAATGTACACAATAAAAGTGTTACGAAATTTGCAGGGCCCTCACCTAAAGACTCCAACTCAATAATAATTGGTTTTGTGAGCCATTCTTCCGGGTCAATCACAGATTTTTTTACATCAAAAATTTCTTTGCGTTCACGTTCCAGCAGACTTCCTATTCGCACTTGAAGAACTGCCTGCACATTGCCCTTCATTTCCCCATCATATGATGTCTTGGACATTTCTTCTTCGAATTGCTTATACAATTCAGATAATGTAGGGTATTCTTTAGTACCTGTGTTTACATCTTTATAACTCCATCCATGCTTTTCATAAACAGCCTGAATAGAAGTACTCAGTATTTTGGGAGAAGGCGACGGCATAGGAAAAGCGCCTTCAAATACTTTACACAAACTTTCAATATGTTCTGACAAGGTCAATCCCTTAGGAAACTCAAAGGGATTGATTTCTAACGGAAAATTTGTATTTGCCGAAGGAGAAAAAATCAGTAATTCCGGAATTTGAAATAACGATAATTCCCGATACTCTTTCTTAGCTGGCTCTAAAACAAGAAAAGGTATTTTTTTCTTCCACAGGCTGTTTGCCAAATGCAGCATTGTGTTGGTTTTTCCTGATCCAGGCACGCCGCAAACGAACATATGTTTCACTAACATCTTTTCCGGGATCATTATCTCATGAAGATTATTGTCATTGCCTAAATAGATGCCACTAGTTTCAGCCACCATTGCGGTTTCTTTTGGTATCTCAACCGTTTCTCCATCATACAAAACAGGTAAGCACGTAAATGCACAAAGTTCTTCAACTGTAAATGTAGTTGTCCAGTCCTGTAAAGAAACTGGTGCATTTCCAAGATGATACCCTTCTGGATAGCTATTCCAATTTGAGAAAGGCGTAAAACTTCCTTTTTCTAATTTTGTAGCTGCATTTCCACTTTCAATTGATTCCGTTATAACCGCATTCAAAAGGATTATACTAGTAGAACTGCTGTCCGAAAGTGATTGTATCCTACAGCGATATACTAACGAAGTATCAACTTTTTTTATCCAGTCCTCATATTGTTTTATAACTTCATCAACATTAGGATCTCTTCGATTTTTTTGACTTTTTTTAGCATCACTAAGTGCAGGACCATCTTGAGTTGAATAGTTCCTCAAAAAGCTCAAAGGCTTTTCAAAACTTTTATGTACATCTTCTACGATATTAAGCGGAACTCCAAAATCAACGCAATAGCAACAACGCTCATTCAGAGATGCCATTAATGTAATCAAGTTATACAAACGAGCTTCCTCGTTAATTTCCCAATTTGGAACAACATAAAATTTTTGCGTCTGTTCTCCAACATTTACGTCTAAAGAGCGCTCTTTTTTATACAGAACAGACCGATACACGTATTCTTTAGATGGAATTAAATCATCAGAGACTTCCTGAAAGAAGAAGTACTTCGAAATATTTGATGAAAGTACAATCTTCTTTAGCTTTTCTTCAATGACAGATGCGGTGTCATTTTCTTTTGAAAACGCAATATAAATGCTCAAACGATTGCCTAAACTTTTTTCTGGATCATAATCAAAAATATAGTGTACATGAATACGGTCCAACGCAATAATTCTATGCACCATTCGAATGAATTGCAGTTGTGTTTTTATCATGCCCTCAACGCCTGATTCTGCATAGGCCTGATATTTGCTTAGAGTGATATCTGGAATTGCAGCTATTTTGTACACTATCATTTTAATCATTCCTCTCACATTATTTTAATTCAAATAGTATAAACAAGCTAACGATTACAGTTTTAATTTTATGCACTTTATACAAAAGTCCAATATAATTCCAACTTTATTTATCAAATTAAGTATACCACATTGCCCTAGAAATGTCAATACATATATTTACATTTTCTAACAGCTTATGTAGAATCGTCACCTTAAAATTTATGCAATCTGCTCAAAGCAAATGTAAAACTAAAATAATGTGTTATATACTATAAATAAATTAACTGCATAAGACTGCACAACTGAAGTATCATACTTTGAATATACAATGAATTACACAAAGGAGAAATACTAGGTTTTTAAGAGTCCTCTCAGTATGCTATGGATATGCTCCATAAATATAAGACAAGATGAAGAATGTGAAAAACTCGGTATAAAACAGCAATACTTTGCCGCCTAATTCAGAACGCTTTATAGAAAAAATTTTCCGTTTTTTCTGCTTAATTTCAACAAATCCGGACAAACTGCCTGCATAAAGGACAAATAAAGGACAGCCCCCGGCACAAAAAAAGAAACGCTCAGAAACAACGCAGCTGCGTCATTTCTGAGCGTTTTGTTCTGGTGCGGATGACAGGACTTGAACCTGCACGCCGGAGCAATAGAACCTAAATCTATCGTGTCTGCCAATTTCACCACATCCGCAAAATATCTGTGGGAAAGAACGTACAACTAAGTATACCACGCTTTCCTGGTTTTGTCAAGTGAAAATGCGGATGCAAAAAACGACTCCCCTGCTGCGGCTCTCCCGCCGGAGTGTCTGAAAGGCACGCCCCTGCGCTGCGCCGGGAAACCGCTTTTCCGGATACGACAAAATTTGACTTGAAAATCTTCGGGGAATATGGTATAATGAAAGCACTGCCGCATCCGCTCCGGAATGGATTTCGGATTTGGACAGACCGCCGGCTTATTGTGCGCAGAAAATGCACAGCAGGCGCTGATGCGGCAATTCTGCAAAGAAAGGAACATCTGTCATGAGCGAACCGAAAAAACCGATCAGTCATGCAAAAGAACCATCCCCGAAACCGGATGTGGATAAAAAAGCAGCCAGAAAAGGAGGCAGCCACGCCAGAAAACGCAAGCTCCGGCTGGACCGCATCGCTGCGGTGGGCGTACCGTTTCTGCTGATCGTCCTGCTGATCGGCGCACTGTGTTTCCACAGCTGCCAGCGCCGGAAGTCCCCGGAGGAGTCCGGCAGCACACCGGTGGCAACAGCGACTACTTCTGCCGAAAAGGTTGAAAACAGCGAAAAGGATACCCAGACCGACGCACCGGATGTGGCTACGGACACCACAAAGACAACGCAGGCAGAGGAAAGCAGTCTGACCGACGGCAAGCAGATCACACTGGCTGCCAAGGGCGTGAACAAGGGCGATCTGATCCTTATTAACAAAGATCACTCCTACGATTTCCCCACTGGCGACCCGAAACTCAAAAGTGTCTATGAGAACCGGAACAGTTCCTACAGCGTCAGCGATATGGAAGTCCAGCTGGACGCTGAGACGATCCAGCATCTGAACGAGATGATGGCGGCATTTGAAAAGGAGACCGGACTGAGCGGAATGCAGGTATTCAGCGGCTATCGGGACAAGGCAGACCAGGATGCACGGTATGCAGACGGCAGCACCGACTTCAAAGGCGGCACATCCGACTATCACAGCGGCAGAAGCTTTAATCTGAAGATCAACTTCGGAGACGGCACTTCGGACTATTATAATGCGGAGAAATATCCGCAGTACAGCTGGATCGCTGAACACGCCGCAGAGTACGGCTTTGTGGTGCGCTATCCGGACGGCAAGGAAGAAAAGACCGGCGAGGACAGCCGCAGCTATACCTTCCGCTATGTGGGCGTTCCCCACGCTGTTTACATGACAGAACACAAGCTGTGCCTGGAAGAGTATGTGGACAAGATCCACAGCTACACCCCGGCAAATCCGCTGGAGATCACAGCGGACGGAAAGCAGTATAAGGTATTCTATGTGGGCATCGGCGGCACAAACGATGTGGATGTGACCATCCCCGGCAAGACCTATACCGCATCCGGCGACAACATCAGCGGATATATTGTCACCTGCGAATGAATCGGATAAACCAGGAAACGCCATCGGGCATCACCGCCCGGCGGCGTTTTTTTGCGGCATAAGGAGAAAATGCCGGATTTGTTTTTGATATATTATAGTTCTGACTTTATGCTGTTTTGCAATGATTCGAGAAAGAAAGTAAAGTTTCAATCCGCATGATTTTTCTTTTTTCGGAAGTCAAAAAAAGCGTTGACAAGTCCCCATATCTGTGCTATAATAATATACGTTGAGTCGCCCAAAACGACAAAAACAAACAAAATCAAATGCTGTTATAGCTCAGTTGGTAGAGCACTTCCTTGGTAAGGAAGAGGTCACCAGTTCGAATCTGGTTAACAGCTCCAGGAATTTGCACGCAATTTCGGGAAGTTTCCGGGGTTGCGTGCTTTTTGGTTTTAGGGTGGGAAATACGCTTAGGGCACTATCAGGACACTAAGCCCTCGAAAAGTCCCTGCAAAGTCCAACAAAATCCGACAAAAAGAAAGCCGCTGCAAGGTGTATCATGCACCCTGCGGCGGCTTTTGTTATGCCCCGGCTTTCGCCTGCTTTGGCTCTGCCGCTGCCTTTGTCTGTGCCTGCTCCGGTTTGGGCTTTCGGCTGACTGTCAGCATACTTTGCAGCACGCAAGCCGCCTCCTCGTCTGCCTCCTGCAAGCAATGCAGGTACTTGTTTGTGGTTTCGATATCCCCATGTCCGAGCCGTCCCTGCACCTGCTTCAGACTAACACCGCCGTATAAAAGCAGCGTCGCCGAAGTGTGCCGCAGTGCGTGAAATTTCCGGTGCGGGAAGTCATGCCGTTTCAGAAACTTTGAAAATTGCTTTGTGGGCGTTTGCGGGTTCATCATGTCCCCGTTTTCCTGTGTAAACAGCCAGCCGCCCTCGTTCCAGTAGCTGCCCAGAGCCCGCCGCTGTGCCCGTTTCTCCTGCTCCAGTTTGTCCACAAGTTCAATACACGCCGGCGTAACCGTTACGCTCCGTACTTCATAATCTTTCGGCGGTTTGATCTCCGGCGGCTGACCTGTTCGCTTGATCGCAGCCCGTTCAATGGTGATTTTGCGAGTTTTCCGGTCAATATCAGAAAATCGCAGTGCCACCAGCTCCCCACGTCTTGCACCGGTAATAATAGCAAGCTGTATCAGCACTTGAAATTGCAGCGGCTCCTGCTCCAGTGCCTCCAGCATGACAGCTGCCTCTTGTTTGGTGAAAATATCGATCTTCGGGGCAGTGGCTTTCGGTATGTCCAGCAGCTCCGCCCGTGCTGGGTTCTCGCTGATAATCCGCCGCTTTACGGCAAGTTTTAACATAGACTGCAACACTGTAAGATACCGCTTGACACTGGCAGCCGAAAGCTTTTCTTCGCTGTCTGAGCCGTCCCGGTTTCGCTTGTCTATGCTGCACAGCTGCTGGATAAATGCTTGCACATGGACTGGGCGAAGATCTTGTATTTTGTGATGTCCCAGAGCAGGCAGTATTTTTTGATCGATTACCCGGCAATACATTTCAAGAACCATCGGCGAAAGTGTCTGCTGTTTCTGCTCCAGATATACCGGGACAAATTCCGCAAGGGTGATGCGGCTTGCATCACCAGCAAGCCCGTTTTTGCACTGCTCCTCAAATAGCAACGCCTGCCGCTGTGCCTCTTTTTCCGCCTGTCGGGGTGTCATGCTGGGGCTGGGTTTCCACGTCATTTCGTGGGGTTTCAGCTTGTTTCCCTCGCTGTCGTAGCCGCGGCTGACACGAATTCGGTAGGAGATCACCTCGCCGGCTTTATTCTTCCGTTGTGTGATGTTGGGCATGGTTGTTCGCCTCCTGTTCTTCGTAGTGCTGCCAAAATTCCGGCTCTATCAATAAATTTACTTCTCTACCCACATTGTTTGAACTATAGCGGTCAAGAAGTGTTGTTTCAATGCTGCTAGTCCCTATAACTTCGGGGTAATTTGAGACCATGTCATCAACAGAACTTTCAGCGTCCAACGCCTCTCCCTCTGTCAAAAGATTTCCGAAGTCAAAACAATGCCCCTTAAATCCGGTGACAAGTCTTTTTATACAATCATTGTACATTTCCCTCGTAAGCGTTCCGCTCCTATACACGAAAAGCAGCTGCTGCACTTTTGTAACAAAAAGAGCAATTGCCGGGTTCTCAATGTATATTGTTGCGTGTCCGTTTTCTTTGTCGTATTCGCTTTTCACACTCATTTCATACAAAGCAATCGCAACACTTTTCAAGTAGTCCTGCAAAGAAAAGCTTGTCACGTCGTCCGGTGTGGGCTGACCGTTTCCGCAAATCCAATCAAGAGAAACACCGAGAGCCTTTGCAATCTTCTGTGCGTTTTCCAGTGTCGGATTTTTTCCGTTTCCGTCTGTGCTTGCTTTTTCATAGGCTGAGATCGTCGCCGGGGTAACGCCAACAGCTTTTGCAAGTTCATTCTGTTTCATGCCTGCTCCGGTTCTCGCTTGTTTCATTCGCTCTGCAAAAATCGTCAATGCCATAATAAAAACCACCTTATCTGCAAAAATCATCTATTTTGCAATTTTATTTCTTCTATTGCATTATATCATTTTCTGTTGTTGTTGTCAACCAAAAAATATTTACATGGTTTATTTTATTCTATGGGTTGACTTTTCAACTTATTTATGCTAAAATATTGTTGTTGCAAGGAAAAGAGGTGATACCATGACCGGAACAGAAGTAAAACAGCTTGCAAAGCAGAACGGCGTTTGCCTGTGGCAGATTGCGGAAAAGCTGGGAATCAATGACGGCAATTTCAGCCGAAAGCTGCGAAAGCCGTTGAGTGAGGCAGACGCTGCAAAGGTGCTTGCCGCCATCGACCAGCTAAAAGCAGAGCAGGCATAAAAAAACGCTTTCCAAAAATGGAAAGCAAAACCCAACGAACAAAGAGCGAACAGAGAGACACCACTGTTTGCCACTATTTCGGAACGACCGGCAGAAAGCGAGAGAAAAACCATGCACACTACAAGACACCCACCAAGGCAAAAGAAAAAGGCGTGTACCCGCTACCAACAGACACACGCCCGTGCATTTCGCACGTTAAATTTCAAATAGACTATTCAAAAATAGCCTGCTCCTATTATAGCATATCCGGAGCAGGTTTTCAAGAGAAAGGAATGAATCAATGAATAAAGATTTTACATATACCGTTCCCCACATGGAAAGCATTGACACCACAGCAAAAGCGTTCGGGCTTTCGTCCTACGCTGTGCGGAAACTGGCGAGAAGTCGGCGGGGTGCAGCCTTTACGGTGAAGATCGGCAGCCGCTACCTCATTAACCAAGAGAAATTTGCGGCGTTTTTGAACTGCGAGGCTGTAGGGGACGATGTCCACACCGTCCCGCCTGAACAGCACACCGCCGGCATTCAGCCTGTGCCGGTGCGTCTGTGAGAGGCGGTGAGAGCCGGTGAAAGCAAAAGAAGAAAAACCGCTGTTTTTGCAATATGTGGATATGATCTCACAAGGAAACTGGCGGGGATATATTGAGGGGCTGCCGGCTGCGGCGATCGCAAGCGAACTGCACACACTGTGCCACGCTGCACTTTTCAGCAAAAGCAGTGCGGAGGCTGTGAAATTTCTGGAGGCGACGCAGGCAAAGCTGGTAGATGCAAAGGCAATTCCGCCGGAACTTTGCAGCCTGCTCAAAAAGACAATGGAAAGAGCCGATGCTGTCATGAGCGAGGGCGGCTGGCAAAAAATCACAGAAAAACAGAAGGAGAAAGATCTGCAGCCGGTTTTCCCTGCGGGCGTGTTTCCGCCAGTGATTGAGGAGTATCTGGATAATGTGGCGAAGCAGGAGCAGGTGCGGCGTGAAATGGTTTATCCGGCAGCTTTGGCGGCTCTGGCACTCTGCACACAAGGGAAGTACAAAGTGGAGTATCCGGACGCTACCCGCTACCAGCAGCATTTGTGCTTGTATATCGGCATTGTTGCAGACCCCAGCGAAAGAAAAAGCCCGGTGTTCAAGAAAGTGATCTTAAAGCCGTTTTACAAGTGGTACAACGACGTAAAGGGCGACTATGAAGCAGAGAAAGCACGATATAAGGCAGAGAGAAAGGTGCTGCTGAAACAGCTGGAGGCAGCGGAAAAAGGCTGCACAAGCAAAGAAAAAGCTGCAACAGCAGTTGACGACATCACCGGACTAGAGGAACAGCTGGCGGAGAAGAAACCGCCACGGAATCCCTATTGCTTATTTGATGATACAACGCCGGAGGCTCTGGCGAAAAAGCTGCTGGAATCCGGCGAGAACGGCGGCATTTTTTCCGAAGAAGCCGCTTTTATGGAAATACTGGCGGGGCGGTATACAGACAAGGGCAAAAACCAAAGCCCCGAACTGGTACTGAAAGCTTACAACGCCGAGCCGGTGCGTGTCAACCGTGTTTCCCGTGAGGAACTGGTGCTGGAGCGTCCGCTGCTGTCTATGTGTCTGATGTTGCAGCCGGAACTCTATAACCGCATCATTGCCAATCAGAATTTGCAGGGGCGTGGCTGCATCGCACGCTTCTTGTTTTGTGTTCCCGAAAGAATGGCGGGCACACGAAAAGCGATCAACAATGATATTTTTCAGTTGTCCGGCGGTGAAATCTACGAGGGAATCCTGCGGAAGTTTCTGGACATGGAACGACCGGAAGAGCAGGCAGTGCCGGTGCTGCGGTTTGCAAAGGAACTGTGCAGCGAATCTTCCAATCTCGGAAAATATCTGCAATGGATTGAAAACACAATGCAAACCGGTGATGTTATGGAAAAGCAATCGGCTTATACCGGAAAAGCCGGTGGAAAGCTGATTCGTATTGCCGGGCTGCTGCATCTGTTGTGGGGATATGACCAGTGCACGCCGATCTCTGCCGAAACCGCAGACCGTGCCGTGCAGATATGTCAATTCTTTTTCGGTGAAAAACTGAAAGAAATGCAGACCGAAGAAAATCGAGAGGAAAAGCTGGTGCAGCGTGTAACGTGTGCCCTTGTGCGGCATACGCTGGAAAAAGGGGCTGCATATCTGCCGCAGCGTGATTTTTACATGAAAGTAAAAGGCGGCGAATTAAGCAGCATGGAACAGTTCCGGGGTATTCTGGAAACGCTGGAAGAACGAAATGTGCTGCAAACCGTCTGCACCGGGAACAAAAAACTTGTGTACGCATCGCCCTTTTTATATGCAGATTTATAAAAAAGCTTCCCACACTTCCCACAAAGCCGCTGAAACTTAAAAAACATACCGAAATTGCGTGCTTTTCCTGTGTGGGAAAATGAAAAAAGGTGTTTCCCGCAGTTTCCCACATTCTCCCTCACTGTGGGGGTGTGGGAAAGGTGTGGGAATGGGTGTGGGAAGTCTGAAAATTGCAAAAAGCGACGCAATTTCGGCGGTTTTCAAAAAGTGTGGGAAGTGTGGGAACAATTTTCAAGAAACGGAGAATTTCATGGAGTTTCAAAACGTGTTTCAAGAGATGCTGAACGTAACTGCTGCCCCGCCTGCTCCGCCGCCAAACCCCGCCGCCGCAGCCCTCCAGCGTGCCGACATTCCCACTGATGCCCCGTACTATGCCGGAGCGTTCCGGAACGTGGAGCAGGCTCTGGCAAGCCGCAAGCCGCAGTCCGTGGCGTTCTGGCAGGCGTACTTGCTTAGCTTGTGCGGACATCTGGAGCGACTGGAACGAGAGGCAGAGCCGGAGGACAAGCCGCAGGAACGCCAACAGCTGCGGGGCGGGATTCGTACTGTGCAGGCGGTGCTGTATGCGTTGCAGGAAACGGAACGAACAGAGAACTAACCGAGAGAAACCGACTAGGAGGTAACTTTTTATGTACATCATCAACAAACAAATGAGAAGAATTTTCAACACAGATAATTTGCAAGTTGTTCTGATCTCACCTGACGACAGCACAAAAATAGTTGGTGTCATGGTAGACTATGAGGACTACGTTGTAATTTGTGAGTGTCCGTCTTCTTTTGTAGCACGGACAAAATGGGAAAGCCTTGCTATCTCACTGCGTGAAGGTGACAAGTTCTTCGATATCGACTGAACAGCCTATTTTGACGTTTGTTGACATCGTCACACGCACGGGAGAACGAGAAAAGCGGCGTAAACTGACATCGTCACACGCACGCACGAGAGCAGGTGAGCCGGAGAGCGTGGGGGTGTGAAAATCCCCACGGAGCAGGCTATGAAAAGACCGGAGCCCAATGCCGTGCAGGAGATCGCAGAATGAACGGGCGGGGGTATTCCGGAAAAGGGAGGTTGCTGGAATGACAAATGAACAGCTGGCGGCACTGGCACAACAGCCGGAAAACGAAGAACTCGTGCCCCTACTCTGGGAGAAAGTAAAGCCGTTGCTCTGGTTGAAAGCCAAACAAACCTATAACGCCCGCCAGAGCGTTTTCCAGCAGTGCGGCGTGGAACTATGGGACATTCGGCAAGGCTGCTATACGGCGTTTCTGAGTGCTCTCAAAGGGTACAAGCCGGAAACAGGCATTAAGTTCATCAGCTACTTGTCTTATCCGTTCCACACGCTGCTTGCAGAGCTGACGGGGACACGCTCCACCAAACGGGAGCCGCTGAACGAGGCTGCCTCTTTGGATATGCCGATCAAGAACCAGTCAGAGGAAGGCAAGGTAACGCTTGCGGACATCTTGCCAGACAAGGGGACAGACATTGAAACGGCGGTATTATCTCAGCTGGAGCAGGACGAAGAAAGCCGCCTTGTGCATGAGGCAGTGGACAGACTGCCGGAACGTCTGCGGGAAGTGATTGAACTGTATTTCTTTCAAGGTGTTTCCCTCGTGGACATCGCCCAGCGGTGGGGCTGTACTTACCAGAATGTTTCCAACAAGAAAAGCAAAGCTTTGCAGGAGCTGCGGCGTTCTTCGGTGCTGCAAGAACTGCGGCGGGAATACCAAGCACACAAGCGGTGGAACGCTGTGCAGCATATGGAATACTTGCCAGATCGTTTCGATCTTGTGCAGCAGTGCAGAGAATAGCAGAAAAGCCGGCTGCGGGGTGTGTGCCCTGTGCAGTCGGCTTTTTGTGTGGTATGCGGTTTTCGTTCTATGCCTGCTCGTTGTCCTCCTCTGTGTACTCCATGAGATCGCCGGGCTGACAGTGTAGCACTTTGCAGAGTTTTGCGATTGTTCTAGTGTCAATATCGCCGCCCTCCATGATTTTCTTATACGTTGCTTGCCCTATGATCTTATCCCGTTTTATCGTGTAGCTTGTAATGCCTGCTTCCTGCATACGTTTGATTAGCTTGTCATACTTGATCGGCATTGTTTCCACCTCTTTTCCACGGAGCAGGCTTATTCTTCGTCGTTGCCTTGCTTTTGCATCTCCGTGAAACCATCTTTTTTCAGCTGTTCGTTAATGGCGTGTTTTACATATCCGTTGATACTGCCGCCCGTGGTTTGTTCTGCGGCGGCTTTAATAATGGCTTTGCTGCCTTTGGGGACAACAATACGAAGGCTATCATAGTTACTTGCGGCGTATTTGTTTTTAGCCCTTGTGCTTGCGTTTCCTGCCATTGTTTTTCCTCCTTTATAAACGGGTGCTTTGTACAGACACCACTCCTATTCTACAAATATTATACCACAATTCAAGAACTTGTACAAGTATAAAAATCACCAAATATACTTGTACAAGTTTGTTGATTCTGCCAATTGATATACTTGTACACGTATGATATAATATAGACAGTGAAAGCGACAGGCAGCGGAAAACTCACCCAGAGAGCAGGAGAAAACCGAAACGGCTTTTGCGGAACAAAAAAGCGAGGTGATACTATGAACCAGACAGCAGAAACGTGCACAATTGCCGGAACAACATACACGGTGGAGGAATATGCACAGGGCGTGCCCGTGATCGAATTGAAAATGATGAGCGATTACAAGTGGCAGCTCCGGTGCTTGCAATCACGCTTGCAACACCCGGAACTCTACGACGGCGAAGATGTACAACAGACCACCGCAAAGCTTGTGCAGTGGCTGAAAGAACACAGTACGGAGGCTTTATCGCTGGAAACAAGTGCGGCGTTTGACCTGCTCCAGCGATAACCAAAAGAAAAGCCCTCCTGCAAAACCGACCAAGGAACACAGGAGAGCCAAACCATAAGCACTGAAAAAATGCTTGATAGTGATTATAGCACGTTTTTTGGTGTATGTCAAGGAGGAATTTCTACACATGAAAAGTATTTTGCAGCTGGACAGAGAAACCCAGCTAGACCGGCAGCGGCGGCTTTTGTTCTGCTGGTGCTACACAGAGGCAGCAAAGACGTTTCAGCCGTCCGAATACGGCTACAGACATGACCGCTTTCAGATGCTCTATGAAACGCTACGCATTTTCCTTTTCCGTACCGTAAAGGTGTATTATTCGCATCATTGCTATATTCCGAACGCCGTTGCAGTGCAGACGTTTTTGTGGTTTGCCCATGGTGGGAAGTTTCCGGCAGAACTGCGGGGATTCGACCAGCCGCCGAAAGTGTGTGCATGCGTTCCTATTTCCGTTCAGTACCGTGTGGCACAGCAGACAAGGGAAGAAATACTGTGTTATTACCGCTTTCGGGCGAACAATGTTGACAAGGATTTCACCGACGCAGAGCAGGCAGCAGCACAGGAAAAGCTCCGGCAGCTTTCCACACTGCCTGTGGAACTCTGAGCATCAAGACACAACACACAAAAGGCAGGCGGCAGCGTCTGCCCTTTTTTTTGTATTTTTTGAAAACCTCAACATTTCTCAACATTTCCGCACGCTGTACACCCTTGTAAGCCGTCCGTCCTGCTCCACGGGAAAGCACCCGACCGGCACAGGAAAACACCGTACAGAGCCGCACAGAGGCTCTCTGCGTGGGTGCATGCCTCTGAAAAATCCAGAAGTTTATATTTTTCGTGCTGCCGCTCTGGACAGATGCACGGAATCTGGTTCCGGTCAGCAGAACAGGGTGCGGAATTTCGTTCCTACCCTTTGCGAGGGTGTCGCGTTTCGCTACTCCCTTTTGCACTACCCCGTTTCAGGGTGTCCGCCAGAGTTACGCCCTTGTCGCTGGGGACTGGGCGACAAATTGACGGGTTGTAGTTTCGTGTCGCTCCGCAATTTGTGGAGTGGGCACAATTCTGTGCCGATCTCACGCAAAAAGGCAGCAGAGCAGAAAAGCCGCTTGTACACAGAAATACACATAGACACCTCCACAAGCCCCGCAGAGCCACCTTGCGTTTCCTCTGGTTCCTTTCCGAAAGAGCAGGCAGAACGGCTCAGAGGGCAGCACGGGGCTTTTCTGGGGCGGGTTTACGCTAGGTTAGACTGTGGAGCCTGCCTTGCCGTCAGACCTATTACTCAAAAATGAGCAATAGCCCCCTTTGCGGGATTTCACCACGCACAAAGCAAGCTGCTCAAAAATGGGCGGGTTCGCCTTTGCGGGGATATGCAGCAGGCACCGCCGATCAGATTGAGGACACTGCGAGGACACTATGAGGGCACTAAAAGCCGGTTAGGGCACTACAGATGGCAACAGATTTCAACAGGCGGGAACGGGAAAAGTGCGGGAAATGCGTTGGTTTCAGCAGAATTGAAAAGAGTTGAAAAGGTGTTTCTTCACTTTGGTAAGGAAGAGGTCACCAGTTCGAATCTGGTTAACAGCTCCAAGAATTTGCACGCAGTTTCGGGAAGTTCCCGGGGTTGCGTGCTTTTTGGTTTTGGGGTGAGGAGTGCGTTTAGGATGCTGCATCTTTGAAAAGTCCCTGCAATAAAAACACATTGCAAACAAACCCGTAGGGGCGAACATCGTTCGCCCCTGGGTTTCCAATCACATTGCACAGGGAAAGATTTACACGATCGAAACGCCGGACACCACACAATTTGTCAAACAACAAAAAAGCCCTTGACAAACGGGGCATTCCGGCGTATAATAGAAATAGAAAGAGCATACCAGTAGACGGTCTGCTCCCTTATAGCGTTTTTGAATAACCGCCCAGGTTTAGCAGTCGGGGCGGTTATTTCCGTTTGTTGTCGTTGTTATGGAAAATATCGTGCATCACTGCTATAATAGCAACGATCAGGATACTGTACTGAATCAAATCTGACCAAGTTACGTATTCCATACTACTCACTCCCTTCCGGGAGCTGGAATAGACCGCCTACCGTTATTGGTATGCCCTCAAAAACCAGTATACCACACTCTGCAAAAATTGTCAAATTTACCACAGAGACGGGCAGTGTTCGCCCACATGATGCAAAACCTTTTCACAAAAGCCCTTGACAAACAGAGCATTCCGGCGTATCATAGAAGTAGAAAGAGCATACCAGTAGACGGTCTGCTCCCAAGGTAAGATTATTTTAGAAATAACTGTCCGAGTTTTGCAGTTCTGGGGCGGTTATTTCTTTTTTGATTATAGTGTGAAAAATCAGACTTGCAGGATTTCGCAGCGTGAAATCCGTAGGGGTCGATGCCCAGCCCGTCGCCCAGCGGAAATGGCGACGGCAGACTTGACCAAGGATAGCAAGCCACATCGACCCGACCTTTTTCCAAAAAGAAAAGGCATCCCAACGGGCGAACAGCATTCACCCTACGATGAAAAATTCACGCCATGAAAACGCCGGACACCTCGCAGTTTGTTCCATCAGAAAATGCTTGCCTTTTCCGAAAAGCCGTGGTATAATAGAGGACAGGGGTAACTGCACCGGGATACGCTTTGGCTGGTGCAGCGGAGATCCACGGGTGCAGGGGGACGCTGTGCAGCGCTCTGAGGGGAATGCACCGGGATCGTGACAGAAACACGCCCTTTTGTGAAAGGAGTTTTCATGCAAAAGAAAATGATGGCTGCCTTTGCTGCACTCTGCACCATGGCGGCTTTGATGACAGGCTGTACAGACGTTTCCGACGGCAGCCAGACCCAGGTGGACATGAATGCGGCAACTACCGCCGCCGAGACCACTGCTCCGGCAGAGACCGCCGAGACCGAGCCTGCGGCAGAAACTGCCGAAGTCGATACCAACCTCTCCGCACCGGAAGAGGAAAGCACCGCCGAGACCACAGATGCTCCGGCGGCACAGAGCCAGGAGACCATCGGTGACACCGGCATGACTGCCGACCAGTGGGTGGCGCAGGCACAGCAGATCTACGACACCGCCTGCCAGACCTATTACACCTATCGCTGCACCAGCGACTGTTTCACCTATGACAACAGCGACACCACCGAAGACGGCTATGTGCGCATCACCAGCTGCGACTCCATCGAGGCGGCAGAGGCGGAATACTATTCTGTCTTTGCGCAGTCCGGACATGAATCCGACTTCGACGGAATGTTCCAGATGGTAGACGACAAGCTCTACGGCAGACTGGGCGACCGTGGCGCCGATATCTCCTATGTCTCCGCAAAGGTGACGGCGCTCACCGCAAGCACAGACAGCACGCTGACCTTCTCCGTCACTGCCTCCTATGAAGAGCCGGACAGCGGCGACACCTCAGAGCAGACCGACACCTTCACCCTGGTCATGGAGCGTGGCGCATGGCGTGTGGGTCAGTTCACCATGCCGTATTAAGGAGGCTGTACCATGTTTCAGAAATTGTTGGCAGGCATCACTGCCGCAGCGCTCTGCTGCACCATGCCGGGGCTGTACTGGGCTGCGTCCGCTGAAGAGCAGCAGCCTACGGTAAAGACCATCCAGCTGGACAAAAGCGACCGGCTCTCCGGCACAGGCGGCACAAAGCCCATCCCGGAAAGCCAGATCACAGGCAGGATCAGCGTTTCGGTGCAGGACAATCCGGTGCATCTTAAGGTGACCAAGTATTCCTCTGAAAAGCCGTCTGATTACTACGATCTGGACCTTGCACCGGCAGATGATGCGGATATCACGGAATATGTGCTGCTGCTGGACTACAACGAAGTGCCGCTGGATCCGTCGCTGTTCAGGAATACGTACACGACACAGGCGCTCACCTGCACGTATGCGTCTGTCTATAATGTCACCATCAGCGAGCCGGCAACGGACGGCGCTGTGTTCGAGGACAAGAACGTCATCATCGCTGACCCCAAGTCGGAGGCATCGGTGGTGGGAAACAGCACCTACTATTATAATGTCACATTCCCGGACGGGATGGACACACCGGTCTCTGCCACCTCTGCCCGGTCGGAGATCACAGATGACGGGGACTGGAACGTCAGCCGTGAAATTTCCCTGCTGTATCGTCCCTATGCCCTGGGCGACGTGGACAACAGCGGCAAGATTGATGCCACGGACACCTTTTATCTGATGTATTACATCGCCCTGCGTGCCGTGGGACAGGAGCCGCCGGCAGAGGTCGTTCCGGAGGCGTGCGACATCGACAAGAACGGCACAGTGGACTCTACCGACCTGTTCTATCTTATGGTGTATATCGCATACGGCGGCGCAGGAATGCCGCTGACGTTCGACCAGATCGTTTCCGGAAACTTCTGAGTTCCGGATGCTCTGCAAAATGCACAAAACGAATGGTCATATTTTGTTGAAGTTCGCATCATAAAATGGTTGACATTTTCGGGGAAATAGCGTATACTATAACTAGAACCTGGTTTTGTCGAATTTTGTCGAACCATGTCGAAATGTGTCGGAAAAAAGTTCACGATATTTTGTCGAATTCTTCTTTTTCTATTGACTTTTCGAAAATCATAGTGTATACTAAAGATAGAGAAAGGCGCTTTTCTAAAAACAGGATTAGAAAGGGATTCATCAATATGAAGAAGAAGATTTTTTCAAAAGCCGCTGCTGTTCTGGCAGTTGGCGCAATCGTAACCGGTTTGTCCGGAGCGATGGCTGTTCCGGCAAGTGCAATTGATATTTCGTCTGTTCCGGGATCGAAGTTTCAGTACACAGTGACTACGAAGAAAATTTCAAACTCTAAGTTTCAACTGTCTTTTCGAGTTATAAATAATCCCGGAGTATCAACATTTAATTTTGCTATTAAGAACGACAGTGGAGTTATGTTTGACGGAAATTACACAACTCAAATGCCAGTAGGTTCCACATTTGTCGACCCAGTATTAAATGCTGACAAAACAAGATTGAATCTTATTTATGTCACACCTGTTACTTCAAAGGAAGAAGATAATCTTACTTACGACAATCTGGTATTTACCTTTGAGTATCAGATATTGGATCAATCAACTTCAAATCATACATTCCACATTGGAATTACACACTATAATAGTCCGAACGAGCCAGACGCATACTTCAGTAATACTGACGGCGTTACAGTTCCTAATGATGCAACAATTGAGGTATCTCCGTCTCAAAGTGTAAAACTAGGTGATGTTGATGGCAATAATAAAATTGACACAACAGATCTCTACTATATCATGGAAATGACGGAACGCACATCAAGCAAAAAAGTAAGTACAACTTATTTAGACCAGCAATTAAAAATCAAAACGAGTGAGTGGTATAAAAACTATCCATTTTTGAAGTGTGCGGCTGTTGCTGATATTGACCACGATACAGTGATTCAAAAAGCGGACTCAGATGCACTGATGCAGTATATCGCAGAGGCAGGCGCAAAAGTCGAAATCACAAATAAAGAAATCAATACACTGTTACCTGTAACAGTTGTATACGATAATTAAGGGAGGGTTTTATATGAAAATGAGAAAGGTAATTTCAGCCGTATTGGCAGGTGTTCTGGCTTTGTCCGCACTTCCCATTTCTGCCATGAGTGCCAGCGCTGAGGGAGTATATGCGCTGGGCGATGTGGATATGGATGGTTTTGTGACTGCACATGATGCGGCTGTTGTCAGCCGTGCGCTCTATGTGGACAACAACCTGCTGACCAGCGAGCAGAAAAAGCTTGCCGATGTCAACGGAGACGGAAAAATCACACAGGAAGATGCCGACTGGATTCATGAAAATCAAGTGTATAACTTAGGTCAATTGGACAAAACAGTTACAATGCTGACCTCCAGCAGTTTTTTTTATCAGATGTACTATTTAGCGAAAAAAGGTGCAGGTGTTCCATTTGAAATAACTGAATCAAAAGAACTTCTTACTAATTATCATACAGATTCAAGCTTAGATGACGGAAAGATGTCACAGATTTATTTTAATTTGCTGGATGTAGACGGTGACGGAGACATCACGATTGACGATGCGTTTGCATCTCTTTTCTCCTGTGCAATGTACGGTGCTGGTTTGCAGAAAGACATCTATCTGGTAGATGGTCGTTATGATTTGAACGAAGAATTGGTTACCATTGTATGCAATGCTGACGAATCTGGAGATTTAAGCAAAGCATGGGCTGGCATCAAGGAAATCACTGTAGACTAATTCTTAAAACACATATCTTATAAAACAGGAAGAGCCACAGGCAGAAACGCCTGCGGCTCTTTTTTGTCATTTTTCCAAAAAATATATTGACAAACCACGCCAAAAGTGCTACAATAAAAGTAGATAAAATTCCCGTGAAACCGGGAGATTTTATGTGTAAAAGGGAAAACCGGAGCGTGCAGGCGCTCTCACCGAAAGGAGTATTTTTATGAAAATGAGAAAGGCAATTTCAGCCGTACTGGCAGGTGTGCTGGCTCTGTCTGCACTTCCCATTTCCGCTATGAGCGCCAGTGCCGCTGAGGGAGCATATGCGCTGGGCGATGTGGATATGGATGGTGTTATCACCGGGCATGATGCGGCTATGGTTTCCAGATATCTCCACGTAGACAATACTCTGCTGAGCGCAGACCAGCTGGCACTGGCAGATGTCAACGGCGATGGCGTTGTTGACCAGGCTGATGCTGATTGGATTCATGAGAACGAGACCATTCACATCGGCTGCATCAAAAACAGTCCTAACGGTATTGACTCAACAACTGTATATTACCAGATGTTTTATCAGGTAATGACGGCAGTTGGTATACACGTTCAAATTGTGGATGGAACAGATTTGGATACAAACTCCTTAGACAATCACGAGATTTCAAAGGTGGCTTACAATTTGATGGATGTCAACGGTGACGGCGTCTTGAACTTGACAGACTGCTTAGACGCTATGGTATACTGTGGATACAAAGGTGCAGGTTACTTGAGAGACGACAACTACGCAAAAACCGGTCGCTATGACATCGAAAGCAGCTGTATCGTAGCATTCTGCCAGGCACAGGATTAACGAAAAAATAGATTACATAACAGAGAGAGCCGCAGGCACAGCACCTGCGGCTCTTTTGCATTTTTATGAATTCAGCAAGGTCATTCTTCTGTCGGCACGTAGGAGAACCGGCGGAACTTCGCCGGCGCCGTCATGTCCGTTCCGTTTCCGGAGGCATACAGCGCAATGTAATTGCCGGTAAAGCAGCCGCCTGCCTCGGTGGTGAGATACTGGGTCTCGCCTGCGCCGATCTCCTGCATCGCTCCGCCATCTTCCGCAAAGGCAAACCGATACCAATAGCGGTCGCAGCTCAGCCGGAGCGTTACCGTTCCGCCGTGGCACGGCACAGCCTTTTCCACCGCACAGAGCGCACCGATGCGCCGCCGCAGGATGATGCAGTCCACGCCGTCACGCATGGTCCGGGCGATCTCATAGTGATGCCCCGGATTCATGTACACGGTGAGACCTGCCTCTTCGCCCTCCTGCCCCGGCACAAACGCAAGCTCCGTCTCGGCGGTACAGCAGAAGTGTTCCTGCCGCCGTCCCAGCCACGCCTTCGGCGCATCCTCCCAGAGAGAAACGCCGTTGCCGTGCAGTTCCAGTCCGTTTCCGGTACACTGCACCATTCCCGGCACCGGGTTGTAGATCAGATTCCACATGGGGTGCAGCGTCTCGCCCTGGAACTCGTCTGTGACAGCGCTGCCCGGTACATAGCCGGATGCTGCCCAGGCTTTCGGCGCATGGGCAACGGTGAATTCCGGCAGAACTGCGCCGTTTTCCCCGGCATACAGCCAGCCGTTTTCCCACTTTGCCGGAACGAGCATGGTCTCCCGTCCCAGATTGTGCCGGAACGGATACGCCAGCGGACGGATGCCCAGGCACACTGCCCACCAGTTGCCGTCCGCATCCTCCACCAGGTCGGCGTGACCTGCCGCCTTGATGGGCAGGCTCTGCCCGATGTTCGTCAGAATGGGGTTGTGCGGACAGGGTTCATACGGACCGAGAATGGACTCGCTCCGTGCCAGCACTGCCATATGGCAAAGCTCTGTACCGCCTTGTGCCAGCAGCAGATAGTACATCCCGTCGATCTTGTAAAGGTGCGGTCCCTCCGGATTGTTGGCAGTCCCCTGCCAGAGCCGGTGGGTCTCGCCGATGGCTGCCCCGGTGGTGATATCCATTTCGCTGAGGTAGATGCCGCCGTCTGTCCCCAGGTAATAGACCTTGCCGTCCTCGTCGAAGAACAGGGACGGGTCGATTCCCGGAAACGGCAGAGCGATGGGGTCAGACCATTCCCCTGCCGGGTCTTTGGCAGTGATGATAAAGTTGCCGTGATTGTCCCCGGTCACATTGGTGACGATCACATAAAACAGCCCGTCATGATAGCGGATGGTGGGCGCATAGATGTTCAGACAGTTGGGTGCGCCGGTCACCAGATGCACCTGAGAATCCCGTGTCAGACAGTGTCCGATCTGCTCCCAATGCACCAGGTCACGGCTGTGATAGATGGGGAGTCCGGGGAAATACTCAAACGAGCTGGTCACCAGATAGAAGTCGTCTCCTACCCGGCAGATGCTGGGGTCCGGGTGAAATCCCGGCAAAATGGGGTTCTGATACTGCATAATTTACTCCGTTCTGCCCGAAGGCGTTTCTTTTATCCGGTATACACCGTGTGGTTCGCCCAGTCAAAGGATTCGAATGGGGTGGGGTTCATGCCGACCGCACGCATCGCACAGTACAGCATGGCGGCGTAGACATCGTCCGCCTCGATCCTGCCGTCCCCGTTGATATCCATGCGCCGCTGCGTTTCTTCGCTCAGCGTGCCGTCGTGCAGGATATCCTTTCCTGCACCGATCCGGGCGGCGGCGTACATGATCTCGAAAATATCGGTGGAATCAATGCTGCCGTCATCGTTCACATCGCCCAGCGTGTGTCGTGCGAGCGATGCTGATGTGGAAACCGTGGTCGTCACAGACGTTGCGGTAGTTTCTGACGCTGTGCTTTCCGTCTGCTCCGTGGACGACGATGACGATGCAGATTCTTCCGCCTTTGTCGTGGTCGCCGTGCCGGTTTCAGAAGAGGCTGTTGTCTCTCCCGTAACAGTCTGCGTCGTGGTTGCCGGAGCAGTCTCCGTCACGGTAATATACGGCGGCATGGTCATGGTCTCCGAACCTTTTGTGGCGGATGCCGTGGTCTGCGCCGTAGTGTCCGTTGTCACTATAGTGGTGGCTGGCGGCGTTGTGGTCATGACTGTGGTCGTGGTTGTCGTTGGAGGCGTAAGTGTGGTGTACTCCAGATGGAATGCGTCCGCATACTTCTGCACAGAAGTTTCTTCTTTTCCCAAGCCCGCTCTGTTTTCCACCAGGATCGCTTTTGTCGGAAAATAGAATTCGTCCAGATTCAGCGTACAGTGATTATCGTAGAAAAATACCACCAGTGATACCCGACAACTTTCAAAAGCATAGTTACCCAGACTGGTCAGACTCGCCGGCAGCGCAATATGGCGAATACTTATGCAGTTTGCAAATGCCTTTTCGCCGATGTACTGCAAATTCGTATTGGACAGATCAACTGTCCCTCCATCTCCCAGTGATATACAGCCATAGAATGTGTGATCCTCGATCTCAGTCAAACTATGGGGAATGGAGATCTCCACCAGGTCAAAACAATCCTGGAATGCGTGGCTGCCCAGTCTGGTCAGCGTCTCCGGCAGTTCCACCGTAGTCAGCGCCTTACAGCCGTTAAAGGCACTGTCTCCGATCTCCTCCACGTTTGTCATGCCCTGGAGCGTTTTCAGCATGGTGCAGTCCAGGAACGCCTCTGCCTCGATGCGGCGGACACTGCTGCTGAAATTGACCTGCGTCAGAGACTCACAGCCTGCAAACGCTCCGGGAGAAACAGATTCCAGCCCATAGGACAGGGTCACATTTTTCACCTTGCTGTAATTGGAAAGAAATCCGCTGGCGATCAGACGAATGTCGCCCGGAATGATAATGGAAGTCTCCTTGCCGTCATACGCCAGCAGCACGCCGTCGCAGATCTTCCAGTCGTCCGTCTGTGCCTCCATCCAGCCGGTGTGGAAAAAGGCATCCTTTCCGATGCGTTCCAGCGTCTCCGGCAGCTCAAAGCTGTTCAGATTGGTACACATGGAAAAGGCATATTCTCCGATGGTTTTCAGCCCCGACGGCATTTTCAGACTCCGCAGGCTGGTGCAGTTGCTGAACGCATTGCTGTCGATTCTTGTGACAGAATCGGAGATCCCCACATATTCCAGCATGGTACAGCCGCTGAACGAATTGCCGGGGATCTGGGTCAGACTGCCCTGGATGGCTGCCATACTCAGCGAAGTACAGTTCCGGAACACACCTTCATACATCTGATTCAGTGATGCCGGCAGGGTGATGGAACGCAGAGCGGTGCAATCCTCAAATGCGCCGGAAAGCAGTATCTGCAAATGGGAATCTGACCCAAACTGCGCAACGTTCAGGGCAGTACACCCCTGAAACGCATAGAATCCGATCATCCAGATACTGGCAGGGAACTGGATCGCCTTGAGCTTTGTGCATCCGTAAAACGCATAGCTGTCGATCACCATCAGATTTTCGTTGAGAGAAATGCTTTCCAGATTCTCGCATTTTATAAAGCACTTCTCCCCGATCCGTTCCAGGCTTTCGGGCAGTGCAACGCTTTCCAGACTGCTCCGCTCCATAAAGACGCCGTCTGCCAGCCGGGTCACGCCGTCCGGGATGGTCACCTGCGCCGTATCCGGTGCAGCCACAGCCACCTTTCCGCCCAGCACAGCCACTTCGTCCTGCCGATTTTTCAGCCAAGCCGTGTTTTCCATTACATCAAAGCCAATGTTGTCCAGCGACTCGCCGCCTTCTACCTCCGACAGGTTGGTACAATTTCGAAAAGCATGATTCCCCAGCGCTACCACACTGGACGGGATCACCACCTTCCGGATGGACGTTTCTCCGTCAAAAGCACAGTTTTCAATGCTGATCACAGAGCGGCCGTCCACCTTTGCCGGGATCACCACTTCTTTGAGGGTGTCCTCCAGACCGAGAACGGATGCTGTGGTATTGCTGATGCGGTACATCAGTCCGTCATAGGTCTGCAAGCTGTCTGCACTTACTTTCCAGGCTCCCTCCGGAACATACAGCAGCATAGAGAAAGCCATACAGAACGCCAGAAAACACGCTGCAAGTCTCCCTCGTTTCTTTTTCTGCATCGCAGAAAACACCTCTTTCCTTTCCTAAAAATGGATTAGTCGTCTTCATCATTTTCTGGATCTTCCACCAGAACGCCTGCGCCACGCATGGCGAGGTAATACATCAATTCAAAAATATCTGTTGTGTCGATCACGCCGTCCTGATTATAGTCGGCACAATATGTCTGAGCGGCTGTGATGTCAACTGGTATCCCTGCGCCTCGTCTGGCACAGAGATACATCAAATCGAACTGATCCGATGTATCGACTACATCGTCTCCGTTCATGTCGCCCCGTTTTCGATCCAGGGCATGAAATGAGCGCTGGTATTTCTGCGCATAGATCTGCGCCGTAGAAACCGCATATCCGTTGATACGAACGCTGGGTTCTACCGTTTTTTCCGCATCATAAATGCGGCACGCCGGGTTCAGAATCACCAGACGTTTCAAAGCCGTGCAGCCGGAAAAGGCGTTGGAGCCGATCTCCTCCACCGATTCCGGCAGCGTGATCTTCCGCAACTGCGAACAGCCGTCAAAAGCATAGTTATAGATCACCTGGACGCCGTCCGGGATCTGAAGCTCTTCCAGACTGGTGCAGCCCTGGAACAGGGTGTTGCTGATCTGTGTCAGCCCTGCCGGAAGAGATATGCTTTTCAGTGACCGGCAATAGCTGAACCCGTGGTTGCCCACCGTCGTCACCGTATCCGGAATCTGTACCTCTTCCAGCGCCGTACACCAATGGAACGCATATTCCCCGATGGTTTTCAGATGCGCCGGGAACTGCACCTGGTGCAGCCTGCTGCAATTCAGAAACGCAAAGGCATCAATGGTCTGCACCGAGTCCGGCATCACCACGTTTTCCAGGGTGGTGCAGCCCTCAAAGGCATAGCCGCCGATGGTGCTTACCGTATCCGGGATAGTGACCGTAGCGTCTGCTCCGGTATACGCCAGCAGAAATCCCTTTCCGGCGATCACGAACTCCTCTGTCTGGTTGTCCAGCCAGGGCGTTCCCTGGACGATGCCCCAGCCGATGTCTGAGACCGTATCCGGGATGGAAATGCGCTCCAGCCGGGTGCAGTCCTTAAAGGCGAACTCCCCGATCCTGCGGATGGTGTCCGGCAGGGTCACCTGTTTCAGCCGGGTGCAGTCCTTAAAGGCATAGCGTTCGATCTCCGTCACCGGACAGCCGTCCAGCTCTGCCGGGATGTTCGCCTCCGTCAGTATCGCACGTGCGCCTGTGATCGTCACCTCGTGCATAGGCGTGATGGTGTAGTAGATCATGTCCTGGTACACCTTCTGCCCCGTGTCATCGGCAAAAGCCGCAAACGGACACGCCGCAAAACAGAAAACCAGCGCCAGAGCCAACGCCGTCAAAAGCGACAGCCAGCGCCGCCATATCCTGTACAATTGTACATCCCTCCTTTCTATGTGATTTTAGAAGTTGTTCTTTTAGGGCTTGTTTGAAAAATCCGTACATTTGTCAAACAAGCCCTAGAAAGAAGCATCTTTTCAGCAAATTTCGAGAACAACCTTCTGCATTTTTATTATAGCATAGGATGGGGAATGCCGTCAATATTTTTTCGCATTTTTTCCACAATCGTCTGCCGCTGTCCCATCCTGCACGCAGATATGCAAAAAAGCGGCATGACGAAACCGCCATACCGCTTTCATTTTGCAAATTCATAGACAGAACAAATCCTGTCTGCGAGAATCCGACGCTAACTTATGCCAGTTCAGCGAAGAACTTGATGGTGCGAACCATCTGGCTGGTGTAGCTGTTCTCGTTGTCATACCAAGAAACAACCTGTACTTCATACAGATCATCAGCGATCTTGGAAACCATGGTCTGAGTTGCATCGAACAGAGAACCGTACTTCATGCCGATAACGTCAGAAGATACGATCGGCTCTTCGTTGTAGCCATAAGACTCAGTAGCAGCAGCCTTCATAGCAGCGTTGATGCCGTCAACAGTTACGTCTGCGCCCTTAACAACAGCAGTCAGGATCGTGGTGGAACCAGTCGGAACCGGTACACGCTGTGCAGAACCGATCAGCTTGCCGTTCAGTTCCGGAATAACCAGACCGATTGCCTTAGCAGCACCGGTGGAGTTCGGAACGATGTTAGCTGCGCCGGCTCTTGCTCTTCTCAGGTCGCCCTTTCTGTGCGGACCATCCAGGATCATCTGGTCGCCGGTGTAAGCGTGAATGGTGCTCATGATACCGCTCTGGATCGGAGCATAGTCATTCAGAGCCTTAGCCATCGGAGCCAGGCAGTTGGTGGTGCAGGATGCTGCGGAGATGATCTTGTCATCAGCAGTCAGAGTGTTGTGGTTTACGTTGTAAACGATTGTCGGCAGATCGTTGCCAGCCGGAGCAGAGATAACGACCTTCTTTGCACCTGCATCGATGTGAGCCTGTGCCTTAGCCTTAGAGGTGTAGAAACCAGTGCATTCCAGAACAACGTCAACACCAATCTCGCCCCACGGCAGCTCTGCAGCGTTAGCCTTTGCATAGATCTTCAGAGTCTTACCGTCAACAGTGATAGTACCAGCTTCGTCATCAGCAGAAACAGTGTGCTTGTTCTCACCGATCTTGCCTGCATAACCGCCCTGTGCGGTATCATACTTCAGCAGGTGAGCCAGCATAGACGGCTTAGTCAAATCGTTGATTGCAACGACCTCATAACCATCTGCGCCGAACATCTGGCGGAATGCGAGACGACCGATACGGCCAAAACCATTAATAGCAACTTTAACTGACATTGGAAATTACCTCCTAATATTTTAGAAAGCACTGATACACATCCCCGGACATCTGCCCGATTTTGCCCCAGTGATTCCTTGATAATTCTATTCTACACCATTCCGGAGAAAAATTCAAGCACTTTCGCAAAAAAAGCAGGGGGTAAAAAGGCAAGTTCTCTTATTTTCCACGTTTTCCGCAAAAAACGGGAAACCATTTTATGCAAAATGCACAAAAATTGAAAACAAGACAAAATTATCACTTTTTTTATTTCCCTGTTCTGAAATATGTAGTATAATAATAGCATAGAATAAAGACAAATGCGGATGCAGTGAGGAGAGATGACAGCGATGCAGCAAAGTGAATTTCAGCAGATCCGGGAATGGTATCAGCAGTTTGAGGATGCCGTCCTTTTCTACCGCATGGACGGCACGCCGCTCTGGCAGAACCACGCCGCCACCTTGCGGCAGGATCAGGACGGCGCATCCCTGCCACGGTATGCCCCGGACGGCACGCCGGAGACCGGCACGTTTTCCGTCCGGCAGGGCAGTGTGCTGTATCTGCTCCGGCAGAAACAATGCCGCATCGGCGGCACGCCGGTGATCCTGGTGCAGATCTGCGCACAGCCGGAAGAGGAACTCTTCTGGTCCGACCCCGACCGATGTCACGAGGAAGAAAACCGGATCGCCGCCATACGCCAGAAGGTATTTGGCATCTCCAACGCCGTCAGTGCGCTGTATCAGGATCTGGATGAATCCAGCGACCAGATCCCCAGGATGATCCTGGAAGAACAGCTGGAACAACTGAACATTATTCAAGGCAACTGCTGCCGTCTCATGCGGTCTTCGGTGCTGCGTCTGGAACAGCTCAAATATTACCAAAATTGCGAAGTCTCCGGTGAGGCGCTTTTTCTGGACCGTGAATTGTCGAATTTTGTCGAATCGTGTCGAATGGTGCTTGGCAGGGCCATCCGGATGACACTGAAAACGGCGCCCCACCTGTGCATTTTCGTCCACCGCCGGCGGCTGCGTGTGAGCCTGCTCTGTCTGATTTTACAGCTGCGGCAGACTATGCCGTCTGCGTCCCATTTCACCTGGCAGGCAGAGCAGCAGGAAAACGAGGCAGTGCTGCGCTGTACGGCAGTCTCCGACGGCACAGAGCCGCAGTCTCACCGCCACAGCATCCCGGAGCAGCTGTATCAGACGGGGCTGCGCACGCCGGAGGAACAGGTCGTACAGCACTTCTGCCGGAAGTATCACGCCGTCCTGCTCACCTCCCAGACCGACACCCAGGCACAGTGTACCCTGCGCTTTCCCCTGCACCGGGACATCCGGAATCTGTCCCTGGAAAGCAGCCGCCGGGAGATCGACGACGGCATCTTTTCGCTGTATCAGATCTTCCTTTCCGACATTTCGGACTACCGGTTTTATTAAACAGCACATTGCAACACATTCTGTAAAGCCATTCAGGAGTTGCCGCCTATGCGGGAATTCCTGAATTTTTTGTTAAAAGAAGAAGATACCGTTTCACATTTTACAAAGAGTATGCTATAATAGGTAGAGGATATTCCTCCGGACAGCCAAAAACGGCGTGACCGGAGTACAGCAGACTTTCAGAAAGGAACCGATCCCACCATGGCAGAACGATTGATTGCAATGCAGGACAACAACCAATTTCAGACTTTATGCGGCAGTTTTGACGAAAACCTCAAGCTGTTGGAACAGCGGTATCATGTGCAGATGATCTGCCGTGGGGACGAGCTGCGCATCCAGGGCGACGGCGCAGCGGTAGAGCTGGCTGCCGGAGCGGTCACTGCACTGCTGAAAATGATTGCCGCCGGACAGGCTGTGACGCCGCAGTCCATCCACTACGTTTCGGATATGGTGGACGAGGGCGCAAGCGGACAGCTGGCGGAGCTGGCAGATGACGACACCGTCTGTCTCACCGCCGCCGGAAAGCCGGTGCATACCCGTACTGTGGGACAGCGCAGCTATGTCCGTGCCATTGCCGAAAACACCATCGTGTTCGGGCTGGGTCCTGCCGGAACAGGAAAGACCTATCTGGCGGTTGCCATGGCGGTGCGTGCGTTCCGGCGGCACGAGATCAGCCGCATTATCCTCACCCGTCCGGCTGTGGAGGCAGGCGAAAAGCTGGGCTTTCTGCCCGGCGACCTCCAGGACAAGGTAGACCCCTATCTCCGTCCGCTGTACGACGGCTTGTTTGAAATGCTGGGTGCAGAGGCGTTCCAGCGCCATCTGGAGCGTGGCTCTATCGAAGTCGCTCCCCTGGCGTATATGCGTGGACGCACCCTGGACAACGCCTTTATCATCCTGGACGAGGCGCAGAACACCACCGGTGAACAGATGAAGATGTTCCTCACCCGTCTGGGCGAGGGCAGCCGGATGGTCATTACCGGAGACACCACCCAGATCGACCTGCCGGACAAGCAGAAAAGCGGTCTGGTCATCGCCTCCCGTATCCTGCGGAAGGTGGACGACATCGCCGTCTGCGAATTCACCAACCGGGATGTGGTGCGCCACAAGCTGGTGCAGGACATCATCCGTGCCTACGAGGCGGCAGAGCGCCGGCAGAATAGTGACAAAACGGAGCGTTCTGACCGAAAAGGTACTAGAAAGCACTAAATTTGAAAACCTCATAACTAGGCTCCCTTGAAAAGGCACCCGAAGGGCGTGCCTTGTGCTGAGCTGGCAGCCGCAGGCTGACTGAGGGATTTTTTGTAAAATCTAAAACAAAACACAAAGAAAAGGCATCAGCAGAATCCCTCCACCAGCTTCGCTGGTTCCCCTCTCTTTTTCAAGGGAGGCTTATTCCTGTTGCTGTTATTGTGTTAGACATTCCATAATACAATTACATCCCCTATAGAAAGGGTTTGATCGACATTGCCAAAAAATAAAAAAATTAAGATATATGTGAAATCTCATGAAAGGAGATCGTTCATCATGCCAAAAGTAAAAGTCATGGTAAAAAACAATCAAACAGAAGTACGGGTCCCGGTAGGAATCCGAATGCTCATCCGCCGCTGCTGCCAGGCAGTCCTGGTGGCGGAGCATTTCGGGCAGGATGCCGAAGTCAGCGTCTCCTTTGTCAGCAACGATGAGATCCACAGACTGAACAAGATCTATCGCCAGAAAGACCGTGCCACCGATGTGCTTTCCTTTCCCCTGGGACAGGACGGCCACTATGACACCAACAAGGAGACCGGCTGCGCACTGCTGGGCGATGTGGTCATCTCTCTGGAAATGGCTGTCAAGCAGGCAGATATGTACGGTCACTCCCTGGAGCGTGAGATCGGCTTTCTGACCGTTCACTCCATGCTGCATCTGCTGGGCTATGACCACGAGACCAGCCCGCTGGAAGAGCGCAAGATGCGGGAAAAGGAAGAGGAAGTCCTGGGCGAACTGGGCATTTCCAGAGAAGCCACCTTCACCAACCAGCCGGAGGATACTGACGCATGACAAAATCGGTTTTCGTGACCCTCGCCGGACACACCAACGCCGGGAAGTCCTCCCTGCTCAACGCCATCATCGGCGAAAAGATCGCATCCGTCAGCCCCAAGCCCCAGACCACACGCACACGCATCACCGGCATCAAGACGGTCGGTGAAACGCAGATGGTCTTTATGGACACGCCGGGTCTGCACAAGCCCACCACCAAGCTGAGCGGTCATATGCTGAAAGCGGTGAAGGACGCTGTGGCAGACATCGACGCCGTGCTGTTCGTCCAGGACTGCACCAAGCCCCTTTCGGAACAGGAAGAGGAGCTGCTGCACTCTCTGGAAAAGGCGAAAACGCCCACCATCCTGGTGCTGAACAAGATCGACCTTTGCAGCGACAAGACCAGGCTGATGGGGACGATCGCCCGGCTGAATGCGGTGCATTCCTTTGCCGCAACCATTCCGGTGAGCGTCACCGAATCGGACGGCATCGACCTGGTGGAACAGGAAGTCATGGCGCTGGCACAGCCGGCACCCCACTATTTCCCGGACGAAAAGTTCACCGACCAGCCGGAGCGTGTGCTGGCGGCAGAGATGATCCGGGAAAAGATCCTGAACCTGCTCCGGGACGAAGTCCCCCACGGCATCGCCGTTTCCATCGAGCGCATGAAAGAGCGGGACGACAAGGATCTGCTGGACATCGACGCCACCATCTACTGCGAACGGGAATCCCACAAAGGCATCCTCATCGGCAAAAACGGCACCATGCTCCGGAAGATCGCTACCCTCGCCCGGAAAGACCTGGAACGCTTTTTCTACATCCAGGTCAATTTGCAGTGCTGGGTCAAGGTCAAGGAGGACTGGCGCAACAAGGAAGGTCTCATCCACAACTTCGGGCTGGACAACCCGGAATAATCTGCCACACATAAAAAAGCAATACCCCACGCAACATAATGGTATCTCAGTAAGGCGGCAATTTTCTCTGAAAAATTGCTCTGCCCTTTCCAACAGGAGGTACACAATATGGACGCATGGGATATTTTCTGTATGACCGGACGGATCGACGATTATCTGCACTACCGCCGTGGACTGGACGGCAGCGTGCAGCAGACGGCACAGGCAGTGCAAAAGGAGGTTCCCACACATGGAGATCTATCGGGGACTGGTTCTGGCGGAACGGAGCGCCGGAGAACGGGGGAAGTTTATTGACGTTCTCACAGAGCATAACACGGTCCGGGAGATCTATGTCCGGGGCGCAAAGAAAAACACCTCCGCCGGACTCTCTGCCACCCAGCTGTTTTCCTATGCCAATTTCAGCATCCGGAAACAGCAGAAGGGGCTGTATCTGGACAGCGCCGAACCCATCCGCATTTTCTACCGTCTCCGGGAGTCTCTCTCCCGGCTGAGCCTTGCCATGTATTTCAGCGAGCTGGTGCGGCTCAGCGTCCGGGAACATCAGACCCCGGAGGAAAACTGCTTTGTGATGCGGCTGATGCTGAACACCCTCCACTATCTGGAGAACGGTGAGCGCTCTGAGGCACTTCTGAAATCGATCTTCGAGCTGCGGCTCATGACGGAGCTGGGCATGATGCCCGACCTGCTCATGTGCCGCAGCTGTGGTGTATTTTTACCAAAACGGCTCTATTTCTCCGTGGAAGAGGGCTGTTTTTTCTGTGCGGACTGCGGTGCGCCGGAGAATCTGCGCTCTCCGATCCTGCTCCGTGCGCCGGTACTGCAGGCGATGCGGCACATTCTCTTTGCGGACTATAACCGGCTGTATCAGTTTCAACTGGGACAGGAAAATCTCCGGGCGCTGGGCGAATGCACCGAGCGCTTTGTCCAGTACCACCTGTCGCTGAAACCCAGGGCGCTGACGTTCTACCAGTCCGTTGCACACCCGTCCGCACCGCCCAATGTTACATGATATCTTTAACAGGAGAAACTCCCATGAATAAAAATCTGGAAATTCTGGAATTTCATAAAATCTTAGAAATGCTGGCGAATCTCTCCGCCAACGAGATCACCCGTGAGAAAGTACGCACCATCGTCCCCTGCTCCGACCTGGCAGAGGCACGGACAGAGCTGGAAAAGACCAACGATGCGTTCCAGCTGTCCGTCCAGTTCGGCGCACCGCCGTTCCACGCCTTTCAGGATATGCGGATGGGACTGCGCCGGGCAAAGTCCGGGGCGAGACTGTCGCTGAAAGACCTGCTGGAGATCGCCACGGTACTGCGTCAGATTCAGTCCCTCAGCGACTGGTACGACCGCTGCTCCGGGGTGGAATCCTCCCTGGACGACCTGTTCAGCCAGCTGGCGCCTGTGCCGTATCTGCTGGAAAAGCTGGATCGCTCCATCCTCTCGGAAGAGGAGATCGCCGATGCCGCAAGCCCGGCGCTGGCAGACATCCGCCGCAAGATCAGACGCTCCCGGCAAAAGCTCCGGGACACCCTGGACAGCATGATGCGCAAACAGGATGTGCAGGACTGTCTCCAGGACAGCCGTGTCACGCTCCGTGACGGACGCTTTGTCCTGCCTGTCCGTGCGGAATATCGCAGCAAGATCCCCGGTCTGGTGCATGACACCTCTGCCACCGGGCAGACCATCTTTATCGAACCCATCGCCGTGGTGGATGCCAACAACGACATCCGTCTGCTGGAACTCCAGGAGGCGGAGGAGATCGAGCGCATCATCGAGGAACTCTGCACCGAGTGCGGCACATGGGCAGACGCCATCATCCGTGACCACGAGGTCTGCGCCGAGCTGAACCTGTATTTCGCCAAGGCACGCCTGGCAGAACAGATGCACGCCTTTCCGCCGGTGCTGACTGACGACGGCGTGATCGTGCTGAAAAAGGCACGCCATCCGCTGATTCCCTATAAAAAGGCAGTTCCCATCAGCTTTACCCTGGGCGGCGAAAACAAGGCGCTTATCATCACCGGTCCGAACACCGGCGGTAAGACCGTAGCCCTCAAGACCTGCGGTCTGCTGACGCTGATGGCAATGAGCGGTATGCTCATCCCGGCGGCAGAGGGCAGCCAGATCTCCGTGTTTGACCACGTACTGGCAGACATCGGCGACACCCAGAGCATTGAGCAGAACCTTTCCACATTCTCTGCCCATATGCGCAGTGTCATCGACATTCTGGAACAGGCAAACGACCGCTCTCTGGTACTGCTGGACGAGCTAGGCTCCGGCACAGACCCCATCGAGGGTGCGGCGCTGGCAGAGGCAGTGATCCAGCGGCTGAAGGACAACGGCGCAAAGCTTATGGTCACCACCCACTACCAGGAACTGAAACTCTACGCCACCGAACAGCCCGATGTGCTGAACGCCTCCTGTGAGTTCGACATCGAAACGCTCCGTCCCACCTACCGGCTGATCCTGGGATCTCCCGGAAAGTCCAACGCCTTCGCCATCTGCAAGGGGCTGGGACTGTCGGACGATATCATCTCCCAGGCGGAGACCCTGGTGAGCCAGGAAAACCTGCGCTTTGAAGAGGCAGTCTCCAAGCTGGAAGAGACACGCAAGGCACTGGAACACGACCGCAGCGCCATGCAGCAGGCACTGCATCAGGCGGAAGAGGATGCGGCAAAACTCCGGGAAGAGGTACAGCGGACACGCACCGACCGGGAAAACGTGATGGAACAGGCACGGCTGGAGGCAATGCGCATCGTAGAGACCACCAAGGCACAGTCCAACGAAATGATTACCGAGCTGGATCAGCTGCGCCGGGCAAAGGAAAAGGCATCCTTCGGGGACGATGTGATCCGGGCAAAGGGCAACGTCAAGCGTGGTTTCCGGAAGATGTACGAGACCGCCAATCCGCTGACCGAAGTCCCGGACGAAGAATACGTGCTGCCACGGGAATTGCAGGTAGGCGACACGGTCATGCTGGCGGACACCAAGCAGAAAGCGGTCGTTGCCGGAAAGCCGGACAAAAACGGCACCGTCTTTTTGCAGATCGGCGCTATGCGCACGAAAGTTCCCCAGGAAAAGCTGCGTCTGGTGGCAGGCGTGGAGGAAAAGAAAAAGAGCCAGCAGAAACAGCGCCAGACCGCCGGCAGAGTCTCCGCACAGGCGGCACGGCGTGGCACCATGGAGCTGGACATCCGTGGCTGCACCTGCGATGAGGGCGTATACCAGATGGATGCGTTCCTGGACAGAGCCGTCATGTCCCATATCGCCACCGTCACCATCATCCACGGCAAAGGCACGGGACTGCTGCGCAAGGCGATCCACCAGCGGCTGAAACAGCTGAAATACGTGAAGAACTTCCGTCTCGGCACATTCGGCGAGGGCGAGGACGGCGTGACCATCGTGTCCCTGGAGTAAGCCATGGAGACGAAACCATCACAGCGTGAACGGCTGCTGCGCTATGCGGCGGAAAACTACGGCACAACGCCGGAATATCCCTGGGACGGCACGCCGGATGCGGCAGTGCTGCGCCACATGGGGAATCAGAAATGGTACGGTCTCCTCATGCGCATCCCGTCGGAAAAGCTGGGACTTGCGCCGGGCGGAACGGCGGACATCCTCAATGTGAAGTGCAGTCCCCTGGAGACCGGCTCGCTCCGGCAAAAGCCCGGCATTTTTCCGGCATACCATATGAACAAAACCCACTGGATCACCATACTGCTGGACGGCACGCTGCCGGAACCGGAACTGTTCTGGCTGCTGGACGAAAGCTATACGCTGACCATGCCAAAACCACGGAAACGAAAAGAGGTACATCCATGAAGATCTGGAACGCAACCATACATACCATGACCGATGCCGGCATTCTGGAAAACGGCTATGTCTGCATCGAGAACGGCAAGATCACCGAAGTCGGCACAGGCACACCGTCAGTGCTTGCGCCGGAGGATATTGACGCAGGGGGTTCGGTTCTGCTGCCGGGCTTTATTGATGCGCACACCCACCTGGGCATTATCGAAAACGGCATCGCCTTTGAGGGCGACGACTGCAACGAGGCGACCGACCCGTTTACGCCACATCTGCGTGTGATCGACGGGGTGAATCCGCTGGATCACTGCTTTGCTGAGGCAAGGGCAGCCGGCGTGACAACGGTCATGACCTCACCCGGCAGCGCCAACGCCTGCGGCGGCACCATGGCAATTCTGAAAACCGCCGGACGGATGGCAGACCGGATGCAGATCGGCACGGGCGTGAAGTTTGCCCTGGGCGAAAATCCCAAGAGCGTCTACAACGACCGGGACGAAACGCCCATCACCCGTATGGCGACAGCTGCCATGATCCGGGAAGGGCTGGCGAAAGCGCAGCGCTATCAGCAGGAACTGGACTTTGCAGAGAGCGACCCGGACGAGCATATGCCGGACTATGACGCAAAGTCTGAGGCACTGCTGCCCCTGCTGGAACGGGATGTGAAAGCCCATTTCCACTGTCACCGGGCAGACGATATCTGCACCGCCATCCGCATTGCCAGAGAGTTCAACCTGGACTATGTCATTATCCACGGCACAGAGGGACATCTGATTGCCGACATCCTGGCGGAGGAAAATGCCAAGGTCATTGCCGGTCCGATCCTGTGCGACCGCTGCAAGCCGGAGATGCAGAACCTCACCATCTCCGGGCCGTCTGTGATGCAGAAAGCCGGGGTCAAGCTGGCGCTCTGCACCGACCATCCGGTCATCCCCATCCAGTACCTGCCCACCACAGCGGCTCTGGCAGTGAAAGGCGGCATGAAACGGGAAGATGCCCTCTATGCCATCACTGCCGGTGCAGCGGAGATCCTGGGCGTGGAAAACCGTGTGGGCAGCATTGCGCCGGGCATGGACGCAGATATACAGCTGTACCACGGCGACCCGTTGGACCTGCTGTGCGACCCGTGGATGGTGCTGATCGACGGGAAGAATGTATTGTAATGCCCGAAAATTTGCCGGAAACGTCATGTCATTTTTTATGGCGGGCGAACCCTGTTCCCCACGATAAAACGAATCAACATCAAAAAAAGCCGTCCCTGCCGGGCGGCTTTTTCTGTGGGTGAAAAAAATTTTTCCGAAAGTGAGATATTTTGCCCCTGCCGATCGTTATAGGGGTGAAGCGCTTCAAAAAGAACCTGTGAAAAAGGAGGTGTTCCGCATGGACGAGGCAGCATTCCGCATCAAGCTAAAGCAATACAAGGATACCGTTTACCGCATCGCCTATACCTATTTGCAAAACACCGCAGACGCAGAGGACATTTCGCAGGAGACCTTTCTCAAGTTCTACCTCCGGGAGACACCCTTTCCGGACGAGGGCAGCGAAAAGGCGTGGCTGATCCGGGTGACCATCAACGCCTGCCACGATCTGCGGCGGTCGGTGTGGAGCAGAAACCGGACGGAACTCCCGGAGAATCTGGCAGATTCCTTTGAAACGCCGCAGGACAATGCACTGTATGCGGCAGTGTTCTCTCTGCCGGAAAAATACCGGGTGGTCGTCCTGCTCTACTACTACGAGGACTATTCCATCCAGGAAATTTCGGAGATGATTCAGCGCAATCCCTCCACCATACAGACACAGTTGGAACGAGCAAGAAAAAAGCTGAAAATGCAGCTGGAACAGAAAGGTGGGTTTCACTATGGACAAACGGCAATACAAGCGTGTCATGGAACAAATTCAGATGTCTGATGCCTGCGAACAGCGCATCCTGGACGCAGTACACAACTCAGAAATGCCAAAGCCGAAAAAACATATCACCCTGCGGAAAAAAGCCGGCATCGCCATTGCGGCGGCAGCCTGCGTGGCAGTCGTCAGCGTTTTTTCCGTCACAGCCGCACAGAACAATAATTTGTTGGAAAAGCTGTTTCCATGGGCAGAGTCGGTAGATACCCCGGAAACCGCAGTGTTCACCAACGGGCAGATCGAATCCTTCACCGTAGACGGCATGGACGGTCTGGACATTACGCCCATCGGCGTGGTCAACGATGCGAAATACGTTTATCTGATGATGCGTATTGTTCCCAGTGATCCTGATTTCAACCCTGCAGAAAGATATATCAGCACTTACATGGACTTTACTTCCAATCTCGTATATCCGCAGATTGAGGGAATCGACAACATTTATGCGTTAAAAGATGATGATCCCTATCGAGTGGAGGAAAGCGGCTTTTCCGTACAAACAGAAGTACCGGAATCAGACGGCTCGTATACTGCATTCTATCAGCTGAAATTTGCAAACGGCATTACTTTCGACCATCTCAATTGTATCATTGGACTGACCGATATGACAGAACTATCAGAAGCGCAAAACGGATATGCAGAAGCCGATCAGACCGAACTTATGGGAACCATTTCCACTTCTTTTACGCTGGACGATTCTTTGCAGGATCAGCAATGCGACTTTGAAGAACCCATCGCCGTTCCAAATGACAACGGGACCGGCTATCTGAAGCATCTGGATATCCAGGCATTTTCTCTGCACCTTTCCGGCACCGGAGAGATGGCGCTGTTCGGTTCCTACAATGAACCTTATGCGGCAACCATCACATATGCAGACGGCAGTACGTTCACACCGGATTGCAAAAACAGCGGCTTGACACAAACCTATCTGGAGAATACCCTTTGGGAATACAACATTGATTTCGATAAGCCCATTAATCCCGAAGGCATCGTCTCCATCGAATTTGGCGACACAGTCATTCCTATCCACTGACAACTCCATATACTCTTCCCGACACCCTGCTTTTTCTCCGGCAGGGTGTTTTTCTGTCTGGGCAAAAAAATCCCCGGACAAACATCCAGGCGATGTCTGTCCGGGGATTGGTTTATTTTATCCTTGGTGAGCGATATCAGCCCTTTCTCCGCTTGCGGTTATAGCCGCCGCTGCGTGCGTGCTGGTTATAGCCGTGACGGGACTGGCGGTGCTGTCCGCCGTTTCTGCCGCCACGTCCGCTGTGAGAGCCGCCACGGTGGTCGTTATCACGCTCTTCATAGCGCCGCACGGAAACTGCCTTGCCGTTGATTTTCTCGTCCTGCATGGCATCAATGACAAAGTCGGTCTCTGTCTCCGGCACTTCCACGGTGGTGTACTGGTCGTGAATGTCGATCTTGCCGAATTCGTTGCCAGCCATGCCCGTCGCCTCTACCAACGCACCCAGGATAAAGTTGGGCGCCATCCGGTCCTTGCGTCCGGCGTTGATGTGTACCCGAACGGTTTTCGCTCCGGCACGCTTGCCCTTGCGGATCGGCTTTGGCACATCGAATGTGGGCAGGTTCTTGGTGGCTGCGTCCAGCTGTTTCTGCACCAGCGCCGCCAGCAGCTGTTCCGGAGACGATGCCTGTGCCAGCAGTTCCTGCGCCAGCGCCAGTGCCTCTTCCGATGACGGCTGTGCCGCCAGTTCCAGCAGCTGGGTGCGTGTCTCTTCCGTTGCCGATGCCCGGAGTTCCTTGGAGGTCGGCACAGGAATCTCGGTGATGTCCGCCTTGGTATACCGGGAGATGTCACGCATCTCCATTTCCTGCTTTCTGCCGCTGAGGATATTGTACGCCGTACCGGTCTTTCCGGCACGTCCGGTTCTGCCGATGCGGTGGATATAGTACTCATGATCCTGGGGCAGGTCGTAGTTAAACACGGCATCCACGCCCTTGACATCAATGCCACGGGCAGCCACATCGGTGGCGATGAGAATGGTATTTCTGCCGCTCTTGAACCCGTTCATGACCTGGGTGCGCTGGAGCTGTTTCATATCGCCGTGGAGACCTGCGGCAGAAAAGCCACGGAGACACAGCGCCTCAGTCAGCTCGTCTACCATCTTCTTGGTGTTGCAGAAGATCATGGCAGACTTGGGCTGTTTCGACAGCAGGAGCAGCTGGAGCGCATCGGTCTTGCGTCCCATGGGAACGCTGACGGAAAACTGAGCGATGGCATCCACCGTCCGGTGTGCGCTCTGGATCTGCACCAGCACCGGGTCGTTCTGATACTGCTTGGTGATCGCCAGGATTGCCGGCGGCATGGTAGCGGAGAACAGCACGGTCTGACGTTCTTCCGGAATCTGCGCCAGGACAGACTCGATGTCCTCCCGGAATCCCATGTTCAGCATTTCGTCCGCCTCGTCCAGGACGATGGTTTTCAGATTGTCCAGTTTCAGCGTCCGGCGGCGGAGATGGTCGAGGACACGTCCCGGCGTGCCGACTACCAGATTGGCGCCGTTTTTCAGCTGGTAGATCTGGCGCTCCATGCTGGCGCCGCCGTAGACAGCCACGGGCTTTATCTGTCTCTGGAACCGGGAAAACTTCCGGATCTCGTCACAAGCCTGCATCGCCAGTTCCCGTGTGGGGCAAAGGATCAGAGCGCACACATTGCGGCGCTCCTCCTGGGGCATCTGTCCCATCTGTTCCAGGATCGGGATGCTGAATGCAGCAGTTTTTCCCGTGCCGGTATTGGACTTTCCGATCACGTCTTTGCCCTCCAGCAGCAGCGGAATCGCCTTTTCCTGGATCTCTGTCATCTCGGTGAAGTCCAGCTGTGCAATCGCCTCCAGCAGTGGTGCGGATAGATTCAGTTCTTCAAATCGCATTCTTTTTCCTCTCGTTTTTCTTGATATTTTTCTTGTAATTTCTTTGTTATCAATTTAGCCTCTTTTATGCTTAAATAGGGTCGTTTGATCGTATTGGCATAGAAAAATCCATGTCCTAATAATTCTTCTAACTCCCTTGGAGAAATCGCACAGATATCTTCTTCACACCGGATCACATCTGTCAGCAGATTTACTCTTCGGCATCGCTCTTCTCTGTCTAAGTTTTCAGCAACATTATCCGTTACAATTCCTGCGGCAATTACGCCGTAACCCACTTGATAATACAGAACATAGTCATCTTTTTCCAGCCAATCCACAAAACGATTGGCTTTTCCATAGGCGCTGATTTTTTTCTCTTTATCCTGGAGCATATCCAGAACGGATTGAAGTCCGTTGTGTTTTCCATTGGTATCAAATAAAACGCCTTTTTTCGATTGATTCGATTGGAAAGAACAGATGTCAAATGGTTTTGCAAAGAATTCAAAATACATTTCACCGCCGATTTCATAAAACCGATACGGCATAAAATCAATTTCCAGCCCTTTTTCTTGCCAGTATTGAACTGCCTGCGCCAGCTTACCATCTGCTGCATTGCCCACAAGAATCAATTTTTGCCTGCAATTAAACTGAGATTCCGGCAATGCGGAGTCTAATTGAAAAGCGTCTTTATGCGCAATTTTCAAATCTGTATATGGACTGCCGGTAGTTTTACACCACTGCTGATAAAAATGGTCTAACTTCGCATAACTTTCCACACCAAATTTTTGCGCATACCGAATGATTTGAAGAACGGTCTTATCAGAAACAAAACCTACCTTCAGTTCGAAAATATAAAGCGTTCCATTTTCATCCAGCGCCATTAAATCCGGTTCTTCCTGCCATTTTCTCTCCTGAAAAATCGGCATCAAAACCGGATTGGAAAAGAAATCCTGCAAATGATTTGCAAGCAGGTTTTCCAAGTCCTTTTCATTTCCGCTCACTTTTTTGATATTATGAAAAGGAACTTTCTCTACTTGTTCTTGTTCTTTGTGAAATTTATATAACATCCAATATCAGCTCTTTTCACAAAAAAACGCATCCGGCGCCGCCGAGGCGAAACCGGATACGCCAATTTTCTGTTTGAGCCTGCCGGCTCTTCGACTACGCCTGTACCTGCGCCGTGCTTATTCCTCTTCCGGCATATTCCAGTTGTGGAATACGTTCTGCACGTCGTCATCCTCTTCCAGATTCTCCAGCAGCAGGTTCATCTTCTTGACTGCTTCTTCGTCGTCCAGCGTGGTATAGGTGGACGGGATCTGCATAACTTCTGCGGACAGCACGTGATAGCCCTTTTCGGTCAGACCCTCACGCAGACCACGCAGGGCTGCCGGAGCGCAGGAGACCTCGATGACCTCTTCGTCATCCATGGAGAAATCGTCTGCATCGAACTCAAAGCAGTCCTCCATGACCTGGTCTTCGTCCAGACCGTCATTTTCCAGCACCAGCACGCCTTTTTCGCTGAACATAAAGGATACACAGCCGGATGTTCCCAGATTGCCGCCGAACTTGTCGAAATAGTGGCGTACATTTCCGGCAGTACGGTTCTTGTTGTCGGTCAGACACTCTACGATAACTGCCACGCCGTTCGGACCATAGCCCTCGTATACGATGGATTCGTAGTTGTTCTTGTCACCCTCGCCGGCAGCCTTCTTGATGACACGGTCGATGTTGTCGTTCGGCACGTTGTTGGACTTTGCCTTTGCGATCAGATCACGCAGCTTGGCGTTGCTGTTGGGGTCGGGACCGCCTTCCTTGACGCAAACGGTGATCTCTCTGCCGATCTTGGTGAAGATCTTGCCCTTGATGGCATCGGTTGCTTCCTTTTTCCGCTTGATATTATTCCACTTCGAATGTCCTGACATTGGTAAACACTCCTTATTCTTCCGCAGACGCACCGTCTGCATTCATCACAATTTGAAATAATTCTTCCAGCCGCTCCTGCGCACCCATCAGATGAAGATAGCCGAACAGGCTTTCCAGCCCGGTCGCCTTATGATAATCCTGTGCGGAGGTATGGCGTGGAACGGTATTGTTGGCGTTTCTGCCACGTTTATAGACGCCGGTCTCGTTCTCGGTCAGAACGGGCAGCAGACGGTCTGCCGCCGCCGCTTGAAAGCCTGCACAGACCAGTTGTACCTTTTGGTCATGCAGCTTTGCCGCCGGCTGATTTGCCGCACGAAGGAGATATTCCCGCACCATCACTTCATAGACGCTGTCGCCCAGAAATGCCAGTGCCATGGGACTATACTGTCTCGCCTCTGCTTGTGTCAACGGTTTCATACCCTCACCTCATTACGGCACGAAGTCAAATTCAAAGCCCAGGATATCGACGGTGTCGCCCTCCTGGATGCCCTTTTCTTCCAGTGCATCAATGATGCCGCTGCTGCGCAGAACACGCTGGAAGTACTGCAGCGAGGAATAGTCCTCCATATTGACTGTGCGGAGAATCGGCTCCAGCCACATGGCGTTGACATAATACACGCCGTCCTCTACTTCGATCTCGAAACCGCCGTGGGCATTTTCTGCCAGTTCCTCCGGCGAAGGCGCCTCTGCCTCATACTGGAGAATCGGCGGCAGGGTCTGTAACATGGCTGCGGTCGCCTGTACCAGTTCCGCCGTTCCCTGGGTGGTAGCTGCGGAGATCTCATAGAACGGCAGTCCCTTTTCTTCGATATACTGCCGGAACCGTGCGATCTGTTCCGGGTCAGCCATATCACACTTATTGGCGACCACGATCTGCGGCCGCTCTGCCAGATCTTCCCGGAAACGCTCCAGCTCGCCCTGGATGGTATCATAATCCTCGATGGGGTCTCTGCCCTCACTGCCGGAAACGTCCACCACGTGGAGAATCAGACGGCAGCGCTCCACATGACGCAGGAAGTCGTGACCCAGTCCCACGCCGTCACTTGCGCCCTCGATCAGTCCGGGGATATCTGCCATGACAAAGGACTGTTCCTCTGCCACACGCACCATGCCCAGCACCGGGGTCAAGGTGGTGAAGTGATAGTTGGCGATCTTGGGCTTTGCGGCGCTGACCACGGAGATCAGCGTGGATTTTCCCACGTTGGGGAATCCTACCAGTCCCACGTCTGCCAGCAGTTTCAGCTCCAGTGTGACATCGAACGCCTCACCGGGAAAGCCCGGCTTTGCGAAACGAGGAATCTGCCGGGTAGAGGTGGCGAAGTGGATATTGCCCTTGCCGCCTCTGCCGCCCTTTGCCAGGATCTGCGGCTCGTCCGTGGAGAGGTCTGCCATGATCCGGCCGGTCTTTGTCTCCCGGACGACCGTACCACGTGGCACACGGATCACCAGATCCGGTGCGCTCTTTCCGGTGCAGTTTCTCGCACCGCCGTTTTCGCCCCGCTGGGCGGTGTACTTTCGCTTATAGCGGAAGTCGATCAATGTGGAAAAGTTATCATCCACCTGAAAGACCACATCGCCGCCTTTTCCGCCGTCGCCGCCGTCCGGGCCGCCTGCCGCCACATACTTTTCCCGATGGAATGAAACCGCTCCATCGCCGCCGTCGCCGGCTTTGATCGAAATTCGTGCCTGATCGACAAACATCTCTCACATCTCCTCTCATTTCACGGTGTATCTTTCACACGTCACAGCTATACTTCACACGATTGCAAAAGACACATTTCTGCCCTGCATCTTTTGCAATCACGTGAAGTATAATAAGAAAATCCCAAGCACACAAACGCTGCTCGGGATTTCCTGTCGTTCTTCACGCAATCCGACAAATTATGTCGTTTTCGTTACTGTGCAGCGTATACGCTGACCTTCTTGCGGTCACGACCAACACGCTCAAACTTTACAGTACCATCAACGGTAGCAAACAGGGTATCATCAGAACCGATGCCTACGCCTGCGCCCGGATGAATGTGAGTACCTCTCTGGCGAACCAGGATGTTGCCAGCCTTAACGAACTGACCGTCTGCACGCTTTACGCCCAGACGCTTGGACTCAGAATCACGGCCGTTCTTGGTAGAACCAGAACCCTTCTTATGTGCAAAAAACTGTACATTAATCTTCAGCATGACTTACACCTCCATGTGTGTGACTTGAATATTCGCAGGAAACGCTTTCGACAGTTCTCCCAGCTGTAACGCCAGCCCCGCAAATAAACGGTGGGCGTTGCCGGAATCATCTTTACCCGAAAGCCGGAGCGATACCCTCGCCGGTTCTTCGGTCTCCTCCGCCGAAACGGGAAGCCGGAAGATCTCCGTCATGAGATTTGCCACGGTCTGCACCGCAGCTGACACATAGGCACAGATCACGTCTGTCCCCTCTTCCGAATAATCGGCGTGTCCGGTGATCTCACAGCCGGTATACTGCTCTCCTGCAAGAAAAAAACGTGCGGAAATCATTTATGCCTCAATGGCTTCGATCTGCACCTGGGTATACGGCTGTCTGTGACCCTGCTTCTTCTTTTCGCCCTTCTTCGGCTTATAGGTCATAACCGTAATCTTCTTTGCCTTGCCATTCTTGATGACCTTGGCACGTACAGAAGCACCGTCAACATACGGAGTGCCGATCTTCAGACCGTCCTCGCCGCCAACTGCTACAACCTTGTCAAAAACAATGCTGTCCTCTGCTTCAACGTTCAGCTTTTCGATAAAGAGTGTGTCGTTAGCCTTTACCTGATACTGCTTTCCGCCGGTTTCAATTACTGCGTACATAATTCTTGGCACCTGCCTTTTACAAAAACTCGCTGCCGAAGGCACACCGGAGTGTTTTGAGACCTCCACGCAAGCGGCTTTTTTATTATAGCATACTTTTCACGGCTTGTCAACCGTTTTTTGAAAAAAATCTGCCGGCAGAACCCGTCCGCCGGCAGCGTTTTTCTGGCGTTCCAGAGGTGATTCGAACACCCGGCCTACCGCTTAGGAGGCGGTCGCTCTATCCGGCTGAGCTACTGGAACATCACAGAGACGGGGTCATGAAACCGCCCGTCTCCTTTTGTATGCCTTTGTTGGTCTGGCTTATGCCTTTACGCCGTACTGTTCCCGATAAGCCAGCATTGCGTCCAGGTGTTCCTTGCCCGGGATGACCTCATCCCGGATGCCCTGGATGATATCTTCCATGTTGACGATGGAATATACCGGAACGCCGTACTTTTCATAGACGGACTGCACAGCGGACTTTTCGCCCTCCAGCGCACGCTCCATCCGGTCTACGGTGATGACCATGCCGGTGATGTCTACATCTGCTGCGCCTTTCAGCTTGGGATATACCTCAGCCATTGCCTTGCCGGAAGTCATAACGTCCTCGATGATGACCACCTTTTCGCCGTCTGTCAGCTTTTTGCCGACGAACATACCGCCTTCGCCGTGGTCCTTGACTTCCTTGCGGTCAAAGCAGAAGTTTACGTCCTTCTGGTACTTGTCCGCCAGAGCCACAGCTGCTGCGGCTGCCAGCGGAATACCCTTGTACGCCGGACCGAAAACGGTCTCTACCGGGATGTTATGCTCTGCGATGCAGGCAGCGTAATAGCGTCCCAGCTCCATCAGCTGTGCGCCGCTGTGATAGTTGCCGGCGTTGATGAAATACGGTGCTTTTCTGCCGCTTTTCAGCGTAAACTCGCCGAATGTCAGCACGCCGCAGTCTACCATAAAGCGCAGGAATGATTCTTTGTATGTCATAGGTCTGTTCTTCCTTTCTGTTTTTCCGTCGGTACAGCACTGCTGCTGTCTGTACTATTATTATAGCGAAAACCGGAATCCTTGTCAAGAAAATTTGGTGTGAATCAGCCTCCCCTGAAAGGGGAGGTGGGCGGCAAAGCCGCTCGGAGGGGTTCAAATCACGACTCCTCTGCCCTGTCGGGCATCTCCTCTAAAAGAGGAGACATTTTAAGAGGAAACTCTTTCGAGGTATCCCTCTGCACAAGCAAACCTTACTTCTGCAATGTACCGCTGGACAGGGCTTTCAGATAGGCGTTGATAAAGCCGTCCAGGTCGCCGTCCATAACTGCCTGGATGTTGCCGTTTTCAAAACCGGTACGGTGATCCTTGACCAGGGTATACGGCATGAATACATAGGAACGGATCTGTGCGCCCCAGGCGATCTCTTTCTGCACGCCCTTGATGTCTGCGATCTTGTCCAGGTGTTCCCGTTCCTTGATCTCCACCAGCTTTGCACGGAGCATCTTCATCGCATAGTCCTTGTTCTGGTACTGGCTGCGCTGGGTCTGGCAGGATACCACGATGCCGGTGGGCAGGTGGGTCAGACGAACGGCGGAGCTGGTCTTGTTGATGTGCTGTCCGCCGGCGCCGCTGGCACGGAAGACATCCATCTTGATATCTTCCGGACGGATGTCCACTTCCATGGAGTCGTCGATTTCCGGCATAACTTCCAGCGCCGCAAAAGAGGTGTGACGGCGTCCGGAGGAGTCAAACGGAGACACACGTACCAGACGATGCACGCCGGACTCGGACTTCAAAAAGCCGTAGGCGTTGTCGCCGGAGATCATGATGGACGCACTCTTCAAGCCAGCCTCGTCGCCGTCCAGATAGTCCAGCAGTTCTGCCTTGAAGTTGTGGCGCTCTGCCCAGCGGTTGTACATCCGGTAGAGCATTTCTGCCCAGTCCTGCGCCTCTGTGCCGCCTGCGCCGGCGTGGAATGTCAGAATGGCATTGGAGCTGTCATATTCGCCGGTCAGCAGGGATGCCAGTTTCAGCGATTCCAGTTCCTTGACGAAACTGTCTGCCTCTTCGTTCAGCTCGGCGTTGGACTCTTCTTCGCCCTCTTCCATGGTCAGTTCAATGAGGGTGAGGATGTCATCCAGCGTCTCTTCCATCTTCTTATACTTGTTGATGCGGTTTTCCAGGGACTTTACTTCCTGGAGTACCTTCTGGGAATTCTCCAGATCGCTGTAAAAATCCGGGTCTGCCACCTGCTTTTGCAGTTCGTCATAACGTGCCTGTGCCTTTTCAATGCCCAGCACCTCGTACAGTTCTTTCAGGTCTTTGCGGTAGTCACTCATTGTGACACGCAGTTCATCTAATAATACCATAATTGTTTCTCCTTGTTCGAAAGACAAAATCACTATCTCTTTTATTATACTACAAAATCGGAGAAGATGCAAATATTTTCTTTGGATATTGAAAAAAATTTTCTCCTGTGTTATAATATAGGGAGCAAAAAAGGCGATGCTCCGCATTCTGCCTTAGAAAAGAGGGATACCCTATGGGAATACACACGGGAGAAAAGTGCTTTGTCTGCGGACAGGTATTCACCGACAACGATGACGTCGTCGTCTGCCCGGACTGCGGTACGCCGTATCACCGTGCCTGCTGGCAGAAAAACGGCGCCTGCGTCAACCTGCCGCTGCACGAATCCGGAAAGAGCTGGCAACCGGAGAAAAAAGCAGAGGAAGAGGCGCAGATGATACGCATTTGCCCGGACTGCGGCACCAGCTGTCCAAAGGATGCCACCCACTGTCCGCACTGCGGCAAGCCGTTTTTACGGCCGGAAGAGGAATCCGACACGCCGCCGGCAACCTTTCGGGAACAGCTCCGGGAAACCGCACAGCGCATGGGCGCACAGGATGCGACCTGCGGACTGGACCCGGCGGAAGACCTGGACGGCGAACGGCTGGAAGATGTGGCGAACTTCGTAGCGCAGAACAACCTGTACTATCTGCCAAAGTTCCTGCGGTTCAGTAAGGGACACCGCATTTCGCTGAACTTTCCCTGCCTGCTCTTCCCCCAGTATTACCTGGCGTACCGGAAGATGTGGGGCATTTCGCTGGTGCTGATCGGCGTGCTGTCTCTGCTCCATGTTCCCCAGTCCATCGTCCAGCTGGAACTGATGTTTCAGCAGTATCTGCCCATGCTGCGTGAGGCGAATGCCCAGCCGGAAGTGATCCAGTTCCTCCAGAACATGATCGGAAAGCTGGACGCTCACGAGACCCTGCTGAACAACATCGCCATGATAAGCAGCTACTTTGAGATCGTGCTGAGTATTCTCCTGGGACTCTTCGGAAACCGCATCTATTACCGTTTCGTGCTGCGCCGGGTACACAAGCTGGTGCAGGAGGACGTCTCCCCGGAAATGCGGCGCATCCGGCTGCGGCAGGAAGGCGGCACAAACGGCTGGTTCATCCTGGGCGCTTTCGGCATCCAGATGGGCTTTGCCATGATCCTGTCGCTCATCATCCTGCTGTGCCTGTTTGCCCTGTGAGCCGCATCGCCATGATTGCCGCATACGACCGGCGCCGTGCCATCGGGAAAAACGGAAGGATTCCCTGGCGCATTCCCGGAGAGCAGCAGCGTTTCCGGTCGCTGACCCTGGGACAGACGGTGATCTTCGGGCGGCGCACCTATGAAGAAATCGGCGTACCTCTTCCCGGACGGGAAAACTTTATCGTCTCCCGCACAAGGCAGTTCACCGGAGCGCACCTGCGGACGTTTCCCACCCTGGCGGACGCTGTCGCTGCCGCAGAAACGGAACAGGTCTTTCTGGGCGGCGGCGCAGGCATTTATGCGGAGGGCATGGCGCTGGCGGAGACGCTGTACCTCACGGAGATCGCCGGGGACTTTCACGGAGACACGTTTTTTCCGCCGCTGCCGGCAGGACAGTTTGCACGAACCGCAGAGGAGCGCCACGGCGGTGGGATTCCGTATGTGTATGTGACGTACCGGCGAAAATGGTGAGGTTTGACAAGTAAGGCTCCCCTGAAAGGGGAGCTGGCAGTGCGTAGCACTGACTGAGGGGTCTCCACTTATACTGAAAAAAATTTTTATGAAAGAACCTCTCCACCGCCTAACGGCGGTCCCCCTCGTACTGAGCGGTCCCCTCTGCCCTACGGGCATCTCCCCACCCCGTGGGGAGTCACCCCTTTCAGGGGAGGCTATCATGAAAATTGTTCCGCATGGGCGCAAAAATTAACTATGGACAAATACTGAAAAATATGCTATACTAGAAGTAACAAATCATCACATGAAAAAGGAGTCGGGTGAAACCCATGCAGCATGAAAAGTCCTGCGGTGCTATCGTCTACCGCAAATCCCACGGGAACACGGAGATCCTGCTGATAAAGCACATCAACAGCGGTCACTGGTCGTTTCCCAAGGGACACATGGAAAACGGCGAAACAGAGATCGAGACTGCCATCCGGGAGATCCGGGAAGAGACCTCGGTGGAGGTCATGATCGACCCCACATTCCGGGAGACGGTGTCTTATTTCCCGAAACGTGACACGCAGAAAACGGTGGTGTATTTCATCGCTCGTGCCAAAAACTATGACTTCGTGCCACAGGAGGAAGAGATCGCCGAGATCCGCTGGGTGGACATCGGCTATGCGTCCACCATCCTCACCTATGAAAACGACAAGAACATCGTGAACAAGGCGAAAGCCGCCATCAAGGAGTTCTGAGCCGAACATACAAAAGCGCATCTGACTTTCGCCGGATGCGCTTTTTTTGCGGTATTTGGTTTTTGCCGGTTACGAAATCACGTAATCCCAGCTTACCTTCTGCCCTGCGCCGTGCAGTGCCACATAGTAGAGCATATAGTAGATGTCGGTGGAGTCTACCTTTCCGTCTCCGTCGATGTCTGCGGCGGCGATCTGTTCGGGCGTTGTGCCGCTGTCCAGACCTGCGCCCTTATATGCCACGTAGACCATTGCGGCGAAGATGTCGCTGGTGTCGATCTTGCCGTCGTTGTCCAGGTCACCCTTGGGGTATGACGGAGTCTCCGGTTCGGTGGTCGTCGTGGTGGTCGTAGTCACTGTGACGGTGGTGACCGTGGTTTCTGTTGAAGTTTCGGTGGTTGTCTCGGTGGCAGTGGTTTCCGTTGTGGTTTCGGCTGTGGTGGTTTCAGTCGTGGTGGTTGTTTCAGTGGTAGTTGTTGTCGTCTCGGCAGTAGTGGTCGTCGTGGTTGCCGGGTCTTCGTATACGCTGTTATAGTGCATTGCCGCATCCTCTACAGCGTCGTTATAGGACTCGATATCCACGCTGTTCCACGCCTCTTCCGAACCGCCGAAGTAAACGTCCGTGATGCCAACACAGTTGTTGAAAGCGGCATCCCGAATGGCAGTCAGTCCCTTGGGCAGTCCCACGTTTTCCAGCGCCATACAGTTCTGGAATGCGTACATATCCACCTGGGTGAGATTTTCCGGAAGAGCGATGGCTTTCAGACTGGTGCAGCCCTCGAAAAATCCCTTTGTGTTTGCCTGGCTATTGCTGTCAATGTAAGAATAATAGGGCAGTGCCGCCAGGTTGTCCGAAAGCTTGATGCTGACCAGACCGGCGCAGTCATAGAACACGCCGCCGCCCACTTCTGCAACCGACTCGGGCATGGTGAAATTCGTCAGAATCCGGCATCCGGCAAACGCCGCATCGTCAATTTGCGTGACGGTCTCCGGGATGGCGATGTTGGCAAGCGAAGAGCAGTTTTCAAAGGCTCTTTTGCCGATGCGGGTGGTGGTGTCGGACAGAGTGATTTTGTTTAAGCTGGTACAGCCGGAGAATGTATCATCCGGTATTTCCGAAAATTCCATGCTGCGGAATTTCACAGTTTCCAATCCGGAGCAGTTCTGAAACACACCATTCCCCATAGAAACGATGCTTTTCGGCAGAGTGACTTCTTTCAGCGATTCACAATCATAAAACGCCTCTGCGCCAATGTATTTCAAGGAACTTACCATTGTGATACTATATATGTTAACAAAAGAATAGCCCTCGAGACTAAATGCTCTGTCTGAAATTCCAATAGTACCTTCATTTATTTTTTTATCGCCTTTAGCACCTTGCACCAACCAATTTCCTACATATTTCATGTCATCTTCTTGATTTAATAATAACGCAGTGTTATAAAAAGCAAATTGCCCAATATGTGTAATAGAGTCAGGCAATTTTACCTCTACCAAAGAACTACATTTATAAAAAGAATATTCCTCGATAGATGTAATACCTTCTGGGATTTCAATAGACACCAATTTTGTTGCTGAATCAAAAGCGTATTTACCAATAGATACAACTGACTTTGGAATTTTAATTTGAGTTAAAGATGAAGTTGAAAAGGTAGCGACTCCAATATATTTTAATGTATCTGGCAAAGTTACCTCAGATACATTATACATACTACAATCAGCAAGACCAATAGTACCATCTGCAACATCAATTTTACTGTTCCCATAATCTGAAACCAACCATTTTCCTACATACCTAGGACCAGACTGATTTTGGTATAAAGCAGTATATTTAAATGCGTCTCTTCCAATACTGGTAAGTGTACTTGGTAAAGAAATAGTCTCTGCACTGGAACCGTATGGAAAAGCGTGTTCTCCAATTCGAGTAACTATTTTGTTCTCAATTTCACTAGGAATATTAACTGATGTTGCTGTATTTTTTCCAACATACTCTAAAATCTCAATCGTCCCATCCTCCTGGACACGATACGAAAAGTCTCCCTCGACCTTTGTTTCCCCATCATCCTGCACCATAACGGTACTTTCTGCAGCATCCGACACCGCCGGGAACTCCTGCGCCGTTACATATGCGCCTGCCGTCATTGCGGCACACATTACCCCAGCCGTCAAAACTGCCAAAAGTTTCTTCATCTTCTTCATTCCAATAGACTCCCTTCACAAAATTGTCATTGCACAAAAGTACAATTTTCCATGATAGATTGTAACAGTATCTATTATAACGCAAAAAAAAAAAAAAAATAAACAACTTTTTCGGAATTTTCTGTGAATGTGGCAGATTCTTTGAAACAGTTACGCAAAAATCGCCCGCACCGGATGTGGTTTCCGATGCGGGCGGTTGATTGTTCTAATCCCCCTGTCCCTTCGGGACATCCCCCTTTTCAAGGGGGACAAAATGAACAACAATAAGCCTACCTTGAAAAGATTTTCGTGATTACGAAATCACATCTTCCCAGCTTACCTTCTGCCCTGCGCCGTGCAGTGCCACGTAGTAAAGCATATAGTAGATGTCGGTGGAGTCTACCTTTCCGTCTCCGTCGATGTCTGCGGCGGCGATCTGTTCGGGCGTTGTGCCGCTGTCCAGACCTGCGCCTTTATACGCCACGTAGACCATTGCGGCGAAGATGTCGCTGGTGTCGATCTTGCCGTCATTGTCCAGGTCGCCCTTGGGATATGCCGTTTTTTCTACCGGGAGACTTTCCCCGTAGTGCAGGACTGCGCCGGTCAGAGCGTCGTTGCAGAATCCCACAGAGACCATGTCCCACGCCTCCTGGGTGCCGCCGAAATATACGTCCGTCAGCGCATCGCACTGGTCAAAGGCGTATTCGCCCACGCTGGTGATGCCCTCCGGGAGCTGTACCTTTTCCAGGCTGGTACAGCCCCAGAACAGGTACTCGCCGATCTCCGTGATGCCTGCCGGAACAACCGCTTTCGTCAGCGCTGAACAGCCGGAAAAGACGCTGCCGCCCAGGCTGGTCACACTGTCCGGAACGGATACGCTGGTCAGTTTCGGGCAGCTGGAAAAGGCGGAGTCGCCGATAATGGTGACGCTGTCCGGGATCACAACGCCGGTCAGCTCCGTGCAGCCGAAAAAGGCAGAACCGCTGACGATCTTCACCGTGTTCGGGATCGTCACATTGCCGGAACAGCCCTCGCCGTTCAGCAGGATGGCATTCACAATGACCATGGGATTTTCTGCCTTCTTCGCCTCCATCCAGGCGGTATTTTGAAAGGCATTTTCCCGGATGGCGGTGACGCTCTTCGGAATGGAAATGGTTTTCAGATTGGAGCAGTTATAGAACGCCTGGATGCCGATGTCTGCTACGCCGTCCGGAATGGTGACTTCCGTCAGCTTGGTGCAGCCGATAAACGTCCAGTTTTCCAGCTTTTTCAGCTGTTTCGGCAGGCTGACCGATTTCAGACTGGTGCAGTTGGCGAAAGCGCTGTTGCCGATGACGGTAACGCTCTCCGGAATGGTGACGCTGACCAGATTGTCACAGCCGGAAAAGGCAGAATTGCCGATACTGGTCACGCCGTCCGGGATGGTGATACCGGTCAGCCCGGTGCAGTCCGCAAAGGCGGAGCTTTCAATGCTGGTCACGCCGTTGGGAATGATGATGTTTCCGGAACAGTTGGCGCCGTCCACCAGCTTGTTGTTGATGATGACCAGTGTGCTGCCCTCCTGTTTCAGCGTCAGCCAGGGCGTGTCCTGGAACGCCTTTTCCCCGATGGTCTCCACGCTCTCCGGAATGGAGATCTTCTTCAAGCTGGTGCAGCCGTTAAAGGCACGGTCGCCGATCTCGGTCACGCCGTCCGAAATCACAATGGCAGTGAGTGCATCACAGTACGCAAAGGCAGAACTGCCGATGCTGGTGACGCCTGCCGGGATGGTGATGCTTTGCAGGTTGGTGCAGTTGTTGAAAACGCCGCTTTCCAGCCGGGTGATGCCGTTCATACCGGTCACTTCGGTCAGAGAAGTGCAGACGGAAAATGCCCAGGTGCCGATCTCGGTGACGCTGTCCGGGATGTGAAGCGTTTTCAGCGCAGTGCAGTTGCTGAACGCAGAACCGCCGATATGAGTGACGTTCTCCGGAATGGTGACTGCCGCCAGGCTGGTGCAGTTGGAAAAAGCGGAATTGCCAATGCTGGTGACGCTCTCCGGAATGGTGACGCTTTGCAAGTTCTCGCAGTTGTAGAACGCATAGTCTGCGATCTCCGTGACACCCTCCGGAATAACCATTTCCGTCAGACTGGTGCAGCTGTTGAAAGCCTCATTCCCAATGGAAGTGACCTGGCTGGGCATGGTGCAGCTTTGCAGGCTGGTGCAGTGGGCAAAGGCAAAAGCGCCGATCTGGGTGACGCTGTCCGGGATGTCCACCGTTTCCAGGGCGTAGCAGTTATAGAACGCTGCGCCGTCAATGACTTCCAGAGTGGACGGCAACTTGACCTCTTTCAGCGAGGTACAGCCCAGGAAAAAGCCGGAATAGGAATCATCGTCCGGATAATACTGCGCCGCCAGCGACGTGATGCCCTCCGGGATCGCAATGGTTTCCAGAGCGGTACAGCTGTTGAAAACCGTCTTGCCCATAGAAGTCATCTGCGCCGGAAACGTAACTGTCGTCAGCTGGGTACAGGAGAGAAATGCGCAGTTGCCCACCCGGGTGACGCTGTCCGGCAGCTGTAGACTGGTCAGTCCCTCACAGCCGCCGAACGCATAGTCCTTGATCTCCGTGACACCCTCCGGGATCTGGAGAGACTCCAGAGCGGTACAGCTGTAGAATGCCGCCTCGTCAATGGTTTTCAAGGTAGATGGCAGCTGCACTTCTTTCAGTGAGGTGCAGAACGCAAGGAAACCGTACCAGCTGTCTGCCATTTCGGTATCCGCCATCGCCGGCAGAGATGTGATGCCCTCTGGAATGGTGATCTTCTCCAGCGAGGTACAGGTGTTGAACACTTCCCTGCCGAACGATGTCATCGTCTGGGGCAGGTCAATATGCGTGAGAGCGGTACAGCCGGCAAAGGCAGAATCGCCGATACTGGTGACGCTGTCCGGCACGGAAACGCCTGTAATGGCGGTGTTGCCCTGGAATGCGCTGTCCCCGATCCGGGTGACGGATTTTCCGCCGATCTCCGCCGGAAGTTCCACATCACCGGAGACATCCGCAGAACAGCCGGTAATGGTGACTGTGCCGTCCTCCTCTGTCGTATAGGTCAGATTTTCGTATGTACTCTCCGCAGCACTCACCGAAAGCACCGCCTCCGGCAGACTCGCCGCAGACAGCGGCACTGCACCCATACACAGTACCCCTGCTGTCAGAGCCGCCAGGATTTTTTTCATTTTACCCAATTTCATTCGCTCCCTTCATTGCTTTTTGTTACCATTTTACAGTATAATACGACATAGTATCATACTATATTATTTATTATAACACAGAAAAGTCGAAAGCGATACGGAGATTCTCAGAATTTTCCATGAACAAAAGCGATGCCGCCTGCAAAAAAGGCACGGTGTCTGCGCACCATGCCTTTCCCTTGTCTATAGGATATTCCACCAAAACGGCATCTCACTTTCGCTCAGCCGCTGGATCCACATTCGAGCCTCTGAGAGTTCGGAGTCCAGCTCGTCACAGTCTGCGCCCAGCATTGGGGTCAGATGGGCAACGGTCACGTCGATCTGCACCACCTTGTCCCGCCACACCACCAGATTGAGGCGGCGTTCGGACTTTTCCCACTGGTCGTGGAACTGCTGAAACGCCTGCTCTGCCTGTTCGGGAGATTGCAGGACAGTCTCCCGGAGCTGGTCCAGGTCGTTCAGCAGGCGGCTGGTCTCCGAGCGTACCAGCCACGCCGATGCACTGCTGAGCAGTACCAGCGCCAGCAGCACTGCTATGCCAAGTCTGACACGATTCATGCGGCATCCCCCTGTTTCTTCGGTATCACGGTACATTTTCCGTCGGCATCACTGAGCATGAGGAACACCTCGCTTTCTCTGAGCCGATGCTCCGCCAGCTTTTGTTCCAGCCACGCCTGGTTTTTCCCCAGCATCGCCAGGGATTTGTTCATGACACAGCCGTCCTGTATCACAGCCACCGGAGGATCCTGGGCTGCTTTTTTCAGTGCAACGTCCTCCGGCGTCAGCGGCTGACACGCCGCCTTGAGGTAGACGGAGACTGTTCCCGTGGTTTCCATCACGGCGAACTGCACCTGGCTGATGTCGAACACCTGCTGCTGGCGAAGCGCCGTCATCAGATCATCCACCGACAGCCGCAGGTCACGCATGGTCGCCTGTTCGATCTGACCGTTTCGGACGATGATCTTCGGCCGCCCGGAGATGATGCGCCGCATCCGCAGGGATTTCAGCGTCACCCAGGAGATCACCACCTCAAAGCACACCAGGGTGAGAATGGGCAGGATGCCCAGAATCAGCGGAATGCTGGTATCCTCCAGGGGCAGGGTGGCGATGTTGGAGATCAGAATGGTGATGACCAACTCTGAGGGCTGCAGTTCCCCCAGCTGACGCTTGCCCATCAGGCGCACGCCGAAGATCACCACAATGTAGAGGATCAGCGAACGGATCAGAACCACACTCATGAAAAAAGCGCCTCCTTTGCATGACAGCATCACACAGAGCCTGTGCAGTGCTGCCAATCATATCTGTCACAAGGACAGTATGCGCAGAGACGCCGGGGATTATACAAAAAAGACATCGTTATTCCGTCTTTTCCTTTTTCTTGAAAATGACCAGTTTGCTGAAAATGTAGTTCAGCACCAGGATCACCACCTGTGCCACGACCTTTACCACCAGAGAGCGCCATGTGACGATCTCGCCGTTGACGGTGGCGAAGAAGTGGTTGCCGCCTTCCATAATGGCAAGCTCCAGGAAATAGGTCACCGCACGGGCGCCGTAGAACATATACAGTTCCCGCCAGAACGCCGCACGGGTATCGGTCACGCTCTGGAACACATACTTCTTGTTGGTGAAAAAGGCAAAGGTCACGGCGAAGATCCACGAAATGGTGGTGGAAAGCCCGGTGTTCAGCCAGTTTGCCATGTGCATCCGGGTAAACAGCGCCGTGGGCAGCATCTGAAAGATCAGAGAAACAATGGTGGTCAGTCCGCCCACCAGAATGTACATCCACACGGATTCGTGGGAATACCACAATTTTTGAATGGGTTTCGGCATATGGTCAATGATCCAGTGAATTGCTTTTAACATAAAAATAACCTCTTTTTTGATTCATTTCGACAGTTCCTCTTGATTCTTTCTGTATTTTATGGTATGATGGATAAGATAGTACTGCACCGCAGTAGAAAGGAACCGCTGCATAAAGCCTGACTGACGGCTTTGTGCGGTGTCGCCCTAAAATTTCGATTCCATTGGGAGGAACTATTATTTTGGTTTACGTCATACCGATACTGATTCTCGTCGCCTTTTCTGCATTGTTTTCCAGCACGGAAACAGCTTTCGCCTGTGTCAACAAGATACGGCTAAAGCACATGGCGGATTCCGGGGACAAACGTGCCGAAAAGGCACTGGATATCGCCAACCGCTATGAACAGGCGCTGACCGCCATTCTGGTGGGCAACAACGTGGTAAACATCGGCGCATCCTCGCTGGCAACGATCTTCTTCACCGCCCACTTCGGCTCTGCCGGCGCAGCCATTTCCACCATCGTCATGACCGTTCTGGTGCTGACCTTTGGTGAAGTGCTGCCGAAGTCCTACGCCAAGTCCCATGCGGACAAGCTGGCGCTGGCGCTGGGTGGCATCCTATCCAAGTTTACTCTGCTGATGACGCCTTTCGTACTGCTGTTCGGCGTACTTTCCCGGGCATTCACTGCCAAGGAGGATGCGCCCAGCGTCACGGAGGACGAGCTGAAATACATCATTGACGAGATCGAGGAAGAGGGCGTCCTGGAAGAACAGGAAAGCGATCTGGTGATCTCCGCCCTGCAATTTGATGAGACCTCCGTCAGCGAGATACTGATTCCACGTGTCCGGATGGTCGCCCTGTCGTCGGATGCCACCATCGAAGAGACAAAGCAGATGTTTCTGAACAATCACTTTTCCCGATTTCCGGTATACGAAAAGGACATGGACAACATCATTGGCATGATTACCAACAAGGACTTTTTCCGGCTCCTGTGCGGCGAGTTTCAGACGCTGGCAGAGATCACCCAGAATGTGATCTACGTGCCGGACACCAAGCGCATCAGCGACATTCTCCGGGATATGCAGCACGCCAAGACACACCTTGCCATTGTGGTAGACCAGTACGGCGGCACAAAGGGCATGGTCACCCTGGAAGACATCATCGAACAGCTGGTGGGCGAGATCTACGACGAGAGCGACGAGGTAGTGCATGAATTCCAGAAAACAGCACCCCACACCTACACGGTGGTCGGTTCGTTCAGCGTCAGCGACCTGTGTTCCGCACTGGACAAGAAAGATGCCCCGGCGAAAGTGCCGGAGACGGAATGCACTACCATCGGCGGCTGGGTCATGGAACTCCTGGGACACATCCCTGCCGCAGGCGAGACCGTCTCGGACGGCACGTTCCATTTCACCGTACTGGAAGTGGACAACCAGACCATCTGCTCCATCCGGCTGGAAGTCACACCGCCGGAGACTGAACATCCGGAAGAAAAGTAATCCATTCTCTCAAGCAAAGCAGGCAGCCAGAATCCGTTTCCGGCTGCCTGTCTTTAGGCAACACCGCACAAAGCTTTATGCGGTGTTGCCTTTATTTTTTCTTATATTTCAGCAAGATAAACGCCACCAGTGCGGTCAGTACCAGCGACAGCACAGAGGGAAACCATGTATGTTCTGCAAAGGGCAGATCCAGGGTGTTCATGCCGTAAAAGCTGTACACCATCGTCGGAATCGCCAGGATAATGGTCACAATGGTCAGACGCCACATAACAATATTCAGATTGTTGGAAATGACCGAACCGAACGCCTCCACAACGCCGGACAAAATGCCCGAATAGATGCTCGCCATCTCCTGCGCCTGTTTCAGCTCGATCAGCACATCTTCCAGCAGATCCTGGTCCTCTTCGTAGAGTTTCACCACTCTGCCACGCAGAATCTTGTTCATGGTCACATCGTTGGATTTCAGAGATGTGGAGAAGTAGATCAGAGACTTTTCCAACTCCAGCATCTGAATCAGTTCGTGGTTTTTCATTGCACCGTGCAGTTTCCGCTGCATGGCGCTGGAAGTCTTGTCGATCTGTTTCAGATAGACCAGGAACGATGCGGTAATGTTCATCATCAGCCGCAGCACAAACTGTGTCCGGAACTGGGTCTGGATATTCCGCACCCGTCCGCTGACCACATCGTCAATGACCTTGTTTTCTCGCAGGGAAATGGTAAAGACGTAGTGGTCGGTAATAATAATACCCAGCGGCATGGTGTAGAAGATCAAGGTATCGTCTTTCTGCACCTCAGACACCGCCGTATCTACAATGATAAGGGTCTGGTTTTCCTCCTGTTCCACACGGGACGACTCTTCTTCATCGAGTGAGGATTTCAGAAAGTCGCTGTCCAGCCCGTAATCATCGATCAGCATTTTTCGTTCCTGTGCCGTGGGGTCAACCACGGAGATCCAGCAGCCCGGCATCAGAGAATCCACCTCAATGAGCCGGTTTGCCACTGTTTTGTAATAAGAGACCAAATCGGATACCACCTTTCCGCAAGGCAGCCCGACCGGGTTAACGGCATCCGCTGTCCTTGCCTGTATTCCATGTGTTCATCCGTTTGCCATAAGCTTTTTTCGGGCATGGCAAGGGATAAGGGTCAGCGTTCATGCCGCACCTCCTAGTTTTATGATATTCCGGCATTTTTCAATTTGCCGCACTTTTTATTATAACAGAAAAAACCGCCCTTGGCAAGGCGGTTTTTGTAAAATTTAAGCGATTTTTGTGAAACAATGGTCAGTGCTTTTGGATGTCCTCCCGGATGCGTTCCTTGATGCCCTCGAAGATGACCTGTTTTGCATGGATTGCCTGTTCCTTTGTCGCCGCCGGAACGCCTTTCAGCGGATAGTCGATCCCCAGGTTTTCATACTTGACCTCACCCATGGTGTGATAAGGCAGCACGTCCAGCGCCTTCAGATTATCCAGACCGCCGATAAAGTGACCCAGCTGCCGCAGATAGTCGTCGTTCAGTGTGATGCCCGGCACGACCACGTGGCGGATCCAGACCGGAACGCCCTTTTCCTTGAGGTACTCGGCGAATTCCAGGATGTGCCTGTTGCTCTGCTTGGTGAGTTTCTGGTGTTCTGCATCGTCAATGTGCTTGATGTCCAGCATGACCAGATCGGTCACTGCCATGAGCCGGTCGAATTCCGGGCGGCGTTCCTGACGGAACAGAATGCCGGAGGTGTCCAGACAGGTATTGATACCCTTTTTCTTTGCCGCCTCGAACAGTTCCGTTAAGAACTCCATCTGCACCAGAGGTTCGCCGCCGGTTGCGGTAATGCCGCCGTCGTGGAGAAATTCCTTAATGCCGTCGTACTCTTTCAGCAGAGATTCCACCGTCCGGAGATTCTCCTGGTTCTGATTGTCGATCGTCCAGGTGTCCGGATTATGGCAGTAGAGACAGCGCATGGGACAGCCCTGGAAAAAGATGACGAACCGGATTCCGGGACCATCGACTGTGCCGAAACTTTCCGTGGAATGAATGTGTCCTTCCATGTTGTTCTCCTTTCTTGAACGCAATGCAAACGAAAGCGTTCGGATACAACAATGGGCGCACAGAAACTGCACGCCCACTGCTAACATTATGCTATGTTTATTTTACGATTCCAGCACGTTTCTGCTTACAGAGCAGCGTGGAAAGTTCTGGTGATAACGTCATCCTGCTGTTCCTTGGTCAGCTTGATGAAGTTAACTGCATAGCCGCTGACACGGATGGTCAGCTGCGGATACTTTTCCGGATGAGCCTGTGCGTCCAGCAGAGTCTCACGGTTCAGAACGTTAACGTTCAGATGATGTCCGCCTTTTTCTGCATAGCCGTCCAGCAGACCTACCAGATTTTCAATTTGTTTTTCGTTTGCCATGATAAATTCCTCCTTGAGAATTTACGAATCGGGATAAATACCGGGGACGGATGAGACTCATTCGTCCTCTATAAACTCAGTCGGCTGACAGCAAGCCATGTTCCCTTTCGAGCAATCCATGCTGCGATAGGTCTTTACATTCAAGCCCTCGCCCATGAGGTCGTCCTCAGAGATGGTGAGATGGCCGCTGCCGTCTTCCATGAGCTTTTCGATCATGTCCACCAGTTCATCCGACTTGTCCTGTTCTTTGACTTCATGTTCCGCCATGACCCTGCGCCTCCTTTCAAATAGTCCTTTTCAGACTTACTGCTTTTCCATTTCCTCACGGATGGAAGCAACGTCGATGTCGCCTGCGAATACAGCAGAATCCTTACCCAGAGCATCCGGGATGATGGTGAAGGTATTGGAGATACCATCCTGTGCATTCTTCCACGGCAGCTTAGCAACAGATGCCATAGATGCTGCTGCACCGTGGGTGTCACGGCCGTGCATCGGGTTTGCACCAGGAGCCAGCGGCTGACCCTTCTTACGGCCATCCGGAGTGTTACCGGTCTTCTTACCGTATACAACGTTGGAAGTGATGGTCAGGATAGAAGTGGTCGGAACGCCGCCTCTGTAGCAGTAGTTGCTGCGGATCATATCCATGAACTTGTCCAGGATCTTAACTGCAATGCTGTCTACACGGTCGTCGTTGTTGCCGTACTTCGGGAAGTCGCCTTCTACTTCGAAGTCAGTTACTACGCCGAATTCGTCACGGATGCACTTAACCTTTGCATACTTGATTGCAGACAGGGAGTCAGCTACAACGGACATACCAGCGATACCAGTTGCGAAATAACGCTTTACGTCTCTGTCGTGCAGAGCCATCTGGATTGCCTCATAGCAGTACTTGTCGTGCATATAGTGGATGCAGTTCAGGGTATCTACGTACAGCTTAGCCAGCCATGCCATCATGTCTGTGTACTTTGCCATAACGTCATCATAATCCAGATAATCGCCTTCTACCGGACGATACTTCGGACCAACCTGGTTGTGCTTACCGGTCTTAGCGTCCAGTCTTTCATCCACACCGCCGTTGATTGCGTACAGCAGGCACTTTGCCAGGTTTGCACGAGCGCCGAAGAACTGCATTTCCTTACCAACACGCATGGAGGATACGCAGCAAGCGATGGCATAGTCATCACCGTGTGTCACACGCATCAGATCGTCGTTCTCATACTGGAAGGAAGAGGTGTTGATGGACAGCTTTGCACAGTAGTGCTTGAATGCCTTCGGCAGTCTCTTGGACCACAGAACAGTCAGGTTCGGCTCCGGAGCAGTACCCAGGTTTTCCAGGGTGTGCAGGTAACGGAAGCTGTTCTTGGTAACCAAAGTTCTGCCGTCGATGCCCATACCGCCGATAGACTCAGTAACCCACTGCGGGTCGCCGGAGAACAGTGCGTTGTATTCCGGAGTTCTTGCGAACTTGACCATACGCAGCTTCATGATGAAGTGGTCGATGTATTCCTGTGCCTGTTCCTCGGTCAGAGTACCGTTGTCCAGGTCACGCTGAATGTAGATGTCCAGGAATGTGGAAGTACGGCCCAGGCTCATTGCTGCGCCGTTCTGGTCCTTAACAGAACCCAGGTATGCGAAGTAAGTCCACTGGATTGCTTCCTTAGCGGTGGTAGCCGGAACAGAGATGTCATAGCCATACTTCTTTGCCATGTTCTTCAGAGCCTTCAGAGCCTTGATCTGTTCTGCCAGTTCTTCACGCAGACGGATCTTCTCTTCGGTCATGGTGCCGGAAGTGATAGCCTTCTGATAGTTCTTGTCCTCGATCAGACGGTCTACACCGTACAGAGCAACACGGCGGTAGTCACCGATGATACGGCCACGGCCGTAAGCATCCGGCAGACCGGTGATGATCGCATTGTGACGAGCAGCACGCATTTCCGGTGTGTAAACATCGAATACGCCTTCGTTATGTGTCTTTCTGTAGTGTGTGAAGATATAGCTGATCTCCGGGTCTACTTCATAGCCGTAAGCCTTGCAAGCCTCTTCAGCCATACGGATACCGCCGAACGGCTGCAGGGAGCGCTTCAGCGGCTTGTCAGTCTGCAGACCAACGATGGTCTCCAGATCCTTATCGATGTAACCTGCATCGTGAGAATCTACTGTAGAAACCAGCTTGGTGTCCATGTCCAGAACGCCGCCGTTTTCACGTTCCTTCTGGAACAGGTCCATTACTTCGCTCCACAGTTTCTTGGTGGAATCAGTCGGGCCGGCCAGAAAGCTTTCGTCACCCTCATACGGAGTGTAGTTCTTCTGGATGAAGTCACGGACGTCGATGGTCTTTTCCCATGCGCCGCCGACGAAACCTTCCCATGCCTTTGCCATTGTCTCTGCCATTTTAAGATCTCCCCTTTGCCGGGTAAACCGGCGAAATTTGATTTGGATTTTTCCAAAGCACAATCTTTTGGGCAGGCAATTTCCACGCTGTTTGCACACCGCTTTTTTTGCCGTCAGAGGACTGTGTTTTGATCTGTCTTAATAATATCACATCTCAACTATGATGTCAATAGGTTTCTTGCAATTTCCCAAGATTTTTTTTTGCAAAACCTTATTTTTTGCCGATTTGCTCCCATGCGCCGAACGGTTTTCAGAATAAAGAAAAGAAAAATCACATCTCCTGTTTTTTTTGTTAATTTGTAGGTACAAATTCGGCTTTGACGGTGACAGAATGACGTGCTATACTAAAGGCGGCGCCGCACACACACCGATCGGCAAGAACGGAGGTCTTTTTTATGTTACAGTTTTCACCAAACAGCACCATCGCACTGGTTGGCAGTTCCGACGGGCTGCCCCGGGGCAGTGACGCCGTTCCACGGCTCTGCGCTTTTCTGGAATCGCTGGGACTGCGCACGGTGGTTTTCCCGTCCTTGTACCAGACTGCCGCCGGCACACCCCAGCCGGCAGAGCGACGTGCCGCAGACATCCAGGCGGCGTTTGCGTCGCCGGAGGTGGATGCAGTCTTTGATCTGACCGGCGGCGACGGGGCAAATGTAGTTCTGCCCCATCTGGATCTCCGGAAGATCGCCCACACTCCCAAGCCCTTTTTCGGATACAGCGACGTTTCGGCTCTGCTCAATCCCCTGCAGGATTTCGGTCACGTGCCGGTGTTCTACTGCCAGCCACGCTTTCTGGCAAGCTGCCCTGCCGCCGCAGAACGGTTCACACGCTGGATACAGCGGCAGGACGATGACCTGTTTCGCTTTCGCTGTACCTTTTTACAGGGCAGCCAGCTCTCCGGAAAAGTCTGCGGCGGCAACATCCGCTGCACGCTGAAACTTGCCGGAACGCCGTGGCAGCCGGACCCGACGGGACGGGTGCTGTTCCTGGAGAGCTATTCCGGCAGTCTTGCCCGGATGGAGACCATGCTGCACCAGTACCGGCAAATGGGAATGTTCTCCCGGTGCAGCGGCGTACTGCTGGGAAATTTTTCGGAGCTGGCGAAAAAGCAGCAGCTGCCGGAACTGTACCGGATAGTGCAGGACATCATCGCCGACCCCGCACTGCCCCTTGCCGTGACCACGGAGTTGGGGCATCAGCCGGATGCCCGGTGTCTGGCGTATGCGGAAATCTGCCTAGAAAAAACGCAGCTGTAGCCAGCCTACTGCCAGCAGGACCGCCAGCATCCCGAAGTTCACGGCAGAGAAAATGCCCAGGTATTTTCCCGGACGGGAATGCGCCGCCTTGCTGTAAAACTGATAGGAGATCAGACTCGCCAGAGAGGCGATAGGCGTTCCCAGACCGCCCAGGTTCACGCCCAGCAGCAGCGCCTTTGCATTTTCCGTAAAGCCGGACAGCATCACAGCCGCCGGCACATTGCTGATGCACTGTGAAAGCGCCGCCGAGACCCACAGTTCCCTGCCCTGCATCACGCCGGCAAAGAACGCCCGGACGGCATCGACCCGTGCGATATTGCCCACAAACACGAAAAAGCAGACGAACGTCCCCAGCAGGCAGTAGTCCGCCTGGGCGAAAAGCTTTTTGTCACAGAAAAACACCAGCACGGCAGTCAGCACAAGGCAGAGCCAGTCCGGGATCACCCGGAACACGGTAAGCAGACACACCAGGAACAGCAGCAGATACACCGCCGCCGGCTTTTTCGGGATGACAGGCAAGGTTGTTTCCCCAGGTTTTCCGGCACAGGGTGTTTTCGGCAGCAGGAACGACAATCCCAGAAGCACCAGCCAGCTCAGCACGCCGGCAGGGAGCATGGTACGGAAAAAGTCGCCGGTGTGCAGCTGGTACGCCGCATAGAGGTACAGGTTCTGGGGATTGCCCACCGGCGTCATCATACTGCCCAGATTCGCAGCAGCCGTCTCCAGGACAATGACCCGGATGCGGCTTTTCTCGTCCCCGATGTCCCGGAACAGCAGCAGCGTCAGCGGCACAAAAGTGAGCAGTGCCACATCATTGGTCACCAGCATGGCGCTGAAAAAGCACAGCTGGACGAGAAACAGTCCCACACGCCGCACTGTCCCGGCACGTTTCAACAAGTTTTGCGTCACCTGTTCAAACACGCCGATGCTGCGCAGTCCTGCCACTGTGAGCATGAGACAAAACAGCTGGATCAGCACAGCACGGTTGCAGTAGGACAAATAGCCGGCATCCGGCGGCACAAAGCACATGGACACCAGCGCCGCCAGAAGTGAGATCCCCAGCACAGGCTGTCCTTTCCACCATTGCAAAAAGCGTTTCATTGATACATTCTCCTTTGTTCCCGTGATTTTCCGCATTGTTTCCAGTATAGCACTTTTCCGGAAAATGTCAAATGCTGCCGCCGGATGATTTTCCACATTCCCTTGACTTTTCCACGATTCTCGTTTATACTGATATATAATAAGAACTTGTCTTCACAAGAAATATATGCGGATTTTCGAGCATAATTTTGTTGCAGACAAGAAAAAAATACGCAGGCGGGCTGCCGCCCGGCAAGTATTTTTTCCGCAGTATGCAGCAAAATTTGCCGAAAAGACACGTGTATATGCTTGTGAAGACAAGTTCTAACTCCAGGAAAAAGGTGATTGTATGAAAAAGGCTCTGATTGCCATGAGCGGCGGCGTAGACAGTTCCGTTGCGGCGCTTCTGATGCAGCAGAAAGGCTATGAATGCGTCGGTGCGACCATGAAACTGTTCGAGAACGAACAGGCAGGGGTCAAGCGGGAAAAGACCTGCTGCTCCCTGGACGATGTGGAGGACGCACGGAGCGTGGCGTATCGTCTGCATATGCCCTACTATGTTTTCAACTTTACGGCAAACTTCGAAAAAGAGGTCATGGACCGGTTTGTCCACGCCTATGAAAACGGCTGGACGCCCAACCCCTGCATCGACTGCAACCGCTATCTGAAATTTGAAAAGCTCTATCTCCGGATGCAGGAAATGCAGATGGACACCATTGTCACCGGACACTATGCCCGGGTGGCATACGACGAAACTTCCGGGCGCTATCTGCTGAAAAAGGGGCTGGACGGCAGCAAGGATCAGAGCTATGTACTGTACAATCTGACCCAGGAACAGCTGGCGCACACCCAGTTCCCGGTGGGCGAACTTTCCAAGCACCGGGTGCGTGAGATCGCCGAGGAACACGGCTTTCTCAATGCGGACAAGCCGGACAGCCAGGACATCTGCTTTGTGCCGGACGGGGACTATGCCAGATTCATTGAGCGGTACACGGGAAAAGTTCCGGAGACCGGCGACTTTCTCGACCCGGAGGGCAAACGGATCGGCACACACCGTGGCGTGATTCACTACACCATCGGGCAGCGAAAGGGGCTGGGCATCTCTGCGCCCCATCCGCTGTACGTCTGTGACATCTGCCCGGCAGACAACACCGTCACCCTGGGCTACAGCGAGAACCTGTTTTCTCGAAAGCTTACCGCATCGGATGTCAACCTCATCTCCTGCGACAGCCTGGAAGAGCCGGTTCGTGTCCAGGCGAAGATCCGCTACCGCCATCCGGCACAGCCTGCCACCGCATGGATGACACCGGACGGCACGCTCCACGTGGAATTCGACGAACCCCAGCGTGCCATCACCTGCGGGCAGGCAGTCGTTCTCTATGACGGCGATGTGGTAGTCGGCGGCGGCAGAATCACCGGCGCTGAAAAGGAATAAGGGCTGTTTTGGTGCGGTGCTGCCGTGCAAATCAATTTTTAAGAATGTATTTTGGATTCAATATTGTCATTTGAGTTATAATCCCCCTGTCCCTTCGGGACATCCTCCTTTTCAAGGGGGACATGGTAAAAAAATAAGCCTCCCTTGAAAAGGCGCCCGTAGGGTGTGCCTTGTGCTGAGGTGGCACGAAGTGCCGGAGGGATCATTCTCATGCCACTAATATCCCAGTTATAGGTGCCTTTTAGAAAAATCTTCTTAAAGACTGATTTGCATAACGCCGTAACAATTTCCACTTGAAAGCCTATAAAACCTATGGTATAATAGGATAATCAGCATACGCAAGACAGGAAATTTCCTGTCCGGAAAGGAGCTTATATGAAAATCTCGACCAAAGGGCGTTATGCGCTCCGAATGCTGCTGGATCTGGCGCAGAACCAGGGTGACGGCTATGTTTCCCTCAAGGACATCGCCCAGCGGCAGGAGGTCTCCAAAAAATATCTGGAGCAGATCGTCCCGTTACTGAACAAATCCAACCTGCTCCGCACCAACCGGGGCTATCAGGGCGGTTACCGGCTGGCGAAAGACCCCGGCGATTATACCGTAGGCGAAATTCTCCGCATCACCGAGGGCGACCTTGCGCCGGTGGCGTGCTTACAGTCCGGCGAGGTGGACTGTCCACGGGCAGAGCAGTGTCTCACCATCTCCGTCTGGGAAGGGCTGTATCACGTGATAAACCGCTATCTGGACAGCATCACCTTACAGGATATCTTGGACAGCGGTCCGGGCAGCGGCGACGATTACTGCATCTGACCAAAAAGGCAAATACCACACAAAAGCCATACCACAGGAACGACCCTGCGGTATGGCTTTTTTCATTAAAATCAGTTCTGTTCCGGCTTGATGACAACACGGTTTTTGTTTTTCTTGTCCTGGTACAATTTCTGATCGGCGAACTTCACGTAGTTCTGTATCTGTTCCCCAGCCTTGCAGGGCATGGTATAAACGCCCACGCTCAGCGTGATGTTATAGGGAATATCGCTGGTCTCGTTGTACACCTTGGCAGCCTTTTTGATGCTGTCGTAAATCTGCTGCCCTGCCTGTTCGGCATCCTCTACCACGGCGAATCCGGCAAACTCATCGCCGCCCACTCTGCCGATGGCATCTAGCAGCGGCACAGCGGAAGTCAGATACTGCACACAGGTTTTCAGTGCGTGGTCGCCGCCGTCATGTCCGAAGGTGTCGTTGATGATCTTCAGATTATCCAGGTCAGCCAGGATCAGCACACAGGATTTTCCGGCAGATTCCGGACTCTCCAGCAGCATATTGGACATCCGGTAGAACCCACGGCGGTTGTATACGCCGGTCAGTTCGTCGGAGTCGGAGATCAGTTTCAGCCGGCGGTTGTCGAACCGTGCCTCTTCCAGATTGCCCTCCAGCTCCTTGACCAGACGGGTCATTTTGATGGCGGAGCAGATCTGGGGCGCTACGGAATAGATCTGGGAGAAGTGGTTATAATCCAGCTCGCAGATAAACAGACCGTACTGCTCCTCATTGGAGAAAAGCGGCACCATCACAAAGGTATACCGTCTGTCTCTGGGCATATAGCGGTTGGCGATGCAGTGGTATACGGAGATCTGCTGTTCCGGCGGCTCGACACGCTTGAGCTTCTGTCCGATGTGATAGGACTTCAGATAGAGATTCTCCGGCATGATCCACTCTTCATACTGATAGTGTACCACCGGCTGGTTGAACACGTAGATATAACTGCTCTTGAAGTTGACCCGATACAGATTCTTGACGATGGAGAAAAAGCTTTTTTCCTCGTCGTTGCTGTTTATCATCATATCCTTGTTGATATTGCTGATAAGGAAATTGCTGTAGGTCAGATTGGTGCGGAGCAGATACTGCTGCTGCATACTGTAGTCCAGCAGATGATCCAGGAACATTTCGTGGAGCTGTTCCACCGCAAGCCGGTTTTCTTTGTCGTGCTGACAGATCTGTGTCGCCAGGTATCTGGCATAGGTCACGATCTTTTTCAGCAGCGGCACCTGCACCGGGATCACATCTGTGCGGTCGAACAGCTGTGCCAGCTGCTGACGGAACCACGGTATATCCAAGATCTGCCGGCTGCATATCGTCTGGAACTCTTCTCGTACCAGCGTCCAGACATCTTCAATAAACTTGGTCTTTGCAACGGTTTCCAGGTCACCGATGTACTTGTTGAAGATCATGTTGACGATCTCTTCTGCGGCGCAGTTCTCTGCCATTTCCTGAATCTGTTCTGTGGTCAGATCGCAGGACTCCCGGACGATCAGACGGGCATCCAGGGTCTTGCTTTCCGCATGACCGGTCTGGAGCAGCCGCACCATTTCCCGCACGGACTGATAGCCCATACTGCTGATGTTGGTGCGGACGGTGGTCAGCATGGGTTTCAGACTGGTCGCCACCTCAGAATCGTCAAATCCGGTGACCAGGATATCCTTGCCCACACGCATTCCACGCTCCTGGAACACGTTATAGCCGCCGATGCACATTTTATCGTTGGCAAAGCAGATTGCCTCCAGGTCGGGGTGCATATCCAGCAGTTCCCGAACCACCTCTTCCGAGGATTCGGAGAAGTTGCCGTAGACCACCTTGGTGCAGTCGTAGGGAATGTGGTTCGCCTCCAGCGCCGTGCGGTAGCAGTGCAGCCGGTCCATGGCGTCCTGGTTTCCCATCGGGCCGGAAACATAGCCGATCTTCCGGCAGCCGTGGCGCTGGATCAGATGCTCTACCGCCAGCTTCATCCCGTCCGTGTTGAACCGGATGCAGGGATAGCCGGGAAATTCCACTTCCATGGTCAACAGCGGCAGCGGATCGTAGGAATGCAGGAACTTGCGCATTTCGTCCCGGCTGATATACGAGCCGACCGTTCCCACAGAGACCAGCAGTCCGTCCAAGTTGGCGGTGGAAACATAGTTGTAGATCACATTGTACTGATAATCATAGATCGAATACTTCTCATCATCTTCTACGGCATTGATTCCCCTGCCGGGCAGCAGGATCAGATTGATGTCCAGTTCTTCCGCAGCAGCGATCGCACCTTTCAGTATCTCGCTTGCATATTCATTTTCCAGATGGTGTATCATCAGACCGATCTGGAGCCGTTTTTGTTTCGTCATGATTCTTCTCCTCTGCGAACATTGCCGCCGTCCCTGTCTGCCCACAGACCGGACGGCATCCATGGAAACACTGCAGGCATATCCTGTGCAAAGCCTTTATGCGGTGTCTCCTTAGTAAAAAAACGCTGCGCCGACCTTCCGCCTGCATACGCCGGAATGCCGGACACGTTTGATAGCATATATAAGATACGATTTGTGTACTTTTGTAGTATAGCACATTCGACTTGAAAAAGCAAGAGTTTTTTCATATTTCATTTCGAAGAAAAGAACTACTTTGTTTTCTTCTGTACGCAATTCAAATGAATGTAAAAAGTTGGACGTGTGCATTCCCATTTTTGCGGAATGCGATGCTGTCTTATGCCTCGTTTTCCAGGGTGTAGCGGCACGCCGGATAATTGCTGCACCCGTAGAAATCGCCGTATGTGCCGTGGCGCAGCACCAGCTTTCCGCCGCAGCGTGGACACAAGCCGTTCCGCAGGGCAAAGTTCCGGTAGGCGATCTCGTTGTCGATCTGTTCCAGGTGCGTCTGTCTCGCCTGGGGCGTGTCCAGATTGGCGCAGAGAATCGTCCCGGCATAATAGCGCACATCGTCCCATGCCAGCAGCATCTGCCGCTGACGGCGAATGGTGCGCCGGACTTCCCGGAAATGCACCAGCTGTTCCACGCTGTCCTCCTCCTGCTCCACCGCCAGCACCGCATCATCTGCAAACGCCGCAATGGAGAAAAAGCAGTCCTCGTCCAGACCCAGCAGCTGCATCAGCGCCCGGATGTGGGCATAGTTCTGCCGGAACGGGCTGCGGAAATTATACCGCTTTCCGTGCCGCTCCTGCGTCCAGAACTCCTTGCGTTCCGTCCCGGTGATGGTGCCGTGATAGTTTTTGGTCTCGATGACGAATATGCCATAGACCGACACCACCACGTGGTCGATCTGGGTGAGCCGCCTGCCCTGCAATAGCATCAGATCGGACAGCACGATGTACTGCTTTTTGCTGAGCCAGCGCAGATGCCGGGCAACCTGCTTTTCGCCCTGTGCGCCCTTTTGTCCGGAAGTCAGCGGTTTTCTCATGGCGGTTCTCCTCTTCTGAAAACGAAACGGCGGCAGGGATAGCTGCCGCACGGTTTCTGGTTGACTGCAATTGTGGTACGCTGTTTTAGTTTGCGGAATTCGCAGCATCTGCCGCAGCCGCTGTGTCATCGCCGGACGACACACCCACCAGGATGGAAGAGTCCGAAGATACCACGTTGGGGTATTCCCCGTTCCACTTTTCGATCTGCTGGTATTTCAGCACGTTCTCATTCAGCGATGCGTTGATCTTCTCGTTGGCGTCTGCCTCTGCCTCGGCTTTCTGCCGGATGGCGTCCGCCTCTGCCTTGGCGGCGATGACCTTTTGCTCCGCATCCGCCTGTGCCTCAATGATCTTCTGTTCCTTTTCGGTCTCGGCACGGAGCTTGTTCTGCTCTGCCACCTGTTTCTGCTCGATGGCGTCGTTGAACTCCGCAGAGAAGTCAAAATTGATGATGTTGAACTTATCAATCAAAATGCCGTATTCCTGCACCTTTTCCGCCAGTGTTGCGCCGATCTCCTCGCCCACGGCAGAGCGCTTGGTAATCAGTTCCTCGGCGGTATACTGCGCCGTGATGGCTTTCATGGATTCCTGGATCGCCGGCTGCAAAACAGTGTCTGCGTAGCCCTCGCCGATGGTGCGGTAGATCACAGCGGAATCGTCCTTGTTGATGTGGTAGTTGATGGCAACGCCGCTGGAGACGGTTTGCAGATCCTTGGACACGCCGTTGGAGTCGATCTCCGTTTTCTGGATCTTGTTGTTCATCATGACCACCTGCTGTACAAAGGGCAGCTTGAAGTGCATTCCCTCATCCAGCACACGGTCGGAGACCTTTCCCATAGTGACGACCACGCCGGTGTGTCCTGCCGGGACAACGGTGACTGCACCGGCGCCCACGATCAGCACCAGGAGAACGATCACACCCAAAATGATACCGGTTCGCATTTTTGCATTTTTCATAACAGTTTCCTTTCTGTGTCTGCCGTCAGAACCCGTTTCTGCGGCAACATAAAAAACAAGCAGCAAAGCGGAATCCGCTCCGCCATGCTGCCTGTATTATAGCATGAAAGGGTAATTTTTGTCAAGAAATGCGGTGCTGCTGCCATGCAGGTCGATTTTTAGGGAAGTTTGCTTTGAATCGTGGGCATCATCATAAGCTGACAGAAAATAATCCCTCCGTCTGCTCCTTACGGAGCATCCACCTCCCTTTTCAAGGGAGGCTTATTATGTCCCCCTTAAAAGGCGCCCGTAGGGTGTGCCTTGTGCTGGGATGTCAGCGTAAGCTGACAGGGGGATCATATCTAAAACGATACGCCCAACTTCTATCCTTTATTGATTTGCTTTACTTCGCCAGAATCTCATCCCAGCCCTGGTGGATGCCGGCGCCGTTCAGAGCGATGTAGTACATCATGTAATAGATATCCGTGCTGTCGATCACGCCGCTCTCGTCCACGTCTGCGGCGGCAAATGCGTATTTCTCCGCCGCAGAGGATGCGTCTCCGGTAAAGCGGACATCGGTATAGCCCACTGCCTTTCTTGCCACGTAGTACATGGATTCAAAGATGTCGCTGGTGTCTACGCTGCCGTCGCTGTTCACATCGCCCAGTACATACGGCACATACTGGAGATTCACGCTGGATTCACCATACCAGACACCGTCCTCCCGGAGCGCTGCGTCTGTCACATCGGCGCTCGCCTGTCCGGTCTCGCCCTCTTCCAGGGTGACGTTCCACAGATACGCACTGGATGACGCATCGGTGGTAAAGCCCGGGTCTACAACCACCATATTTTTCTGGGTATAGCACGCCAGGCTATCCGACTTGTCCTGTACCGTGACTGTAAAGGAAGAATCATACTCGCCGGTGCTGATATTGTATTCGCAGCTGTCCAGCAGGAACTCATACGTTCCGTCATCGTACAGCGTGGTGTCGTAGTACAGAATAATACCGTCCGGCGTATCCTTTTCAATTTTCACCTGCACCTCACGCTCGCCGGAAACTGTCATGGTGAGCGTGCCGGTACGATCCTGCAAATAGCCGCTGGGCGAAATGAGATAGCTGTCGTCTGCGAATGCGCTCCCTGCCGGAAGTGCCAGTGCAGCCATAACGGCTGCGGTCAGTGCTGCCATGCAGCGTTTTCCTGTTCTCTTCATCTGTGAAACCTCCGCTTAATACTGAACATATTCCGTTGCGTCACTGTATGGATCCAGGAAGTGCATCCAACTGCCGTTTTTGCCCTCGTTTCCGGTCTCCATCACGTATGTTTTGCCGTTGATATGCACCTCGCACCAGAAGTGCTGATTGCCGACGCCGCCGACCCAGCCCTGTACAAGGTTGACATCATAGCCCAGGTATGCCATCATGGATGCGATCGCCGCATTATACTGGATGCACTGTCCCTTGCGGTAGGTGAAGATGGCGTCCACATAGGACTTGTTGGTGATCTGCGCCCAGGCGCCGTTCTGCACGTAGGCATATTCCACGTTGGTGTGAATCCAGTTCAGCGTTGTCCAGAGCTGCTGTTCCCGTGTCATGCCCTTCTTGAAGTTCTTGTTGATAAAGTTTTGCAGGATCTGCTTGTCCTTATCGGAAATGTACGTTGTCCACTGGCTGTGGTTCTTGGTTTGGCGGTTATAGACCACAAAGCTGTAGTGAGGTTTCAGCGTCGCCTGGTTCAGCCGATAGCATACCACCGAGATACCCGAACCGTCCGACTGGAGATAATAGTTGCCCCAGTGTTCGCTGTCGTAGTAGCAGAACACTTCCTTATTCTTCTGCATTGCCCCGTCATAGCCGAAGTAATACAACTTGCCGCCGATCATCTGCCACTCGGTCTGCATCACGCCGCTGGCGTTGAAATAATAGTTCTGCCCGTTCAGTTTCTGCCAGCTTTTCACCATCTTTCCCTGGTCGTTCAGGTAGTAGGTATCGCCGTTCAGATTGAGAAAGCCATAGTGCATCGCACCGTCTGCGTCAAAGTAGTACCGTGCGCCGGAAATGTCCTGGAATCCGGTGCGCATCACGCCGTCCGATGCAAAATAATACTTTTCGCCGCCGATATTCTGCCAGCCGGTCTGCATGGCGTAATTGCTGTCGAAATAATAGACCTTTCCGCTGTCCGCCGTCACCCAACCAGAAAGCACTTCGCCGTCCTCGTCATAATAAGAGGTCGTCTTGTCCGCAAAGGTGCAGAGTCCCAGCTGCTGCTGACCGTAGGTGTCGTCCAGCAGATAGCGCTTGCCGTCCTTCTGGAACTCTCCGGTCTGCTTGCCGGTCTCTTCGTCGGCATAGTAGCGGTTGTCGCAGTAAGTCAGCCAGCCGCTGACCATCTCCCCGGTCTCCGGGTCATAATAGCGGCGCACGCCGTTGACGGTACGCCAGCCGGTTTTCTGCACGCCGGTGTAATCAAACAGATAGTACACGCCGTCGATCTCCTGCTCCCCGGTCACAGCGTTTCCGGATTCGTCGAAATACCGACGAACACCGTATTCGTTCTGCCAGCCGGGTTCGCCGGTCATGGAAGTCACTGCCGTTGCCACCGGGACATCCGGCGTTTCCAGCTCTGCCGCAGATGCAGATACGGTACTGCCCAGCAGAATGCCGCCGCCCAGCACTGCCCCGAAGGCTGCCAGGATGCAGATTGTTTTTCGTCTCATAGATCATTTCCCCTTTCCCGTTTTCGGCACTGCACGCAGCGCCGGGAATTTACCATGCAGTGTGCCATTTTTGCCCACGCTCCTATTAGTTTACCAAATTTTCACGAATTTGTCAAGAGTGAGGTGCAGTGTGCAGCTTGTCTGAGAAGTTAATCCCCCTGTCCATTCGGGACATCCCAGCACAAGGCACACCCTACGGGCGCCTTTTAAGGGGGACATAATGAACGGTAACAAACCGCCCTTGAAAAGCTGTCTGTAGGGGCGAACAATGTTCGCCCGGGTCGACTCCTCCGTCCTTCGGACACCTCCTCTATGAGAGGAGGCATATATTAGGTTTCCCTTTCGGACAATGCACTCCTTTCCATTTGACAAAACACCCGTCATGTACTATAATAGAAACGAATCTATCAGCCGGGAGAACTGCGGCGTTTGCTGTCGTTTTCCGGGAGAAGTCAGGAGTGACCCTTTTATGTATCAACTTGCCATTTTCGACCTGGACGGCACACTGGTCAATTCCATCGCCGACCTGGGCGGCACAGCCAACCGCCTGCTGGAACAGCGTGGACTGCCCACCCATCCCCTGGATGCGTACTATCGCTTTGTGGGAAACGGCGTCCACAAGCTCTGCGAGCGCTGCCTGCCGGCGGACACACCGGCGGACGAGGTGGAACGGTTCTTCGCCGCATTCAATGAGGACTACAGCCGCCACTGCCTGGACAAGACTGCACCCTATGCCGGCATCCCCGAAGTGCTGGAACAGCTGCGCAGCGCCGGGGTACACATCGCAGTAGCATCCAACAAGACCCAGCCCTTTGTGGAAAAGATCGTGAAGCATTATTTCGGTGAAAACGGGTTCGATCAGATCCTGGGCAGCAGCGACAGCCGTCCCAAAAAGCCTTCGCCGGAGATCATCTCTGTGATTTTGGAAAACGCAGGCATGACACCGGAACAGGCGGTCATGATCGGCGATTCCAACGTGGACATCCGCACCGCCAAAAATGCCGGCGTACATTCCATCGGCTGCACCTGGGGCTTTCGTGGCAGGGACGAACTGGCAGAGGCAGGCGCAGACGATCTGGCGGAAAAGCCGGAAGATCTGCTGAAATTCACGCTAATGTGACAGGATCTTCCTTTATTTTTTCTGGTATTTCGGGAAAAATTGAAATTTGCTTGACAATCCCGTCCTTTTTGGATATAATGGGTTCTGTGACAAATGCAGGACGGTTCGGCAGGAACGGTGCCGGGATGTTCCGGCATAGGTCACCTCTGGGCAGGGACAGCATCCGGTTTTGTGCGTTTTTGCAAAAGAGCGCCTACAGAAATATTTTGATTTTTTTGTTCTACAAACGGAACGCTTTCTGCTGCACAGGATAAAATTTTCTTTTTCAGCTCTGTCTCCCGTGAGACAGAGCCTTTTTCTTGCCGCTTTTTAATCTGTGTTTCAAACGGATTCAGAATTTGCAATCGAAATTTGAAATTCGGATATCTTTCTTTTTTTCGGTTTCTGCGATTTCGATATCAAGAAAATGCAAAAGTTCGTCAATTTTGCATTGAAAAACATAGCCGAATGGTGTATAATAGATGTTGTTCGAAGTGCGTGTACAGGTGTTTGAAGCGAATGCACATACATCACATACATTTTGAGTTTGGACAGCGTGCGGATACGGGTTTTCTGACAGAACGTCCCGTATCCTTGACAGAATGTTTTGCTACATTTTAATCCAACATTTTTATCCAACAGGAGGAGATTCCCATGGCATTTACATTTAAGAACGCTTATCTTCAGGGCGTATACGACAGCGTCGTAAAGCGCAACGGCAACGAGCCGGAATTCCTGCAGGCAGTCGGCGAAGTTCTGATGTCTCTGGAGCCGGTCGTAGAAAAGGACCCGTCTTATGAGACAAACGGCGTAATCGACCGCATCGTAGAACCGGAGCGCATGATCCAGTTCCGTGTTTCCTGGGTAGACGACAACGGCAAGGTTCAGGTAAACCGTGGTTTCCGCTGCCAGTTCAACTCTGCAATCGGACCGTACAAGGGTGGTCTGCGTCTGCACCCGTCTGTATGCGCATCTGTTATTAAGTTCCTGGGCTTTGAGCAGATCTTCAAGAACAGCCTGACCACACTGCCGATGGGCGGCGGCAAGGGCGGTTCTGACTTCGACCCGAAGGGCAAGTCTGACAACGAGATCATGCGTTTCTGCCAGAGCTTTATGACTGAGCTGTCCAAGCACATCGGCGCTGACACTGACGTTCCGGCTGGCGACATCGGTACCGGCGCACGTGAGATCGGCTATATGTTCGGTCAGTACAAGAGACTGCGCAACGAGTTCACCGGCGTTCTGACCGGTAAGGGTCTGTCCTACGGCGGTTCTCTGGCAAGAACAGAGGCTACCGGTTACGGTCTGCTGTACTTCACTGAAGAGATGATGAGCTGCATGAAGAAGGACACCATCAAGGGCAAGACTGTTGTTATTTCCGGTTCCGGCAACGTTGCAATCTATGCAACGGAAAAGGCACAGGAAATGGGCGCAAAGGTTGTTGCACTGTCTGACTCCAACGGCTACATCTACGATCCGAACGGCATCAAGCTGGATGTTGTAAAGCAGATCAAGGAAGTAGAACGTGGACGCATCAAGGAATATGTAAACCGTGTAGACGGCGCTACCTATACCGAAGGCTGCAAGGGCATCTGGACCATCAAGTGCGATGTTGCTCTGCCGTGCGCAACCCAGAACGAGATCGACGGCGAGTCTGCTGACATCCTGCTGAAGAACGGCGTTCAGGTCGTAGCAGAAGGTGCAAATATGCCTTCTACTCCGGAAGCAATCGACAAGTTCCTGGCTGCGGGCATCCTGTTTGGACCGGCAAAGGCAGCAAACGCAGGCGGCGTAGCTACCTCTGGTCTGGAAATGTCTCAGAACAGCGAGCGTCTGTCCTGGACATTCGAAGAAGTTGATGCTAAGCTGAAGCAGATCATGATCAACATCTTCCACAACGCATACGATCGTTCCAAGGAGTACGACGTAGAAGGCAATCTGGTTGTCGGTGCAAACATCGCAGGCTTCCTGAAGGTTGCTGACGCTATGAAGTGGCAGGGCGTTGCATATTGATCGAAAGCTTTCGGTTGATATAATTTGGTAATTCTCTCAATCTTATAAAAAGCAGCCTGTCTCCGGGGTTTGTCCTGGAGGCAGGCTGTTTTTGTTTTCGATGACTCCTCCACCGCCTCTTTCAGAGGAGGCTAATTCGCAGACACAACACAATCTGTATACACAAAAAGGCGTGGAACTTTTCACAGTCCCACGCCTTTTCTATTTGCAAAACGCTGTTCAATCCTCTTCCAGCTCAAACGGCTCTTCCCGGTTGGAAAACGCCGCATCCAAAATCTTGCCGTAAAATCCTGCCGGGTTCAGCATGATCTGTTCGCCCAGATACTTCGCCTGGGAATAATCTGGGGCGTAGAGTTTCATATCCAGCAGGTCGTCCCCGATGTCCAGACAGCGGACGTGGACGTAATAGCCCTTTTTCAGCGGAATGTAATTGATCTTGACTTCGCTCTCCCGTTTGATGCGTGCAAAATAGTGGAACGCCGCCGAGACCAGCTTGTCCCGGTACGCCTTTCCCACATAGTTGCGCAGTTCCTTTGCCGTGCGGATGCCGTTTTCCGTCAGCACATAGTACTCCGTCTCGTCATCCTTGCGGCGCAGCTCTACCGAGTCGTGTTCCGTCAGATAAGCGATGGAATCCTGGTAGGCAAAATAATTGATAATGTCACTCCCGACTGCAATGTCATACAAATGATTCACACGCACCGGCTTGTCGATCTTATACAGCAGATAACAAATCAAAATGTTCGCCGTGTGGGGATCCATAATGGGCGGTGTCGCCATTTTGGACATTTTCAGCATATTTTCTTCCTGCACAACCTGTCACCTCAAATCATAGAAAAAAGCCTTTTCTCAAAAATTCGGATAATCCATCATATGGGACAGCAGCGCAATGTTCACTGCCGCCTCAACGCACGGCACAGCACGTGGCACGATGCACGGGTCATGTCTGCCGTGGATCTGGAGCGTCTCGTTCTTCTTTGCCCGGAAGTCCACAGTCTCCTGGGGCTTTGCGATGGAGGCGGTGGGCTTGATGGCTACATTCAGCGTGATGGGCATTCCCGAAGAGATGCCGCCCAGAATGCCGCCGTGGTTGTTGGTCTTGGTCTTGACGTGACCGTTTTCATCAATATAGAACGGGTCATTGTTCTGGCTGCCGACCATCTCTGCCACCTGGAAGCCTGCGCCGAATTCCAGTCCCTTGACTGCCGGGATGCCGAAGATCAGCTGGGCGATGGTGTTTTCCAGTCCCTCAAAAATGGGAGACCCCACGCCTGCCGGCATATTGATGGTGACGCACTCGATGATGCCGCCCAGAGACTCCCCGCCCTGGCTGGCATTCCGGATGTCCTCTTTCATCTTTTCGCCCTGTGCATCGTTGCGCACCGGGAAATCCTTTCCACGCACTTCCAGGATATCCTCCTTGGTCACCTTGGTGCGGCTGAAAGCGTCATCGCTGATGCCGTGGACGCTGGCGATGTGCGCACCGGTATAAATACCCCGGCGCTCCAGAATCTGACCGCAGACTGCGCCGGCAAAGCACAGCGGTGCGGTGAGTCTGCCGGAAAAATGGCCGCCGCCACGGACATCGTTGAACCCACGATAGCGCATTGCGCCGGTATAGTCGGCGTGTCCCGGACGGGGCAGGCGTGCCAGATTGCTGTAATCCTTCGAGCGGGTATCCGTGTTCTGGATAAACGCACAGAGGGGAACGCCGGTGGTGCGGTCGTTCAGCAGTCCGGACATGATCTGGGGCAGGTCTTTTTCACCACGTGGCGTGGTCGTGCCGTCCTTTTTCGGCGCACGGCGTGCCATGAATTGCCGCAGTTTTTCCACATCAATGTATTCTCCCGGCGGCAGATTGTCGATGACGACGCCGATCGCCGGACCATGTGACTCTCCGAAAATGGAAAGGGAAATATTACGACTCCAGAACGATGACATTGGCGATTCCTCCTAATTGACGATAATCCTCATAGAACCGAGGATATGATTTTTCAACGCACTCTCCGTGCAGAATGGTCACTTCTCCGGTGCAGCGTGTGGCTGCCACAGCGGCGCACATGGCGATGCGGTGATCGCCGCAGCTGTCCACCGTGCCGCCGTGGAGCTGTTCCACCGGCTCGATCTCCAGACCGTCTGCGGTGGCGGTCACCTTGCCGCCCAGCCGGTTCAGCAGGTCGGCAGTGGATGCCAGACGGTCGCTCTCTTTGATGGTGAGACGATGCGCCCCGGTGATCCGGGACGGCGCTGTGCCGAATGTGGCAAGCACCGCCAAAATCGGTACCAGATCGGGGATATCTGCCGCATCCACATCAAAGCAGGCAGGCAGTCCCTTTTCTCTATTATAACACATCTGCTGTGTGATTTCCACAATTTTTTTATCGCCCTGCACACTTTCCGGATTCAGATTGGTGAGGGTGATGTCGCTGCCCAGGGCGTTCGCCACATAGAAGAACGCCGCCTGGGAATAATCGCCCTCCACTTCCATGTCACAGGCATGGTACTGCTGACCGCCGGGAACGGTGTAGCCCTGTTCCGTCTCGTAAACGGTCACGCCGAAGTGACGCAGGCAGGCGATGGTAAGGTCAACGTACGGCTTGGACTCCAGCCGGGACAGCATCCGTATCTCCGAATCGCCCTCCAGCAGCGGCAGCGCAAACAGCAGTCCGGTCACATACTGGGAGGACACATCGCCTTCCAGCTCATAGACACCGGATTGCAGTGCGCCGTCAATGGAAAACGGCATGGTGTTGTGATACTCAAACGCAATGCCCTTTTTGGTCAGTTCCCGGAGATAGGCGGTGATGGGACGATGGGGCAGTCTGCCCTGTCCGAAAAAGGTGGTGTGGACACCCAGTGCCGCCGCCACCGGAATGAGAAACCGCAGGGTCGAGCCGCTTTCACAGCAGTCCGCCACAGCCGCCTGGGGTCTGGTCTTCCCTACGCCGGTGACTGTGATGGTGCTGCCGTCCTGCCGGAACGATGCGCCGAATGCGGAAAGCACGTCCATGGTGGCGGTGATGTCCCGTGACATATCCACCCCGGAAACCACGGAAGTTCCCTCTGCCAGAGCTGCACAGATCAGGAGACGGTGCGCCATGCTTTTGGATGCCGGGATACGCACAGTGCCGTGGAGCTTCTCCGGTGAGATCAGTATGTTCATGCGTCTCCTCCCATCCAAACGGCAAACTCGTCAAAGGGCATACTGCGGATCTCTGCCTTGCCGATGGTCTCGCAGACGATGAACCGCAGGGCTGCGCTGGCACGCTTTTTGTCGTTGCCGCAGAGCGGAACCAATTCCGAAAGCGATGCCGGCACTTCGGTAGGCAGGTCGTATGCCTTCACGCAGTCACACAGCCGCACGTACAGTTCCGGAGTGCAGGTCTTTTCGGTCATCATGCACATTCCGGCTGCCACTGCGCTGCCGTGGGTATAGGTCTCGTAGTGATAATAGCTTTCCACGGCGTGTCCCAGGGTATGCCCGAAGTTCAGAATCATCCGCTCGCCGGTGTCGAACTCGTCCTGCTCCACCACGTCACGCTTGATGTCAATGCAGGTGGGGACGATCTCGTCCATAGCGCTGCTGACATTTTCCAGGTTGTGCTGTTCCAGCAGTTCGAACAGCTTTTCGTCCCGGATCATGCCGTACTTGATGACTTCGCCCATGCCGTCTGCCAGGAACATTTTCGGCAGGGTGTCCAGGGTATCCAGGTCACACAGCACCGCCACCGGCTGCTTGAATGCGCCCACCAGGTTCTTGCCGCCGGGCAGGTCGATGGCTGTCTTTCCGCCCACAGAAGAATCCACCTGCGCCAGCAGGCTGGTGGGAATCTGGAGATAGTCCAGTCCACGGAGATAGGTCGCCGCCGCAAAACCGGTGATGTCTCCCACCACGCCGCCGCCCAGGGCTACCAGGCAGTCCGTCCGGGTGATGTTGTTCTCGCAGAGAAAGTCATAGATCTGGTTCAGCGTCCTGCTGCACTTGGATGCCTCGCCGTGGGGAAAGACAAACTTCAGCGTGCGGAATCCGCTCGCCTCCAGGGAACTCGTCACGATGTCGCCGTAATATTTGTCCACATGGTCGTCGGTGATGACCGCCGCCGTCTGTGCCTTGGTCTGCTGTTTCAGATAGCTGCCGCACTGTCCCAGCAGTCCCCTGCCGATCCAGATGGGATAGGTCTGGCTGGCGTGTACTGTAATTGTTTTCATCTTGCTTTTCCTCCTGTTGGAGATGATATCTTTCTGCACCCTTTTTCCGGCGCAGGAATCCTTCGATAGGTTCTCATATTTTATTATACTAAAAAAGCGTTTTCTTTTCAACAACAAATTGTAAACCATCGCAAAAAGCGCCCGGAAATTCTCTGCGGAAAATATTTCTGAGAATTTCAAAAAAACCGTAGCAATCCGCAGCGAAATGTGGTATAATAAATTTGTATGCCTGCAAAAGCAGGGATACGCCAGAATCCATATTGACACGCAGATGTGTACTATGTATGGAAAACAACTTTTCAGACGCTGTTACAGCGCCGCAATCCTTTGGAAAGGACGATGTTATGACAACCAGTTATCAGCGGATCCCGCTCTCGGACAACATTGCGTTTTCTGAGATCCTGGACTCCAAACTAAAGACCAATCACCTGCGCATCCAGTTTTTGCAGCCTCTGTCGGAACAGACTGCCGCTGCCTGCGCCCTCGCCGGGAGCCTTGTGGTTTCCAGCAGCAAAGCCTATCCCTCCAATGCGGCAATGAACCGCAAGCTGCATCTGCTCTACGGGGCTGATCTGAGCTGCACCATTGCCAAACAGGGCGATGTCCAGTCCATCACCCTGCGCTCTTCCGCCATCGCTGACCGCTATGCGCTGGACGGCGAATCTGTTTTCGCAGAGCTGCTGGAGATCGTGCTGGGCTGCATTTTCCAGCCCAATGTGACGGACGGCGCTTTCGACGACACCGAGTTCCGCATCCAGCAGATGAACCTGCTGGACAGCATTGACGCAGAGATCAACGAAAAGCGGCAGTATGCCATTTCTCAGACCTATAAGACTGCCTTCGCCGGCGAACCGGCAGCGTTCTCCTGCTACGGCAGCCGCAGCGCCGCAGAGGCTCTGACACCGGCAGCCGCTTATGCGGCATTCCAGGAACTGCTCCGCACTGCACAGATCGAAATCTACTTTGTGGGTCCGGCAGCTGTGCCGCAGCTGGCTGACACCCTGAAACAGGCTTTCGCCGCCATCGAAAACCGCAGCGTGACACCGGTGCAGTTCCTCAACCCCAGCCCCTGCAAGGCAGAACCGGCTGTGGTACGGGAGGCACTTCCGGTGAACCAGTGCAAAATGGTCATGGGCTGGAAAACCACCTATCCCGACCGCTATGCGCTGAAGATGATGGCAATGCTCCTGGGCGGCACACCCAGCTCCAAGCTGTTCGCCAACGTCCGGGAAAAGATGAGCCTGTGCTATTACTGCGCCGCAAACTACAACGAGGCAAAGTACTTCATGCAGGTGGACAGCGGCATTGAGACCGAGAACCTGGACACCGCACAGGATGCCATCGCCGCACAGCTGGATGCCATCTGCAAGGGCGACATCACGGATGCAGAGATGGACAGCACCATGATGACCATTCACAACACCCTCTGCGGCATCGGCGACACGGCGACCAGCTATATCTCCTGGTACTTCGGACAGTTCTGCCGTGGCACAAAGCTAACGCCGGCGGAAGAGGAAGAGAACTACCGCAAGGTCACCAAGGAAGATCTGATGGCGGCGGCAAAGTCCATGCAGCTGGATACCATTTATATTATGGAATGCAAAGAACAGGAGGCGGAGTAACATGGCAGAGACCACAATGACCACCATCAGTTCCCCGAACACCGGTGACAAATACACCCACATCCATCACAAGAGCGGTCTGGAGATCCTGGTCTGCGAGATGGAAGGGTTCAGCACCACAGAGGCAATGTTCGGCACGAAGTACGGCTCAATCAACACCCAGTTCAAGACCGCTGCCGACAAAGACTACTGCACCGTTCCGGAGGGCATCGCCCACTTCCTGGAACACAAGCTGTTCGAGAACGAGGACTGCGATGTCTTTGACCTTTACGCCAAGACCGGCGCAAACGCCAATGCGTTCACCTCTTTCGACAAGACCTGCTATTTCTTCAGCTGCTCCGACAACTTCAAGGCATCCCTGGAGATCCTGCTTTCCTTTGTCCAGTCCCCGTACTTCACGCCGGAAAGCGTCGCCAAGGAACAGGGCATCATCGGGCAGGAGATCCGGATGTGCGACGACGATCCGGGCTGGCGTGTGTTCTTCAATATGCTGTGCGGTCTGTACCAGAAACACCCGGTACGCATCGACATCGCCGGCACCATCGAGAGCATTGCCCAGATCACAGACGATCTGCTGTACCGCTGCTACCGCACCTTCTACAATCTCCACAACATGGTGCTGGCGGTTGCCGGAAACTGCACTGTGGATGAGGTACTGGAAGTGGCAGACCGTCTGCTGAAACCCTGCGACGACCAGAAGCTGGAGACCGTTTTCCCGGAAGAGACCCTGGACATCGTTCGTCCGGAGACGGTGGAGACTGCCGCAGTGGGACAGCCGCTGTTCAATCTGGGCATCAAGTGCCAGCCCCGGAGCGGCATGGACAATCTGCGTGCAGAGATGCAGGCGCACATCGCTATGCTGACCCTGTCCGGCAGCTCGTCTCTCCTGTACCAGGAAATGCTCCAGAGCGGACTGGTGAACGAAAGCTTTTCCAGCGAAGTGTTCAACGGCGACGGTTTCTTCACCATGATCTTCGGCGGCGAATCCCGTGACCCCAAGGCAGTCCGGGAAAAGATCACCGCTGCCATTCTGGATGCACAGAAAAACGGGCTGGATGAGACCATGTTCACCGAGTGCAAAAAGACCACCTACGGCAATCTGGTGCGGGAGCAGAACAACGTCTCCGCAGTGACCAATGCGCTGGTGGCATCCCACATGGCTGGCTGCGGTCTCTACGACACCATGCAGGTGCTGTCTGAGATGACCCTGGAGGACTGCAACTGTTTCCTCCGGGAGGAAGTGGATGTGGAGCGCATGACGCTCTCCATCATTGCGCCGGCAAAATAACCCAAAGGAGGCAGGGATCTCCTTTGAGATCCCGGGAAACATATGACAACAGAAACAATCGGAAGACTGGATCATAACGAAATTACCTTTCCGAAACTGGGGATCGACCTGCACCTGGACAGCACCGCCTTTTCCATCGGCGGTCTAGACATCCAGTGGTACGGCATCCTCATCACCCTGGGGCTGGTGCTGGCGATGGTCTACGCTTTCACCCAGGTGAAAAAGTACGGGCTGAACCCCGACCGTGTCATGGACTGCATCATCGGCGGCATCATCGGCGGCGTGGTGGGCGCACGTGCCTATTACGTTCTGCTGAACTGGAACAACTACGCCGGCGACTGGAAAAGCATCCTCAATATCCGGGAAGGCGGACTCGCCATTTACGGCGGCATCATCGGCAGCTTTCTGGCAGGACTTTTGGTGGCAAAGATACGCAAGGTGAAGTTCCTGCCCCTGCTGGATATTGTCGGCATCGGATTCCTGCTGGGACAGGGCATCGGACGCTGGGGCAACTTCTTCAACCAGGAGGCGTTCGGCTGCAACACCAACAGCATCTTCGGAATGTCCGGCGGCAGAATCCAGGAGTGGATCACCGACCAGTATCCCTCCACCACCTATTTCGCCAACTTCGGCACGGCGCTGGATGCGTCTCAGCCGGTTCACCCCTGTTTCCTGTACGAATCCGTCTGGTGCCTGCTGGGCTTTGTACTGCTGGCGCTTTTCGCCAAGAAAATTCGCCGCTATGACGGACAGATCTTCCTCATCTATATCTGCTGGTACGGCGCAGAACGTGCCGTGGTGGAAGGTCTCCGCACAGACAGCCTGGTGATCGGCAACGTGCGTGTGTCCCAGATTCTGGCAATCTGCTGCGTAGTGGTTTCCGTTATCCTGCAAATTGCCATCGGTACAAAGGTCAAGCGCATGGGCGTGGACTATCATATGTACAAGGACACGGCGGAATCCAAGCGGATGCTGGCGGAATATGAGGCTGGCAAGACCGGCGCAGACACCGCAGAGGACAGCGAATCCAACGAGACGGAAAGCACAGACGATACTACAGATACTACCACAGAGGCTGACGCATCGGACGCATCTGCGGACAATGATGATACTGCAACGGAAAATTGTGAGAATGAGAACGAAAAGGAGTAACGCAATATGGCAAAGTTGATTTCGGGCAAGGAAGTTTCCGCCCAGATTCGCCAAAAAATCAAGGAAGAGGCGCAGGCGCTGCGGGAAAACAGCGGCATCCAGCCGGGACTGGCGGTCATTCTGGTGGGAAACGACCCGGCATCCCAGATCTACGTGCGCAACAAGCAGAGAGCCTGCGAGGAAGTGGGCTTTCACGCATTTGAATACCGGCTCAATGAAAATTCCACCGAGGAACAGCTCCTCGATCTGATCGGCGTTCTGAACAAGGACAACAAGGTACACGGCATTCTGGTGCAGCTGCCGCTGCCGGAACACATTGACGAGCAGAAGGTCATCTACAGCATTTCGCCGCTGAAGGATGTGGACGCATTCCACCCCATCAACGTGGGCAAAATTATGATCGGCGACTACGACTTTCTCCCCTGCACTCCGGCAGGTGTGATGGAACTCATCGACAGCACCGGCACTGACCTGGACGGCAAGAACTGCGTGGTCGTGGGCAGAAGCAATATCGTGGGAAAGCCCATGGCGATGCTGCTCCTCCACCGGAACGCAACCGTCGCCATCTGCCACTCCCACACCAAGAACCTCAAGGAAGTCTGCGCAGCTGCGGACGTTCTGGTGAGCGCCGTTGGCAGAGCGCACTTCATCACCGCCGACATGGTGAAAGAGGGCGCAGTTGTCATTGACGTGGGCATGAACCACGACGAAAACGGCAAGCTCTGCGGCGACGTGGAATTCGCCGAGGTCGAGCCGAAGGCAAGCTTTATCACACCGGTTCCCGGCGGCGTTGGTCCTATGACCATCACCATGCTGATGAAAAACACCCTCCGTGCTGCGGAACTGAAACAGAAATAAGCACACACTGAAATGAAAACACCAAACAGCCCTCTGGTGCAGCGACCGGAGGGCTGTTCTTTTGCCCGGAAACATCCACGGGAAATAGAAAAAGAGCCACTGCCCGAAGGCAATGACTCTTTTGAAAAGAACAAACATTCTGTTGAAATGCGATTATTCCTTTACGCCGCCCAGAGCTACACCAGCAACGATGAATCTGGACAGGATCAGATAGATCACGATGATCGGGATAACAGACAGTGCAACTGCAGCGTACTGTGCGCCCAGATCCGGATGCTTATCCTGACCCAGAACACTCTGGATCATGATCGGCATCGTGAAACGCTTTTCGTTGGAAATAATGATCATATTCTGTGTATAGAAGTTGTTCCAGTTCTGTACGAATGCGAAGATCGCCTGTACTGCGATTGCCGGTTTGCACATCGGGATCGCAATGGTGAGGAAGGTGCGGAACTCGCCGCTTCCGTCGATACGGGCAGCCTCAACAATGTCCAGCGGGAAGGAAGACTTCATATATTGTCTCATGTAGAAAACAACAGCAGGAGCTGCAATCGCCGGGATAATCAGCGGGATGTAGCTGTTTGCCAGACCCAGAGTACCAACCATGAACTTTACGAAACCGGTGGATGTAACCTGGATCGGGATCATCATAACTGCCAGGATGAATGTATATGCGCCGTCACGAACCTTGAAATCGTAAACAGTCAGACCATAAGAAGTCAAAGCAGAGAAGAATACTGTCAGGATGGTAGAACCGCCTGCAATGATCAGAGAATTCCGGTAGCCCAGCCAAACGTTGAAGTTCGGGGACTGCGGAAATTCACCGCCGGCAATATTCTTGATGTTCTTCACCAAGTCACTGCCCGGCAGGAACTGCAGCGGCTGCGCACGCAGAGCAGCGTCGCCGTGCGTTGCGTTCATGATCATGATGTACAGCGGAACCAGACAGATCAATGCCAGCAGGACGCAGACAATGAAGCATCCGGCAGATTTCAGTCTCTGAATCAACATATAATTGTCTTTAACACCAACGTTTTCCATTATGCGCCGAGACCTCCATTCTTCGCCAGTTTCTGCTGTCTCTTATATTCCTTGACAAGAGCCTTGCGCTCCTGCTTCTTCCGATGCTCATCCTCATCACGGTTCATACGGAATACGAGAATACCCAGAGCCGCAGTGATGATAAACAGAATTACGGAAGCAGCACCAGCAATGCCGTAGTCAGGCTGGTGAACCTTTGCACCGGCACGGAACTGTTCATAAACGAATACCGCAACGGTACGCAGGTTTGCGTTGATTTTACCTGCACCTGTGTGATACAGATACGGAATATCGAACATCTGCAGACCACCGATCATGGAAGTGATCAGGGTATAAACAACCATCGGTCGCAGCAGCGGCAGGGTCACCTTGCGGAGCACCTGACCACTGGAAGCACCGTCAATTGCAGCAGCTTCGAACAGAGACGGGTTAATGCCCATAATACCAGACATCATCATGATCATGGTATTACCAAACCACAGCCATGTCTGGATGAACATTACGATACCACGGCTCCATGCAGCAGATGCTTCGAAGCTAACCGGATCGCCGCCATTCAGCATCAGCAGTGTGTTGACTGCGGACAGCTGGCTGTTGGAGATAAAGCGCATGAACAGAGCTGCAACGGAAACGGCAGTAATGATGTTCGGCAGGTACATAACAACTTTGAAGAAGCCCACGCCCGGAATGTGCAGTTTCGAATCGGTGAACCAAACTGCCAGCAGCAGGGACAACAGGATCTGCGGAATGAAGTTACCAAACCACAGGATGATGGTGTTCTTGAACGATGTCAGGAACAGATCCTGCATTGCAGCAGCACGGCGGCCCATGCCTTCGCCAGAACCGAACAGGATGATGCCATAGTTGTCGAATCCGACAAAGTTACCGGCATCAGCGCCGTTACCCTGGAAACTCAGGATAAAGGTCTGGATCAGCGGCCATACCTGGAAGAAACAATACACGAGAAAGAACGGGGCAATGAACATATAGCCATACTTCGCATAGCTAATCGACTTGATTCGACGTTGTGCAGCGGAAGCCATTTGCACACACCCTTTCAAAAATTCAGTAGAATAGTAAGAGAAAAGATAAACATACGCCTATAGGACGCAATTATCCTATAGGCAGTACGTTCAATCATTCAAAAAAGTGTTGAGAGCCGAAGCTTATTCAACAGTGATGTCAGTTACGTCAGCAGCAACTGCATCCAGGAATGCGTTCAGGCAGTCATCCTCAGAAGAGGTTACGCCGTTGCAGTAATCCTGAACTGCGTTCTGCAGGTCTGTGTTGATCTTTGCATCATACTCAGAAGCAATGCTCATGTCGATCTTGTCAGCAGAATTGAACAGGATCTGGAACTGATCCTGACCACCGAACAGCGGGTTGCTGTTTGTGCCAGCTTCAGTTGTAGCAGACATTACGCCCTTGTTGTTTACGAAGTCACCACGAGCGTCTACATACTTCTGCATTGCATCAGCATCAGCAGTCATAGTGTAGATGAACTGACCAGCTTCCTTAGCGTTATCAGTCTTCGGATATACGCAGATCCATGTGCCGCCCCAGAACCAGGATGTCGGGCCTTCGCACAGTGCATACTTGCCGTATGTAGAGCCGCCTTCGCCGCCTTCAGCCTGTTCCAGAGAACCGCCCTTAGCGATTGCCCAAGTCGGGAAGAAGAAGCCGAAGGTCTTGTTAGCCTGAGCACCGTCAGACTGACCCTGCGGGAGCCAGTCATCAGTCCACTGAGTTGCACCAGAGATGTAACCCTTGTCGAAGTTCTCCTTAGCCATAGAGATGAAGTCACCTACGGAAGAAGAATCCAGCTTGCCGTCGTTTACCCAAGACTTGGTTCTGTTACCGTTGGAGTAAGCTCTCCATACGCCGCCCAGAGAGTCAGCCATAGCAGTGGTTTTGCCAGACTTCTCATAAACGGTAGCTGCGGTTGCCCAGAAGTCATCCCAGCTGCCGACCTGTGCCTGCATATCTTCCGGAGAAGTTACGCCCAGATATTCTTCAGCCAGATCTGCACGGTAAGCGTAGCCGCCTGCTGCAGCCTGCCAAGAAGCACCCTTCAGGACGCCGTTCTTGTCCTTGCCCATGTTTACAGTGTAGCCATAAGCATTTGCATACATGTCTTCAGAGATACCTACTGCAGACAGCGGAGCAGAGTACTCATCGTTGTTCTGATAAGCCATGTTCCAGTCAGCGTCGCAGAAGTACAGGTCAACGTCGTCGCCAGACAGGAATACCTGTGCGTACTGTTCGTTAGCCTCAGTACCGCTAGAACCAACGTTCTTGTAGTTGATCATGCTCTTGTCCATGCCGGTTGCATCAGCAACGATGTCGTACATGTACTTCAGGTCATCATCGTTCCAGCACAGGATAGTCAGCTTGTCGCCGCCGTCCTTCAGAGAGCCGTCCGGTTCGCCCAGAGCCGGAACATCAACGTTGGTGTAGCCAGCTGCAGACTCAACAGAAGATTCTTCTGCTTCTTCAGAAGACTCCTCGCCTTCTGCTTCGCTGCTTTCTTCAGCAGAGCTTTCTGCCTTAGACTCAGAAGAGCTGGAGCTGTCATTGCCGCCGGTGCATCCTACGAATGCAGTAGCAGTCATTGCCAATGCAGCCATCAGAGCCAGTGTTCTTTTCAACTTGTTCATTGGAATTTTTCCTCCTTAAATATATATATCACACTTTGTGCCGGTTTTGGCATAGCAGTGTAATAAACTTTTTTCGTGCAGCAAACTTGCATTTCACTGCACACCGATGCTGTCCTCTGTGAAAATGCACAAAACTGTGCCAGAGAACAATTCTTGTGATAAGCCTAATATACAACAATTCGCAACGAATGTCAATGGCTTAAACCATTCTTTTATTTTTTTCAGTGGTACTATACAAATTTTGCTCCGATTTTTTGTGCAATATGTCAGACATTTCGAATCATTCCGAAAAAGGTTACAAAACGGTTAAAGTATGGAGTTTGCTCAAAAAAGCGTTATTCCGGGGCAATGTCCCCGTAAATTTGCACAGAATCCCGAATTTCCGTGAAATAGGCCTCCGTCATGCCGTCCACATAAAGCAGTTCATACACCGAAGAGAATGCGGTGATCCGTTCCCGGAATGCCACAATTTCTGCTGCCAGCGCCGGCTGCATATCCGGCAGCTGCATCAGATCCTCTTCCCCCGCCCGGTTGAGATCCAGGGGCAGCGGCATCAGCGGCGTGGTCTCTGCCGAAGTCTCCGGCAACGCCGATTCTTCCGCCGGCTGCGGCGGTGGGGTCTCCTCCGGCAAGGGCTGTTCCGGCTCTGCCGAAAGCGCCGTCTCGTTTTCCACGAAAATCCAGCCGTTCAGTCCTTCCAGCGTTGCCGCACCGATGCCCTCCACCTCCAGCAGCTGTTCCCGGTTGGAAAAGCCGCCGATCTGTGTACGGTATGCCACGATGCGCTGCGCCAGAACTGCGCCGATCCCCGGCAGCTGTTCCAGTTCCGCCGCTCCGGCAGTGTTCAGTTCCAGAGGAAACGTCACTGCGGTTTGCGGCGAACTGTCAGATGTCACAGACGTTTCAGTCTGCCGGGTCACAGCCGCCGTCTGCGGACAGGGCTGGGATTCCTCTGCCGGGAACGTGCCGATGTCAGTAACTGTTTCGGAGACAGCCGCCAGACGAGCCGGTGTGTTCCCGGACGCTGCGGTAAGATGCCGGCTGCCCTGCCACGCCAGTACGCCCAGCGCACCGGCAAGCAGAACCAGGGCTGCGACGCCCGACCGCTTGGGTAATTTTCGTTTCATAGACGATCTTTCCTGCTTTGCGAGACGAGATGCGTCATCGCTGTATGGGACTTCGAAATCAGATTCAAAGTCCATTGTCTATTTTAGCACATTTCACACAAATCTGCAAGTGGTTTTTGTGTTTTTTTCTATCTGAAACAAATTCCCAAATTTCCAATTGTCAAACGGGAAATTCACTTAATATTCTTTTGTACAGTCAGTTTGATTTGACATTATCCACAAAAAAGGACAGGAGACCACAATATCCCCTGTCCCAAGATTTTCTTTTTGTGCTGTCAGATGTTACACTCTGGCTACGCCGGTGTCCTTGGCAGCCTGTGCAACTGCCTTTGCAACAGCGGCGCTGACACCCTCTTCCAGCGGGCTGGGAATGATATATTCCGCAGACAGCTTTTCGGGAGTTACAAAGTCCGCAATCGCCTTTGCGGCAGCGATCTTCATAGCGTCGTTGATGTCGCTTGCACGAACGTCCAGTGCGCCACGGAAGATGCCCGGGAATGCCAGAACGTTGTTGATCTGGTTCGGGAAGTCGCTGCGTCCGGTACCCATAACGGCTGCACCAGCCGCCAGCGCCTCGTCCGGCATGATCTCCGGCGTGGGGTTTGCCATGGCAAAGATGATCGGATCCTTCGCCATAGACTTCACCATTTCCGGTGTCACGCAGTGCGGTGCGGATACGCCGATGAATACGTCGGCATCCACCAGCATCTCTGCCAGCGTACCAGCCTTGTGACCGCTGTTGGTGATCTTCGCCATTTCTTCCTTCTGGGGGTTCAGATCGTCTCTGCCCTCATAGATCGCACCGTGGCGGTCGCAGAGGATCACATGGTGCGGATCCAGACCCATAGCGATCAGCAGGCGGATGATTGCCAGACCGGCAGCGCCTGCGCCGCTGGTAACCACACGGATATCGTGGATATCCTTGCCCACCAGTTTCAATGCGTTGAGCATCGCTGCCAGCGTAACGACTGCCGTGCCGTGCTGGTCATCGTGGAAAATCGGAATGTCGCAGCATTCCTTCAGGCGGCGTTCGATTTCAAAGCAGCGTGGTGCGGAGATGTCCTCCAGGTTCACGCCGCCGAAACTGCCGGCGATGAGGCGAACTGTCTCCACGATCTCGTCCACATTCTTGGAGCGGACGCAGAGCGGGATCGCATCCACGTTGCCGAAACGCTTGAACAGTGCGCACTTGCCTTCCATGACCGGCATACCAGCCTCCGGGCCGATATCGCCCAGACCCAGAACAGCCGTGCCGTCTGTGATAACAGCGACCAGGTTGCCCCGGCGGGTCAGGTCATAGCTCTTGGAAACATCTTTCTGAATTTCCAGGCAGGGCTGTGCAACGCCGGGCGTATACGCCAGAGAAAGATCATCGGCGGTTTCCAGCGGCGCACGAAGTGTGACCTCGATCTTGCCTTGCCAGTCATAGTGCAGTTTCAGAGATTCAGCTGCATAATCCATAATTTTTTCGTCCCTTTCCAACCAATCGTTCGGTTTTCCGGCAGTGCTGCCGGAAGCATTTGTCAGAGCCTTTCCGGCTCTTTCCGCAGGCTCACCGGGAACCTGCGGCAAATACGGCAGCCGTTTGCCCGGCGGCAGTGCGCCGGCTTGCTACGATATAATAATAGTGCAGAGATACGGGATGGCTTGCGCTTAGAGTGCCATCTGGTCGATGACGGAGCGCAGTGCCTCGCCGCTCTTCTGGAAACGAGCGATCTCATCGTCGGTCATCGGCGGTGTGATCTCACGTTCTACGCCGTTTGCGCCCAGTACGCACGGCAGGCTCAGGCAAACGTCCTTTACGCCGTAGTGTGTGCCGTCCTGGAGAGTGGAAACTGTCAGAACCGCCTTGGTGTCACGCAGGATTGCCTCGGTGATCTGGCTGACAGACAGTGCGATTGCATAATATGTTGCACCCTTGCACTTGATGACCTCAGCGCCGCCGTCACGAACTTCCTGCTCGATGGCATCCTTGTCGCCCAGATCTTCTACGCTTGTGCAGTATTCATCAAACTTCATGCCGGCAATGCTGGACAGAGACCACGGGATCATGGAAGAATCGCCGTGTTCGCCGAATACATATGCGTGGATGTTCTTGATGTTCAGACCAGCGTGATCTGCCAGGCAGGTGCGCAGACGAGAGGAGTCCAGAACAGTACCGGAACCGATGACCTGCTTCGGATCCAGACCGGATACACGGATCGCCTCATAGGTCAGTACGTCAACCGGGTTGCTGACTACCAGGTAGCAGGCGTGCGGTGCATACTTTACGATCTCCGGCATAACAGATGCCATGATCTTTGCGTTGGTCTTGCACAGGTCAATACGGGTCTGACCCGGCTTTCTGGCAATACCAACGGTGATAATGACCATATCGGAATCTGCTGCGTCCGGATAATCGCCGTCGTGGATGTCACAGGACGGACAGAATGCGTTGCCCTGCATGATATCCATAGCTTCACCCTTTGCCTTGGGCTTGTTGATGTCGATGAGCAGCAGCTCAGAGCAGAGGCCCTTGATTGCCAGAGCAAATGCAATGGATGCACCGACATTACCAGCGCCCAGGACGGTAACTTTCTTTCCCTTTTTCAGCTTCTTTTCCACTTCAGAATTCCTCCTAAACCTTAAAACCTTATATTTGATGCGCACACAGAAAGAAAGCGATCCGTTCTGCCGGCGGAAAACGCCCTGCCGGAGCGGAACTGCCCTTGTATGCCGCAATGCCATAGACTGCGAATGCGCCATTCCATTTTCCGGAATATCACTACCGCATATGCCTATACAATTTCATTATAGCATGAACCGGAATTTTTTGCAAGACAGAATCCGTTTTTCCGTAATTTTTGTCACTTCGTACAGAAATCCCCCGTTTGAAACAAGCATTCTCTACAAAAGGCAGCATCCGGACAACGGACATTTTTGCCGCTCTGCAACAGAATCCCCGGAAATGACGGCTATGCACCGAAATTTGAAAAACCCGGTTTGTTTCACTGTGAATTTTTGTGATAACTTCATGAAAACCGCTTGACATCGGCGTGAAAACGTGCCATAATAAAAGGGAAAACGGCTTTTTTCGGCTGGGGGTATTTCCGGCGGAAAAGGACCGGAATCTGCGGGGACACAGCACGACTCTGCTGCGCCCTGCAAGAAAGGAAGATGATGCAAATGCGGAAACACTTGCGGCTGACGGCGGCGCTCACTGCCGGATGTCTCGTTCTGGGTGCGCTGCCCTGCTCTGCGCTCACCGTGTCTGCGGCGGATTTTTCCGCCAACTATGCAGAGGCGATGCAGAAGTCCCTGTACTTCTATGAGTGCCAGCAGGCAGGTCCGCTCCCGGACTGGAACGAGGTGGAATGGCGTGCCGACTCCACCATGACGGACGAAGTCACCGGCGGCTGGTATGATGCCGGCGACCACGTGAAGTTCAACCTGCCCATGGCATACTCCGCCTCCATGCTGGCGTGGGGACTGTATCAGTACCCGGACGGTCTGGAAAAGACCGGCGAAATGGAGACCTATGTAAACAACCTCTCCTTTGTGCTGGACTATCTCGCCGCCTGTGACGAGGGCGACACCGCCGTATACCAGGTGGGCAACGGGCAGATGGATCACACCTGGTGGGGTCCGGTGGAGCTGCTGGAATACGGCATGAAGGACAACGGCGCTGACTACACCAAGGCGAGGGCTGCTCTCCGTGGCACAAGCTCAGCGGTCTGCGGCGAGATGGCGGCGGCGCTGGCTGCCGGGGCGTGCGCCCTCAAGGGCAGGAGCGACAAGACCGGCGACTATCTGAAACACGCCGAGAATCTCTTCCGGCTGGCGGACGAGACCCGGAGCGACGACGACTACAACAACAGCGATGCCAGCGGATTCTACCGTTCGTCCCACTTCTATGACGAGCTGTTCTATGCGGCAAACTGGCTGTACATTGCCACCGGCGAGCAGTCCTATCTGGACAAGGCGACCTCTTATATCCCCAATCTGGGAAAAGAGCTGGGTTCGGATGAGCTGAAATACTCCTGGGGAATGTGCTGGGACGATGTGATGCAGGGCGGTCTGCTGCTCTACGCCATCAACACCAACGACAGTTTCTACATCGGACGGATACAGAAACACCTGGACTACTGGACAGATTCCGTCAAGGCCCTGGACGGCGGCGCAAAGTGGCTCACCACCTGGGGCTGTCTGCGCTATGCCACCACTGCCGGATTCCTGGCGAGCGTGGCGTGCGACACAGTGCTGAAAGGGACGAATACCACAAAGTATCAGAACTTCTATGAGGATCAGATCAACTACTGTCTGGGCGACAATCCCGACGGGCAGAGCTTTGTGGTGGGATACGGCGACAAGTCTCCGCAGAATCCCCACCACCGGACGGCACACGCCTCCTGGAAAAACGCCCTGGACACCCCGGAGACCAACCGGCACATCCTATACGGCGCACTGGTGGGCGGTCCCAACGAGGACGGCTCCTATGAGGACGACCGGCAGAACTACATCAACAACGAGGTTGCCTGCGACTACAACGCCGGATTCACGGCGCTGCTCTGCAAGATGACCGACGCCTACGGCGGCACGCCCGACCCGGACTTTCCCGAACCGGAGACCCGGGACAGAGAATTCTATGTGGAGACCAAGCTGACGGAGACCTCCGGCGGCGTCACCCTGAGCTTTAAGCTCACCAACCACTCCGCATGGCCGGCACGGATCGAGGACAATCTGTCCTATCGGTACTACATGGATCTGTCCGAAGTCATTGACGGCGGATTCCAGCCCGGCGATGTGGTCATGCGCATCGACCGTGACCAGGCGAAGATGTACGACGACTACACCCCGGCGCAGGTATCGGAACTGAAACATTATAAGGACAACATCTATTATGTGGAAGTGACCTATCCGGACGGCAGAGTGGCAATGCCCATCTCTGAGGGACAGCACCAGTGTGAGCTGATGCTGGCGCTGATCTACCCCAACTATCAGACGGGCTGGGATGCCTTCAATGACTATTCTAACACGGATCTGCTGAAAAATGCAGGAGAATATGTGATCTCGGACTGCATTCCCGTCTATCAGAACGGTGTGCTGATCTCCGGCAGAGAGCCGGACGGCAAAACGCCGGATGTGACCACAGAGCCGCAAAAGCCGGAGACACTTCCGGGAGACGTCAACGCCGACAGCAAGGTGAATTCCGCAGACCTGGTGCTGCTGATCCAGTACCTGCTTGGAAACAAGAGCCTGTCCAAGACCGGCGCCGCCAACGCAGACCTCTGCGCCGACAAGACGGTAAACGGACTGGATGCGGCGGTGCTGCGGCAGAATCTGACGGGAAATTGACTTTGCCGTCAGTTCGAATTTGACAAAGCGTTTTCTTGACAAAAAGCAAATTATAAAGGGAGATATCAACCATTATGGGTTTGAAAGATTTTTTGTTCAACAATGATTATTCTTTTTTACTGCAAATCGCAATTATCCTGCTGTCCACGAAACTGCTGGGACTGCTGACCAAGCGGATCAGCCTGCCACAGGTCGTGGGCGCACTGGCTGCCGGTATCGTTCTCGGCCCGATGGTGCTGAACGTGGTACAGCGAAATGACCTGATCGTCAGCCTGGCGGAACTGGGCGTTATCGTCCTCATGTTCAGCGCCGGTCTGGAGACCGACATCCAGGAACTGAAAAAGGCAGGCCTTGCCTCCTTCGTTATCGCTCTGCTGGGCGTTATCGTTCCGCTGGTAGGCGGCTTTTTCCTGGCAGACTTCTACAACACGGAACAGAATCCGGAGATGGCAAAGCTGTTCTGGCAGAACATCTTCATCGGCGTTGTGCTGACTGCAACTTCTGTCAGCATCACCGTTGAGACGCTGAAAGAGCTGGGCGCACTGAATTCCCGTGCCGGAAACGCCATCCTGGGTGCAGCCGTCATTGACGATATCCTGGGCATCATCGCCCTCACCGTTGTCATCAGCCTGGGCGGAAAGAAGTCCGGCGACGGCGAGGCAGAAAAGACCTTCGGCTCTCTGCTGGCAGGCGACGGCGTCCTTGCCGTAGTCATCAACATCCTGGCATTCTTCATCGTTGCCATCGGCGCTGCTGTGCTGTATCACTTCTTCTTCAAAAAATGGCGTGAATCCAGCAACGAAAACCTGCGCCGCCACAACATCGTGACCTTTGTTTTCTGCCTGCTGCTGTCCTTCGTGGCTGAGATTTGCTTTGGCGTAGCAGACATCACCGGCGCATTCGTTGCCGGTCTGGCAGTATCCGGACTGAAAAAGAATGAGTACGTGGTAAATCGTTTCAACACCCTGTCTTATATGCTCCTCTCCCCCATCTTCTTCGCCAACATCGGTCTCGCCATGACACTGAAGGGTCTGACCAAAAAGCTGGTAATATTCATGCTCCTGCTGATGCTGCTGGCGGTTGTCACCAAGGTGATCGGCTGCGGTCTGGGCGCAAAGATCATGCGTTACACCAACAAGGAGAGCCTGCAGATCGGTATTGGTATGATCTCCCGTGGTGAGGTCGCACTGATCGTTGCCAACAAGGGCGCATCCGTGGGACTGATGAGCGAAAAGTTCATGACACCGCTGGTTATCATGGTCGTATTCACCACCATCGTTACCCCGATCCTGCTGAAACTGGTCTTTCCGAAAAAGAAAGGCGGCGACAAGGAGACCGTCTCCGACGATCTGACCGCACTGGAAAAGAGCGGCATCAACACCGGACTGGAAGAGTCCTGATGCAGATGCAGATATGATTGCACAACAAAATAGAAACACATAAAAAAGCAGCACCGGCAGGGAGATTTCCCACAGCCGGTGCTGCTTTTGTTTGACATTTTTTGCAAAGTGTATTCTGAGGGCATAC
>ERZ791906.107-NODE-107-length-127016-cov-7.986445_pt1 | contig 127016 bp, 37 predicted proteins | sample MGYA00510146_ERZ791906 | MGnify/ENA primary metagenome ERZ791906 (study PRJEB30046, sample SAMN00792096) | human gut metagenome | study: EMG produced TPA metagenomics assembly of the A metagenome-wide association study of gut microbiota in type 2... | reverse complement strand
TATTTATTATAATCGGCAGAAATTCCGTTTACTTTTAACAGATTACTCTTTTCATTTTCGAGTTTTCTTAGATTTTCTTTAAAATCCTTGTTATATTCATCAGCCTTATCGGGATTTTTAAATATTCTTTTAGTATTCTCCATACCGCATTGAAAAATCTCTCTGTCAATTTCAGCCACTCGCGGAATTTTTTTATTAACTTCCTCAATACGTTTTTTTCTTTCATTAGCCGCACTGATACGAAGTTCTTCATACTCATTCATTATACGGTTTAAAGTTTGTTCGTCAGCCATTTTTTTCACCTGCCAATATATCAAGTATTTCGTCTTTTTTCTTCAATATTTCATCAAAACGTCTTATATATTCAAGAGGGTCTTTAAAATTAAACACTCTCTCAATTCTGTCGTCCATAACAATTTTAGTAGAACCGCCGCCGCCAAGTGCAATAATAGTCTGTTTTTCCTCCATAATGTTTATGTTATATGTACTCATACAGCCGTCTTTTGCATAACCGACATTTTCAAGATTACCCGAAATATTTTTTTGACGATACATATAATAAGGCTTTCTTCCTGTTTTCTCCATATGTTTTTGAGTATACGAAAGCATTTCGTTCATATCATTTGCTTTTGCAAGCTCCGCATCTGAAAATCTGAGTGAAGCCGCTCTTTTTACGCACATTGAATGAACGGTTATATTTTCAGGATCAAGTTTAATTACTTCATCAAGACTGTACTTAAACATATCAACGGTTTCTTCCGGTAAACCGGCTATAAGGTCCATATTAATATTATCAAAACCCATTTTTCTCGACATATCAAAGCATTTTCGCACCATATCCGGAGTATGCTTTCTGCCGACTCTTTTCAAAGTCTGTTCATTCATAGTCTGCGGATTAATGCTTATTCTGTTTACACCGCCCTGTTTTGCCTCATACAATTTATCCTTTGTTATTGTATCCGGTCTGCCTGCCTCAAGAGTAAATTCCTTTATTTTTGAAAAATCAAAATTTGCTTTCAATCTGTCAAATATTGCTTTTAAGTGGTGCGGTTCAAGAGTTGTCGGTGTTCCGCCGCCGATATATATATTTTCAACATATGCACCCATTTTATCAATTACTTCCGCAGTTTTATCAATCTCCAAAAGCAATTTATCTACAAACGAATCCATATATTTTCCGCTTACGCGTATATCTGTTGAAACAAATGAACAATACAAACATCTTGTCGGACAAAACGGTATGCCGATATATATACTTACTGAATTTTCTCCGATTTCGTCAAGCAAAATCTTTTCATTTTTTGCAACCTTATATGCAAGGTCAATCTTTTCATCGGACACTTCATAAATTTTCTTTAATATTTCAACAACTTCACTGTCACTGTGTCCTTCTTCCATAAGTTCACGGACAATTTTAGCCGGACGAATACCGCACATTACTCCCCAAGGAAGATTTATATGCTTAATTTTTTCCGCCGCGTGACAAAACGACTTTGTACATGACGCGGTAAATATCTTTTTTATAAACTGTGCCTTTTGATTTTCAGTATCAAAATCATAATAGAAATCGTCAAAATATGTATCGCCGTTATAGATTATCTCCGTATACACGTTTATAACTTTATCCTTATATTCAAAGTTTGAATACACATATATATCTTCGTTCATATCAAAATAAAGCTTATAAAAAAGCTTCATTTCGTAATCACATTCATAACCGTTTTGAATAATTAACATTTTTTAGTCCTTTATATACATATTATACTTTTTTTCGTATTCAACAGAACTCTGTCCGCCATGTCCCGGAAAAACGTCTATATCATCATCAAGCGTATATATTCTTGTCTTTATTGATTTTACAAGAGTATCTCCGTCACCTGTCGGCAAATCACTTCTGCCGACACTTCTTAAAAACAATGTATCGCCCGTAAACAATTTTTCATTATTTATCAAATAACATACGCCGCAATTTGTATGACCGGGCGTATATATACATTTGATATTAAGTCCGTCAATATTAAGTTCTTCATTATCTTTCAAAACAATATCAGACTTTTTAGCCGACAATTCATAACCAAGTCCCGAATACGACAAATTAATGTCCGGGTCTGTTATATTTATGCTTGCCTTATCGCCGGAAACAAGTTTAGCGCCTGTTTTTTCACGGAGCTGTTCCATATCTGAAATATGGTCATAATGACAATGAGTTATAAGCACATATTTTATATTAACTCCGTCGTCCTGAGCCGCTTTCAATATTCCGTCACACTTATATCCCGGATCAATCACAAGACCGTTCTTCGTATTTTCATCATAAACTATATAAGTATTTTCATCTGTATAATAATTATTGACTGTCTTAATCTTCATAAAGCACCTCTTAGTTATAAAGTCTTACAGGAAGAATCATATAAATATAAGAGTCGTCACCCTCTACGCTCTTTATAAAGCAACCGCTTGTCGGAGCAGAAAATTCCATCTTAACCTTTTCTTCGTCACAAGCACTCAATGCGTCAAGCAAAAATCTACAGTTAAACCCAATCAAAAGGTTATCGCCGTCAAGCTCAACAGGTACTGTGTCATTAACCTGTCCCTTACCTGTTATACAAGAAACGTCAATCTTATCATAGCCGATATTAAAACGTACAGGAACTTTATTTTCAGATTTTGCCGATATATCATCGTTAATCAAAAGCAACGCTCTTTCCAAGCTATCTGTAATAAGGCTCTTTTCAACAACTACGTTTAACGTATTTACCACCGATATAATCGCGTCATACTTCAAAAATTCGCCGTCAAGCAATCTCGAATAAACCTGATAATATCCAAAATCAAACAAAACAGTTCTGTCCGATACTATAATATCAACATTTTCTTCATCATCTTTAAGAATTTTCAAAAGTTCGCGGAGTGTCATACCCGGAACAACAAGTTTATTGTTTTCAACATTATCATTTATTTCTTCTTTAACAACAGCAAGTCTGTGACCGTCTGACGCAACAACGTTAAGATAATTGTTTTTAATCTCAAACAATGCACCGGTCAAAACAGGCTTTTTACCCTCATTTTGAGAAACAAACGCTATTGTCTTTCTTATAAGTTTTTTAAGTACGTCCTGTGTAATTGAAAATCTGAACTTTTCTTCAAGTATAGGTGCGTCCGGAAATTCATCCGGAGCAATACCCTGAATATTAAATTCACTTGAACCGCTCTTTATTTTAGTAACATAGTTAGACGGATTAACACTTATAGTAACATCACCGTCAGGAAGTCTTCTTACAATTTCACCGAACATCTTTGAAGCAAGTGCAATAGTACCGCCCTCTGTAACTGTACATTCGGTATTATATTCTATACATATATCAATATTGTTACCTGTAAACACAACATTACCGTCACCGTTAGCATCAATCTTAATACATTCAAGTATAGGTAAAGATGTCTTTGGAGCAATAGCTCTTTGAACAGTATTTATTATATCAACAAGTTGTGGTTTACTGCATACTAATTTCATTTTAATTATCTCCTTGTGTATAAATTTATCAACATATCACTGCAATTTCGTTTTGCATATATATTTATATATAAATAATATATAATATAATAGTAGTAGTAGTAGAGAGCGTGGATTGATGGAAAAGTCATTTCAGAGTGCATAGACAAGCCATATTTTATCAACACATACCGTATGTATTGGCGGTGGATAACTTTGGATAATCCAAATCTTATTTTTTACTGAAATTTCCTTATTCATAAATCCACACATTATCAACAACTTATCCCTACATTTATCCCTCATTATAATTTAGGTCTTTTAATATGTAATTTACATCTGATTTAATCGTACTGTTAGTATCGATGCTTTCCTCTATTTTTTCAATGTTATGTCCTACTGTTGTTCGGTCTTTTCCGAACTCTTTACCTATGTTTGTATCGTTCATATTTAAAATTTTTCGACAAAGATACATTGAAATTTGTCTTGGAACTACTATTTCTTTTGTCTTAACTTTACCGGTAATATCCGACTCTGAAATGTTATAATAAGTAGAAACTTTTTTTATAATATTCTGAGGAGTTACTGTTTCGCTCTTCGGAATTAATTTTTTCAGAACTTCTTCCGCAAAATCTTTTGTTATTTTACATTTTTTAAATTCCGACATTGATATGATTTTAAGAAGTGCACCTTCAAGTTCACGGACACTTGAACGAATATGCTCCGCTACATATAATAATGCGTCTTCATCAATTTCTTTATTATGTTCCAAAGCCTTCTGCTGAAGAATTGCAACTCTTGTTTCAAAGTTAGGTACGGATACATCAATGGTAAGACCTTGTCCGAATCTTGTTCTTAAACGGTCTTCAAGAGTTTTCAGTTCATTCGGAAGTCGGTCACTTGTCAAAACAATTTGTTTCTTTGAATTAAAGAGTTCATTAAAGGTATGGAAAAATTCGTCCTGTGTAGCCTCTTTATTTTTCAAAAATTGAACGTCGTCTACTAAAAGTGCGTCGGCGGCTCTGTATTTATTTCTGAATTTATCGCCTGTTTTTTCTCTGATTGATGTGATAAATTCATTCATAAAGTTTTCACTTGAAACATAAATTATCTTTGCGTTTGGATTATTAGCTTTAATCTTATTACCGATTGCCTGCATTAAGTGTGTTTTTCCAAGTCCGCTGTTACCGTAAATAAAAAGAGGATTATTGCTTTCACCCGGATGATTGGCAACTTGCTCTGCGGCGGTATACGCATATAAATTTGAAGAACCCTGTACAAAATTTTCAAATGTATACTTTGAATTTAAACCGTCACTGCTTATTATTTCACTGTTGTCATATTCTGAGTTTTGTTTTGATTCGATTTCTTGCTTTAACTTGTTTGCGTCACCGACCAAAACAGCAAGTGAAATTTTAGCACCCGTAACTTTTTCAAGTGATGATTCGATGTATTTTTTGTAACGGTATTCTACAAGGTTTTTATTAATAGAAGTAGCTACGGAAATAGTAAAAGTCGAGTTTTCAAAACATACGGGAACTGCTGTTTTTATATGTATATTAAATCCGACAGGAGATACATTACCTTCAAGATTTTCAAGAACCTGATTCCAAATCTCTAACATATCCATATCTATTATTTTCCTCCTTTTTTTCATTATTGTTAACAAATTGTATTAAAATCAAACATATCGCCATTATATTTAAGTCTACACTCTATAATATCAAATTTAAGTAAATTAATCAAGAAAAATATTGAGATTTTTTTAAGTTTTATGTATAATGAAATTAATACAAAACTATAGGAAGGAATGATGAAATGTGCCGAGATATAAAGTTTTTGCGGCAATAGACTTGGGGTCTACGGAAATAACAATGAAGATAGCGGAAGTTTCAAAGAAAAACGGCATTTCTGTGTTGGATACCGTCAAATATGATTTGTCAATAGGTAAAGAATCGTATGCAGTCGGAAAAATAAGCTATAACCTTGTTGACAAGATATGTAACTGCTTTGAAGAATATTTAAGGATAATGAAAAGCTACGGAGTTGACGAATATGTCTGTTATGCAACAACTGCCGTAAGAGAGGCGTCAAACAGTGAGTATATAATTGACCAGATTAATATAAGAACGGGGATAAAGGTCACTATTATATCGAATGAAGAGGAAAGATTTTTGCATAACAAGGCATTTGCACTTAACAACAGCTATTTTGACGATATTATCGAGGCAGGTGCTGTTTTGGTCGATGTTGCATCGGGAAGTGTGCAGGTATCACATTATGAACAGTCTAAACTTCAATTTTCTCAAAACCTGCCTATGGGTTCACTTCGTGTACTTGAAAATCTTTCAACGGTTAAAAACAGTACAATCTCTTTTTCAAGTGTGCTTGAGGATTTTATTAAGGCGGGTATCAATAACTATAAAAATGTATTCTACAAAAATCCAAACTATAAGTATTTCGTAATAATGGGGAATCAAGTAAGATATATCAAAAAAATCTGCGGTATAAGTTCGGACAGCATAACAGAAGAAAATATAGATGATGTATACAAGATTATATCTGAATACGGTCCGCAATATGTGGAGGACAAGTACGAAGTACCTTATGATATTGCAAAGCTGATGATGCCGTCAATTCTTTTCTATAAGATGTTTATGTCAAAAGACAAAAATCAGATAATCATTGCACCTGAAATATCGCTTGTTGATGGAATACTTGTCGAATATGTCGAAAAAAATGCTTATACGCATACAAAGCATATATTTACAGATGATATTATATCAAGTGCAAAATATTATGCAGGCAAATATGATGTAAGCCACCGCCATTATACTAAAATTATGGGGTTCGGAGTAAATATAATGGCAACGCTTTCTAAAAAGTTCGGACTTTCAAAGCGTCATGCGGTATTGCTTAAAGTTGCGTCAATATTTGCGGATACGGGTTACTATATAAATATAAACGATTACAGCAAATACTCATACGACATTGTAAAATCAAATCCTATTATAGGCTTGTCACAAAAGGAACACGAAGTAATATCGGGTGCGGTGCTGTTCCAAAACGGTATTTTTGATTTTAATGAATATAACGTATATTCAAAGAACAGAAGATTGCTTATTTCAAAACTTGCGGCAATACTTTCACTTGCCAAGTCACTTGATGTTGAATACAATCAAAAAATAGACGAAATCAAAACATCAATAAGAAACGGAATACTTACGATAACCGCTTATACGGACAGTGATATAAGTCTTGAAGAACGTGAATTTAACATAGCACAGGAATTTTTTGAAGAAGTGTTCGGTATCAAAGCCGTACTTGTGAAGAAAGGATTGAAATGATTATGCAGGACTATAATAAAAGTGAAAACTATATAAACAGAGAACTTTCTTGGCTTGATTTTAATTTGCGTGTATTGCATGAAGCAAGGGATAAAGAAAATCCGTTGTTTGAAAGACTTAAATTTCTTGCCATAACAAGCTCAAATCTTGATGAATTTTTCATGGTACGTGTTGCGTCACTTAAAAATATGGAAATTTCCGACTATAAGAAAAAAGACGCGTCCGGACTTACACCTCACGAACAGCTTGAAAAAATATCTGAAAAAACTCATAATATGGTTGATATGCAGTATAGTACATATGAAAAATTACTTCTGCCGCAGCTGGCTGTTGAAAACATATCAATCTTAAACAGAAATCAGCTTTCTGAAGAACAAAAGAAATTTATTGAAAAGTATTTCAAAAATGAAATATACCCTGTTTTGACGCCTATGGCGGTTGATTCGTCAAGACCGTTTCCGCTTATTCAAAATAAGGTGCTTAACATTTGTGCACTTATCAAAAAGGAAAATAAGGAGCAGGCTTTTGCAACGGTACAGATACCGTCAGTATTTAAACGTATAGTAAAACTTCCGTCTGAAAACGGTAAAAAACAATTTATTCTGCTTGAAGAAATAGTACAGGAGTTTTTGCCTATGCTGTTTATGGGTTATGATGTGCTTTGCTCATACTCATACAGAGTTATGCGTGATGCGGATATTCCTATTGATGAGGACGACAGTGAAGATTTGCTTATTGAAATTGAAAAGAGCCTTAAGGAACGTGAAAGAAGCGGTGTAATCCGTCTTGAAGTAGACAGTAAGGTTAAAAGTGAATTGCTTTCAATTTTAAAGAAAGAATTGAAAGTTAAGAATGATGATATTTATAAAATCAACGGACCTATCGATTTTACTTTCTTGAATAAGCTGTATTCAGAGGATGGATTTGACAAGTATAAATATAAGCCATTTAAATCGCAGGTAAGACCTGAACTTAAAAATGTTGATTTATTTGAAAAAATCCGTGAGGGCGATATACTTCTTCATCACCCGTATGACAGTTTTTCAACAATAGTTGATTTGATAAAACAGGCTGCAGTTGATGAAAATGTACTTGCAATTAAACAGACATTGTACAGAGTAAGCGGTAATTCGCCTATTATAGAGGCACTTTCGCGTGCGGCGGAAAACGGTAAGCAAGTGAGCGTACTTGTTGAATTAAAGGCAAGATTTGATGAAGAAAATAATATTATTTGGGCGAGAAAACTTGAAAAAGCCGGTTGTCATGTTATATACGGACTTTTGGGACTTAAAACACATTCAAAGATTACCGAAATAGTAAGACGTGAGGAGGACGGTATCAGAAGATATGTTCATCTCGGAACCGGTAACTATAACGATATAACCGCCAATTTCTATACCGATATGGGACTTTTGACTTGTTCAAAACCAATCGGTGATGATGCCGGTGCATTCTTTAATATGATTTCGGGATTTTCAGAGCCGTCACACTGGAACAAACTTATTCTTGCACCTCTATGGCTAAGAAAAAAGACGGAAGAAATGATTGAACGTGAAATTAAACACGCAAAAGAAGGACGTAAAGCAAGAATAGTTGCAAAGGTTAATTCGCTTGTTGACCCTAAAATTATTGAACTTTTATATAAAGCAAGCTGCAGCGGTGTTAAGATTGATTTGATTGTGCGCGGAATTTGTGCCTTGAGAGCAGGTGTAAAGGATTTATCGGAAAATATTACGGTTCGTTCTATTGTCGGCAGATACCTTGAACATACAAGAATATATTATTTCTATAATGACGGTCAAGAAAATGTGTTCTGTGCAAGTGCCGATTGGATGCAGAGAAATCTTAACAGACGTGTTGAAATAATGTTTCCTATTGATGATGAAAATTTGAAGAAAGAAGTTATAAATGTGCTTGATGTACAGCTTAGCGATACAATGCGTGCACATATTCAGCATGACGGTGTTTATACAAAAGACAGACGCGGAAAGAAAAAACTTGACTGTCAGGAATATTGTATGGAACAGGCTGTTGAACGTGCAAACAAGGTTGTTGAAAAAAAGACGTCAAGGGTGTTTATACCTAAAATGAAACCGGAAGAAGAATAAGAAGGACAGATTATGAAAAATGTTTTGATAACAGGCGGAAGTCGCGGAATAGGTAAGGCTTGTGTATATGAATTTTCAAATAACGGATACAGAGTGTTTTTGAATTATAACAAAAGCAGTGATGAGGCGGAAAAGATAAAAAATGAAACAGGTGCGGTTATAGTAAAAGCAGACGTTTCAGACTCTAAACAAGTAAATGATATGGCTGAATTTATTCACACAAATTACGGTAAAATAGATGTAATTGTGAATAATGCAGGTATTTCACAACAAAAACTGTTTACAGATATAACTGAAAATGATTGGGACAGAATGTTTGATGTGAATATGAAAAGTATGTATCTCGTTACAAAAGCTTTTGTTGATGATATGATTTATAAACAGAGCGGTAAAATCATTAATATTTCGTCAATGTGGGGTGTTACCGGAGGCAGCTGTGAGGTTCATTACAGTGCTGCAAAGGCGGCGGTCATAGGCTTTACAAAAGCACTTGCAAAGGAGCTGGGACCGTCGGGTATATGTGTAAATTGTGTTGCACCCGGAGTTATTGAAACTGAAATGAACAGCCATTTGACAAAAGAAGATTTTGATTGCCTTTGTGAAGAAACACCGCTTGAACGACTCGGTAAACCGGAGGAGGTTGCAAAGACGGTAAGATTTCTTGCAAGCGAAAATGCAGATTTTATAACAGGTCAGGTTGTCAACGTTGACGGTGGTATGGTGATATGATTAAAAGGGATTATCCACGATAATCCCTTTTTTTCGTGGATAAGTAGGCATAAAATCCTGCGTTGCCGGCTCCCCTCAATAGAAGCCGTACAAAAGCCTCTCCTTGAGGAGAGGTGTCACGAAGTGACGGAGTGGTGGAAAACGATAAGATAAAAAATGACAGTCATATAAAAATGTAAACAAGCCACCCCACAGTCAACTGAGTTGACAGCTCCCCTCAATGGGAGCCATACAAAAGCCTCTCCTTGAGGAGAGGTGTCACGAAGTGATGGAGTGGTGGAAAACGATACGATAAAAAATTACAGTCATATGAAAATATGAACAAGCCACCCCACAATCAACTGCGTTGCCGGCTCCCCTCAATGGGAGCCATACAAAAAGCCTCTCCTTGAGGAGAGGTGTCACGAGGTGACGGAGTGGTGGAAAACGATACGATAAAAAATTACAGTCATATGAAAATATGAACAAGCCACCCCACAATCAACTGCGTTGACAGCTCCCCTCAATTGGAGCCGTATAAAAAGCCTCTCCTTGAGGAGAGGTGTCACGAAGTGACGGAGTGGTGGAATAAAAAAAGAAATGCCAAAAGGCATTTCTTAAAATGAGCAAATCTATAAGCCGGGTTCTGTATTAGATAATCATCTATCTCGACGTACAGTTACCTATACGCTCAAGCCTTTCAAGGGAACACGCCGAGCAAGCTTAACATTCCCAAAGTTGCTTCAGGTGGGGTTTACACGGGAATTCAGTTGCCATCTTCCCTGTGCGCTCTTACCGCACATTTCCACAATCACCTTAATAAATTAAGGCATTTATTTTCTGTTGCACTATCCTTAAAGTCACCTTTACCGGCCGTTAGCCGGCACCCTGCTCTGTGAAGCCCGGACTTTCCTCACCGTAAACGGCGCGATTATCTGACTTACTCTTAAAATATTATACAATATATTTTAAATTATGTCAAACAAGTTTAAAAATATCATTATTTTCTGATTTTATTATCTCAATATCAGTATCCTTCAAAATATCTTCAAATATATCCATAACACATATTTCAGTAGGATAATGACCTGCGTCAATGACGCATATTCCAAGTTCGGTCATATCAATCATATTATGATACTTCATATCACCTGTTATAATAACGTCCGCACCCTTTTCAAATGAAAGCGGAATAATTTCACTGCAGCTGCCCGATGCAACCGCAACTGTATTAATATCCTTTTCAAAATCGCCGGAAACACGCAAAAAAGGTGTGCCGAGTATCTTTTTACAATGTTCTGCAAAATCACCTAATTTAATCGCTTTTTCAAGTCTGCCGTATCGTCCCAAACCTGCCGATGAATCATCGGTATGTTGGTCAAGTATTTTAACATCTGTAAGTTCAAACATTTCGGCAAGTTTATCATTTATACCGCCTTTAGCTGTGTCCATATTAGTATGAGCGGCGAAAAGCGGTATATTATTTTCAATAAGCAATTTAAGCATTTGTCCCACAGATGTGGAATAATCAATTCTCTTTATACCGCCAAGCAGTATTGGGTGATGTGAAACAATCATATCGGCATTTTTTGATATAGCCTCTTTAACTGTATTGATATTAGTATCAAGCGTTACAAATACCTTTTTTACGTCCTTATTTTCATCACCGCACAAAAGACCGACATTATCCCATGAATACGCCAATCTTTCGGGACATATATTCTCAATTATTTTAATTATTTCTTTAGCTTTCATATTTATTCAATTCCTTTAGCCAGTATTTATATTTATTGAGTTTATCCTCATCAACGTCTTTTGAATTTTCAAGACCTGTTATAACCTTGACAAATTCACGATGTTTTTTATCATAGAGATTTTTATAATACTTATGATTTACAAGATATTTCGGTAAATGATATTCAATATCGTTATCAAATTCCTTTTGAGGTTTATTTATAACATTCATTATATTATATACCTTAAATCCCTCAATGGCAATATCTTCGTCCGTAATAGAAAAGCCGTTTGAAATAAGATACTTTCTAAGCTCATATTGTGCATTCATCGGTTGAAGTACAAGATTACATTCTCTCGCCTTTTCTATATCTGTACTTAAAATCTCACTGATAAGCTGACCGCCCATACCGGCAATTATAACGGTGTCAACCTCACCTTTTTCAATAACTGAAAGACCGCTGCCAAGCCTTACCTCAATTTTATCAGAAAGTTTATGCTTTTCAACATTAGCCTTTGCAATATCAACCGGTCCTTGTCTTACATCGCCTGCAATAACATATTCGGCTAAATAATTTTCAACAAGATAAATAGGAATATATGCGTGGTCAGTACCAATATCAGCGATTCTATTCCCTTTTGTATGGTCTATTATACATTTTAAACGTGGTGTAATCATAAATAATTACCTCCGAGATTCAAATAAATTAGTTTATACGGTTATCCTACAAGTTATACACACGGTGTGGATAACTTTCAAGGTGTTATAAACAACAAAAAACGCCTTAAAACCGTAATTTGTGGTGAGTTATCATCAGTTATCCACACTTTTTCCTCGTATTTGTGTAATATTTGTAACAATAGTATAATATTAAAATGTAAACCTTAAAAAATCGCATATTTACGCGATTTTTTATAAACGGTAATAATTACACACTGTGTGGATAACTGTGTGGATAACGTGGATAACTCAAAATAAATGGCTTGTCTACGTCATTTTTAAGTGGATAAGTGGTAAAATTAAGGTGTTGATAAGTCAAATTTAACCATAAATTAGTTTACATAATACCACAACTATATCTTGTGTTACAGAAATATTACAAACACAATATAGGTTATCAACACAAACGTGGAAAAATTAATTTCAACTGTTTTGTAATGTTGATAAATACAATAATAGGCAAGCCATGGCTTGCCTATTTACAAAAATCAAAATTACTTAGAAATCTTATCTGTACCCATATAAGGAACAAGAACTTCAGGAACTGTTACAGTACCGTCCTCATTCTGATAATTTTCAAGAATTGCGGCAACAGTTCTGCCGACTGCAAGACCTGAGCCGTTAAGTGTATGAACAAATTGAGCCTTATCCTTTGGTGTTTCCTTATATTTGATGTTAGCACGTCTTGCCTGATAATCTTCAAAGTTTGAACATGAAGAAATTTCAACATATCTGCCGTAGCTTGGCATCCATACTTCAATATCATATGTCTTAGCCGACGAGAAACCAAGGTCACCTGTTGACAAGCATACAACTCTGTAAGCAAGTCCAAGCTTTTGAAGTAGCTTTTCAGCGTCGTTTGTAAGTTTTTCAAGTTCGTCATAGCTTGTTTCAGGCTTTACAAACTTAACAAGTTCAACTTTGTTGAATTGGTGCTGTCTGATAAGACCTCTTGTGTCACGGCCTGCACTGCCTGCCTCTGCTCTGAAACATGCTGAGTAAGCTGTGTATTTAATAGGAAGTTGGTCACCGCTTAGAATTTCATCTCTGTGAAGATTTGTTACAGGAACTTCTGCCGTAGGGATTAGGAAGAAGCCGTTGTTTACAACCTTAAATGCATCCTCTTCAAATTTAGGCAGCTGACCTGTACCTGTCATTGATGCTCTGTTTACCATATATGGCGGGAAGATTTCAGTATAGCCCGATTCTTCTGTGTGAGTATTAAGGAAGAACTGAATAACGGCTCTTTCAAGTCTTGCACCAAGACCTTTATATACTGTGAAACGAGTACCGGCAATTTTTGTACCGCGTTCAAAATCAAGAATATCAAGGTTTGTACCGATATCCCAGTGAGCCTTTGGTTCAAAATCAAACTTTCTCGGTTCAGAGAACTTTCTAAGCTCAACGTTTTCTGTATCGTCCTTACCTACCGGAACTTCAGGATTAGGAATATTAGGAATCCTTAGCATAAAGTTTCTTAGCTGTTCGTCAATATCCCTTACCTTTTCATCGTCAGCTTTAATATCATTACTCAATTCCTTCATTTCGGCAAAAATTTGGTCTGTATTTTCACCGTTTTTCTTCATTTGAGGAATTTGCTTTGTGATTTCGTTTTGTTTAGCTTTTTTCTGTTCAACTTCTGCAAGAATTGCACGTCTTTGCTTATCAAGTTCTATAGCAGGCTCAATATCAAGCGGATTGAAACGCTTTTTTAAAGCCTCCTTTATACGTTCAGGTTCTTGTCTTAATACTTTAATATCTAACATCTTAAATTTATCCTTTCTTTAATTTATATTATTTTTAATGTTATCGTATATAATTTTTTGGTCACTTGAAAGATCGTTGTAATTAACTTTATCAAGCGTTTCAAGTGCCATTGAATTATTACCGAGTGTAAAATAACCGTTTGCACTTAGTAATAAATCATTTTGTGACTGTTTTTGTGTAAGTGATTCATTATCCGATTTAAGCTGTATATTTTCTTCGGATAATTCTTGATTTTCTTTTTTTAAATTATTATTATTTTCCAGTAAAACTGTATTTTCTTCGCTGAGTATTGATGCCTTTTCGGAAATACTCATTTCTTTATCAGGTGATTCACTGACTTGCGGCTGATTTTTTTGCATATTTGTCTGACCTAAAAACGAAAAAATAATCAGCAATACCGCAACTATAAATATTAAAGCGGTGTAGAGAAACATAGATTTGTTATCATTCTTATTAGCCATTGTTTTCAGTCCTCTTTAGTTTACTTTTTGCATTTTCAAGTGCAGCATTTTCTTCATCAAGAAGTTTTATAGGTGTCTGACCGCCGACAATTTCACGCACATATGTATTGCATGAATTGTGTCCGTAAAGCGATGTTAAAATGATACCGTCGTTGTTGTTATTCAAAATAGCAAGTGCAAAGCTTAGTTTTCCTGTAACATCGTCAAATGCGTCAAAATTAACAACAGCTACCTTTTTTAGTGAAATATTAGAATCATTTTCGCAATTTGCAAGTCGCGACATCAAAACCGCGTCGGATGTATCATTTACAGTCTTTGATAAATCATCAACTTTATCGTAGTAATCTTTTAAAGCACCTATAATATCGCCTTCATCGGAATAATCCATAAGTGTGTTGATTTTTGATGAATTAATGCTGTTGCAGATAAAACAAATAACTATAAGTATCATCATTATTGCAAGAGCAATAAAAATAAGTGTATTTGTATCAATATTCATTCTCATTCTCCTTTTATATTAAAAAATCCAAGAACACGTTCTAAATCTTCGTTTCCGTAATATTCAATTTCAATTTTACCTTTTTTAGCGGTATGATTGATTCTTACTTTTGTACCCATTGCAGAAGATAATGTATTTTGTATCTTCTCAATTTCAATGTCATAAGCCGTTTTTTCAGTTTTTTTCTTCTGTGGCTTTTTCTTTTGAAGTTGCTTTGCAAGAGCCTCGGCTTGTCTTACATTTAAGTTATCTTCGATAATACGTTTTGAAAGTGCTATTCGTAGTTCTTTATCATCAAGCGAAAGTATCGCACGTGCGTGACCGCTTGTTAAAGTACCTAAAATAAGCATTTTCTGAATTTCGTCCTCAAGTGACAAAAGTCTTAATGAATTGGCGATTGCACTTCTGCTCTTTCCTACTCTCTGACTTATAAGTTCTTGAGTAAGATTAAATTCGTCCATCAATAAGTTATAACCGATAGCCTCTTCAATCGGATTTAGATTTTCACGCTGCAAATTTTCAATCAAAGCAATTTCAGCAACTTGTTCTTCACTGTATTTTCGTATAACTGCCGGAATTTCTTTTAAATTTGCCTTTTTTGCGGCTCTCCAACGTCTTTCACCGGCAACGATTTTATACATATTATTGTCGGACGGTGTTATTATAATAGGTTGAATAAGTCCATGTTCCTTAATAGAATCTGCAAGAGCCGTTATTTTTTCTTCGTCAAAATGACGTCTCGGTTGTTTTTTGTTAGGCTCAATCAGGGACATACGCACTTTTTTTATGTCCCCCTCTGAAGATTTAGTAATATCGGAAGTAACTTCTTCAATATCTTCTTCATTAAAAAGAAAATTAAGCCCTTTGCCCAAACCTTTTTTAGCCATATGCTCACTCCTTTACTGACATTAATTAAGTTATTTATTGTTTCGTATAACTTCCTTTGCCAGAGCCATATATGCGTCTGCACCTTTAGAGGTTCTGTCATAGTTTATTATAGGCTCACCGAAAGACGGTGATTCACTTAAACGAACATTTCGCGGAATAATCGTTTTATAAACCTTATCCGGAAAGTATTTTTTAACTTCATCAAGCACCTGTATTGAAAGATTTGTTCTACCGTCATACATAGTTCCGAGAACACCCTCAATTTCAATTTGCGGATTAAGTTTCTTTTTGATTGTCTTAATTGTGGTAATAAGCTGACTTAAACCCTCAAGTGCATAGTATTCGCATTGTATCGGAATTAATACGGAATCTGACGCAGTCATAATATTAATAGTAATCATTCCGAGTGCAGGAGGTGAATCTATTATAATGTAGTCAAAGTTTTCTTTAATCATATCAATGGCATTTTTCAAGAAAAACTCACGCTTATCTTCATATGCAAGCTCAATTTCAGCGGCAGAAAGGTCTGAAGATGACGGAATGACATACAAATTATTATATTTTGTCTTGATTACAGCGTCTTTTGTTTTAGAACTGTCAACAAAACAATCATAAATTGATAATTCATAATCATCTTTTTCAATACCAAGACCGCTTGTCGAATTACCTTGAGGGTCGCAGTCTATAAGCAGAGTTTTTTTATTTTCATATGCAAGACATGATGACAGATTAACAGAAGTGGTTGTTTTACCCACACCACCCTTTTGATTTGTTATTGCAATTATTTTTGTCATAATAATCTCCACTTTTTAATTTATTTCTATATATCATTATATCATAAAATTTTTATTTGTAAATGTTTCACGTGAAACATATTGAAGATTTAACACAAATGTAATGTTTCACGTGAAACATATGTATAATTTTCAAAAAGTTATACCATAATATATATGATATATTTAACGGAGGATTAAAATGAACGGTTTATTTAGAAAAATAAAAGATTATGTGATATTCTCTCCTACTGCTCAAGAAAATGATTTTAAGTTAAAAAATAAAAGTAACGATATAGAATACGATGTGCGAAATGAAAAAACCGAAACAACAGCAAATGATACTGTATCAAAAAGCTATGAAGAAAACCTTTCGTACGTACGAAACAGATTTAACGTACCTATTAATAACGATATAGTAATACGCGAGCTTGTTTTAAAAGAGGGACGCAAAGCATTTATTGTATTTATCGACGGTATGGTAAGTACAGATATGGTTGATTTGGCGATAATAAAGACATTGCTTGAAATCCCTTATTTTTCAGATGACAAGATATACAGTTATGAAACTGAAATAATAGACAGATTTATTGCACATTCGCAGGCAATAACTACAAACAGTATGGATACTATATTTGAAGAAGTTAATTTTGGTGGTTGTGCTGTGTTTGTAGATGGCTTTTCAAAAGGTTTTTCACTTGATGTTCGTGAATGGGGTACGCGAAGTATCGGTAAACCTGAAAATGAACAGTCTATTTACGGACCGCAAGAGGCATTTGCAGAAATGCTTAGAAATAATACTGCTCTTGTCAGAAAAATAATTAAAAGTGAAAAACTTATTGCGGAAGGTATTAAAATAGGAAGTGTCAGTAAAACAAGAGGTGTAATTTTGTATATTTCCGATATTGCTAACAATGATATGGTTGACGAAGTGAGAAGAAGGCTTAACAGTATCAATTTACAGTACGTAATTGCAATCGAAGAAGTTGCAATGATGCTTGAAGATAAGACTTTTTCACTTACAAGCCACATTTTTGCAACGGAACGACCGGACAGAGCAGCAAGAGCATTGACCGAAGGTCGTGTTGTACTGATTTTAAATGGCAGTCCGAGAGCATTGATAATGCCGACAAACGCTTTTGAACTTACTCACGCAGTTTCTGATGATTACTTGCGTGTACCGTATGCAAATATGTCACGAATAATCAGAATGTTAGCAATGTTTTTCTCTATTCTGCTTCCCGGATTATACCTTGCTATAACCCTGTTTCATCAAGAAATCATACCGACTTATTTGTTATATTCAATCAGTGCAGCAAGAGAAAACGTACCTTTTCCAAGTATAGTGGAATTTTTGTTAATGGATATATCGTTTGAAATGATAAGAGAGGCAGGAATACGAATGCCAAACCCTATAGGCTCAACACTGGGTATTGTCGGAGGTTTGATTTTAGGACAAGCCGCAGTCAGTGCAAAAATAGTAAGTCCTATTATGATTATAATTATCGCTATAACAGGTATCGGTTCATTTGCAACGTCTGATTATTCACTTAGTTGGGGTTATCGAATTTTAAAACTTGTTTTTATAGCTTTGGCGGCTGTAATGGGGTTTTACGGAATTGCAATAGGTATTTTTATATATAGCTTGTATGTTGCAAAGCAAACAAGTTTTGGAATACCATATTTATCCCCTATTCCAAAGGTTAATAACAGAAGTATGACTAATTCTATATTTGAAAATCCTATTTGGAAGAAAGAATATCGTCCGGATTTTCTAAAAACTAAAAAAAATACAGAAGAACCGAAGATAAGCCGTAATTGGAAAATTAAAAAGAATACACGATAAATGTTTCACGTGAAACATTAGAAGGAGTAGTTATGATAGACAGAAAGAAAATGACGACACTGCTCATTAATGTAATATCGGTAAAAATGCTCTTGACATTTCCTAAAGTAATGATTATAAACAGCGGAAATGCGGCATGGATAGAGTGTATATACAATACGTTGATTGTAATAGGACTGTTTTGGATTACAACAAAACTATACAGAAGTAATAAAAATATAATACAGCTTGCTGAAATGATAGGTAAAAAGTGGCTTAAAATAATAGTCGGAGTTGTTGTTTTTGTAGTTTTATTGATAAATTATTCGTCAATTATAAGAATTTTCCCCGAAACAGTCAAAATAGTACTATTGCAGGACTTCAAAATAGAATTTATAATACCGATTTTTATGCTTGCTATAGGAATAGGTGCATATATAGGTCTTGAACCGATAGCAAGAGTAAATAATATGTTTATGCCGCTTGCCGGAATAGTGTTGCTGCTGTCGTTGATACTTTTGATACCGTATTTCAATATAAATAACATATTTCCGATACTCGGCAATGGCATTTATAGTATAACGGTCAAAGGAATAAATACAATTTCACTGTTTTCGGATATATTGTTGTTGAACATTCTGCTTCCCTATTGTGAGAATACGTCAGAAGCAAAAAAGAGTGGTTGGAGAGCAATTTATATAAGTGCAACTATTGGAGTAGTCATTTTACTGTCATATTGCTTAATTTATCCTTATCCGGTTTCAAGAGAATTTATGATTCCCGTGTATCAACTGTCGAGAGTGATATATTTGGGTAATTTTTTCAGCAGATTTGAGGTAATATTCCAATTTATATGGTCAATTCTTGTGCTTATATATTCATCAATCTACGTATATGCATTATGTTATGTGTGGCAGATAACATTTGACCTTAAATATTATAAACCACTTATACTTCCTGTTGTGATAATAAGCGGAATTGTGGCTGTATTGCCGAGTTCTGTTGTGGATTTGGTTAAATCTGAACGGTTGGAAAACATAATAGTATACCCCGTGGCATTTTTATTGCCTATTTTGTTCGGATTTTATTCAAAAAAGATATATAACAAACGAACTGTAAATGAGGAGAGTGGTGAAAGTGAGTAGAATACGAATAATTATAACTATTATAGTAGTTGTTTTAACAACACTCCTCACAGGCTGTACAGGAAAAGAGCCGAATGAAATCGCATATGTGGTTGCACTTGGTATAGACAGTACAGATGACGATAATTATAAAATAACAATTCAGTATGCGAACACCACTCAAATAAGCGGAGGAGCGTCGGAATCCGGCGGAAAAGCAGGCAGTGAAATAGTTGACAACGTAACTATTGAGGCACCTAATATATACGCCGGTGTCGGCTTGGCGAATAATATAGTAAGTAAAAGCTTTTCTATGTCACATGCAAAATTGATAGTATTTTCAAAAGAAATAGCCGAAAAGGGCGTTAAAGATATGATAGAAACACTTGTGAGAAGTGAAGAAATCAGACCTGATGTGTTCATAGCGGTGGCAAATACGACCGCAAATGACTATTTGACATCGGTAAATCCTGAAATGGAGGTAAACCCTGCACAATATTATCAGCTAATATACCAAAAAAATCAGCTTGTAGGTATTCCTGACGGTCAATTAAGAGAGTTTTTTACGGGTTTATATACAGATAACTATGATAGTATATTGCCTGTTGCGGGTGTAATTGAGGGATCAGGCGGTAACAGTCAAAATGATGATAAAGGACAGTCAAAAGACGGTCAAAATGAAGGCTCGGAGGGTAGTTCGGAGAGCTTGGACAGTTTTGAAAGTAAAAGTTCAGATGATAAAGATGAAAATGAGAAAGAAAAAGATGCAGAAAAAAACACAAGTAAGTATGAATATGATATAAAAAACTATGTTGGCGGTGAGACCGCTATTGAAAAGAAAAATAAAGCTGAAGCAATAGGTGCGGCTGTGTTTGAAAAAGATAAAATGGTTGGTGAACTTGGTGAAGTTGAAACTGAAATATGTAAGATGTTAAAAGGTGACTATACCTATAGTTATCTTACTTATTATAATAATGATACTCCCGATATTCCGATAACCGTAAAAACAACCCAACAGAAAAAGCCAAAATACAAAATTGATACTGATAAAAAGACCGTTGATATAGAGTTGTATATAGAAAGTGACCTTTATTCCCTGCCGGCAGACTATAATGTAGAAAATAAAATCGAAGATTTTGAAAGAGATGTAGCAAATTATACGAGCAGTGCTTGTACGGAATTTATAAATAACTTTAAAAAAAAGTATAATAGTGACATTTTAAAATTAAATGAAAAGGTAAAATACAAGTTTTTAACAAATAATCAATATAATTGGTTCAAAAAAAACGTCGGCTGGAGCGAATACAAATTCTCTGTGTGTACCAACTTTAAAGTCAGAAGAACAGGATTGATTGTGAGGGAATAAAATGGTAAGAAATGTATTGGTTATAATGGTAATTTTAGTATGTACTACTTCAGTAGTCAGCTACGGAGTATATAATTTAAAGGATAATAATAAATTAGGCGGTATAAGTTTGTTTGTTCTTGCGTTTGTAACGGTTGTCGGCTCAATGTATTTTTTGGTAAGATAACACTTGAAAAAATCATATCATAAGTGTATAATATTTCAGAGGTGATTTTGTGGATAAGAGCAAGACGTGCTTTTTTACGGGACACAGAAAAATAGCACAATCAAAAATTGAAATTGTAAAGGCACAACTTGCCGAGAATATAGAAAAAATGATTACCGAATACGGTGTTAATACGTTTATAGACGGCGGTGCACTTGGTTTTGATACAATAGCCGCAGAAACTGTAATTGAAATGCGTGAGAAATATCAGAATATAAAACTTGTTATGTACCTTCCCTGTTACGGTCAGAGTAAAATGTGGAAAGAGAGCGAACAATTCAGATATAGAATGGTACTTTCAAAAGCCGATAAGATAATTTACATTACCGAAAGCGTGTATACGGACGATTGTATGAAATTGAGAAATTTGAAGATGATTAAAGATTCATCATTTTGTATTGCATTTTGCCTTATGCAGAAAAGCGGAACAGGTTTTACCCTTCGTAATGCGGAAAATGTAGGTATTCAAATTGTAAATATAGCTGATGAAATGTATTAAAAAAGAGGCTCGAAAGCCTCTTTTTTTGTAGTAAAAATGACAATTTATTGCTGTCTTAAAGTGTGCTGATTAAATCATTCATATTGTACATTCCGGCAGGTTTGTCACTCATAAACTTTGCAGCCTTAATTGCACCGACTGCAAAAACTTCTTTACTGTGAGCGCTGTGCTTTAATTCGATAACTTCATCAGTTCCTGCAAAGATAACTTCATGGTCACCTACAATAGTACCGCCGCGAACTGCGTGAATACCTATTTCGGTAGGCTTTCTCTTTCTGCGAACTGCGTGTCTGTCATAGACATATTCAGCCGGATAAGAAAGTGTTTCGTCAATAGCGTCAGCGATAGCAAGAGCAGTGCCTGACGGAGCGTCAATTTTTTGATTGTGATGACGTTCAACAATTTCAATATCGAAGTTTCCTTCAAGCAGTTTTGTAGCTTTCTTTACAAGAGCAATGATAAGATTAATACCAAGACTCATATTTGCAGAGAAAAATACAGGAATTACTTTAGATGCCTCTGTAAATTCCTTTTTTTGCTCATCTGTATAACCTGTTGTAGCAAGAATAACAGGTAATTTTCTCTTTTTGCAGTAGTTTAGTACAGTTGTAAGAGCAGATGGGTGTGAAAAGTCGATTATAACATCGGCGTCGCCTGTAAATTCATCTGGATTTGTGAAAACAGGATAAGTATTTTCAATAGAATCATTTACGTCAAAGCCTGCAACAATCTCACATTCATTGTCCTCACTGACAAGACGGGTAATAACCTGCCCCATTTTACCGTTACAACCGTTCATAATAATTTTCGTCATTAGTCCGTTGCTCCTTTATGCAAGTTTCATACCGAAATCAGTCATAGATTTTTTTAGTTTTTCAAGGTTTGCACTGTCCATATCAACAAGAGGCATACGCAAGTTGCCTGCGTTGAAGCCTAACAAATTCATAGCAGTCTTAATCGGAACAGGGTTAACCTCGATAAATAGGTTGTTGATAAGGTCAAGCATTTTTAATTGTAAATCTCTTGACTTATCCGCTTCTCCGTTAAAGTAGTATTCACATATGTTGTGAGTTTCCTTAGGAAGAATGTTTGCAACAACAGATATAACACCCTTACCGCCAAGCGAAAGTGTAGGAACAATCATATCGTCGTTACCCGAATAAATGTATAAATCAGGTACTTCTGCGGCAACCTTAGCCATATAACTGATGTTTCCGCTTGCCTCTTTGATAGCAACTATGTTTTCAACCTTTGCAAGTTCCTTTAGAGTGTCGATAGCAAAGCTCATACCTGTTCTTGACGGAACGTTGTAAAGGATAACAGGGATTTTGATAGCATTGGCAATAGCCGTAAAGTGAGCAATAAGTCCCTTTTGAGTAGTCTTGTTGTAATAAGGAGTAACAGAAAGAATTCCGTCAACACCGTATTCTTCAGCTTTTTTTGAAAGCTCGATTGCGTGAGCAGTATCATTTGAACCTGTGCCGGCAATGACAGTAATTCTGCCTGCCGCTTTTTCAACAGTGTACTTGATAGCTGCAAGATGTTCTTCGTCAGGCATAGTAGATGCCTCACCTGTTGTACCGCAAATTATAATTGCATCTGTATTGTTTTCAATATGATATTCAATTAATTTTCCAAGTTCATCATAATTTGTCTTTAAGCCGTCAAACGGCGTAATAATGGCAACGCCGGAACCTGTAAAAGGTAATGTCTTAGACATATTAAATCAATTCCTTTCAATAAAATTTAAAATTAATCCATATAACCCTTAGCTGTAAGTAGTTCAGCAAGAAGAACCGCACCGCCTGCAGCACCTCTTAGAGTATTGTGGCTCATAGAAACCATCTTATAATCGTATTGTGTTGATTCTCTCAAACGTCCGCATGAAATAGCCATACCGCCGTCGATTTCACGGGCAGTTTTAATTTGAGGCTGATCAGGAGCGTCCTTTTCAGTGTAAACGTGAATAAACTGCTTTGGAGCGTGAGGTAGGTTAAGTTCCTGAGGAACACCTTTGTATTCTGCCCACATTTTTTCGATTTCTTCTACAGACGGCTTGTTTGCACTGTCTTTGAATGAGAAGAATATAGCGGCTGTGTGACCGTTTGATACAGGAACTCTGTATGTTTGGCATTCGATTTGCAATTCGGTTGAAGGAACGATTTCTTTACCTTCAATTTTACCAAGTACCTTGTTAGGCTCAACTTCTGACTTCATTTCTTCTCCGCCGATGTATGGGATTAGGTTGTCAACCATTTCCGGCCATGTCTTAAAAGTCTTACCTGCACCTGAAATAGCTTGATAAGTTGTTACAAGAGCGTGGTCGATTGGGTACTTCATATTAACAACAGCCATTGCAGGCAAATATGATTGTAGAGAGCAATTTGACTTAACTGCGATAAAACCTCTCTTTGTACCAAGTCTTTCACGCTGAGCAGGAATAATTTCAATGTGCTGAGGGTTGATTTCCGGAATAATCATCGGAACGTCAGGAGTATGACGGTGAGCAGAGTTGTTTGAAACAACAGGGCATTCAGCCTTAGCATATCTTTCTTCAAGAGCTTTGATTTCGTCTTTTTTCATATCAACTGCACAGAATACGAAATCTACCTTTTCTGCAATTTTTTCAACGTCGTTTGTAGCGTCCATAACAACCATATCTGCTACTGATGCAGGAATTTCTTCGTCCATAGCCCATTTAGCGCCTACGGCGTCTTTATAAGCCTTGCCGGCACTTCTCGGAGATGCTGCAAGCACTTCGATTGTATACCATGGGTGGTCGTTAAGAAGTGTAATAAAACGCTGGCCAACCATACCCGTTGCACCTATAATACCTACTTTGTAATTGTCTTTCATTTTGACTCTCCTTTGTTTTTTTATAAAATAAAAAGCAGTAGCCAGAAACTACTGCTATGTTTGCATATAACAAAAACAGCGATAGCTCCCCACCTTACGATGACAGTCATACCGCTGTTAACGATATGCCCAGAATGAATATCCGCAATAATATTCAAACTTCGGCACTGTGTCCTTTCCGTATACATCAAAGATAATTGCATATCTCCGCATACATACTGATACACAAGCGCACCTCTACCTTGCTTATATATTATTATACTACCACTATTAATAGTATGTGTCAATAGGAAAAATATTATTTTTTTATTACATTATTTAAACGTTGCAAATTCCTGTGCCCAATAAATACCGTATGATCCTCCTCGTGCAAGTCCTACGCCTATATATTCAAAATCGGGATTTAATATATTTTTGCGGTGTCCCGGTGAATTCATCCAAGAATCCATAACATTTTGCGGTGAAGATTGACCTGCGGCTATATTCTCCCCTGCCGAAGAATATGATATCCCTGCGGCTTTCATTCTGTCAAACGGAGTTTGTCCGTCAGGAGTATTGTGTGCAAAGAAGTTTCTGTCTATCATATCTTCACAGTGACTTTCGGCAAGAGCGGCAAGCGAATCGTCCCATTTTAACGGTGCAACATTATATTTTGCACGTTCTTCGTTTACGAGATTCAGAACTTCATATCCCCAATCATCAAAATCACTTTCATTATCGGTTTCAATATAAACTGTATGCGTGTCACCGTCCCAAAATACCTCTGCACCGGCTGATTCCGATACAGCCCTTAACGGTACAAGGGTGTAATCATTGTAGATTATAGGGGGCGTATTAAGCTCGACAGGCATATCATTGACATACATCGTATTTTCGTTTATAAACAAAGTTATGGTTAAGTCGTCTTTTTGAGCCGTTACACGCTGTTCGTCGCCAAACCACTGTACAACCATATCAAGATTTTCAAATATCGCTCTGAACGGTACAAGCGTTGAATCGTTTTGTATTATTGGTGACTGCTCAAATATTAATTCATCTTCGTTTAGATATACCGTTATATCATCATCGGCAAAAACCGTCGGTGACATAATCATCAGTGATAAAAAAAGTGCTGCTATTTTTTTCATATAATATCCCTCCTCACCGCTAATTATATAGTATAAACAGCAATATAACAAGTGGAAATTTAAAGAAATGTGCTTGTATTTTTTATTATATTGTGTTATTATTAAGATATACAAGGAGGTGTCGGCTATGACAACTGAAGAAATGTTAGTTTCATTAGTTGAAAATGTTAAAAATATTAATTCAACTCTAAATAATATGAATAAACAATTTGATGATGTTAATTCAAAGTTTGATGATATTAATAATCAAATGTCAGAAATGAAAGCGGATATTCAAAAAATGAAAAATGAAATAAGAGAAATCAGTCTTACCCTTGAAAACGAAACAAACCGTAATATCAAAATTATTGCAGAGGGACATCTTGATTTGTCAAGAAAACTTGATAAAGCCTTAACTGTCGAGAACGAAAAAGAGATGGCACTTATCCGAATTAATATGATGGAAAATGAAATAAGAAGAATAAAAGAAAAGTTTGCATAATAAAAACGATGTATTACCTGTTACGGAATACATCGTTTTTTTTATTATCCGATTATTTTACAATAAGACTCTCACCTGTCATTTGTTCAGGTTTTTCAAGTCCCATAAGGTCAAGCATAGTCGGGCAAAGGTCACAAAGTCTGCCGTTCTTAACTTTAACATCGCCTGCACCTACAAGAATCATAGGAACAGGGTTAGTTGTATGAGCTGTAAACGGAGCTTTTGTAACAGGGTCGATTAAGCAGTCAGCGTTACCGTGATCGGCAGTGATGATAGCTTGTCCGCCCTTTGCAAGAATTGCGTCAACCATTCTTCCGACACACTCGTCAACTGCCTCAACCGCCTTAACAGCCGCATCCATAATACCTGTGTGACCGACCATATCACAGTTAGCATAGTTAAGAATGATAACATCAAACTTGTCCGAATTGATTGCGTCAACAACTGCGTCAGTAACTTCGTAAGCACTCATTTCAGGTTTCATATCGAAAGTTTCAACGTCAGGTGACTTGATAAGTATTCTTTCCTCACCTTCAAATTGCTTTTCTTCACCGCCGTTGAAGAAAAATGTAACGTGTGCATACTTCTGTGTTTCGGCAATTCTAAGCTGTGTAAGACCTTTCTTACTGATGTATTCACCGAATGTCATTTCAAGAGTTTCCGGCGGATATGCTACAGTTACATTTGGCATTGATTCGTCATATTGAGTCATACAAACGAAGTTTACAGGGAAATACTTTCTTTCAAAGCCTGTAAAATCAGGGTCAACAAAAGTTCTTGTAATCTGTCTTGCTCTGTCAGGACGGAAGTTGAAGAAAATAACACTGTCGCCCTCTTTAATCATACCGTTTTTGTCAACAACAGTCGGAATAACAAATTCGTCTGTAACGTCATTTGCGTATGAGTTTTTAACGGCTGTAACAGCGTCTGTTTCCTGTATGCCTTCGCCGTCAACCATAGCTTTGTAAGCCTTTTCGACTCTGTCCCAAGCGTTATCTCTGTCCATAGCGTAAAATCTGCCCATAATAGTAGCGACAGAGCCTACGCCGATTTCTTTAATTTCTTTTTCAAGTTCAGCCATAAATTCGGCACCTGATGTAGGAGGAACGTCACGACCGTCAAGGAATGTATGAACATATACGTTTTCAATACCTTTTTTCTTAGCCATCTTTAACAGACCGTAAAGGTGTTCGTTGTGGCTGTGTACACCACCGTTTGAAAGAAGTCCCATAAGGTGAAGTGACTTGCCGTTAGCTTTAGCGGCGTCCATAGCGTCTGAAAGAGCTTTGTTTTCGTAAATTTTACCGTCGTTAATGTCTTTTGAAATCTTAACAAGCATTTGATAAACAATTCTGCCGGCACCGATATTTGTGTGACCTACTTCACTGTTACCCATCTGACCGTCAGGAAGACCGACGTCAAGACCGCTTGCAGAAAGCTGTGAATGAGGATATTCGGCTAAAAGCTTGTCAAGATGAGGTTTCTTTGCCGCTACGATAGCATTACCCTCTGTATTTTGGTTAATGCCGTAACCGTCCATAATAATTAATGCGATTGGTTTCTTTGCCATAAGTAATTACTCCTTTATGTTTAAAAATAGGACAGGCAATAATGCCTGCCCTTTTATAAAATCATTATTTAGCTGCCTTTGTGATAACAGCGAAGTCAGCACTCTTTAGAGATGCACCGCCGATAAGACCACCGTCAATGTTTGGCTTAGCAAGAAGTCCTGCACAATTCTTAGGATTCATGCTGCCGCCGTATTGAATAGTAATAGCCTTTGCTGTTTCAGCATCGTAAAGGTTTTCAAGTAATTCTCTGATACCGCCGCAAACTTCTTCAGCTTGGTCGTCAGTAGCAGTCTTGCCTGTACCGATAGCCCAGATTGGCTCGTATGCAACGACAACTTTCTTAGCGTCGTCAGCACTGATTCCGGCAAATGCCTTCTTGATTTGAATAGCAATCCAGTCCATTGTGATACCGGCTTCACGCTGTTCAAGACTTTCACCGCAGCAAACGATAGGAATAAGACCCTTTTCAAGAGCCTTTTTAGCCTTTAGATTAACTGTTTCATCAGTTTCGTTGTTGTATTCACGTCTTTCACTGTGACCCATTATAACATAATCAACACCAAGGTCTTTAAGCATTTCTGCACTTACTTCACCTGTGAAAGCACCCTTGTCCTCAAAGTGTAGGTTTTCAGCACCGATTTTAACGTGTGAACCCTTAGCGGCCTCAACAGCCTGTGGTAGGCATACGAACGGTGTACAGCAAACTACTTCACATTCTGAACCCTTTGTTGCCTCAATTACTTCTTTGATGTAATCATATGTTTCTGATGGTAGCTTGTTCATTTTCCAGTTACCGGCAATTATATATTTTCCCATTGTAATTTCTCCTTTTGTAGTTTAATTATAAGTGACAGACAGTCACTCTACGGAATATTTAAAATATGGTGAGAGGCGGTCAATGACCGCCCTGTCACAATAATTATTTATCTGTCAAAGCTGCGATACCTGGAAGTTCTTTACCCTCAAGGAATTCCATTGATGCACCGCCGCCTGTTGAGATGTGGCTCATCTTATCGCCAAGACCTGCTTGGTTAACAGCAGCAACACTGTCACCGCCGCCGATAATTGTTGTAGCGTCAAGGTCAGCAAGAGCTTGAGCTATTGTATTTGTACCCTTTGCGAAGTTTGGCATTTCAAATACGCCCATAGGACCGTTCCAAACAACTGTCTTTGCGTCTTTAAGAGCATTCTTGTAAAGTTCGATTGTCTTAGGACCGATGTCAAGACCCATCCAACCGTCAGGAATGTCACCTTCAACAACTTGTGATTCGGCGTCGTTTGCAAATTCTTTAGCAACTACTGTATCAACAGGAAGAAGTAGCTTATCGCCTGCCTCGTCAAGCATTTTCTTGGCATAGTCAATGTAATCAGGCTCAAGAAGTGATGTACCTGTTGTCTTGCCTTGTGCCGCAAAGAATGTGTAAGCCATACCGCCGCCGATGATTAGCTTGTCTACTTTCTTTAGAAGATTTTCAATAACTGAAATCTTTGAAGAAACCTTACTTCCGCCAAGAATAGCTACAAGCGGTCTAACAGGGTTGTTTACTGCGTTACCGAGGAAGTTGATTTCCTTTTCGATTAGGTAACCTGCAACAGCCGGCTTAAGAATTGAAGATACACCTACGTTTGAGCAGTGAGCTCTGTGAGCTGTACCGAATGCGTCATTTACGAACAAATCAGCAAGTGAAGCAAGTTCTTTTGAGAAAGCTTCTTCGTTCTTTGTTTCTTCTTTTCTGTAACGAGTGTTTTGAAGAAGAACAACATCACCGTCATTCATTTCTGCAACAGCCTTTTTAGCGTTGTCGCCTACTACGTTATCGTCAGCGGCAAAAACAACTTCTTTGCCAAGCTTTTCTGAAAGACTCTTTGCAACAGGTGCAAGAGAAAGTGATGGAACAGGCTCACCCTTTGGCTTACCCATATGTGAGCAAAGAATAACTCTTGCTCCGTTATCTATAAGATACTTAATTGTAGGAAGTGCACCTACAATACGGTTTTCGTCTGTGATATTACCGTCAGCGTCAAGCGGCACGTTAAAGTCACAACGTACTAAAACCTTTTTGCCTTTTACGTCAACATCTTCAACTGTTAATTTGTTGTACATAGTCAATTTCTCCTTTTTTATGCGGACAAAATTATCCGATTTTTCTTGATTATATTATATATAAAAATTATCTGTTTTTCAAGTATATAATTAAAATTCGTTAAAATTTTACCAACTTAATCAAAATAGCCGCCGTCAATATGCCAACTATGTCACCGACAGCCGAAAAAGGAACAGCTTTCAAGTTATGTTTTACCCTTGTTTTCGCAAAATATACGCAAAGACAGTAGAAAGTTGTTTCAGTCGAGCCCATTATAACGGAGGCAATTCGACCGACTTCGCTGTCGGCACCGTAATTGTTTAAAATTTCGGTAAGTATGCCCGTTGCACCGCTTCCAGAAATAGGGCGGATAAGTGCTAAAGGCATAACTTCGGCGGGAATAAGTTTTGTGACAGGCGAAAGAAGTGATACTATAAGGTCAAGCGTGCCTGACGCACGGAGCATATATGCGGCGGTAAGCACCGCTACAAGCGGCGGAAATATGCCTGATACTATTTTCATTCCGTCCTCTGCCCCATCTATAAAAAGTTCGTATGACGGAAGTTTTTTTATCATTGCGGTTATAAGAACAAGTGCAATTATGAGCGGTATTACATAAATCATATTTTACTCCCTATATAGTAATTTTGTCAGTGTTAAAGCAATAAATGCGGCGGTGAATGAAGAAATCCAAATCGGCAGAATAACCGAAAACGGATTTGCAGAGTCTGCCGCAACACGCAGAGCGATTATTGTTGTGGGTATAAGCTGTACGGACGTGGTGTTCAAAACGACAAGCATACACATATTTTTTGATGTGTAAAGCGGATTGTTGTTTTCCTTGTCAAGACATTGCATCGCCTTTATACCCATAGGTGTTGCGGCGTTGCCCATTCCGAGTATGTTGGCACTCATATTTATAGCAATATATTTTTTTGCGTTTTGTCCTGCATTGGGAAACAGGAAGTTTATTATAGGTTTTAATAATTTCTCTAATTTCTGTGACAATCCCGCATTTTCGGCAATTTTCATAATACCCGTCCAAAAGCACATAACTCCCGCAAATGACAATACCGTAAAAACGGCACTTTTCGCACCCTCAAACGCACCGTTTATAGTTTGGTCGACAGTGCCGTTAAAAATTGACACGACTATCGACACAATAATCATCAAGCACCAAATATAATTCATATACTTTCCTCCGTTTCTTGTGAATTTGATATTTATTTATATGAAAAATTGTGCTATAATAGAAGAATGTATATAAATATAATTTGAACGGAGGATTAGTATGCTCAAAGGAAAAACAGTCGTGCTTGGAGTTACGGGAAGTATTGCGGCGTACAAAATCGCAAATCTTGCCAGAATGCTTGTAAAACAGCATTGTGAAGTACACGTGCTTATGACGCAGAACGCAACTAATTTTATAAATCCTATAACTTTTGAAACATTGACAAAGCATAAATGCCTTATAGATACATTTGACCGTAATTTTGAATTCAGCGTTGAACACGTTGCACTTGCAAAAGCGGCGGACGTGGTTATGATTGCACCGGCGAGTGCAAATGTAATCGGCAAGATTGCAAACGGTATCGCCGACGATATGCTTACAACCACTGTTATGGCTTGTCCTTGCAAGAAAATTGTGTCACCTGCTATGAATCATAATATGTTCCATAACCCTATCGTGCAGGATAACATTGAAAAGCTGAAGCATTACGGCTATGAAATAGTTGAGCCGGCGCACGGTATGCTTGCAAACGGTGATATGGGTGACGGCAGAATGCCTGATGAAGAGCTTTTGTTTGAATACATTGTTAAAGAGATTGCATTTGAAAAAGATATGACAGGTAAAAAAGTGCTTGTTACAGCCGGTGCAACTGTAGAGGCTATAGACCCTGTGAGATTCATAACAAACCATTCGAGCGGAAAAATGGGTTTTGCACTTGCAAAGAACGCAATGCTAAGAGGTGCGGACGTGACTCTTGTTATGGGTAAATGCGACAGTGAGCCGCCTGTGTTTGTGAATACGGTTAAGGTGCAGAGTGCGAAAGATATGTATGACGCGGTAATTGAACGTGCCGACAGTATGGATATAATTGTTAAGGCGGCGGCAGTGGCTGATTACAGACCTAAGAGCGTAAGCAGTGAAAAGGTAAAAAAACAGGACGGTGATATGTCGATTGAGCTTGAACGTACGGACGATATATTAAAAACTCTCGGTGAAAGAAAAAACGGTCAATTTATCTGCGGTTTCTCTATGGAAACAGAAAATATGCTTGAAAATTCAAGAAAGAAACTTGAAAAGAAAAATTGTGATATGATTGTCGCAAATAATCTTAAACAAGACGGTGCAGGCTTTGGCGGTAATACAAATATCGTGACGCTTATAACAAAAGATGATGAAGTTCAGCTTGAAAAGATGACAAAAGATGAAGTTGCGGAAAAGATATTTGATTTCATTTTGAGTAGATAGGAAGTAGATTATGTACGGATACGAAACGTTCCACGAGGATTTGATGAAAAATTTAATAGAGTCGGTGCATAACGGCGCAAGCTCACACGCGTATATATTTGAGGGTGAAAAGGGCTTGGGTGTACTCAATTCCGCCAGACTTTTTGCGGCGGCATTGACGTGCAAAAATACAGGTGTCGTACCTTGCGGAAGTTGTCAGAATTGCGTAGAATCAAAAGCGGACACAAACCCCGATATAATTTATGTTCGACCGAAAGCCGATAAAAAAAGTATCGGTGCAAAAGATATGCGTAAACTTGAGGAGGATGTGGCTGTAAAGCCGTTTAATTCAAAGCATAAGGTTTATATATTTGAGGACGCGTCTTTGCTTACCGAGGAGGCACAAAATACGTTTTTAAAAACGTTTGAAGAACCGCCCGAATACGCAGTATTTATCTTGATAACAGAAAACTCCACTTCCTTATTGCAGACAATTTTGTCACGTTTTACGCTTGTACATTTTCCGTCTGTGTCTGACGCGATTATGGAGAATTATATAAGCGAAAAATATCCCGAAGAACAGGAACGTTTGCCGTTTTTGATTAAGTATTGTGCAGGTGTGCCGGGAGTAGCTGACAATATTATAAATGATGAAAACTTTGAAACAGTGAGAACGTCTTCACTTAAAAAATTATTTTCGGTACTGTCGACAGACAGAAGTTCGGCATTCGTTGTGCAGAAGTATCTTGATGAAAATAAGGATAAGGCTGAAAATATATTTGTTTTTTGGCTTGCATATCTGCGTGATATAATTCTTATGCAATCGCAAGCACCGAATATGATTATTAATATTGATAAAAAAGATATGTTAAAACAGCTTGCGGCTAAGTATGATACCGATTATTTGATGAATATGTCAAAGCGTGTAATAAAAGCAAAAAATATGTTGGCACGATATGTGAGTTTAAAAGCCATTTCGCTGTGGCTGTCGCTAAAATCCGCATAAAACGCGGTATTTCTATAAAAATTATTTTTGTTAGTATTTTTTCTGTTTTTGTTGACAATTTATTACATATGTGGTATAATAAATTTACCGTTTAAAAGAATATTAAATAAGGAGGAAAATTTTAATGAAATCTGTAGGAATCGTTAGAAAGGTTGATGAACTTGGCCGTATTGTCATTCCGGTAGAACTAAGGAGAAAGTTTGGAATCGACATTAAGGATTCAATGGAAATTTATACAGAAGATAACTGTATAATCCTAAAGAAGTATGAACCTTCATGCATATTCTGTGGCGATGCAAAGAATATATTCCAATTCAACGGTAAGAATATTTGCCCTGAGTGTGCTAAAAAGATTAACGGCTATGTAGCTGAATAATCATATCAAAAATAAGAACCGCTTAGTCTGATGCGGTTCTTTTTTTGTGTTGATAATAACTTTAAATTGTGGATAAAGTATTTTTTAGTACGATTTAATGTTGATAAAACGTTAAAATACAACATACAAGGCTCCCCTTGAGGGGAGCTGTCGCATTACGACAGGTGGGTGGCTTTATATTGTGATATACAAAGCTGTCGACCAATGGTCGCCCCTACAAATGTTATCTCAATACATAAGGCTCCCCTTGAGGGGAGCTGTCGCATTGCGACTGAGGGGTGGCTCTTATATAATCTCTTGTTTTAAAATCCTATGAGTCTGTAAAACAGATACTCTCCCCTATCTTGACATCAATAATAAAAGAACACAAAAAAAGATGTTACCGAAGTAACATCTTTTTGAATAATCAAATCAGTAAAGCTTACGCTTCTTCGATTTCAGAAACGACACCTGAACCTACTGTTCTACCACCTTCACGGATAGCGAAACGTAGACCCTTTTCGATAGCGATTGGTGTGATAAGTTCAACTTCCATCTTTACGTTATCGCCAGGCATACACATTTCTGTGCCTTCTGGAAGTGTGATAACGCCAGTAACGTCAGTTGTTCTGAAATAGAACTGAGGTCTGTAGTTGTTAAAGAATGGTGTATGACGGCCACCTTCGTCCTTTGTTAGTACGTAAACTTCGCCCTTAAACTTTGTGTGTGGGTGAATTGTACCAGGCTTAGAAAGAACCTGGCCTCTTTCGATTTCGTTTCTCTGAACACCACGAAGTAGTGCACCGATGTTGTCACCAGCTTCAGCGTAGTCAAGAAGCTTTCTGAACATTTCGATACCTGTAACAACAACTTTTCTCTTTTCGTCTGTAAGACCAACGATTTCAACTTCATCGTTAAGGTTTAGCTGACCTCTTTCAACTCTACCTGTAGCAACTGTACCACGACCTGTGATTGAGAAAATGTCTTCGATAGGCATTAGGAATGGAAGGTCTGACTTTCTTTCAGGAGTTGGGATATATCTGTCAACTTCGTCCATAAGGTCAAGAATACACTTGTATTCAGGAGCGTTAGGATCTGTTGAATCACATTCAAGTACCTGAAGAGCTGAACCTGAAACGATTGGAGTATCGTCGCCAGGGAAGTCATATTCGTTAAGAAGTTCTCTGATTTCCATTTCAACAAGTTCCATAAGTTCCGGATCGTCAACCTGGTCAGCCTTGTTCATGAATACAACGATATAAGGAACACCAACCTGTCTTGATAGAAGGATGTGTTCTCTTGTCTGAGGCATTGGACCGTCAGCAGCTGAAACAACAAGGATAGCGCCGTCCATCTGAGCAGCACCTGTGATCATGTTCTTTACGTAGTCAGCGTGTCCCGGGCAGTCAACGTGAGCATAGTGACGTGTGTCTGTTTCGTACTCAACGTGAGCTGTTGAAATAGTGATACCTCTTTCTCTTTCTTCCGGAGCCTTATCGATCATGTCGTAAGCTTCGAATTGAGCCTGACCCTTAAGAGCCAATACCTTTGTGATAGCAGCTGTTAGAGTTGTCTTACCATGGTCAACGTGACCGATAGTACCAATGTTAACATGCGGCTTAGTTCTTTCAAATTTCTCTTTTGCCATTGTAGAAATTCCTCCTTAAAATATTTTATATACATTAATAAACTTATTGTACAATCTTTTGGTGAAAAAATCAAGTATTTTTTCAATAAATTTATAAATTATTAAAATTCAAACGGCGAAAGTAGGAAAAAATCCTACTTACCGTATAAAATTCAATTAGTTCTTTGCACGTTCGTTCATAATCTTTTCTTGAACAGACTTCGGAACTTCGCTGTAGTGTGAAGGTTCCATTGAGTACTGTCCACGTCCCTGTGTACCTGAACGAAGAACTGTAGCATAACCAAACATTTCTGCAAGTGGCACGTCAGCTGTTACTTGAGTAACACCGCCGCTGCGTGATTCTTGCTGTCTAACCATACCACGTCTTGATGAAAGGTCACCGATAACGAAACCAAGGTATTCGTCAGGAACGATAACATTAACAAGCATGATAGGCTCCTTAATAACAGGATCAGCCTTCTTCATACCTTCCTTGAACGCCATAGAAGCGGCAATCTTAAATGCCATTTCTGATGAGTCGACTTCATGGTATGAACCGTCATATAGAGTTGCCTTAACGTCAACTACGTTGTAACCTGCAAGTACACCAGACTGCATAGCACCTTGGATACCTGCGTCAACAGCAGGGATATATTCCTTAGGAATAGCACCGCCGACGATTGCATTAACGAATTCATAACCTGCACCTTCTTCAAGCGGCTCAAGTTTAAGAAGTACGTGACCGTACTGACCTTTACCACCTGATTGACGAGCATATTTATGTTCGATATTAACTGCTTTTCTGATAGCCTCTCTGTAAGAAACCTGAGGTTCACCAACGTTAGCCTCAACCTTAAACTCACGAAGAAGTCTGTCAACGATAATTTCAAGGTGAAGTTCACCCATACCTGCGATGATTGTTTGACCTGTTTCCTCATCTGTGTAAGTCTTGAATGTTGGGTCTTCTTCTGCAAGTTTTGCAAGAGCGATACCCATCTTTTCTTGACCTGCCTTAGTCTTAGGCTCGATAGCAACACGGATAACCGGTTCAGGGAAGTCCATAGACTCAAGGATAATTGGGTGCTTTTCATCACAAAGTGTTTCACCTGTTGTTGTATTTTGTAGACCAACAGCTGCAGCTATATCACCTGAGTAAACTATATCAAGGTCTTCTCTGTGGTTAGCGTGCATTTGTAGAATTCTACCCATTCTTTCTCTCTTACCCTTGCATGAGTTCAATACATATGAACCTTTTTCAAGAGTACCTGAGTATACTCTGAAGAAACAAATCTTACCAACGAATGGGTCAGTTGCAATCTTGAATGCAAGAGCAGCGAACGGAGCGTCGTCTGATGACGGTCTTTCGTCCTCTTCGTCTGTATCAGGATTTACACCCTTGATAGCAGGTACATCTACCGGTGAAGGCATGTACTCAATAACTGCGTCAAGAAGCATTTGAACACCCTTGTTTCTGTAAGCTGTTCCGCAAAGCATAGGAACAATTTCATTATTGATAGTAGCTTTTCTCAAAGCTGCCTTTAATTCGTTAACTGAAATTTCCTCATCGCTAAGGAACTTTTCAAGTAAAGCTTCATCTGTTTCACAAATTGCTTCAACCATTGCCTGATGATATTCTTCAGCTTTTTCCTGCATATCAGCCGGAATAGCGTCCTTATGGAACTTTGTTCCAAGTTCATCATCATAAATTTCAGCGTCCATGTTCATAAGGTCGATGATACCTACGAAAGTATCTTCGGCACCGATTGGAAGCTGGATTGGCACACCGTTAGCGTTTAGTCTTTCGTGTACCATGTTTACAACATTATAGAAGTCAGCACCCATGATGTCCATCTTATTAACGAAAATCATACGAGGTACGTTATAATCATCAGCTTGACGCCAAACAGTTTCTGACTGAGGCTCAACACCGCCCTTAGCACACATAACTGTTACTGAACCGTCCAAAACTCTTAGAGATCTTTGAACTTCAACTGTAAAGTCAACGTGTCCAGGGGTATCAATGATATTAATTCTGTTCTTTATACCCTTAAAAGGACCTTCTTTTGGTTGCCAGAAACATGTTGTAGCAGCTGAAGTAATTGTAATACCACGCTCTTGTTCCTGAGCCATCCAGTCCATAGTAGCACCGCCATCGTGTGTTTCACCGATTTTGTGGTTGATACCTGTGTAGTACAGAATTCTTTCTGTTGTAGTAGTTTTACCGGCATCGATATGAGCCATGATACCGATATTTCTTGTATTTTCAAGTGAATATTGTCTACCCAAAATAATTTCCTCCTTTCAACAAAGGTAAAAATAGTGTATCTGTCGAAATCCGCATAGGGGCAATGCAAAAGTGCTTGTCCCCTATTATATGCGATTTTCGGGTTAAATTTCAAAGTTAAGCGATTTGTTTAAAAAACAAATTACCATCTGTAGTGAGCGAAAGCCTTGTTAGCTTCAGCCATCTTGTGAGTATCTTCACGTTTCTTAACTGAACCGCCTGTACCGTTGATAGCGTCAACGATTTCGTTTGCAAGTCTTTCCTTCATTGTCTTTTCGTTACGTTCTCTTGAGTAACGAGTAAGCCATCTTAGACCCAATGTTTGGCGTCTTTCCGGACGAACTTCCATAGGAACTTGGTATGTTGCACCACCCACACGTCTTGCTTTTACTTCAAGAACCGGCATGATGTTATCCATAGCTTCCTGGAATGCTTCAAGTGCGTCCTTACCTGTCTTTTCTGCTACGATATTGAATGCATCATAAACTATTTTCTGAGCAACACCCTTTTTACCGTCAAGCATAATGTTGTTTATAAGCTTTGTTACAACAACGTTATTGTATATCGGATCAGGTAGCACTTCTCTTTTTGCTATAAAACCTTTTCTTGGCACTTTACTTCCCTCCTTCATAAATTAGCGTTTCCCTCTGTCAAATCTCGCTGCAAATACTTGATGCAATTTGCAAATATCGGTGTTACAAATACTCGGAATACACAGAGTATTCCTGCGTTTTGTGCCTTGATATTTATCAAATTTCATCTGCGTCTTTTCAGCGATATTTTCCGACGGAAAACTACTGTGACAGAAAACAAATATAATATCTGTTTTCCCCTTAATGACATCACAGGTACTCGGAGTTTATTCTTTCAAAACCCCGTGGTGCTATTCGAATATATAATAATATAACTCGATATGCACTTGTGATATGCGCGTATTAGTTAATTACGCGGCATTATTTCTTTTCCTTTGGCTTCTTGGCACCATACTTACTTCTTGACTGAAGACGTCCGTTTACACCCTGAGCATCAAGAGTACCTCTGATAATGTGGTATCTTGTACCAGGAAGGTCACGTACTCTTCCACCTCTGATAAGCACAACGCTATGTTCTTGTAGGTTGTGACCTATACCCGGGATGTAAGCTGTTACTTCAATACCGTTTGTAAGCTTAACTCTGGCAATCTTTCTTAGAGCTGAGTTAGGCTTCTTAGGTGTAGCAGTTCTTACAGCTGTACATACGCCTCTTTTTTGAGGTGAACTCTTGTCAGTAGTCTTCTTCTTTAGAGAGTTTAGACTCTTTTGAAGAGCTGGAGCAGTAGATTTCTTCTTTGATGTCTTTCTACCTGTTCTAACCAATTGATTAAATGTAGGCATATCGTGTTACACTTCCTTTCATAAATTTTTATATATTATCGCATATCATTAAGATATGTAATAAACTACTTTAATACGACGGCACAACTTGCACCGACTTCTATTTTGCACATATTCCCCAATTCCTTCATTGTAGAAATGAAGAACACAGGAGTATTGCTTTGCATAGCAATTTTGCTTACTCCGTCTTTAATATGGTCGTCACAGTCTTCGGCAACAAAGACTTTAGAGGCTTTGTTTTCATTTAAAGCTCTTACAGCTTGTTTATAGCCAACCTGTAACTTTGACCTTTCGGCATCACCAATCATGGTTTTGTCACACTCCGTATCTGAAAAATTGTACTTTGTCAAGTGTATTATTTATGACACACTCAACTTATCAGATTATATATAAAAAAACTACATTTGTCAATAGTTTTTTTAAAGAAAATCTTTGATTTTACAAAGTGTTTAAAAGAGTTCTGTAACATTTGTAATTTTATTACAAGATGTGACACGAAAACCGTAAAAATTTCGTTTTTATTTTGTTATTGTTAAAAAATGATAACAAATAGATTTTAATATTATTATTGTAAAACAGTCGAAATTGATTTCAAACTGAAATGTTACATACGTTTAAAGAATGATTAAAAATCGTTACTTAACTGTAATATTGTTGTAATCTTTGGTTATCTTGCACAATACAATATTTGGTACAAAAAGAGCTAAAACAATCAAAATATTGAGTAAAAAACAGCGAAAACTATGATATTTGACATAATTATAAGCTAATTGAAACAATTTTGAAAAAAACTATTGACTAATTTGTCATAATGACTTAAAATAATACTGAGTAATTTTACCATAAAGGCAAATTCTATTATGAAAATTGCATAAAGTCACATCATGAGGTTAGGGGAGAAAATAATGAGACTTGGCAAAAAAACAAGCAGAGCTATATCGATAGCATTGCTGGCAGCAATGGCATCGACATCATTACCGCAAGTAGATGTACTTGCAGCGGTGAAAAACGGAATGTTTTTATCCGTATCATATGCAGATAAGAACAAAAACGATAATGATAAAGAAGGGACTGAAAATACTTCCCCAGATGAATCAAAACAATCAGAAGACGCAGAACCTGTTCAAAATGAAGAGACAGGGGCTGCGTCTAATAGTGGTGTTCAGGAAAATTCTGAAGAACAATCATCACAAAATACTACAAACGGTTCATCACAAAACTCTGCTGCCAAATCTAATTCTTCCCGAGAAATTTCATATAATAATGGATATTCTTCTTATAACAATAGTTATAACAATTCACAAACATCTGTAACAGAAAATCCGCTTACTGCCGGAAACAGAGTTAGCAGTTTTATAACATTGGATAAGCAAGCAATAGGATTTACAAAAGTAGGTGACGTTGTATCGGTTACGGCATCACTTTCTGATGATATGGATGATGAAATAGTTTGGAGAGTAGCAGATCCTACGATATTGCTTATAAAGTCAACATCTGTTGAGGGTAAAAACAGTACCGCACAAATTGAATGGATTGGCGGTACAGAAACAACAAAATTCTTCGCCGGATTAAAATCTAATCCTGATGAATATACAGAAGGTACTGCTATGTTGTTTGAAAGCAATTCAAACAGTAATCAAAATGGCACAAATGAAAACAAAGAATTAAAGACAGAGTTTGAATCGCCGGAAGTAGAAGAATTTTTGAAAGAAATGCAAAAGGAAGGTCTTTCACAAGAAAATTCGGATTATGACCTTTCGAAACTTGGTGAAATTAGCAAAGATAATAATGAAAGCACAGAACAAAAAGAAGAACAAAAAAATAGCTCATCATTAGAATTATTTGATTCAGAAAAGATTTCGCAAAAGTTAGAAGAAAATCAATCATCGGAAGAAAAAAATGCAGAACAAAATTCAAATCAAAATGAAGAAAAAAATGATGAGTTAAATTCAGAAGAAAAAACAACAGAAAATGTAGAGAATACAACAACTTCTGATAATGAAAAATCAGAAAATGGAATAGAAAATGACAGAGTTTCTTCCTATTATAATAGCACTTCTGATAGTGAAGAAAAACAGACTAAAACAGAAACATCAGTTGAAACAAAAACAGTAACAGAAACTGTTCAAGAAAAGAGAACACAAAATGTTAACCGCGAAACTGTGGTTAAGCAAACTGTATCAACAGAAATACTTAACACAGAGCAAACAGGCGGTACGGTTACAAAGACTGTTGAAAAACAAGTCCCTAAACAAGTAACTAAGAACGTTGAAGAAACTGTTGAGCGTGAGGTCGAGCGTGAAATAGTTAATGAAAACGGAGAAACAGAAACTGTTACAGAAACAATAGAAGATACAATTACAAATCCGGTTGTTGAAACTGTTTATGAAACAGTAGAGGAAACAGTAGAAGAAGAAACACCAATCGAAACACAATACACTGTAAGAGAAACAACAACAACAGAAACAACAACAACGGAAACTGTTACAGACGAAAAAGGAAATGTAATTTCAACAAAGGTAGTTGACAATTCAACATCAACTTCTTCAAGAGATTACACAACAACAGAAATGCCAAGCACAGAAACCAAGACATCAACATCAACTTCTTCGTCATCAGATACAGTTGAAAACGTTACAGAAAAAGAAGTTGAAAAAACAGTAACAAATGTTGTTGAAAAAGAAGTGACAGTCGATTCTACAAATAATGAATCAGCCGCTAAGAATGAAACGGTTTCTGGAAATACAGAAACAGTAAATTCTCAAAACAAGATTAATGCTGACGCAATTATCGAAGTTGCAGCAGACAGTAATTCAAGTGATGATTCAGAAACAACGGAAGTTATTACACCGGCTGAATCGACAACAGAAGTTTCATCAAAAAATAATTTGCCAACAACAATGTATGCAATCGAGCCGGAGCAGACAAATGAAGCATCAGAATCTTTGGCAAAGATTAACATTGATGAAATAAATAAAAAGCTTGTTGCAAATTATAATATTTCAGTTTTAAGTGACAGTGGAGGAACTTCGGTAGCAAGTGATCCGAGTGAAATAATTGACGGCTCGGCGGTTAGTGATATTGAAGGGATAGATACAATCGAAATTCGTGTCGGTGAAAAAAGAAACTTAGGTGACATATTACCGGATAAAGGATTGCAAGCGTCACTTACGGCAACCGGCACAACAGTTCTTGACACAAGATTGGCGACAGTTCTTCAAGAAGGAACATACGCATCGGGTGTTACAATAACCGGTGTTAAAGAAGGTCGTACAAGAATAACTGCTCAAATCGGTGGTAAGTTCAGAGTATTCAACCTTGAAGTTTATGGAAACAGAAATAATGTTGTACTTCCTACTGCGGTTCCGATGGTTGTAGCAAACGGTAGTTTCACTTTAGCTTTGAAGAGTGACGGTACAGTTTGGGGTTGGGGTCTTGCAGGTGACCACCAAATCGGTAACTTGAAAGTTACAGGCGACGCTCAAAATTCACCGTACAAAATCGAAATTAAAGAAAACGGAAAATTGTCACCGTTGACAAACATCAAACATATTGCAGTCGGTGACGCACATGCACTTGCAGTAAATGGTGACGGACGAGTTTATGCTTGGGGTCTTAACCGTAACGGTCAGTTGGGTAGCGGATATAAAATCACAGGTTCAAATCCGGCTTACGTTATGACTGCTGCAAATACTCCACTTGAAAATATTAAATATGTCGCTGCCGGAAACTTCAGTTCATATGCTATCAGTGCAGACGGTAAAGTTTATTCATGGGGTTCAAATATTTACGGACAACTTGGTAACGGTCAGTACGGCGGAAATGAAATAGAAAATAATGGATATGACAGTGACGTTGTATATGCAACAGAAATTTCTATTGATGCAGACGGAAATGATTTTTCAAACATTATAAAAATTGCAGCCGGTATTTCTCATGTGCTTGCATTGAAAAATGATGGTAGCTTATATGTTTGGGGAACAAATGGAGATTCGTTGCTTGTAAGTAATTCATCAGAAGATGTTTTACCATTACCTTCAAAAATGGAACTTAGTGTAGACGGCCAAGTTCTTGATGTTGCAGCAGGTGGTGGTACTAACTCATCTGGTTCATCAGGTGATGAAGGTAAACAACAACTTAGATTCCACTCAATGATTTTGACAAGTGCCGGAAGTGTATATGTTTGGGGTCATAATGAAGAAAATACATTAGGTAAAGATGATAACAATAATTCGGGTGAAATTGAAAAACTTGAATCTATAAAAAATATTGTAAGCATTAATGCTGCACGATATAATTCATCAGCAATAACATCTGACGGTAAAGTTTATACTTGGGGTAGAAATGATGAAGGTCAGATTGGTAACTTGAATGTTGCATTGAGAACAAATGAACCGATGAACGTAATGGCTGGGGCAACAAATTCTGAAGATGAAGAAAGATTGCTTGAAAATATAGTTGCCATTGCAATCGGTGCAAATCATATGACTGCATTAAGATTAGACGGTAAAGTTTATTCTTGGGGTACTGATATGTTCGGTCAGTTGGGTGACGGACGTAACGGTTACGAATATGAAAAAGTAGACTTGCCGGTTCTTACAGGTATAGCTTCAAGCAATTCACTAATAATGGATCATGTAAAAGTAGTTGCTGCTGATACAGATGAAATTGCGGGTGAATATGTGGGCAGTGAGGCAATGCCTGAAATTATAACAATCACAGACGCTCAAAAAGTAAAAATAGAAATTCCTGAAATTAAGAAGTATTATAAGTCTGGATTTAACTTGATTGAAAATGATAAAAAATCCGACATTACTTCAACTATAATTTTCTCAACATCAAATGATAAGATTGCGGGAGTGGCAGCAGATACAGTTGAAAAAGAGTGGGAAACTGTTTCTCCGGTATCGTTGGAAAATGGTGGAGAAAGAGGAATTGTAGAAATCAAAGCTGAGAACGAAGGCTTTTTCGGAATATTAAAAATTCACGTTAAAGCACCAAACGAATTTACAACACCTATGATTGCATCAGGTGAAAACTTTACAGTTGCATTGAAATCAGATGGTAGCGTTTGGGCTTGGGGTGATAATACATACGGTCAACTTGGTAACGGAAATTTTGAAAGTACACAAGGTCCGATTCCTGTTTTAGCAGTTGATGGAAAGAAAAATCTTAGCGGTGTATTTAAAATTGCAGCCGGTAAATATCACGCACTTGCTATGACAAGTGACGGTGCAGTTTTAGCATGGGGTTTGAATGACAAAGGTCAGCTTGGTAATAATAGCACAACAAACCAAAATGTTCCTGTCAAGGTTTTCGGTGGTGAATACAGTAGTGTTAATGGATTCATAACTCTTGCAAATGATATAGCTGCCGGAGGTAAACATTCATTGGTTGCATTGGCAACAGGTGCAGTTTATGCATGGGGATCTAATAATCATGGTCAACTTGGTAATACAAGAGATGAAAATGACGTTACAGAAAATTCCAAAGAGTTAACACCTGTAAGAGTTATACAAGGTGCGTCATCAGAAGATGGCTCAAGTGCATATATAGACAGTGCAGTAGCAGTAGCCGCAGGTGAAAACCATTCATTGGTATTACTTGGACCAAATACAGAAGTAGCTGATATGGATCGTGTTGTTTTAACATGGGGTGCAAACAACTATGGCCAAATGGGTAGTGACATTATAGTTGGTGATGGTGAAGTTTCAGATGAACCGTCAGATAATGCTTGGAACCAACTTGTTCCAACTGAGCTATCTGCCGATGGTACGATTATAACAAATATTGGGGCAATAGCCGCAGGTAAAAACCATTCTGTATTGTTGGAATATTCTGCTGATGGCACAGGCGGTAAAGTTTATACTGTCGGTGCAAATGAATACGGTCAACTTGGACGTAACAGTACAAGTAAATATTTGTCAGACGTTACTCCTTTATCAACAAGTGATGTAACTGATAATGTTGTTGATGAGAAAAAGGATATTATTACAACTGTAACAGGAATTGCTGCCGGTGGTAATAATACTTCAATTATCGACGCAACCGGTAACGTTTACAATTTTGGTGACAATCGTCGTGGTCAACTTGGTATGGGCAATGTAGGTGGAAATAAAAATGTTGCCACTATTAATAGTGATTTTTTGGAAAATGGTCAAGCAATAGCCGTAGGTTCACAAAGTGGATTTGTGATGAAAAAAGACGGTTATGTTTGGGCGTTCGGATATAACAGTGACGGTCAGTTGGGTGATCTGTCTCGTGAAGACAACAGTACACCTGCTTTGGTAGGCTCAGGTGCAGAAGATGTTCTTCAATTATCTGTAACTGTACCAACTTCTGGCGGTGGTACTAAAGATATAGTGAATCCAAACAATATCACTGTAAATAAAAACCAATCTATTAAAGCTAATGGCGGAAACATTATTTCACTTAGAGGCTTTAATCTTATAGTTAATGATGACGAAGTCAAAAAAGCAACATCAATAAATTATTCATCGTCTGATGACAGTGTAGTTTCTGTAAGCGGAACTACATTTACGGCAGTATCCAAGGGAATTGCTGTAATTAAGGCTGTTTCTTCAACAGGCGTAGTTGGAATGTTTGTTGTACATGTAAATGATCTTTCGGAAGACGCATTCTATACAGAGCCGATGGTTTCTGCCGGAGAAAATTTCTCTGTTGCTTTGAAGTCAGACGGTACAGTTTGGACATGGGGTGCAAATGAAAACGGTCAACTTGGTAACGGAACAAAAGGTAAGGAAACAAGCCAATATTCACCTGTTCAGGTAGTAGGTGTAAACGGAACAAGTGACAGTGTACTTAAAAATATTGTAGCAATTTCTGCCGGCGACACTCATGTAGTTGCACTTAGTGCAAATGGTGAAGTGTATACTTGGGGTGGAAATATGTATGGTCAACTTGGTAATGGTACAAGTGGTATTGAATCGGCAATCGAAGGTGATGAAGAAGAACAACATGATGCCGTTGAATACAATGAAAATACAGGTTACTATACAATTTATGCTGCGGAAGGCTTGGAAAAAGTCCGTGAAGTTCTTGACGGAAAATTTATCTTGGCTAAAGACATAACATTGTCAAGCTCTTTTGCACCAATAGGTAATGATGAACAACCATTTACCGGTATATTTGATGGTAACGGTTACAGAATAAACAATGTAAACATATCTTCAGCAGTTATCGGTACAAATATTGGTGACAGTAAGACATCAGTATCTGCAATGTTCGCAGTAAATAATGGTACTATTCAGAATGTAATTCTTAATAGCATTTCTGTAAGCAATACCACACTTGAAATAGAAGATAATGACATGTCTGTTCCGGCATACTCAATTTCAGCCGGACTTGTCGGATTCAATGACGGAACTGTTACTAATTCAGGTATAGTTTCAGGTCAAATATCTTCATATAACCTAAGTGGCGGTTTGGTTGCTTATAATGGTGAACACGGTACAGTTTCAAACGTATATAATAGAGCCGATGTTACAGTTGTAAACAGTGAAACAAGTGTAAGCATAAAATATGTAGGTGGTATTACAGCCGTAAACCTTGGTAATATTTTCCGTGTATATAGCTCAGGAACTATCAGCGGTACATCTGATATATCAGGTGCCGCAGGTATAGCAGCATCTAATATGGCAGAGTCATCTGTTGACGCTGAAGCTGGTGTGGAGTATGGTGTTGTTTATACATATACAAATAATGGAACAGTAATAGGTGTCGGTAATGAGGCTGCTTCATCATCGGCAAATGCAGATTTGACAGATTCTTCAGTATATACAGGTTGGAATTTTGAAGACGGCAGTGGTGTATGGTCATTTATTAATAAATATGACGAAAACGATAAACTTCCTGTATTACAAATTGAACAAGGTCCACCGGCAGCACCGGCAGAAACAGATTATACAACTATGGATAGTAGTGTACCTGTTACTATCGTATCGGAAGACGGAAAAGAAATTGGAAAAATTTCAGCAGTCGCAGCCGGCGGAAATCATACATTAATTTTATCAGAGGACGGCTATGTTTACTCATTCGGTAGTAATGGTAGCGGTCAACTTGGCGTGGGCAACGATGGATATGATTCAACTACATCACTTGCTAAGTATAAGAAAAAAGCTGCGAAAGTTTTAGGCGGACGTAGTGCAAGTAGCGACATCTATCTGTCAAATATTGTTAGAATTGCAGCCGGAAAAGAATTTAGTGCAGCATTAAAATCAAACGGTATGATTGTCGTTTGGGGTAACAATGAATACGGTCAACTTGGTATAAATGCAAACGGTCTAAGAAATCAACCTGTTAAGGTTATAACAAGAAACAGTAAAAATCTTGAAAATGTGATTGATATTTCCTTAGGTGCAAACCATGCACTTGCACTTACATTTGACAACTCATTGTATGCTTGGGGTGCAAATGATCGTAGACAACTTGCATCAAATACAAAAGATATAGTTTCAGTTCCTGAAAGAATAACAATTAGCGGAAAAATTAAGACTATTGCAGCCGGCGGACAACATTCTGCAATTATAACTGCTCTTGAAGGAAGTGAAAACAACACTGTTTGGACATGGGGTGATAATGAATTCGGTCAGCTTGGTATCAAAGATATTAATAGTGATATATCAAGAAACGCATTACCTACTCGTGTAGACAAAGGTGTGACTATCGACAGTACAGATAATTATTTAATTAACGTAATCGGTTTAAGCACAGGCGGTTCACATACAGTTGTAATTAAAGACGATGGTTATGTATACTCATGGGGCTTGAATGCGAGCGGACAAATTGGTGATATTTCAAATGAAACAAGACGTACTCCTGTTTTAACCGGTGACAGAGAAGCACGTGTGCTTATGATGCAAAAAATTATTGCAAAAAAAGCAGATGGATCTGTTGTAAAAGAATACACAGGAAATGATATACCGGTAGAAATCACAATCGAAAATAACGGCTCTTTGGAAATTGACGCAGCAGAAACAATCGAAAAATATCTAAGTGGTTTCAATATGCTAAAGAGTGTTACAGAAACAAAAACCGCAGATGCTACAAAGATTGAGTTTGCAACTTCAGACGACACAGTTGCATCTGTTGATCAGACAGGTGTTGTATCTGCGACAAAGAAAATCGGTAAAGCAACAATTATATTGAGAAATACTGATACTAAATATATCGGCTCAATCATTGTAAATGTAACAGAAGGTATAGCACTTCCAAAAGTTGATTCAGGTGTAGATTTTGCAGTTGCACTTTCAGCAAGCGGTCTTGTATATACTTGGGGTACAAATTCAAACGGTCAACTTGGTATTGATACAACGACAACATACAGACCTATTCCACAGGTTTTAATTGACATTCCACAAATGACGACTATATCAGCGGGTGATGATTTTGTAGTTGTACTTGATGTTGATGGAAACATATGGACATGGGGTAATAACGAAAACGGACAGCTTGGCAGAGGCGATATCGGCGAGGCTTATTCAGCTACGCCTCAAATGCTTAATGTACAGGCAAATTCACAGAATGTTAAATTTATCAATGTAGTAGCTGAAAAAGATTTTGCATTTGCATTGACAAATTCAGGTAGTGTATATTCTTGGGGTACAAGTAACAGAGGACAATTAGGTAATGGTGCTACTTCAAATTCAAATGTACCAAAATCTGTTGTTAAAGGTGCGAGTGCAAGTAGTTCTGCCGTACTTGAAGATGTTATTAAAGTTGTAGCCGGAGATGATTTTGCAGCAGTATTAAAGAGAAACGGCGACATATTTGTATGGGGTGACAATACAGTCGGTCAACTTGGTAATGTGTCAGACGGCACTCAGAAAAACGTACCGGTACAAGTATGGAATGGTGAATATGTATCCGGAAATGATACATTTATACAGAATGCAGTTGACTTAGATATTGGTGGTAACAGTGCGGCTGCAATTATACAAGAAACTAAAACAGTAAAAGATGAAGATGGAAATGTTTCTAATGAACTTGCAAATGTAATATATACTTGGGGCTCAAATAATAATGGTCAACTTGGTGCTTCAAAGAGTGAAAGTTTTGCAAATGCACCTGTAAAGGTTGATTTGGATAACGTTCGTAGCATTGCAGTCGGAAATGAACATATGCTTGCACTTACAAAGAATGATGAAATGTATGCTTGGGGTTCAAACAGTAACGGTCAACTTGGTGTTGGTGACATAACAACATCATCTTCTCCTATTCCTGTTGAAGTTAAAAATGGAGAAACTTTAGCACATGAACAATTTGGTGAAGTATACCTTCTTGGAGCAGGCAAAGATTTCTCAATGGCTGTTAAGTCAAGCGGTAAAGTATATGCTTGGGGTTCAAATAACAGTGGTCATATAGGTGACTATTCAAAAGGCAATAAAGTATATCCTACACAAGTAGGTGAAAAGGAATCTAACAGTCTATCTGTAAAAGAAACAATTCTTGAAAGATATGACGGTACTATTGATACTACAACCTATAAAAACGTACTTCCGTCAGAATTAAGTATGATTTATAGAAATAGTAGTAGTTATGATGCCCTAAAAATAAACTTAAACGAAATTTATTCAAATATATACGGTAGCTTTAACTTGTTTGACGCACAGGGACTTAACATTGTTAAACTTACAGGTATTGACAAGAGTAATTTCTCATTGTTGAATCCAAAACTATTCACATTGGATGTTGAAACTGCTGCAGACGGAACAACATACGTTGTTATAACTCCGAATAAGAATCATAAATTCGGAACAACAACTCTTACAATCAAAGTAGGAGATTATACAAAAAATGTACTATTAACATTAAGACCGGAAGGTCAACTTTATGATCCAATGGTTGCAACAGGCGAAGATTTTACTGTTGCACTAAAGGGTGACGGTAGTGTATGGACATGGGGTATAAATAATTACGGACAACTTGGTGACGGTACATATATTAACAGAGCATATCCGGTACAGGTAACATTGTCAATAGATGAAGAAACCGGTGTTCGTGATTATATTTCAGATATTAAGAGAATAGCAGCCGGCGAAAGATTTGTACTTGCATTAAGAAATGACGGTTTATTGTATGCTTGGGGCGACAATACTTCAGGTCAGCTTGGTGTAGAAATAAATAATGAAACAACGGAAGACGGCACTGCTATTGAAGATTCAAGAGCTTTGCCGATAGAAGTTAATTCGACAGACGGTGTTGATTTCTCAGAAATTACAGACATCGCAGCAGGTAAGAACCATACTGTAATTGTATTGAATAATGATACTGTTTACACATGGGGTGACAACGAATTCGGTCAACTTGGTACAGGTGAAAACGGTTCGTATATTCCAAGTCAAGTAAAAGGTTTTAACGGAGGTGGATATTTAACAGATATTATCTCTGTAAAAGCCGGATCATATCATACAGTTGCGTTAAAGCGTGACGGTAGCGTTTGGGCATGGGGTAGAAATGACCGTGGTCAACTTGGTGATATGACAAATGATGACAGAGAATATCCAATTCAAGTATTCAAGGGTGACAGTTATGGTGACGGTTACTATATTGAGAACATATCTCAAATTTCTGCTAAAGCAAATAACACAGCAGTAATTGACAGAAATTCAAGAGTATATGCTTGGGGCGATAACAGTTCACAACAATTAGGTGACTATACATTAAGTGCAGATTATGCAAATACACCACGCAAGGTATATACAACATATTTGTATGACCCTAACTATGAACTTACAAATGTAATGGCAATTTCTGTCGGTTATGAACATATGTTAAGTATCGACTATGACGGTAATGTAGCCGTATGGGGTAAAGTTATAGATAATAGCGGTGCATATACAGTATATGACAGAGCTAATGGAGTTGTAACCGGAGAAACTGAAACAGTAACAGGCTTGTCATCTCTTGGTGACATCAGCTTGATTACTGCCGGTAAAAACTTCAGTGTTGCTATGAGCAATAGCGGTAATATCGCAGCATGGGGTATCGGCGATTACGGTGAAATCGGTAACTCAGGTTTCTCATCATTTAATTACCCTGTATATACAGGTGAAAAATCAGCAGAAAACTATAAATTTGAAATAGGTCAAATTATAACAGAACAAGGTAATGTAAAAGAGGACTATGACGGAAGAAGTGAATTCTTCCTTGCTCCATCAAAGATTACTGTTTCGCAAAAAGAAAAATATGTAATCAATCCAACAAGAGCAACAAGAATAGTTCACCCTGGATTCAGCTTGACAGAATATGTTGAAGTTCAAAGAGAACATGATGCAACAGGTGAAGTTACATTTGTTTCTGATAATGAAAATATAGTAAGAGTTAACGGAACAGAATTTGTTCCGTCAGGACAATACGGTTCTACAACAGTTCGTGCCGTAAATACAGACGGTAAGACTGTATGGACAGGTATAATTGATGTATATGTAGACGGAAGAATTGCCGCACCAAAAGTTTATGCGGGCAAAAACTTCTCTGTTGCACTTCAAGTTTCGGGTAAAGTTTACGCATGGGGCGAAAATACTCAGAATCAGCTTGGTGACGGAACAGATAAGAGTAAGGCATCTCCGGTTGCAGTTCAATTTGGCGGAGATTCCACAATGCTTGGTATTCGTGACATCTCAGCAAGTGATACACATGTTTTGATGGTTACTGAATCAATGGAAGTTATGTCGTGGGGTGGTAACGAACATGGTCAACTTGGTAGCATGAACAAGGATAACAGAAGTAAGGCATATTACGTCTATGAAGATGAATATGAATCAATTCTTTCAGATGTAATATCAGTAGCTGCTGGTAGTTCTCACTCACTTGCACTTACAAAAGACGGTTATGTATATGCTTGGGGTGCAAATGAACATGGTCAACTTGGTATCGGTCAAGCCGGAGAAGATGTTATCTATCCGACAAAAGTTCTAAAGGGTGACAGTGCAGCCGAACATGAATACTTAAGCAATATTATTGCAATCGAAGCCGGAAACGCATATTCAGTTGCTTTGAGAAATGATGGTGCAGTATATGCTTGGGGTGATGTATCGAATGGTAAACTTGGTACAGTTATATCATCAGATGTTTATACACCAGCTCAAGTTTGGAGAGGTGAATCTGACACAGACGTATGGTATTTAGGAAATGTAATTAAGATTTCTGCCGGAAGTGAACATACTGCTGTTATAAATAACAGAAATGAAGTATACACTTGGGGTAAAAATATCAATGGACAACTTGGTAACGGAACAACAAATAATTCAACGACACCTGTTCGTGTAAGAAATCAATGGATGGATGGCAGCGATCAGCTTGCAATCGAAATTTCAGCCGGTGGAGAACACACAGTTGTTGTAACAAAATCTGGTACAGTATACGCATGGGGACTTGACGCAGAAGGTCAGGTTGGTTTGGGTGCCTTAGTTTCAGGTGACAGTAAACAAACTAACTATCTTGTACCACAACAAATTGCGTCAGGTGACTCAACAAGTACAGATGATTTGTATTTCCGTGATGCGTTAAGCGTTTCAGCCGGTAATTCACATGTTATACTATTGAAGAAAGACGGTAGTGTATGGTCATGGGGTCGTAATACAGAAGGTCAACTTGGTGACTTTACAAATACACAACACAACGCAGCAGTACAAACAGGTGAAAAACTTGTAAAGACACTTTCTGTAACAGAGGGTACGATTATTGACAGTGACGGTAATGAATTTGCAAAGATTGATGAAGATGAGCTTTACACATTCCTTGATTATGACAAGACACTAAAAATAACATCAGTAAATGAAAAATTTGAAGGTGGATTTAACCTTATCCTTGATGATGAAGGTGTTGTTACACCTATGCCAGCAACAAATTATGATTTCAGAACAATGGATTCAGGAATTGCGACAGTTGTAGAAGAAGCTGACGGATGGCGTATTATACCGAACGAAAATAATCGTTACGGTGAAGTTTCAATGCTTGTTGAACAAAAGTCATTCTCAGAGTATTCAGGTATATTTAAACTTGGCGTAAAGCAAACGGAAAAATTAGTTATACCTATGGTATCAGCCGGTACAGACCATATTCTTACTCTAAAATCAGACGGAACAGTTTGGGCATGGGGTAAAAACGATAAAGGTCAACTTGGAAACGGAGATACAAACGATACAGAATATCCGGCAAAAATTTCATTCCCTCGTAACAGTGACGGCAGTGAAGTTAAGTTTATGGCAATTGCAGCCGGAAACAAATTCTCAGTTGCACTTTCAACAACAGGTGAAGTATATACATGGGGTTGGAATGAATACGGTCAGTTGGGCAATGGCGATTGGAATGAATACCACGAAGAATTAATTTCAAAGGTAACTGTTTGGGGTAACTGTTGTTACACAGATGATACTCCGCTTGACCAACAGGCATACAGAGAACACGACCACGCAAAATATAAGAGAATACAAGACAATAATAATATATTGTCACCACAGAAGATTAATTTGAAAAATATAGTAGCAATTTCAGCAGCAACCGGTGTTGAATCGGGACTTGACAAAGATGCCGAAAAACTTGATTTGTTAAATCACGCTACAAGTGGCGGACATACACTTGCATTAGATAAGAACGGCAATGTATGGGCATGGGGTCTAAATAATAAAGGACAAATCGGTACAAATAAAGACGTTAAATTCAATCAAATTCAACTTGGTTTCTCAACACAAGGATATAAAAATCCTGAAGATGTTAAAGAGGGCGACGAGAATTGGCACGAAGAATATGACGCAGAAACATACTACACATACATTCCGTCACAGGAAAATCTTTACATAACAGAACCTACAAAAGTAGTAGGTCTTGAAGGCATAGGCTACTTAAGCTCAATTTCAGAAATTTCAGCCGGCGGTAATTCATCTATTGCAGTAAGAAATGACGGTTATGCTTATGCTTGGGGCAATAACGAAAACGGTCAACTTGGCGATGGCTCATCAGATAATGTTGCAATGCCAATGCAACTGTTGAGTGGTGAAAAGAATTCTTATGTAACATATTTCAGAGATGCACTTTATGTTGATATGGCAACAGATCATGCCTTAATCACAACAAGAAGTGGTGAAGTATATTCATGGGGTGCTAACAGAAACGGACAACTTGGTAATGGTGCAACATCTGTTAAAGAACTAACACCGGTACAGGTTGTATCAGCAGACGGAAACCTAAATAATATAGTTTATGTATCAGCTGCCGGAAGTCATAGCTATGCGGTTAACGGTGACGGTGATGTATACGCATGGGGTGTAAACTCAAATGGTCAACTTGGTAACGAATCAACAGGCGGATACTATTCATCAGCTACTCGTGTAGTTGCAGGTGAAACAGGTACATTGGACGGAACAACCGAACTTACTAATATAACCAGAGTTTATGCCGGCGAAAGAGATGCTATGGCATTGCGTTATGACGGTAGTGTATATGGTTGGGGATATTACGGAGTAGGACAATTCTCTAACAATATTGTTCACCCTATCTTTATGGGTGAAAGTCCGGCAAAGATATTTGCATTCCAACACGCAGTTAAGACTGAAGGTACTGACGTAGTTGAATATGACAATATGCCAAACTACATTTATATTAACAACGATGGCATACTTGAGGTTACTCTTCAAGGCGACAATGGTATGATTGATAAAGAATACCTTGGATTTAACCTATTGAGTGACGTAAATCCACATCCTACAACAGATTTTGACAATCTTACATTCAATACATCAAATGAAGACATAGCTAAGGTTGAAAAAGATGTTGCGTCAAACGTTGTAAGAGTAACTGCAAATCATGCAAGACGTTATGGTGAGGCAGTTATTACGGCAAGAAACGATGTTACAGGCTACTATGGTATGTTCACTGTTTTGGTAAAACCAAATGACGGAATAACAGTTCCGGTTGTTGCTGCAACAAATAGCGGTGTATATGCACTAAAAGCAGATGGAACAGTTTGGACGTGGGGTAATACATATGACGGAAGTACATCATCAACCGTAAGTAGAACATCACCGGTACAAGTTGTTAAAACAGTTAATAAAGATACAAAAACATATCTTGAAAATATCAAACACATTGCTGCCGGTCCAACTCATATGCTTGCAGTTGATACAGACGGTCACGTTTGGGCATTGGGTAACAATGCAAACGGTAAGCTTGGTATAGGCGGTACATCTACTGCATACACACCAACACTTGTAAAAACAAGCTCAACAGAAATACTTTCAGGTGTAGAAAGAGTTGCAGCCGGTGCAAGAAACTCAGCAGCTTTGGCACAAGACGGTGTTGTATATGTATGGGGTGATAACACATACGGTCAGAGAGGTATCGAGGCTAAAAATTCAAAATACAGTCAATATGCTTCATTCACAGTAAAGGGAGCAAGTGCCGGAGATAACGCAGACGGTGCGCTTAATGACTTTATTGATATTACAATCGGTGATACATTCATTTCAGCATTGAGAAGAGATGGTAATGTATTCAGTTGGGGTAGCGGTAGCTACGGTCAAATTGGTAAGGGATTCTTTACAGAGGCTCTTGCACCTACACAAGCTGTAAATGGCGAAAGTGCAAGTAGCACTGCATATTTGAGAAATATCGTTAAGATTTCTGCAGGAGCATATCACAATATTGCATTGTCAGATGACAGCAGTGTATATGCTTGGGGTAGAAATGCAAACGGTCAACTTGGTAATAATACAATAACTACAAATGATTCAATAGATAATGCCAACAATTATAATGCAAATTCTCCGAAGAGAGTTTTAATCAGCTATGACGGTGAGAATATGCAAAATCTTGACGGAATAGTTAATGTTAATGCCGGAGTAAATTCATCAATGGCAGTTGGCAGAGATGGTTACTTGTATTCATGGGGCAGTGGTGCAAATAATACAACAGGTGTAGGTTCAACAGCAAATTCACTTACTGCTAAGTATACAAAACGAGGCGAAAGTTTCTATAGCGATGATGCAACAGACAGAATCGGTTGGATTACTTCCGCAACAATCGGTGATATGGGTACATCTGTAGTCAGATACGATGGTAGTGTATATTCATGGGGTAAAAACTCTACATATAATGTAGGTGATTTTTCATCAGTTGAAAGAACTGAACCTGTACAGACAGGTCTTCGTGAAGACAGACGTGAAGCTATCGGTGTAGCTACATTGTACACTGATGGTGCGGTAACAGAAGTTTATAATGATGATGTTAATGCAGATAATTATAATCCGCTACCGCAAAAGATTACTTTGTCAAAGAATCAATATCTTGAAATCAATAAGTCTGATATATATGATTATCATATGGTAGGCTTTAACTTGATTTATAATGATAATGACAGACACAGTACAGCCGTACAGGCATATAATACTGATGTTTCTGAGCAGACAGTTTTTGACGGAATAACGGCAACATCAATAGATACATCTATTGTTTCAGCAGGTGACAATAATAATATAATAACAATTCGTCCAAATGATGAACATAGATATACAAATACGTTTATTACATTCTATAATACATCTACAAATTATGTAGGTGTGCTTGAAGTGTCAGTAAAAGAAGTTGACACAGAAGTAACTCCTATGGTTGTTTCAGGTGATAATCATACTCTTGCACTTATGAATGACGGAACAGTATGGGCATGGGGCAACAATATATATGGTCAACTTGGCAATGGTATAAGAAGTAATGATACTCATAATAGTTATCCGGCTGACGGCGATGAAAAGAGAAATGACTTTTTGTATCCGGTAAAAGTAGATATTCCAAGTGATGTTAAAATTAAATCCGTAGCCGCAGGTAAACGTCATTCATTGGCACTTACAGAAAATGGTGAAGTATATATTTGGGGTTATACAGAAGTAAAGAATATTGTTTGGGGAGATTATTACCAAAATAATATCGTAACAAGAACAGGCTATCATAAAAGTAGTTATGAAACTGTTGTAGGTGATGCTAACAAGGAAAGAAGATACGGTATTGTAACTCCTCAACTTGTTAAGCTTGACAGTGATAATACTCAAAATCTTACAGACGTAATGGCAATAGCTGCCGGTGATGATGTTTCATATGCAGTTAAGACTGACGGAACAGTATGGGCATGGGGACATAACGGTACATCCGGTAAACTTGGTATTAATAAGTATGATTCAATGTATTCTACAAGTCTATATATAGTAACGGATAGATATGTAGATTTCACTATTCCGGGACATTGGGAATACAATGAATATGTACCGACAACGACAACGAGAGTGTCAGCATACAACTGGACAGGTGTATATTATACATGGTATTCATGGACAGAGTACGGTACAGAAAATGCAGTACAGGTTGTAGGTCCTTATGCAGGCGGATACTTGAACAATGCAGTATCTGTAAGAACAGACGGTGACAGTGTATATGTTGTTAAGGCAGACGGAACAGTATGGTCATGGGGCAGCAATATGTACGGCGTCCTTGCAAATGAAACAAATGTAAATAATGATACACGCAGAGGTTACCCACTTCAAGTTTATAAGGGTGATGGATATTCGGCAGATAAATATCTAAAGAATATTGTAGATTTACAAGTAGGTGCTAATAATAAAGAAAGAAATACAAGAGATATCGGTACGCAAATAAATCTTGATGAAACTACCGTTATAGCACTTGCAAGAAATATAACAGTTGATGATACAACAAAGAAAACAAAACAATATAATAATCAAGGCTATGTTTATGTATGGGGTAAATTGGTAAGTGAAAATACAGATGAAGCAGGTACTGTAAATAGCGTATCTGTACCTACAAGAGAAAGATCTCTTGAAAATGTAACAGCTATATCAGCCGGCGGAAATACAGTAATGGCACTTTCGCTTAATCCTGATACATATAAGCATAGTACATATGCTTGGGGTGACAACACATTCGGTCAACTTGGTAACAATACAACCGATAGTACAAACACACCTTCAGAGGTAATAAAAGGAGAAAATGTATACTCTGATAATGATTATATTGAAGACACGATTCAAATAGCGAATGGTGCTTATTTCAGTGCGGCTATGTTGCACAACGGAACAATTTGGGCATGGGGTTCAAACAGAAACGGTCAGTTTGGTAACAATTACAGAGTTAACAGTTTGATTCCTGTTCAATCCGGTGACAGAGCGGCTGATGTAATGACGGTTGCCGATAATGACGGCGACAGTATCCCATTGATTGTAACAATCACTGAGGGCGAAACACTTGATTTAGGCAGAATTAAATATGAACATATTCCTGGATATGAATTTGCACATTACGCATATAGTGATGTTATAAATGCAAATGACGGAGTGACATATAACTCATCAAACAGTGATGTGGCAACTGTCAACTCAAACGGCGTTGTAAGTGCAAATACAAATGGAATATACGGTCAAACAACAATTAGTTTTGAAAAAGAAATCAGTCCTGTAAATGACGGAGTTTACACAGGACTTCTTGACGAAACAATTTTATACAAAGGTCAACTTATCGTTAAGGTAATTAAGTCAGGCGATGATAAATTTGCAATCCCTATGACAAAATCGGGTAATAGCTTTACAGTCGCACTTATGGATAACGGAACAGTATGGACATGGGGTTCAGGAAACCTTGGTGACGGTACATCAAGTGCATCATATTATCCGGTACAAGTAGTTAAGAGTGTTAGCTCGACAGGCGAGAGAACATATCTTGATAATATCGTAAGTGTTGCGGCAGGCAATAGCCACGCATTGGCACTTGATACAAACGGAAGAGTATGGACATGGGGTTCAAATGCCAACGGTCAACTTGGAAGAACAGGCTCAACAAGTGTTGCGGCAGAAGTTTCAATCGTTGGAGATACAGACGACAGTGCTAATATAATAGCAATAGCAGCGGGTAAAGAACACTCTTTGGCATTGACCTCAGACGGTAGAGTATATGCTTGGGGTCTAAACAACTATGGTCAACTTGGTCATGGAACATCAGGCACTCACAGTGTTTATAACTATACAGGTGACGTTGCACGTTATGAAACTCCTGTAATCATTATGGATTTGAACAACGGTAAAGAAACACAAATTCATTCTATCGTATCAATCTCAGCCGGTGGTGACAGTTCAATACTTGTTCGTGGTGACGGCACTGTATTTACATTCGGTAAAGCTGATAATGGTCAACTTGGATACGGAGAAAACTTAACAGTAAATGACGGAGAAAAGGATAATATATCAGATTCAAAGGTAAATAGCACATATCATAAGACAATTCCTTCTCAAGCAGTAAACAGAAGTGATGATGGTACTACACTTGCCGGAGGCATTATCAATACATATCTTCAGAATGTAACTGAAGCAGATATGGGTAGTGAACACGCAGTTGTACTTATCAATAACGGATTTGTTTACAGTACAGGTCTTGGAACAAGCGGTCAGCTTGGTAACGGTGTATCTGATTCAACAGACGGCTATGTAAGAGTAGTGGATTCAGAGGGTAATTATTTTGAAAATGCTGTGAATATCTCAGCAGGATATAATCAATCAGCCTCAGTAGCAAAAGGCGGAGCATTGTATATGTGGGGTGACAACTCATCAAAGCAACTTGGAGATGATTCAGCTACAAGCAAGTCATCAGCTACTCGTGTTGTAAAGGGCCATAATATACATGAAACAAGTGATTATCTAAGTAATGTGACAACAGTATCACTTGGCAATACTGTAACAACTGCTATAAATACAGACGGTACAGTATGGACATTCGGTACTAACGTATCAGGTGTATTGGGTGACTTTGTAAATTACGATTATACAGGTGCTCATATGGTAGGACCGGTAGATTACTATGCTCTAAACTTTGATAATGTTGAAGGCGGACATATCAGAATACCGGAAGATTCGACATTTACTTTAGATGAAATTAATCTAAAATATGTTGCCGGATTTAACTTGCATGATGACAGTGACTTTAGAGATGCAAGCGGAGATTATTCATTTGAATCATCAGATCCGAGAATTGCAACAGTTGATTCAAACGGAACAATAACACCGATTGGTAACGGTAATTACGGTAAAGTAACAATTACTGTAACAGACAACAATACAGGTTACAGAGGTCTTGTTGTAGCAGATGTCTATAACGTAAGCGACAGATATACAAAGATTGCAATTCCAATGATTGCGTCAGGATTAGACTTTACAGTTGCACTTAAATCTGACGGTAGCGTATGGACATGGGGCAATAACTCATCAGGACAGTTGGGTATAGGTTACACAACTCTTGATGCAGACGGAAAGATTGAAAAACTTCCGACAGCTTCAAGTTCAATGAGAAGAGTTTCAGCATGGGGAGAACCTCTACAAGTTGCAGACACAAATGGCTTGGGAACTCTTAAAAACATTATTTCTATTGCAGCCGGTGATAACTTCGCAATGGCATTGTCAGCTGATGGTGCAGTTTATACATGGGGTAGCGGCAGCAATGGTAAGCTTGGTGATAATGATACATCAAGCCATAATGCTTATTATCCTCAGCAAGTTGTAAGAGGTGCGGCAGATATTTACACATCAGAAAGTATAACAACATATGCTGACACAACAACAGGCGATGGAGAAGATGGTTCAGAAGAAAAACCTGAACCGATTGTAAAGGAATACTTGTCAGGTATCGTAGAAATCAGTGCGGGCAAAGACTATGCTCTTGCACTTGATAAGAATGGTCATGTTCTTGCATGGGGTACAAATACAAATAGTAAACTTTCTCTAAATTACCGAGCAGTTACAGATGATATGGGCGTACCGTCATACGTTGTAGCCGGAGCTATGGCAAGTGATGATCCGTTTGTTCTAAATGCTGACAGAACAAATTCAACAAGAAATACACAATCTACAAATCGTTTGAGTAATATCGTATCTATTGATGCAGGTGATAACCATGCAGTAGTAATAGCTGATAACGGAAGTGTATATACTTGGGGTGACGATTCTGAAGGTCAGCTTGGTATTGAACCGGATACATCAAAGAGATTTAGCGATTATGACGGAAAAACATATGCGTATGCACCGATAAAGGTACAACGTGGCGAAAGAGATATGGTATCGGTATATGATGATGAATTTATGTATGACGCAGTTCAAGTATCAGCCGGTAAAGCTCATACTCTAATACGCTCAAAGGATTATAATGTATATTCAACAGGTGATAACAGTAACGGTCAGCTTGGTATTAGCGGAGGCGACGCTACTTCACCTAAGTATGTTGATGTAGAAAGCAACAGTATTTATAACATTTCAGCCGGTGGTAACAGTAGTTCATTTATCGGCGGAACAGATGTAAATGATAATTTGATTTATACATCAGGTAACAACGGTAGCGGTCAGTTAGGTATAGACAGTGTTGTAAATAAGTCTACTCCTACAAGAGTTCATGATACAGTAAGATCTGATGTTGGTGACTTACTGCTATTTGATGATGCGTTTGTTGCGGATTACGGTTCACAACACTTAACGATTATGAAACAAGACGGTAGTGTTTATACAACAGGAGCAAACGGTTACGGTCAACTTGGTGATAATACAACAATTAAATCATATATCCCTGTTCATGTAAGTAAGGAAGAAGTAGATACTCTTGAACTTCAAAATGTAGAAATCAAAGAAAATTCAGATAACAGTGTTGATGAATCATATGTAACACCTGATTATCTTGAAATTACAGAAGACCAGTATGTTGATTTCAACAGAGATCAAATTATGAATAAGAGAATGGTCGGCTTTAACTTATATGAAGATGATATTCTTACACCGATTGACGATAAGAGCCAGATTGAATTCACATCTTCAGATACATCAATAGGTAATTTTGCAAGTGGCAGTGATGAACTTCATACTACATCACCTACAAAGGCCGGACCGACAATCGTAACTGTTGAGAATAAGGCTAACGGATATAAGGCATTTGTAACTGTAACTGTTAAGGGGGATACAGTATGGCCATCAGGTTCAAAGGTTGCAGTAGGTAAGAACTTCTCTGTTGCATTAAAAGAAAACGGAACTTTGTGGACATGGGGTGACAATTCTCATGGTCAACTTGGTGACGGTACATTATTAAGTAAGAAATATCCGGTACAAGTTCTTGACGCGGACGGAAATCCTATTAAGGATATAGTAAGATTAGCAGCAGGTGACGACTATGTATTTGCTGTTGATAAGAACGGTAAGATATATACTTGGGGTGTATCAATTTCAGGCGGAGCTGATATGACATCACCTATCGAAGTAGAAAACACAATCGGCGATGAAATCGCAGATATAGTATCAGGTTCAAATTATGTACTTGTGCTTACAACACACGGTGACGTATTCTCATATGGTGTTGATAACTCACAAGGTCAACTTGGGAATGATGTTATAGCTCCATCTACTGCATCATTCACAAAGATTAGTGCACTAAAAGATATTAAATCAATCGCAGCCGGTGATAGCCATAACCTTGCTGTAGATACAAGCGGAAAAGTATGGTCATGGGGTGCAAATCTACATAAACAACTTGGCAGAACTGTATCTTCAGGAGGTAGCTCAAGAAGTGGTGGCGGATCGTCAAGTGATGATTCAACCGATGCGGATGCCGATGGTGACGGTTCAGATGCAGAAGTTACATTACAGGCAACAACTGTAAGTGCAAACTATGACGCTACACCGGCAGTTGTAGAAGGTTTGTCAAATGTTAAATATGTTGCAGCCGGTAGTGCACATAGTGTAGCCGTAACAGAAGAAACACTTGCAGACGGATCAACAATTACAAAGGTATATGCTTGGGGTTATAATTCAAAGGGTCAACTTGGTATAGATGACAAGACAGTTACAGAATCGGTAACACCTATGCTTGTTGTAGCCGGTGAGGCGGCTGGCAAGGATTCAACAGTTGAAACTGACGGAAATGAATATTTGTCAAATATTTTTGGAATAACTGCCGGAGGAAACCAAACTCTTGTTATAACAAACAATTATGAAGTATATACATGGGGCGGAGATGAAAAGGGTCAACTTGGAGTTGATTCAAAGATAGACAGATTTGCTCCGGTAAAAGTATGGAAAGGCGACACATTTAATCAAGACGAAGATCCATATCTAAAGAACGTAATCGGTGCTGCAATGGGTGCAAGCCATACAGTAGTAATCAGAGATGACGGTTATGTATGGGCATGGGGTGACAATGCCTTAGGTCAACTTGGTACAGTAACAGTTGATTTAGCAAAGACACCTGTACAAGTAGGTAATACAAATTCTAATACATTGTCTTTCCAAAAGGCAATCGTATATAAAGATGAAACATCAACAGGTGATGAAATATCACCTCTACCGTCAAGCGTTATTATTGACAAGACAGGTAAAATTGAAATTGATATGTCTGAAATATATGAACAGTACATGATTGGTTTCAATTTGTTCAATAAAGCTGATAAGCAAAAGATTGCATCAGAAGATATTGCAAACATTCAATACAGTTCATCAATTCCAAATATTGCCACAGTATCGGCAAATGGTAATACGGCAACTGTATTGCCGACAGGTAACACATTCGGTACAACTGTAATTACATTCAGAAACAGCCGTAACGGATATGTCGGAACAATTAATGTTACTGTCAAGGGCGATAAGATGGAAAGCATTGTTGCTTCATCGCTTGCAGCCGGTACAAACTTCCAAGCTGCTCTAAAGGCAGACGGTACAGTTTGGACATGGGGCGATAATACATATAGTCAACTTGGTGACGGTACAAAGGTTTCAAGAGGATACCCAATTCAAGTTAAATTCCAAAATGGCAGAGATGACAGTGCAAGCACATTTGGTGGAAATAATGTGGTAACTGCTATTGCAGCCGGTAATAATCACTTGCTAATACTTGCTAACGGCGTAGTATATGCAGTCGGTGACAATAGTAAGGGTCAGCTTGGCAACGGTGCAACAGAAACTACTGAAAGTATAGTTGTGCCTGTAATGGTTGATGAAACAACAACACTTACAGGTGTAAAGGGCATTGCTGCCGGTGATGATTTCTCAATGGCATTGCTTGAAGACGGCAGTGTATATGCTTGGGGTAGCAATACATCAGGACAACTTGGTAACGGAACAACAGAAGACAGTGCATATCCTGTTAAGGTTTTGGCAGGTAGAAGTGGTACAAACGCATATGATCCGGATAATAATGACTATTACTTAAATGATATAGTTTCAATTTCAGCCGGTAAGTCATTTGCTATGGCATTAAAGAATGACGGAACAGTTTATACATGGGGTGACAATAGCAAGGGTCAACTTGGTGACGGAACTCGTGTAAATAAGCCTACTCCAATTCAAGTGCTTCGTGGCGAAAGTCCTGAGGAAGAAGAAAATGTTGCTCCGGCAGGTAGCGATTACTTAATTAATATAGTAATGATTTCAGCCGGTGCAAATCATGCTTTGGCTCTTACAAAGACAGGATATGTATGGGCATGGGGAGATAATACATACGGTCAGAACGGTGACTGGACAACAGATAATAATGCAAGACATTATCTTCCTCTACAAGTAAGAGATATTTCAAAGGCAGATCAAAACACAGGAAATACAACAGGCAGATTAAAGAACATAACTGCAATTTCTGCAAAGAATAATCAATCATTTGCAATTAATGAAGAAGGTTATTTGTACGGATGGGGTTATAACGGACAAAGACAAATTGGTATTAAGAACTCATCTAACCAGACATTACCTCAAAAGGTATTAAAGGGTCAGACTAATAATGATGAGGAATATATTAAGTTTGTAAGTAACGTAGCAGCCGGTACAAATAATACCGTTGCAGAACTTGATGATGGCTATGTATATACATGGAGCAGAAACACAGAATGGCAGTTGGGTAAATTTGACGGTACAGAATCAGTTTATGACGTAAGCGAACCTGCTTATACAGGTGAAAGAGCAGAAGATTTAATTGAATTCTTTGATGTCGAAGGAAATAAAATAAATTACCTAACAACAATAGAAACAGGTGCAAAAATCGAGATTGATTCATATAAACATCATCATATGTATGGTTTCAATCTTGAAAATGATGATACACATGAACCACTTGACGGAACATTTACATATCATTCAAATAATGAAAATGTTGCAACTGTTGCAAATGGTGTAATTACAGCCGGTACACATACAGGTACAGCTATAATTACAATTACACATGATTCAGGTATAACATCTGAAATCAGCGTAACAGTTACACAAGCTGGAAGAATAGCAACACCTATGGTTGCCGGTGGTGGCGAATTCGCCGTTGCATTGTTGGATAACGGTGAAGTTTGGACATGGGGTTCAAATGAAAACGGACAACTTGGTAACGGACTTACAGAAAATACAACATACCCTGTAAAGGTTTCTCTTCCTGAGGGAGAAAAAGTTAAGTACGTAGCAGCCGGTATTAATACAGCATATGCGGTAACAACAGACGGCTATGTATACGCATGGGGCAACAATGAAAACGGAATGATTGGTAACGGTACTTCTGATAAAGATGAAGTTGACCGCACACCTGTAAGAGTTCAAGAAAAGACATCTACCGGTGTACTTGTAGACCTTTCAAATATCGCAAGAATAGCAGTCGGTGAAACACACGTATTGGCACTTTCAAATGACGGTTATGTATATGCTTGGGGTGACAATTCAAACGGACAACTTGGTAACGGCGATACATCAGCAACAAATGAAAAGTTCCGTGATGATGATACACCTGACGGAATTTATGCGGCTCAAAAGGTATACAGAGGTGAAAGTGCAGCAACAAATGACGATTGGTATATCCAAGATGTTATTGATATTGCAGCCGGTAAATCATTCAGTGTTGCTCTAAAGGCAGACGGTACAGTTTGGACATGGGGTCTAAACAACAATTATCAGCTTGGTATAAACGATACAATGACAAGACCTGTTCCAATGCAAGTTTTGGCTGGTGCGACATCGACAACTGAGAAATACCTAAAGAATATAACAGCTATTGCAGCCGGTGAAGCTCACGTTATAGTGGCTACAACAGACGGAACAATGTATTCATGGGGTTATAATAACTGGGGACAACTTGGTAATAATACAACAACAACTGCTACAAAACCTGTAAAGGTTTCTAATATCACAAATGTAGCGGCAATTTCAGCTAATTATTATAACAGTATGGCTATGACTTCTGACGGAAGTGTATATACATGGGGTTGGAATGAATATGGTCAAATCGGTGACGGCTCGTACAGATATGATACATTCTATTTACATCATCATGATTCATATAGTCATGACCATTGGAATGATCCGACATATATGAATAAGACTGTTCCGACTCAGGCAGTAAGAGGCGTAACAACTTCAGATACTGAATATATCAGCAATGTTTGGAACATTGCGGTCGGCAGAACAGATATGTATGTAATTCGTGAAGACGGATATGTATATGCTTGGGGTTCAAACTCAAAAGGTCAGACAGGTGACGATGCAAATACAAAAGACGGTAATTATGTATCACTTCATAACGGTACTCGTTTGGAATACCATGCAATGGATAATACCGCAGTTCAAGTCGGAGATGTTGAATCAAAGACACTTGTTATAAATAACTATGATGTAGTCACAGTTATGGGTAGAGATGAAACAATTCAACTTGAAATAGGAGATTTTGAAAGAAATTACAGAAGCGGATTTAATGTAAAATATTATAATGCAGATCAAAGCGGTGCTTTGACCGCAGGCGAAAATCTGACGTTTACTTCACTTGACGAATCAATCGCAGTGGTAAGCAGTACAGGTTTAATAAGCGTACCTTCAGAATTTAAACTTGGCGAAACAACAATCAGAGTTAAGACAGACGATGGATTTGTCGGAACATTGGTTGTAAGAGTTAAACGTAGTGCGGATACTGTTGCAGTACCTATGGTTTCATCAGGAAATAACTTCACATTAGCATTGCGTGAAGACGGAACAGTTTGGGCATGGGGCGTAAACAACGCAGGTCAACTTGGTGACGGTACAAAGGTAACACGTTCATATCCGGTAAGAGTTAAGAATGTAGACGGAACAGGCTTGCTTGAAAACATTGTTTACGTAGCAGCCGGCGGTTCATCTGCAGTAGCTGTTGCAAAAGACGGTAGAGTATACGGTTGGGGTAGCGGCACATCTAATGGTCTTGGCACAAAGAAAGAATCGCTACTTCCATCACCGGTTGTTACAAGCTATAATGAAACTGTTACTGAAACAGATGACGGCGAAGGTAACGTAACAACAGAAACAACTGTAACAAAGACAGAACTTGTCGGAGCAGTTGCAGCCACAGCCGGTGCAGACCATGTAATGGTTCTAATGAGTAACGGACAAGTATATGCTTGGGGTGCAAACTCATACGGACAGGTTGGTGTAAATACAACAAATGTAGTATATGTTGCTACACCGGTACAAAAACCTAACGGAATTGAGCCTATTGAGGACGTAGTTAAGATTTCAGCACTTTCAAATACAAGTATCCTTCTTACAAGAGATGGACAAGTATATGCTTGGGGTCAAAACGTAACAGGTACAACAGAAGTAGGAAATTCTATAATTAACTTAGGCGGATATCTTGGTACAGGTTATTCTATAAGACATAAAATTACATATAGAAATAGCTTCAATCCTACTAATATATATGAAAATCGTTTAAGACCGTTTAGGGTACTTATGGCAGATACATTGCAAACCGCAGATACTGCAAATAAATACTTCAACGGTGCAATGGATATTGCGGCAGGTACATATCATACAGTTGCAATCAACGATAATTATGTATATACATGGGGTTATAACGGAAACAGTCAACTTGGTGACGGAACAACAACAGATTTACGTCACCCTGAAAAGATAACTGCATTTACAGAAAATCAAATATCACATGTTTATGCTTTGAGCAGCGGAAGTGCTGCAATGACATCAGACGGTCATGTATATACATGGGGTTCGGCAGCAACATCTAATTCTACACCTACACTTGTAAACAAGGGCGAGGCAGACAGTAATGAAGATGTGATTGATAACGTTTGGTACTTATCAACAGGTTTAAGCTATTTGACTGCATTCAGAGCAAGCAGCGAAACTAAGGGATACATCTATGCTTGGGGTAATAATACTTACGGTCAACTTGGTGATTCATCATTCATCAATGCGACAGAACCACGTCAAGTAGGTGACAGAGAAGCTCGTGTTATTGAAATCAATAATGCAGTTGTTTCAGAAGATACTGTTGGTTATGGTACGGCAGGAAAGACATACACAGGAGTAATCCTGTCACTTGTAAGAGTAACGGAAGAACAAACTCTAACAATAGACCCATCAGAAATCAATGAGAGATACTACGAAGGATTTAACTTCTTTGCAGAAAATACTCTTGATGAAACTGATTACTCAGCTAATTATAAGTTCTACTCATCAGATGAAACTGTTGCAACTGTATCAGAAGAAAACGGTAAGTGGGTTGTTACACCGATAATTGATACAGAGTATCACAGAGGCGGTCAAACAACTATTACTGTTGTAAACACAGCAACAGGTGCAGCCGGTGCATTTGTACTTGGTGTATATGGCGGTAAATTGACACCAAACTCAACATCAAGAGATGGTAGTGGATTTACAAAAGAAACTGCATCACCGCTTGTTTCAACAAATAAATATCATTCTGTGGCATTGAAGTATGATGGTACAGTATATGCTTGGGGTAGAAATGATTATGGACAGGTTTCAACCAAAGACGGTGCAAACAATGTTATGGATACACCTGTACAGATTTACAGTGTAACATACGATGCAGACGGAAACGCACAATATACTTTGCTTGAAAATATAATTGATGTAGCAGCCGGCGGATACCACAGTTTGGCAGTAGATTCAGACGGTCACGTATGGGCATGGGGTCTAAATGACGAAGGTCAACTTGGTAACGGTACAACTGAAAATTCAGGTGCTGCACAAATGGTTATGGTAGGCGATAATCAGCCTATGGAAAATGTAGTGGCAGTTGCAGCCGGCAATAAGCATAGCCTTGCGTTGACATCAGACGGTCATGTATATTCATGGGGTGATAATACATATAACCAACTTGGTACATCATCAACAGTAGACGGTGACTTTGATAAGTATCCGGTACACGTTACTCAGGGTACATCAGCAAGTGGAACATATACTGATGAAAATGGTATTGTTACAACAGATGAACATTTGAGCAACATTATTCAAATTGCTGTCGGTGATAATTATTCAGCTGCATTAAAGGCTGACGGAACAGTTTATGTATGGGGTATTAATAACTATACAGTAGCCGGTAAGCAAAGCTCAAACTATGGAACAAGAGATACAAGAATGGCACCATATCAATTAATTAATGGTGATTATGATGTTTCAAAGATTAAGACAGATTCAAGATTTGATTCGACATATATTCAGAGTGTTGCTAAGATTTCTGCCGGTTCAAATCACTTGATGATGCTTACAAACAAATACTATGGTGAAACAGATGTATTTGCAATAGGTCTAAACGGAAATTATCAACTTGGTGATGAAACAACAAAGACAAGAGATTATCCGGTATTGTCAGTAAGACCGAGCGATCTTGCAGACAGTAGCAGAACTGTTGATAATATAATCAGCATTGCAGCCGGACAAACTCATTCACTTGTATTGGGCGAAAGCACAAGTGAAGATGAATTTAAGTATAGCGTATGGGCATGGGGTGATAACTCAAACGGTCAAATCGGTTTGAATACTAACACTGCAAATTATCCGAAACCTCAACACGTAAGAAGTCAATATCTTGAGGACGAAGAAAATGCAACAAGCCCATATATTGAAGGCGTATTTGTTATCGGTGCCGGTGCAAACTCATCGGTTATCGACATTGAAGGTTACGTTTATATGTGGGGTATTAATAACTACTCACAGATCGGTGACTTTACAACTGAAACAAGACGTTATCCATATCAGGTTGGTGAACTTGAATACAAGTCAATCGTATTCAAAGATGTTTACGTTGTAAACAGAAATACAGGTGTTGTCGAAGAATATTATATGATTTTGCCTAAGCATATTAATATGAGAAAAGACCAAATCTTGTATATCGACGTAAACCAAATGTACAATAGAAACTTCAAAGGATTTACATTGCTATCAGATACAGAAGAATATCCGGTTGACAGATTTGATCCGAATGATAATACATCATGGGTTGATCCTTATGACCAAAACGGCGATTTGAAACCGGTAAGAGATGGTGAAGACCATATCAAGTTTACAACTTCTGATGAAACTGTTGCAATTATCAATGAAGATGAAGATCCGATTGAAACAATGCTTGAAGAAAAAGCATTTAACGCAGACGGAATTACACGCAGATATATTGTTGTAAAACCAATCGAGGAAACTGAAAAGTTTGGTTCAACAGTTATCAGTGCACATAACGAAGACCCATATGTAAATACAGGAAACGAAGAAATAGATGACCACCATGCGTATGCGGGTTACACAGGTGCTGTTAATATCAGCATTATCCCTGGTGAAGAAATACCCCCTATGGTAGTTTCAAAGGGCGACCACGCAATCGCAATCAATATCTATGGTGAAGTATGGACATGGGGACGTAATGACAGAGGTCAGCTTGGTGACGGTACAACTGTTGACCGTTCATATCCTGTTCAGGTTATGATAAAAAATGATGAAGGTCAATTAGTACCTCTAAAGAACGTAATGATAGTAGCTGCGGGTGAAAAACACAGTGTAGCATTGACTCGTGACGGTGTACTATATACATGGGGTGATAACTCAAAGGGTCAACTTGGTAGCGGTAGCTCATCAACTGCACTATCATATTCAACAAGACCTGTAACTGTTGCGGGTGAAAATAACTCAAGCACATCTCTAAGTGAAATGCTTGCAGAAAAGAATGAGTCAATTTCTAATATCGTAGCAGGTAGAGATCATACTCTTGCAGTATCTAACCAAGGTAATTTGTATTCATGGGGTGCAAATACTTATGGACAACTTGGTATCAATTCAAGAGATAGCAGATACTTCCCTGTGCAGGTAAGAGGTTATAACGGCGGTGGCTTCTTGACAGATGTTATCCTTATCGGTGCCGGTGCAGAACATTCACTTGCCGTAAGAACAGACGGTAGTGTTTGGTCATGGGGACGCAATAATAAGGGTCAACTTGGTCAAAGTACAAATGGCGTTAATAACACATACAAAGATATGCAGACACCTGACAGAGTATTGAAGGGTGAATATGATACAGGCAACGCAGATGACAGATATATAAAGAATGTTGACGCATTGTCAGCCGGTGAAAACTTCTCAGTTGTTACAACAAGAGATCGTAATGTATACGCATGGGGCGATAACACATACGGACAACTTGGTAATGATAAGAAAACGGCAACAATCGCAACTCCTGTTCATGTTAAGTCAAGCAACGGAACATATCTAACAGGTATATCTATGGTATCAGGCGGTGCTAACCATGTAATAGCAATGTCAAATACAAATGATATATACGCATGGGGTGATAATTCAAAATCACAGTATCATGAAGTAGAAAATACTCATGTGGCAAACAAGATAACAGATAAGGATTCTCTAAATCCTGAAAATGACGATGTATTTACATCATTCTCAAGAGTAACAGCAGGTTGGAACTATTCTGTAATCCTTACAAACAACGGTTATCTATGGGCATTGGGTAATAATACATACGGACAACTTGGTGATATGACAGAAACAGATTCTGATGAACCTGTCAGAGTTGGTTTCAAGGCTGAAGACATTCTAAACTTGACAAAAGTAACTGTATCTCACAGTGACGGAACAACAACAGAATATACTGCAGATAATGTTCCGGCACAAATTGATATTACAACAAGAGAAACAGTAACATTTGATCCAAGCAGTTATGAAGCATTACATCATATGGCATTCAATTTGAGAACAATTCATACAAAGGATGCAACAAAGGACGTAACTGCAAATGTCGGAACAATTAAATTCTATTCATCAAATCCGAAGATTGCCGAAGTTGATGTTAATACAGGTGTAGTAACACCTAATACTAATAATCAATACGGTAAGACAACAATTACAGCTTACGCAGAAAAGACAGACGGAGAAAAGACATACGTTTATGTTGCTGAAACAGTCGTTTCTGTCGGAGTTGAAACAGACGATATGAAGAAATCTGTACCTATGATTGCGTCAGGTGCAACACATACTGTTGTTCTAAAGCCTAACGGAACAGTATGGACATGGGGACAAGATACATATGGTCAACTTGGTGATAATGACAATGAAACAAAGGCATATGCCGTTGAAGTTGTTAAGACAGGTAATATAATTCTTGACAATGTCAAGGAAGTTGCCGCAGGTACTGCACATTCTCTTGCACTTACAAATGACGGTAAGATTTACGCATGGGGCAGCAACGCATACGGACAACTTGGTATTACTGACGCAACAAGCGGTAAGCCGACAGGAACAAACAACTCATCAGTAGCCGTTGAACTTATTTATGCAAATGACGGCAGTGAACTACCTAAGTTTGTTTCAATCGCAGCCGGTGACTACTTCTCTGTTGCACTTGCAGAAGACGGCAGCGTATGGTCATGGGGCAGAAATGTCAATGGTCAACTTGGTCACGGTGATTTCGGAACAGGTTATACATACTATGCACCGGTTAAGGTACAACAAGGTGCAAGTGCAAGTAAGACAGTAGTTACAGACACAGAAACAACAACTGCCACAGATGGAAGCACCGTAACAAAGAATATATACAGTAATAATGTATACTTAGAAGAAATCGTGGCAATAAGTGCCGAGGGCGATTCTGTAATGGCAATTAAGTCAAACGGAACAGTTCTTTCATGGGGCGTTGATTCACACGGTCAATCGGGCTCGGGTTCACTAAGTGATAAACACGTTCCGGTAAGAGCTAAGGCGAGTGATTTTGACGGTGTTAAGGACGGCAATGGAATACCTATGTCAACAACAAGTGACGTAAGTTACCTTGCAAATGTAACATCAATAGCAATGGGCAAGAACCAATCAGCCGTAATAGTCGGTGACGGTTCATATGTGCTTACAGCCGGAGATAACACAACAGGTCAAACAGGTCTTGGAATTACAGACGGTAACACAACAATGTTCAAGGCTGTTGAAAATGTATGGGGCAGTGACGTAAAGGTTGTAGAAATCAACTCAGGCGCAAACCACACTGTTGCTCGTACAGATAACAACAGACTATGGGCATGGGGCGATAACTCAAAGGGTCAACTTGGTCTTGGAGATACAGTTATAGATAACAGTATTTCTATGACAGATAAGCCGACTCAAGTTAAACGTGGTGACTCATATTCTGACGACGCATATATCAATAATATTTGGGCAATCGGTGTCGGCGGAAATAACAGTGCCGCAATCAGACATGATACAGTCGTAGGCAGTGACGTTGTATGGTCATGGGGTAATAATGCTACAAGACAACTTGGTAATATGATTGATAACCAGTCATATATGCCGGTACAGTCAGGCGAAAGAGAAACAAGACGAGTTCTTGTTATCCATATTGACAAGCATACCGCTAACGGTCAGACAATTCCTTATACAATTCAACTTCCGCAAAAAGCAGAAGATGCAGTAGATGTATCACTAACAAATCTTCCTCAGATTTCAATAGGTACAGGCGATTATCTACAAGTAGATATTAATAAGATTTACGAAGTATATGAAAGCGGATTTGTACTTGAAACATCAGGAGAAATGGTACAAGTAACAGGTACACGTTTTGCGTCATCAAATGTAGAAGTAGTATATGTAGACGGAGAAGCAACTTCAGGAACATTAAGACCTACGGAAAAGGGTGCATATAACAGTGCGGTTATTACAGTAACAAACCCTAAGACAAACAGTGAAGGTGTATTTGTAGTAAATGTTACAAAGACAAATGACGCCGTTGCGTCATCAAGCGTATCTACAGGTACAAACCACACACTTGTTCTAAAAGAAAACGGAACACTATGGACATGGGGCGACAATACATACGGACAACTTGGCGACGGCCCTATAACTGAAGGTCTAACAGGCGGAACTGTTAAAGACGATTATATCCACAGAAACTTTACATATACAGGTACAGGCGACTTGAATTACACGGCATTCCCTGTACAAGTAAAGACTGCTAAGGATACTCCACTTGTAAACATTGTATCTGCATCGGCAAATCAAAACTACAATGTAGCCGCAGACACAAACGGTGATGTATATATTTGGGGTAATGTAAACGGATTGTCATATACATATGCTCAGAAAATGACAGGATTTACAGGTAAGAATATTATTGCAGTATCAGCAGGTTATTCTCACTTTATCGCACTTTCAAAAGACGGATATGTATATTCATGGGGTGCAAACTCATACGGACAACTTGGTAATAACACAACATCAAATGTTGCTACACTAAACGGTGTGACACAAGTAGTAGGACAAAGTGCCGAAAACTACTTGTATGACATTGTAAAGATTTCCGCAAACGGAAATAGCAGTGCAGCAGTAAGAAGTGACGGAACACTATGGACATGGGGTGCAAATGCGTCAAGTCAACTTGGTGACGGCACATCTACAAATAAGACAACTCCAATACAAGTAATCAGAGGCGAAAGCAATCCTGAATACGATAATCGTGAAGATAACTCTAACTATTATGTATACTTGCAGAATGTTAAGGACGTAAGTGTCGGCGAAGACCACATGATAGCTATGACAGAGGATAGAAACGTTTATACTTGGGGTTCAAATAAGTATGGTCAACTTGGTGTAAGTATTGACGGTGATTCAGTAAATCACGCAGTTAAGGTTGACACATCTGCAATTACAGCCGTAACAGATGAAAACGGAAACGCAGATGAAATAACCGCAGTTTATGCCGGTAAACATATCAGTGCTATTATTACTCGTGAGGGTCATATGTATGTATCGGGTAGAAATACAGATGATTCAGACGGTACAAACTATGTAACAGGTAAGCTTGGAACAGGAACAGAGGATGAATCTGTATCAGAATTTACTTCTGTTTCAACAGGCTTGAAGTACGAAAAAGATAATAACATTGAAAATATTAACGGTGTAAGAAATGTTGCACTTGGTGAAAATCATACTGCAATAATCAGTAAATATGGTTATGTATGGTCATGGGGTGCAAACAATAATTATCAACTTGGTGATATAACATACAATGTTCGTATCGAAAAAGGCTCGACTACATATAACATTAATACTGTTCCTACAATTTCAGGTAACAGAGAAACTCGTTATATGACAATTAATGATGCCGTAACAGATAAGGGCAGAGTAATTGCGTCATCAGATGACAATATCGCAATGCCTCCTGTTGTAACAATTTCAGAAGACGACGTATTGAATATCACAAAGGTTACATATGATTATAATTCAGGATTTAACGTAGCAGAAACTGAAGAACACCCTGTTATGTATCTTCTAAATGATTCTAATACATATTCAAATGTAACGTGGGCATCATCAGACGAAAATGTTGCTACAATCGAAAACGGTAAGATTATACCTAATGACAACAGACGATACAGTTCAACAACAATTTCTGTTCAAAATATGAACGGTGCAATCGGAATGTTTATTCTAAAGATTAAACGTAACGAAAACACTGTTGCAGTACCTATGGTTGCTGCCGGAGATGACTTCTCAATCGCTTTGAGAGCAGACGGTACTGTATGGTCATGGGGTAAAAATGATAAGGGTCAACTTGGTTTGGGCAATGGTATAACAAATCAAGACCGCCCTGTTCAGATTAAAACTCTATCTAATATCACATATATAACTGCAGGTCAATATCATGCAGGTGCAATAGATAAAGACGGTAACGTTTATATGTGGGGTTATAATGAGTACGGTCAAATCGGTAACGGTAAATCTAACAATTATAACTTGACAACACATGTAAGTACAGATTGGTGGGATTATTGTTGGAGTCCGGACTCTCACTATGACCATTACCATGCACAAGGATACCATACACATTATATCTACAATAAGATGGATAATAATGTATATACTCCGGCTAAGCTTTCATATGACTTTGGTGAAAAGATAGCGACTATTACTGCGGGTGACAACCATACTGTTGTTATGACAGAAAGCGGTAAGGTTTACGCATGGGGTGATAACCGATATAATCAAATCGCTGCACCGCAAACTGCTGCGATGAGCGGATATATGGGTCATTACAGATATTACTTGTGTTCAGGTAACAGTAATTCTGCTGAAGCGACAAGAGTACCGTTAATGCTTACACCTGTAAAAGTAAGTGGTGTAGAAGGTTACGGTTATCTTGAAGATATAATCGACATCAGAGCCGGTGGCGATTTCACAATCGCATTGAAGAAAGACGGTACTGCTTACACTTGGGGTAAGAATGATGAAGGACAGATGGGTAATGGTACGGCAATTACCTATACTACATCGTCATATCAAAGAGCTAATATATATGCTTCCAGCATTGGTTGGTATGATGGCTATGATTTGAAGATTAAATATGAACAATCATATAAGAAGTATTATCCGGTACAAGTAAAAGCCGGTGTACAGACACTTGACGTTGAAAACAATTCAACATATAATGCCGGTACATATGCTTATAACTACTTGCAAGAGATAACAACAATTTCAGCAGGTAGCAAGCATGCCGCAGTTATCACAAAAAACGGTGACTTGTTCACATGGGGTAATGGTGCAAACGGTCAGCTTGGTAACGGAGCTAACGATAGTAGCAACTTGCCTGTTAAGGTACTTGAAAATGCAGTGCAAGTAGCAAGCGGTTCAAATCAATCTATTGCAATTCAGAAAGACAGTGCAGTATGGGCATGGGGCGATAAGACTCCTCCTCCGTATTTGACATTCTCTGAAACAATATGGACAGATACCGATTCAAATAACACATATAAGACAGCTATTATTAATGGTAGAAAGTACACAGAAACAGATCCTACAAATGTATCTTATCAGCTTGGTATAGCCGATACAACATCAACAAGTGTTAATACACCTCAGATGGTTGTAAAGGGTAATACAATCAATGCTAAACCTGAGAACTTCTCAGAACAGATGATGAAATACGGTATTATTTCAACGAGAGGTTCACATACAGTTATGTATAGCACACGTTATGGTACTGTATGGTCATGGGGTACAGGTACAAACGGAGAAATAGGTGACTTTACACTTAATAATCGTACATTTGCCGTACAGACAGGTGCTACGGATTATATCCGTCCTGATGTTATAGGCGGCGGAATTTATGAAAGCGACAGTAACACAGCCGTTACTGAGTATTCAACAACTAACCCAATGCCTAATATGATTACGATTAACAGTAATGAATATATAGAATTTAATCTTGGCAGTGATGTTTATAGATTAATTTCTCCGGGATTCAACCTTGCATTCACAGAAAAGGAATCAGAACCATTCCATTGGACTCCTGATTTACATTTGACATCTATTGATGAAAATATTGCAACGGTTGAAATGAACGGAACAGTTGCAAGAATTGTTCCAAATCAAAATGAAACATACGGTGAAACAACACTTATGCTTCGTGATGACAATTCAGATATATCATTTATCTTCAAAGTTCGTGTAATGCCTACACAAGAGGATAAATACGGTACAGATACAAAGTACGGTGCACCGAAAGTTGTAAACGGTGAATCTCATGTAGTGGCATTAAAGACAAACGGTACTGTATGGACATGGGGTCGTGGAACAAATAACCAACTTGGTGACGGTTCTAACTCAAATGACAACTATCCACTTCAAGTATTGGGTGTTAACGGCGGCGGATTCCTTGAAAAGATAGTAGATATAGCTGTAGGTACAAACTTCTCTGTTGCATTGGATATAGACGGTAATGTTTATACATGGGGATATAACTCTGATTCATATCCTGTATTGAAACTTACAGACGCTGTTGCAGTAGGTGCTGCAAACAGTATGGTTTATGCAGTGATGAACGACAGAACAGTTAAGTATTGGTCATATGGCTCAAGCCCATCTTCATTGGGTAAGGGCGAAAGTGCATCAACAGGCGAATTGTTTGAAAATGCACTTGAAATAACAGGCGGAATTTCACATAATACAATCCTTCGTGATGACGGTTATGTATGGACATGGAGTTCAAACGGAGCTGAAGACGGTAATGCAAAGGGTCAACTTGGTAATACATTGCGTAAATACCTTGACTATCCGGCTCTTGTAGTTGTAGGTGAAAGCCCTTATAATAGCGTTTACCTAAACAATGTAGTTGAAGTACGTTCAGGTGCAAACCATAATGTAGCACTTATTAAGGAACAAAATGAAAACCATACACAGTATGATGTTCCTGAAGATAAGGCATTTACTTCAAAGAATGGTTATGTATTCGCATGGGGCGACAATTCAGAAGGTCAATTTGGTAAGACAACTACTCAATCAAGCAGCTATGCACCTGTAAGAGTTGATATTCCAAATGATGAAGTAATTAATCATATTTCAGCTGAAAAGAATTCAAATCTTGCAACAACTGCTAATAATACTGTTTGGGCATGGGGCGATAATGCTAATGGTCAAATGGGTGCTAATGGTGTAAGCTCTGCTCCTGTACAAATTGCGTCAAACGGCGGTGGAGTATGGTCATCATCAAATGGCGTTAAGGGTGCGTTAAACGGCGGTGCCGGCGGAGATTCAATGTCTGTATATATTTCAGACGGTACAGTTTGGACATGGGGTTCAAATGCTTCAGGTCAACTTGGTGACCACACAAATGTTGATAAGAATTACCCTGTTCAAGCAATTACAGAACCGGCAACTAAGATGATTAAGGTTGCACATGCAACTGTTTACAAGAAGTCAGATTTGACAACTCCTGTTAAGGAACTTGTATACCCTAACGAAATCATGATAGATGTTGATGAAACAGTTGTTATTGACAGATTTGTTGTAGAAGAAGTTCTTGCATTCAACCTATACTTCGACAAACGTGTAACAGAAGTTGATGCAGATAATATTGATGCTAAGTCAACTGATGAAGAAGCAATCGAAGTAACATCTGCTAATTCGACAGTTAATGCCGAATCACCGGCAGACGCAGTGGCAGGTGACAGTGCTTATGTAACAATGTCAATGCCGTTTAACGGTGATACTGCTACCGGATTTATAAGAATAGGTCTGATTGCAAACGGAACAACATCACTTCCGGAGGCATCGTTGAGTACAACAAGTTCTGCAATCGTAAATGCAGACGGAACAGTAAGTGCATGGGGCGATAACAGTTTTGATAAGTTAAACGTATCAATGTTTGATAATCAGTCCGATGTATATGCTCCGGGTGTTGTTATGAAAGATAACGACGGACAGGTTGTATTTACTAACGTAAAAGAATTTGCGTCAGGTGAAAACTTCAGCGTAATTCTAACAAATGACGGTGAAGTATATGCTTGGGGTACAAATGAAAACGCTCAAGCAGGTATAGGCGATACAAGCACAAGTGCTTACGCATATCCGCAGAGAGTTATGAACAGTTCAGATACACCGCTTTCAGATATTATATCTGTTAAGGCATATTCTACTCATGCCGTTGCACTTGCCAAAGACGGTAAAGTATATGTATGGGGTGAAGTATCTGATAAGCTTGGTCAAAACAGATCAAGACAAAATTACTATGCAAAACCATTGAGAATTACTAATGTACAAGCTATCGCAGCCGGCGAAAACCATACAGTAGCATTAAAGGCTGACGGTACAGTTTGGACATGGGGTTCAAATGATTCAGGTCAGCTTGGATCTGATACATCATCAACTCCATTACCTGTAATGGCTGAGGGTGTAAGCAATGTGGTTGCAATCGCAGCCGGTGCTGACACATCTATTGCTCTAACGGCTGATGGCAGTGTATATACATGGGGCGGTGGCGATAGCAACGCTTCAAAGGTTCTTGACAATGCAACTCAAGTAGACGCTAAGGGTGAACAGTTCACAGCCGTATCAGTTGACGGCAGTGCATATGCTTGGAATAAGAACGAAGCACCTACAAAGGTTGACGGACTAAGCAATGTTATTACATCTGCTGCCGGCGGCAATCATGCAATGGCAGTCCTTGCAGACGGTAATGTATATACATGGGGTGAAAACAGTAATTATCAACTTGGTGACGGTACAAATAATTCATCAGAATCACCGATTAAGGTAAATAAAGCACCTGAAGGAATTCGTGTAACTAGGGCCGTTGTAGGTACAGTTTCATACACAGATGATGATAAACTTCTATATGAGTTTAATCTTGAAAGTGGCGATGAGCTTGGTATTGACGGAGTTAAGAAGTTTGTTCCTTACCGTTTCAATGTACTTGGCACAAAGAGATGGGAAAATGTTACAAATTACAGACTTGAAGTTCTTGATTCAAATGTAGCAGTAGTGAACGGCAAAACAATTTCAACAGTATCAGGCCGTTACGGAACAACTTATATAAAGATTATTGAACTTAACGATGATGGTACAGACGGTGAAAACATTGGATTTATTAAGGTAAATGTAATACCTAACGGTGCGTTTACGGCACCTATGGTTGCAGCCGGTACAGATTTTGTTATCACTCTAAAGGATGACGGAACTGTATGGTCATGGGGTTCAAACTTACATAATAAAGTAAGTGCGGGATCTGATGAATATATAGATGTTGCAACACAAGTAGAATTAAGTGAAAATACTGCACTTACAAACGTTATAAAGATTGCGGCAGGCGAAAGCCATGCTCTTGCACTTACTGCGGACGGTAAGGTTTACGCATGGGGCAGCGGCGAAAAAGGTCAGCTTGGCAATGGTCAGAATGAGGACAGTAATTATCCTGTTCTTGTAAACGGAATTACAAATGCAGTTGATATTTCAGCCGGTGAAAATCATTCGGTTGCACTTATGGCGGACGGTACAGTTTACGCATGGGGCAGCAACGAATCAGGTCAAATCGGACATCAGCAAAAGGCAAGTTCTGTATACGGAACAAATGCTCCTGAGTATTATAATGAACCTGTTGTCGTAACAGACTTCGGAGAAACAAAGCATCTTGAGTCAATCGTTGGTATCTCAGCAGGCGGTAACCATACTTCTGCTCTTACAACAAGCGGTGTTGTATATACATGGGGTAGAAATGTGAACAGTCAGCTTGGTATGAGTGATACAAATGCAGCTGACCGTTACGATGTTCCGAGAGAAGTTCTTGGAGATGCAGATTCTGAATTCAAGTATAACGTAGCTAAGATTTCAGCAGGTGATGAACATACAGCCGCACTTTCACATAACGGAAATGTATGGACATGGGGTTATAACTACTATGGACGTCTTGGTGACGGTAGCGGTGAAACAAGAGCTATACCTGGTAAGGTTGTAACAGCTCTTAACTACGAAACTTTCGATCTTGAAGGAATTGTAGACATAGATGCCGGAATAACTCACTCATTGGCAATCACTTCAGACGGTTCAATATACGCATGGGGCGACAATATGTATGGTGAACTTGGTGACGGCACAAAGGCACAGAAGTCAACGGCAGTCAAAGTTGTAACGGCAGACGGCAGTGACTTTAACGGTGCAAATGGTATTTCAGCCGGAAATGAACATTCTGTATTGTTCACAAATATGGGTGAAATCTATACATGGGGTCATAATGATCAAGGTCAGCTTGGTACAACTCTTGCAGATGGTGAAACAAGTGCAGATGTACCGCAATGTATAGGAAGCAGTTCAGAAGGTTCAAAGGGACTTGTTATAACAAAGATTAATGTAACAGGCACACCGACAGGCGAAACATATACAACAGTACCTGAAAGTATTTCAATATTCCCAACTCAGAATGTTGCGGTAGATATAAATACAATTAAGGTTATAACATCAATAAGCAGATTTAATGTATATACATCAATGAGTACCGGTGGTTCAGGCGGTTCAACAGTAAATCCAAGTGATATAACAATCTCAACAGATAGCGATTTATTGACAATCGATAATGCAACAGGTGTTATTTCACCTAAGACTGCTACAAGCTATGGTATTGCAAAGGTTACAGTTAAACATAACCCGACACAATATACAAAGTCATTTAATATAGTTATCAAACCTGAATATTCAGCAGACAAGTCTGCAACAATAGTAGGCGGCGGTGACTTTACAGTGGCACTAAAGGCAGACGGCAGTGTATGGACATGGGGTAACAATACTCATGGACAACTTGGAAACGGTAAGGGCGGTAATAACGCACAAGTTATTAATCCGCAACAAATAGCGCTTTCAAATATCTCGTCAGTAGCAGCCGGAAAAGAATTTGCAATGGCACTTACTGATGATGGTAGTGTATATACATGGGGTGCAAATGAGTCAGGTCAACTTGGCATCGGATCTACTGATGATAAGTCAACACCTCAAAAGGTATCATTTGATTTGGCAGTTGGTGAATATATAATCAGAATTACGGCAGGCGATAACTTCGCAATGGCACTTACAAGCGGCGGTGACGTTTATGTATGGGGTAATAATGATTACAGTCAGATGGGTCTTGGAAATACAATGTCACATAGTGACTTCTATTCACCAAGTAAGATAGAAAGTATCTCAGGTGCAACAATGATTACAGCTGGAGCAAACCATGCAATGGTTTATGCCGGAGGTAAAGTATATACATGGGGTGCAAATGAGTCAGGTCAGCTTGGTAAGGGTACAGATACATTCGGTGCGTCAACAGAGGGTGTACCTACTGAGATAACTCTTCCGACTTCAATAGTTACAGTTGATCAAATTATTGCTCGAGGCGATTACTCGGCTATAATTTCAGACGGTAAAGCTTATCTATGGGGTGCAAACGGAAATTATCAATTAGGTAATAACTCAGATACAAACGTATTGTCAGTACCTAATACTTCATTGAATCTTGATGAAAATATTCAAGCTATGACATTAGGTTATAGCCATGTTGTTGCTATTACTAAAAGCGGAATTGTATATGCTTGGGGTAATAATACATCAGGTCAACTTGGTCTAAGCACAAATGCAAATGAATATAAGACACCGAATAAAGTTTACTCTGGTGCAAGTTCACAGACTAACCAATATATGATTAATATGTGGGGCGTAGGTGTAGGATATAATAATTCATTTGCTATTGCTTCAAACGGTGTAGTATATGGCTGGGGTCAAAATGACAACGGTCAGCTTGGCATAGGCACAAGAGGAGATATAAATCTTGCCAATACAGTTAAGCTTAGCGATAAGAATGGCTTGTCAATAACAAATGCGTACGTTACAGGAAGTACGAACGTTACATATGATAGCAGTAATCCACTTCCTTATAATGTAACAATTACACCGGACGATACGCTTACAATAAGCAATAGTTCAATAACAATGGCAGCAGCCGATAATGACTTCAACTTGTTTGCATCAAATGATTCACAAATCAGTATCGCAGACAGTGCAAATATAAGATTCTATTCATTAGATCCTTCTATTATGTCTGTAAATGAAACAACAGGCGTTGTTACATTAAGCGATGCAACAAAGGCAAGACGTTTCGGTACAACTGTAATTAAGGTTGTTGAAACAACAGAAAATCTTGTATCATATATTAAGGTTACAGTAAGAGATAACGGAAAACCTCAAGCTGAAACAGGTGTATTCGCATCGCCGTACAGTGATGACGGTACAAGAATTATGGTCAAGAATGACGGAACCATTTATACATGGGGAAGTGACAATAAACTTGGTCAGCTTGGTAGAACAGGCGATACAACTGAACCGGGACAGGTTACAGGTAATAACCTTGATGTAAATAAGGTTGTTCAAGCTGCAGTAGGTAACTCATTTATTGTAGTTCTTACTTCAGAAGGTGAAGTATATTCATGGGGTGTTAATACATCGGGTCAAAACGGTTACGGATATGCTAAGTCATATAACAGAACACCGGTAGCGACAGCAATTCCTCGTGGAAAGGTTATTACACAGATTGCAGTTGGCGAGAGCCATGTAATTGCTCTTGCAAGCGACGGCAGTGTATATGCTTGGGGTAATAATGACAACGGACAACTTGGTATAGGTAAAAAGACACAACGTGAACTTACACCTACACTACTTCCTATAACAGAAAAGATTGTACAGATTGCCGCAACAGGTAAGGGCGGTGCAGCTTTGACTGAAGACGGTCATGTATATACTTGGGGCAACGGTAACTTGAACGCTGAACTTAAAGCGGAGGGTGAAAGTGCCGGAGATACAGACCATAAGCTTCAGAATGTTGTAAGACTTGCATCAGTAGGAAATGTATTTACAGTTTCAGATGCAAATGGTACAACATACGCATGGGGCGAAGGCTCAGTTCATGGAAAAGAAATTTCATCAGAGGAACCTGTTTCATATGATGAAACAAAAGTATTGAATTTGAATGTTGTTTATGCTCAAATCAGCGAAAATGATGAAGTTACAAGAGCATACACAATGGCAAATCCATTACCTACATCACTTGAACTTACAAGCAATCAAATTCTTCAAATTGCAGGTAACTCAGTTTGGGGTAGTGCAAATCTTGATTCTGTATCTGTATATGACAGAGTAGGCTATGAAATGACTACTGACAGATTGACATTTACATCAAGCAATCCATCAGCGGTTACAGTTGATTCAAACGGTACTGTTACAGGTATGGGCAGAATCGACAGTGCTATCATAACAGTAACTGATAAGGTACTTGGAAGCTCTTATTCATTCACAGTAAGAGTTGCTCAAAGTGCTGATACAGAAATCACAGTTCCGATGATAGTATCGGGATATGGACATACATTGGCACTTCGTGCAGACGGAACAGTTTGGGCATGGGGTGACAATACATACGGACAACTTGGTGACGGTACTTACGGAACATCAAACGTTGATAAGTTTGTTCCTCGTCAAGTTCGTATAGGTCAAAATGAAAGCAATACAAAGTTGCTTACAAACATAAAATATGTTGCAGCCGGTGCAAACAGTTCAGCTGCAATAGATCAAAACGGTCTGCTTTATGTATGGGGTAATAATGATAATGGACAACTTGGCGTTGAAGGTAATATAGTTGCATATCCAACACTTGTTGAGGCACTAAAAGATGATCCGGAAACAACAGTTGATGAAACAATCCTTGTTTCGGCAATTGAATTGAGCGAAAGCCATACAATCATTATTGACGCTTTGACAAAGAGAGCTTATACATGGGGTGAAAATGATCGTAACCAGCTTGGTTATCAGCAGAGTATATTGAATAACGGTAAGGTTATGACTTCGCCGACAACTGAAAACTATGCTAAGGAAGCACATCTTGTATCGAGAGATAAGGGTGACTTGAACTTCCTTGAAGTAGCATCAGGTAAGAAACATTCAGTTGGTATTGTTATTCCGTCATCTGAAGCACAGACAGCTACTCAGGGTACAGTTTATGCTTGGGGTGATAACACATACGGTCAGCTTGGTCAGAATACAAGCGGTTCTTCAAGTGCAATGTTACAAGCTGTTAAGAAAGCAAACGGTGAAAGCATTACAAATGCAGTAGCAGTTGCCGCAGCAGATAATTATTCACTTGCATTAACGGCAGACGGAATAGTTTACGCATGGGGTGACAATACATACGGAGTCATGGGCAACGGTACTAAGGGTACAATACAGAAAACAGCAGTAGCAGTATCCGGAGTAACAGGTGACGGTACTCTTGAAGGTATTTATGCAATAGCAGCTTCACCAAAGACTGCAGTGGCAATAAGCAAAGACGGTCACGTTTATAGCTGGGGTAATAATGACAATGGTCAGATAGGTGACGCAACTTACTTTGAAAGACTATACCCTGTAATGCAGAGTGACATTAACAATGCAAAAGCAGTTTCAGCAGGCGATGGCTATACAGTTGTTCAGACAACAAGCGGAAATATGTATGCTTGGGGTAAAAATGACTCAGGACAAATCGGAAACAGTACATTTGATGAACAACTTGTTCCGGTTGCAGTCGGTGCAAACTCTAAGTTAACAATAAGAAAAGCAGGTATTGTTACTAATACACAAGCAGGTGCAATCGTAACATCAGCAGAATTTGAAATGTTCAGTATGCTTGAAGAAAGCGACATTATAGAAATGAACGAAGTATATTCTGCCGGCGATGATATTAGCTTACAAAGTTTTGAAAATGTAGATTATGATACTGAAAACTATGTACCGAGAACAATTACATTAACAAATGATGCGTCAGGCAACATTCAGCAATTTGTTCTTGATAAGAATGCAGTATATGATGAAATGAGATTCTATCTAAATGCTGATTCTGAAACAGGTAATGATGAGTTTAAGGTAGAAGACATCTATATGATAACTGCAGATACAAGTCTATTCAGCGTAGATGATAACTGGATTGTTACACCTACACAGAAAGCTATTGACAGTAAGTATGCAGTTACAACACTTATCGTTCAAGACAGAACAAGAAATATCGCACAGACATTTGAATTGGAATTCAGAGCAACAAAACGTGACGATGAGGAGTTTGGCAAAGATATTCTAGCCGCACCTATGGTTGCGTCAAATAGCTTTAATTCAATAGCATTGATGTCAGACGGAACAGTTTGGACATGGGGAGATAATACATACGGACAACTTGGTAATAACTCAGTAACATCTTCATCAATGCCGGTTCAAGTTCGTAATCCTATAAGTGACGGATACCTTGACGGAATCATAAAGGTTGCACAAGGTATGTATCACAGTGTAGCACTTACATCAGACGGTAAGGTTTACACATGGGGTCGTGGTGCAGACGGACAACTTGGTACAGGCAATACATCAAATAGCCTAATTCCGGTTGCAGTAGTAACAGTCGCATCAACTTCTGAAACAGAAGATGCACAATATTTAACAAACATTGTTGACATCGCAGCCGGCGATGACTTTACGGCGGCTCTTGACAATAAGGGTCGTGTATGGATGTTTGGTAATAATACATCAGGCTTGCTTGGAATAAGTAAGACAGATGATATTCAGAAATATCCACAAAGAGTTCTTGCAGGTAAGAGCAAGAGTGCAACAATGTATCTTGAAAATATCGTATCTATCGCAGCAGGTGCACATCATATGCTTGCCCTTGATAAGAATGGCAGCGTATGGGCATGGGGCGATAATAGCAGAGGTCAGTTGGGTGAAGGAACATATGAAGATGTTCTTGAAGCTGACGGAACTAAGACAATCGCAACAACAAGAACTGTTCCGGTAGCAGTTGATATTCAAGATGTAGAAAAGATTTATGCCGGATATAACAATTCAGCAGCAATCAAGACAGACGGTACTCCATGGGCATGGGGCGATAACAGTTACAGTCAAGTAGGTAACAACAGTACGGCTGACGCAGTAGCTGTTCCGGCTCAGGTTATGTATGAGTACGACAAGGAAAACCATGTTGGTGTACTTCTAACAGACATCAGACAAATTTCTGTCGGAAAAGAACATATGAACGCATTGACACGTTCGGAAAAGAATGTTGTTACATGGGGTAAGAATTTGAATACAATCACTTCAGCAAGTGGTATTCAAACAAATAAGATGGCAGTAGAGTTACTTAGTGACCTTGAAAATAACAGTGTTGTTACAGATACAATTATGATTGCATCAGGTGATAATACATCTGAAATCTTAAGAAGTAACGGTGATGTTTACTCTATCGGTAATAATACAAACGGTAAACTTGGTGACGGTACAGCCGATGATAAGAATATACCTGTTCTTGTAGGTATAGGCAGAAGTTCTGATACTGTTATGATGAATAACTCATCAATAATCAGACGTGATACAAACGGTGATTATACTGATGTTACAAGACAGTACACAGATGATGACCCAATGCCTTATGAGGTAAATATTCTTAGAAGTGAAATTCTTTCAATAGATATGAATGAAATATTTGTTGAAAGAGATCCAAGCTTTAACTTGATAACCGGTTCATTTAAGGTTAGAGATAACGGTTATACATTTAAGTCGCTTGACGAAAGTGTAGCTGTTGTTTCAAATGACGGTGTTATCACACCTGCGGACCAAACAAGTGCAATAGCACTTGGAACAACATATATAGTTGTAAAGGGTAATGAAACAGGTGCAACAGGAATTATCAAGATTAACGTTATGCCTATGGATGTTCAGTTTGAACAAGGTGAAACAGTTATAAGAGATGACAGTAAGGTTTACCCATATGTAGCTGCGGGCGGAAAGACAATGGCAGCAGTTACAGATGGCGGTGTACTATACACTTGGGGTGATAATACATACGGTCAACTTGGTATAGGACTTACAAGCGATGCAACTCCATATTCAACAACACCAACAGTTGCAATAAACGGTAACGTTAAGAAAGTAGTTGTCGGTGACGGATTTATGGTAGCCGTTACAATAAACGGTGAAGTATACGCTTGGGGTAGAAATGAAAACGGTCAACTTGGAAACGGCACAAAGGATAATTCAAATTCTCCTGTAAGAGTAGAGGGAATTGATAATGTAGTCGATATTGCAGTTGGCTCGAAACATACATTATTGCTTACAAATACCGGCGATATATATGCGTTTGGTGACGGAAGCAATCATCAGGTAGTTCCTGAATTAACAGAAACAGCTTTAACACCACAAAAGCTACATATTAAGAGTTCTTTGGAAATTGCGGCAGTATATGCTGATAACAATACAAGTTATGCACTTACAAGAAACGGTGATATAATCGCATGGGGCGAAAACACATCGTATAAGTTTGGTGATAACGATTACTATGGTAATGGTATCGCATATGCAGATATGGCTGAAAAAGCAGTTACAATGTCTGCGGCAACAAACAGTGTACTTGCATTGTCAGAAACAAGCCGTGTATGGGCATGGGGAAGCAACAACCATAACCAACTTGGTATGTATCTAAAAGATGATAATACATATGAAACTGTTGTTGAAAATCCTACACTTTCAGATGTATATAATGAAGTTGTTGCAGATGAAGATTGGACACCAAACGGTGTAACAGCCGGAGAAAGTTCATTCGTAACATATACAAACGGATATTCAAGAGTTCGTGGTAACAACCAGATTGATGACAAGAACGGTGGTCAACTTGGTATAGATACAGTTAATGATGCAGACGGAAACGCATATTATCCTGATGTAAAGGACAATGCAGTTGTATTGTTGCACGCAGGTGACAGTGATCCGGATCATCATTATGAACCGTTCAACGGTGCAAAATCTATTGCAGCGGCAGCAAACGGTGCAAATGGTGTTATCTTCGATAGCATTGGTAAGATTTATGCTTGGGGTGATAACACAAGAGGTCAGATAGGTGACGGTACACAGGATAATCGTGAATATCCGGCAGCTGTACTTATAGACGGCGGCGGAGCATATATTGACTTCGCAGAAGCAACATTGACACGAAATGATATATCAGACATTCCAATTCATATGTTCTATGATACTATCATGCGTGAGAATGGTACTCTTGAAACAGCTGTAAGACAAAATGATGTAATCCAAATAAATCTTGACGATGTAGTAGGAGTTATAGGATTTACATTGTTTGGCGAATCTGCTTATAAACCGACAGGATTAACATTTGAGTCACTTAATACTGAAGTGGCAGAGTTTGAGGCAAATCCAAGCGGAGGAAATAACACAACAGGTAAATTGTACATCAAGCAAAAGACCGGTGTAACATATCTTGTTGCAAAGGATTCAAGAGGCAATACAGGTACAATTAAACTTAATGTTATTCCGGCAGGTAATGACAGAAGCAACGTTATGCCGATGATTGCAGTTGGTGAAAATCACACTATTGCACTTCGTTCAGACGGAACTGTTTGGTCATGGGGTAATAACTCATACGGTCAATCAGGTAACGGTAGCAAATCATCATACAGTACAATCCCTGTACAGGTAATGAAACGTGAAAATGCTACTGCAAGTCCGAGTGCATTGACAAACGTAATCAAGATAGCAACAGGCGGAAATCATAGCTTGGCTCTTACAAGTGACGGTCATGTATACGCATGGGGTACAGGTGTTAAGGGTGCTCTTGGTAACGGTTCACAAACTGAATTTAACGTACAGAAGTACGCAGTAAGAGTTTACGGAACTACAAGAGATTATTATCTTGGTGACAGTGCCACAGGTACAGTTTCTGAAACGATTTACGGCTCAAGAATTATTGATATTGCAGCATCGGGTACAGGTGCAGATTCAAAAGAGGGTACAAAACAGTATTCATATGCAATAGATGCAGACGGCAATATCTTTGGTTGGGGTTATAACTATAAGGGAGTTGTTTCACCGCAAGATACATATAATGCGAAGATGACGCTTCCAAGAAATATCACAACCAGAAATACAATTCTAAAGAGTGCAAGAAAACTTATCCCTGATAAATTGGGAGAAACAATGCACATCTTAAAGGCTGACGGTCAGATTATTACTTGGGGTGATAATTCTAACGGTATTTACGGTATAGGCGAAAATATTTCGACATCACCGAGCCGTGCATCACTTCCTGAAAAAGCAATAGCTGCATTTGGCGGTACAAATAATATTATGGCAATACTAATGGATGGCGGCGTAGCTATGTGGGGTGACCTAAGACAAGGTCAGCTTGGATATGGCAGCGACAGTCCGGAGTATTTGACAATCGAAAAGACGCCGGTAAGAGCATACAACTTTGAATGGGCTCAAAGAGGTGCATTCCCACTTAGCTGTGATATATCTGAGTATGTTCAGGTAATCTATGCAAACGGCGGTCAGAATGATGACGGTTCTTACAGTAGAGAGAACCTATGGTCGGCAGGTATGTATGGAGCTATGCTTGGACGTGGCACAGAAGATGATAGTGATATTCTTCCGGTAGGCAGAGTTCTTGCAGGAAAGACGGACGTTAGCGGAAACGTTAAGGACGTAATTCTTGTATCAAACGGCAGAACAAATGATAATATATCTGTGATTACAACAGATAACGGTGCCGTATGGGCATACGGTAATAATACAAACGGAATAATCGGTGACGGTACAACGGTTGACAGATATGAACCGGCTCGTGTCGGAACGGCATATTTCTTGTTTGATAAGTACACATATTCATTAAGAGTTGATGACGTGGAAGAACCGGCTCGTCCTACAATATCTTCATTCAACTTGTTAAGTGGTGCAGAAGGTACTTCAACTGCTGAACTTAACTTGAAGTGGCAGACATGGGACGGTAGCAGTGACATTGTTGAGGTAGATTCTTCAACAGGTAAGCTTACAGGTAAGAAAGAAGGAACAACATATGTTATCGTATCACTTGCAGATGATGCGTTGACAGTTGGTACATTTAAAGTAGAAGTTCGTCCGAAAGATTCAAGAATCGGCGGATCGGATACTGATAGCTATATGGATAGTGTTGCTTATCCACAGGTTGTATCTGGTACAAATACAACTTACGCACTAAAACCAAACGGAACTGTTTGGGCATGGGGCGGAAACGAGTATGGTCAGCTTGGTAGCGGACATATCTTCGGTACAGCAATTTACCCTCAACAGGTAAGCATTAAAGATGAAAACGGTGACGATGTAAGAATAGTTAAGATTGCAGCTGCAGGCGACAGTGCTCTTGCAATAGACACAACAGGTCATGTATGGGCATGGGGCAGAAATGACAGCGGTCAACTTGGTATAGACAGTACATCAATCAAGGTAAGCACACCTGAACGTGTTAAGATTGGTGAACAACCGTCTTACGCAGATGATGAGTTGTCACAAGCCGGCTATATTTCAAACATTGTCGATATAGCAATAGGCGGACTTACAAATGATGCAATGTTTGCGTTGTTTGTAGAAGACGGCGGAGTTGTATACGGCAGCGGTGATAATGCTTATAATCAAATAAGTATGGAACACGGAGTCAATAAATATCAAACACCGGTAAGAGTAACCGATTCAGTTGCACAAGTTGCAATCGGAAACGGTGCAACATCTCATATGCTTAGATTTGACGGATCTGTATATTCACAAGGTAAGGGTACAAGATATGAGTACGGTACAGGTGAAAACACAGATAACGTTGACTTCAGAGCAGGTACTGCTGAGATGGAAAATCGTGTGATGGCTATTGCAGCCGGAAGCGAAAACGTAATGGCAATTACATATAACCTTGCACAAGACGTAACTGTTGATACAGATATAACAGGTAGTGTTTGGGTATGGGGTGCAAATAAGAATGGTGAATTCGGCGAGATGAAGCTTGACGTTACAAGACCGACAAAGATTGCAGAAATTTCAAATGCAGTGCTTATCGGCGGTGGCGAAAGCTTGTATATCGTAGATTCAACAGGAACTCCTATTATGGGAGGACTTGCTTCAAGCGGTCAGCTTGGTATAGGCGGATTGTCTGATGATGTTTATACTCTATCGGGTAAATCAAACGTTATAAAGACAGACGGACAAATTGCATCAGACGTACTTAGCATGACATCATCTGTCGGCGGTGTACATTCAGCTTATGCTGACAGTGACGGTTATGTATGGGCATTCGGTAAGAATGACAAGGGTCAGATAGCAAATCAAGATGTAACATCAGACTTTACGACTGCATCAATGGTTGGTTCTGACTTGATTATAACTCTTGATTCAAACGAAATACTTGTTAAGAAGAATCAAGAGGCAAAACGTATAGGTATGACAGCACATCAAGGCTTTAATCTATATGAAGATGAACAGCCTGTAAATGTAAGTGCAACATACAGAGTCCTTGACAGTGACATAGCGTCGGTAGACGGATATGGACAGGTAAGTGCAGAAAGTACAGGAAAGACATATGTAGAAATCTCTGCAAGAGGCGATGATAATGCCGAAAAGAGAATGTATGTACATATTATCTCTCTTCCTGATGATACAGATGTCAAAGCAGAAAATGCAGATGAAGAATATATTGCTTATCCGCAGATTTCAGCCGGAGATAACTTTATCCTTGCACTTCGTGCAAACGGTGATTTGTACGCATGGGGCGACAATACATACGGTCAGCTTGGTCTTGGATTGGGTCGTGTCGGCAGTATTGATATGAAACCGCAGAAACTTAATGTAACAAAAACTGTAACTGAAATAACAACAGATGCAGACGGTGAAGACGTTGTTACAGAAAGAGAAGTTCCTGTTAAGTTCACAAAGATTGCCGCAGGTCCTGACTTCTCAATGGCAATAGACGTTGACGGTAACTTGTATACATGGGGCAGAAACAATAACGGTCAGATAGGTAACGGTACAGATACCTCTGACGTTATAAATGAAAAGAATCCATCAGAGGTATCAAATAAGGAAAATCTTGTTCCTTCACCTCAAAAGGTTGCATACTTCACAGATTATAATGTTGTAATGCAAGGCATAAGTGCCGGCGGAGACATCGGCAATAGCTATGCAATGGCATTATCATCAGAGGGTGACGTATTTGCATGGGGTTCAAATAAATTTAATCAAGTTGAAAATTCCGATAGGGAAATTGTTTCAACACCGGTTTATGTTCCTGTATCAAGAATGACATCAATAGCAGCAGGTAAAGGCGATGAATTTACAACAAGCTATGGTGTTCAGGAACTTGGAAAAGTTCTTGCATGGGGCAGCAACGAAAGCTCAGAAATGGGCGAAGGTGTGATAGACCGTGTTACGGGACAAGCAATAGTAAGCGGCGGCGGAATTGAAAATACCCGTGTGCTTGAAGTTGCTGCAGGTAACGGTAATGCTGCAGCCCTTACAGAAAATACAACAAATAACTCATACGAATATTATGTATGGGGTAACAATGACGATTATCAAACAGGTATCACTACAAATACTCAACCTATAAGCACTCCTGTAAAGAATGATGCGATGAGCCAAACTATTGATGTAACAAGCGGCAATGCGTCAATGATGGTACAGAAGGGTACAGGTTTAGTAAATGTAATTGGTGACAATACAAACGGCAAACTTGCAGTCGGCAACGATAATAACATAAGTGAAATCGTTACAGCCAAGAGTGCAGACGGCACAGATATTACAGGTGTATTGGCAGCGGCAGTAAGTAGCAATGGTGGTATGTCAGCATTCATTATGCAAGACGGTTCAATCAGAACAGTAGGTAATAATGAACGTGGACAATTAGGTGATGCAATCCTTGATAATGAATTATATCCTGTTGAAGTATATTCGGGAATCATCAATGTAGACGGCGTAGACAGTAATAATGCTGTACTTGCAAGTGCCGGTTCAGTTCCTGGTCGAGTATACATTACAATGAATAAGTTTAATGTATTCGACAAACGTGTTACAAATACAAACTTCAAAGTAACATCAACAAATCCTGATGTTGCAGAGATAGATAATGACGGTAACATTACTTATAAGGCAATCGGTTCTACAAGAATGATTGTATATGAAGAAAATTCAGGTAAATACTCACTATTCGATGTAAATGTACTTCCTAATGTTACTGATGTAACAACATCAGTTCAACCTATGGTTGTAACAGGAAATCAATTTACTCTTGCTCTTGCAAGTAACGGTCATGTATATACATGGGGTGATAACTCAAGAGGTCAAGCAGGATTTAATACAACTAAAAAGACAATTAACGAACCTACTGAAGTTCTTGTAAACGGTAAACCTATGGAAAATATAGTTTCTGTTGCAGCCGGTGATAATTTCTCACTTGCGGTTGATAAAGACGGAACAGTATGGTCATGGGGTAGAAATGACGCCGGTGTAGGACAACTTGGTAGAAAACTGTCATCCGGTACAAGCGTATATTCACCGAGAAAAGTATATGATGTTGCACCGACTCCGGCAAATGGAGCTATGGGAAGCACATATCTTGGCGGTGAAAACACAGGCAAGGTTGTTAAAGTCTTTGCAGCCGGCTCAACAGCAGCAGCAATCACAGAAGAAGGCACTGTATATGTATGGGGTAGCAACAGATACGGTCAACTTGGTATCGGACATGATGTTATCACAGAAAGTTCAGCAAGCTCAAATAAGAATATACCGTATAGAATGTATGGTATTGATGACGCTGTTGATGTAGTTATCGGTGAAAAGAATATTGCGATTATAAATCGTGACGGTACGGTTTATATTACAGGTAGCAACGAAACAGGTGTTCTTGGAAACGGTGAAGTTTGGAGCACAGGTAATGCAAATAACGGTTATAACAGAACAATACCTCTTCCTGTACTTGATACAGATATGAAGGCACTTACAGGTGTTGTAAACGGTGCATTAGGTCCTGAACATGCAATATTGAACTTGTATCAATATAATCAATCTGCTGACGCAGAGGGCAATGATACATCGGATTTTGTAAACGAAGTATACGCATACGGTAATAACAAGAATGGTGTTCTTGGAAACGGTATAGCATATACAAACGGTACATTCTCTGATGAAAAAGGAAATACTGTAACAGAAGATGCTCTTGGAAATGCAGCTAAGGAAACAGTTGTATTCCCAACAGATAAGAGTATTGCAAGAGTTCAGTCATGGAAGTCAGAAACATATGTTGATGAATCCGGAAACTTGTTAACAAGAGATGTGGCTGAACCTATGAGTGGCGTATACAGTGTATTCGCCGGCGACCACTTCAGCGGTGCTGTTACAAATAGCAGCAATGTTTATATGTGGGGTACAAATGTATATGGCGGAATTGAAACAGCTGTTCTTGGCAATAAGACAAAGAATTCAAATCAATATAAAGCAAGACTTGTTTATAAAGATGATACATCAAGTGACAGACTTGATACAATCATTCAAGTTCCGTCAAGCATAAACGGTGAACACGTTACAGCAATTTCTCGTGACGGTGTTGTATATACATGGGGTTATAATAATAGATTCCAACTTGGCGATAAGAGTCAAGAAACTGCCGTTGTTCCGGTAGTTGCGGGTAACGCAAAGATGTCTATCATGCCTCCTACGGCAACATTGGCGGTTGACGGTAAGACAACAATTACTATTACCGGAGCAGATATGTTCTCAGTTTATACAGACCTTGCGTCAAGTGTAGGTACATTTGAATGGAAGGTATTGGACGACTCAATCGCAAAGGTTACTGTTGACAGTCAACAACCAAAGACTGCAAACGTAACCGGTGTCACAGAAGGTGAAACAAGAGTTGTTGCAACAAATACAATTACTCAACAAACAGTATTTAGCCGTATTATCGTAACTGAAGACATAACATACGCACAAATCCAGCTTGGTAAGGACTTTACAATAGCCCTTAAGAAAGACGGTACTGTGTGGGCATGGGGTAACAATGAAGATGGTATGACCGGTACAGGAAGTAAACAGAGTATGCTTACAATTCCGGTACAGATTGATTCATATTACGCAAGCGTTAACGATGCAGCACAAGAAATTGCGACACCTATGGAAAATATTCTAAGTGTTGCAGTTGGTGAAAACCATGCTATAATTATCGGTCAAAGCGGTAAGGTATACGCTTGGGGTGATAATACATACGGTCAACTTGGTGTTAATCCGATACTTGTTAAAAAGACAAACAGACCTATCCTTGTAGAACTTGATGAAGACTTTGCGTCACAGATTATAGACGTTTCTGCCGGTGCATACCATACTGTGGCTGTAACGGCAACAGGTGAAGTTTATACATGGGGTAGAAATAATAAGGGTCAGCTTGGCAGAAAGACAGTGACAAAAGATGACGATCCTACAAACTTCGTACCTGAAAAGATGAAGGGTGTCGGCGAAAGTAATCTAATCGGTGTTGTAATGTCAGCAGCAAGTAAGGAAACAACAGCTGTTCTTATTGCAAACGGTACTGTTTACACCGTAGGCGGAAACAGTCACGGTGAACTTGGTACAGGCATAAGCAAGAGCGTTGATTACAATACTCAGCTTGAACGAGTAACAACTATAAGAAAAGAAGATGAATCAGAAGAAAATCAGGAAGAACTTAACTATGTTACAAGAATCGTAGGTAAGGGTTATAACTTTGTTGCAATTTCAACGAAGTACCATTACACAGGTAACACAAATCCTGATGGAACCGCTGAATATGTATATGACAGAAACAGAAGAGTATATACATGGGGCGACGCATCATCTTCACAACTTGGTACAGGAAGTTATATGCCATATGCTGATCCAAGCATTAATCCTGGTGTTGTTTTGGGTCAACCGTCAACATATTATTCAAATGTACCGGTAGAAGTTACAATGAATCCTGATGACAGTCAGTTTAACGTAGCTGATGAAGACACAGGTGAACCAAGCATTTACCTACATAATATAGCTAACATTTCAATAGGTTATTATGAAACAGAAGACGGACAGAGCAAGACACATATAATGGCTATCGACAGAAAGCATAATGCTTTTGCATGGGGTAGCAATGAATATGGCGAACTTGGTGTCGGCGGTATCACTAACCTAAATGCAGCATATCTTGTTCCAAACTTGTATTATGAAGAAGACGGAACAACTCCTGCAAACAGAGCAATAATCGGTATCGGTTCAGGTGGTATGCACTCAGCTGCATTCCTTGATGACGGATTGGTTTATACATGGGGTCAGAACGATAGCGGTCAGCTTGGTAACTTCACAAGAGATGCAAGTGAATATCCTGGCATTGTAGATGAAGAATATATTGCTCTTGGAAATTACGATATAGTCCTTGACGATGAACAAGATGCAAACGGCGAATTTGTAAATACAATTACAGTTCCGGCTGCATATATGCGTTCATTCAGTTTGGGAAGACAAATTGACTTTGAAAAGACAAAGAAACTTGTATTCGAGTCATTCAATGACAATATAGCATCTGCTCAAAAGGTTGACGGAGAACTTTCTGATTATGACATCAGCTATACAAAGATTACACCGGCTCATTACGGTGAAACAAAGATTATAGTAAGATACATTGACGAAAATAATCCGGAAAATAATAAATCGGCAGTTGCTAATGTTACTGTACTTGGTCATGCTGATGATTACAGAACTGCTCCTCAAATGGGTAGCGGAGATGGATTCACAGTTGCATTAAAGGCTGACGGTACAGTATGGACATGGGGTAAGAATACAGAGGGACAACTTGGACAAGGCGGACGTGTTTCAGAAATGAACATTATTCCTACACAAGTAACCTTCAGCAATCTTGCGTCAAACGCTTATATAACAAAGATTGCAGTAGGAAAATCTCATGTAATCGCACTTGATTCAGACGGAAACGTTTGGACATGGGGTGATAATTCATATGGACAACTTGGTGTTGACGAAGCAACAACATATTCAACAAAGCCTGTTAAGGCAGGTGTATTTGACGATATAAATTATCTAAAGAATATTGAAATTGCGGATATATTTGCCGGTGAATACAGTAGCTTTATCGTAACAGAGGGAACGTCAAATATCACTATCGCTAAGAAGAATGACGGTTCAAGAGTTACAGTGCCTTTGGGAATTAACAGAAATACATTTGCATTCGGTAATGCAGCAATGGATATTGAAACCGGCGAATACACCGGTGACGGTTATGGTGCAAAACCGGTACAGATGAGTGTTGTTAAAAAGGTAAGTAAGATAAGCGGCGGATATGTATTAAAGACAAGTGGTACTGTTTGGGAACTACCGACAGACCCTACAAGTCCTGAATTTAAGATATTCAAGGGTGAAAACAATTCTGTAAATAACATTGTTGATATTTCATCTAAGTCAGAAGAAGATCATATACTTGCACTTAATGCCGAAGGTCATGTACTTGCATGGGGTGCCGGTTCATACGGTCAACTTGGTGACGGTCAATCCGACAATGGTAATATGAACAATCCAGAATTTGTTTACCTTGACAGTGATAAGACTCAACTACTTGAAAATGTTATCAGCATATCAGCAGGCGATAAGCATAGCGTTGCACTTGCAATCGAAAAGAACGAAGCAGGCGATGATAAGGGCGTTGTTTACACTTGGGGTAGCAATGAGTTTGGTCAGATCGGCAGAACAGATGTCGGCGGAAAAGTATCACTTCCTGTTAAGACTGCTTATACAGATGACGCAGATGATTTCTCAATTATCGCAATAGATGCCGGATACGGTGCTACATCAACACTTCAGTCAACAGGATATATGTGGACATACGGTCTGAATAACAATGGACAACTTGGTAATCTTGACCGTGACAATACAGCAGTGCCTGTACTTGTCGGCAAGGGAGAGATAAGTGTTACTCCTTCTGAACTTAATATCAGAAAGGGTGATACCGTAGAAATTAATCCGTTGTTAACAATCAGTGCAACAGACGCATTTAACTTGTTAGGTATAACAGGTTCAAGAACAGGTAATGTAACATATACATCATTAAATAAGGATATACTTACAGTATCAGAAGCAACACCGCAAACAATGACAGGTGTTAAGGCCGGTAAGGCTAATCTAAAGGTTACAAGCGGCGGCGTTTCAGCTTACGTTGTTGTAACGGTTTCAGGTGGAAGCGAAGATGATAAGTATACACCGATGGTTGCAGCCGGTGAAGGATTCACAGTTGTTCTAAAAGCGAACGGCAGTGTATGGACATGGGGCGATAACTCATCAGAACAACTTGGCAGAAGCACAGCCGATACAATCGGTATGGTATCTATTGCCGAAGACGTAATGTATATTGCAGCCGGAAAGAATTCAGCTTATGCGATTACATATAAGAAGAATGCAGATGGCAGCGAAGAAAGTAAACTTTACGCATGGGGCGATAATACATTCGGACAACTTGGCGGCGGAACAACGGCAGCTAATTCAGTAGTCCCTGTTGCAGTAACAGATCCGAACGGAAAAGTTATGACAAATGTCAAGAGTGTATCTGTAACAGATAACAGTGTTCTTGTACTTACAAATGACGGAGTAGTATATGGATTCGGTGAGAGATTTGTATACAACTCAAGAAAGATTGCTCAAATTCCAAACCTTACAGGCGTTGCACAAATCAGCGGAATGTACGCTCGTACAGCCGGTGGTATGGTATGGAGAATTGACGAATCAGGTAATACACAAAAAGTTTCAATAAAGAATAATAACAGTGATGTTTCGGCTATTAAGATTGCAGCCGGCAGAGATCATGTAATTATTCTTGATGAAGATAGCAGAGTTTGGGCATATGACGATAATACATATGGTCAAATCGGTAATAGCGAGAATGCAACAAATACTGCAGTACAAGTGAAGATTAGTGAAAGCGAATATCTTGTAAATGTATCTGATATTGCGGCAGGTCAATATTCTTCATATGCAGTTAAGACAGAAACTTTAGCTGATAATACAAGCAAATCAACAGTATATGGTTGGGGCGACAACAGTTCAGGACAACTTGGTAAAGAACCTGCAACAAATGAACGTATGTCAGTTGCAACAATCATAGATTCAGCTCCTTCAAACGTTGATGTAATTTCAGCCGGATATAATCAAGTATACTTGATTGATTCAGAAGGTAGAGTTTGGGGCGAAGGTGAAAATGCTCTTGGTCAGCTTGCAAACGGCGAAACACAAAATAGCAGTAAGTTTGTCATCTGTGGTGACAGTCAGATTGAAATTAACAAAGTAGACGATGACGGTAATATTATCGCCTCGGGATACGGTACAATCTATGTTAAGAAGGGTGAATTAGCAAACTTACAGGCATCATTTGAAGCATTCAATGTTTACACTGCTAAGGCTGGTGCAAATACTGATTACAACTTCAAGTATGATGTTCAAAATAACGGAATGGCAGTCGATGACGCAGTTCTGTCAGTTCCGGAAAACGGAAAGAGTATTGAGGCACTTAAAGAAGGAATTGCATACGTCAAGGTAACAGAAAGCGAAAGCTTGAATAAGACATCATTTGCTAAGATAGTAGTTCTTCCTCAAAATGCTGATTATGACTTCCAACCAAAAGTAGAAACAGGAACCAACCATACAATTACTGTACGTTATGACGGCAGCGTATGGGGATTCGGTGTTAATACACACGGACAACTTGGTACAGGCGATACAGAAACAAGTGATAAACCGGTAGCAGCATTTACAACATCAAAGATTTATGTTGATGCAGTTGCAGGATATGACCATACACTTCTTCTTGATAAGAATGGCGTTGTATGGGCAACCGGTAATAATGATCGTGGACAACTTGGTGTAGCTACTGCTGACGGCGAGTCACATATCTTCACAAGAGTTAATGTTGAGCTTGGAGTAGGCGAGAAGTTTGTTTCAATAACCGCAGGTGACGGATACAGTATGGCTCTTACAAATAAGGGTAATGTATATGCTTGGGGTGATAATACACACGGACAACTTGGTCTTGGTGATGAAACAGAAGTTGCAACACCGAAGAAATTGGCGATTGCTAATGTAAGACAGATTTCAGCGGGCGAAGATTATACACTATTCTTACAGATGAACGGAACAGTTTATGCCACAGGTAATTATGAACATAATAAACTTGGTATTTACAACTTGTCAGCAGATTTAAGAACTCCTACAAGAATTCCGTCATTCCTTGGCGCGTCGGTAGTAGCGGTATCAGCCGGCACTAACCATAGTTTGGCACTATACTATACTACAAATGCCGCATCATTCGGTGACAATAGTTATGGACAACTTGGTAACGGAAATCTGTTGGAAACAACAGCAATTCAATCTATCGAAGCAAGCGGTATATTTGATATATCAGCCGGATATAATCATTCAATGATAACCGATCAATCAGGAAAGCTTTATGTATTCGGTGATAACTCATTGGGACAACTTGGTCTTGGTGGTATGAACGATGGTACAATTCAATATGTAAGCAAGCCTACATCAAATGAAATGTTCCTAAGTAACGTTTATGCAATGAGCATATCAGCGGGTAATAAGTTCAGTACATTTGCTGACAGAAACGGTATTGTATACGGTTTCGGTGATTATACACAAGGCAAGGGTACAGAATTTGGATTGGATACAATCGAAACTCGCAGTGATACTCCTGTTATGATAGGAGAATCAAGACTTGTTGCCGGAGATAACGAAGTAACAGTTGTTTCAGACGGTGATGAAGTTAAACTTAATGTTCCTGATATATCGAAGTTTAATCTATTGTTGGATTATAACGAGTCAGTTGATACAACGGCTATAAGTATTAATGATGATATTGCCAGAGCAAGAATTGACGAAAACGGTGATGTTTATGTTTCAGGTAAGACTGTTACAGGTCTTACACAGATAGTTGTAACAAGAACAATTAAGAACGCAAACGGTACAAGTGCCGGAAGCGAAAAACTTGTATACTTTGTAACAAATATCGAACAGGGAACAGACGAAAATCCATCTATCGTAGCACCTATGACTGCATCAGGCAGAGCACATACAATAGTGCTTAAGCAGGACGGCAGTGTATGGACATTCGGCAGCAATACATACGGACAGCTTGGTATAGGAACGGCAGATAATGTAATTCAAAATGTTCCGCAAAGATTAACATTCTTTGATGAATTAAGAAAAGTTGAGGAAGACTCAGACGGTAAACTTATAAGCACAGGTGAAAATGTTGTTAAGGTTTATGCCGGTGAGTATCATTCAGTAGCTTTGACAGATAAGGGTAATGTTTACACATGGGGTCTAAATAACAGAGGACAACTTGGTCTTGGTTATGATCCGTCAGTTCGTGATATGGTTATGTCACCTGAACGTGTAACATTGACAGATTCAAACGGTAAGACCGTTGAATTGACTGATATAGTTAAGGTATCAGTCGGAACGTATCATACGGTAGCACTTTCAAGAAGTGGTATAGTATATGCGTGGGGATGGAATGACTATGGTCAGATTGGTAATGACTCGAACTCATCACAGTCATATTCATCAACGCCTGTAATAGTTAAGAGCCTAAATAAGGTAGTTGACATCAGCCGTGGTTCAGGCGGACAGACAGTCTATGCAATTCGTTATGACGGCAGTGTATGGGCATGGGGCAGCAATGATAGCGGTCAGATTGATATTAACAGTATAAATACAAAGATTTACAGAGAACCGACAGAAGTTAAACTTAAAGTTGGTGATACTGATTACAGTAATAATGTAGTTCGTATTTATACAGGTCTTAACCACTCAGTTGCATTACTAAATGACGGTAATGTTCTTACATGGGGTGAAAACAACCAGAAACAACTTGGTAGAGAAACAGAAACAATAGAAGGAACGACAATAGCAGCTCCGGGACTTGTAGATAAATCAAATCTTACAGGAAATGATTACGTTGTAAGTCTTGAAGTAGGTGCTACTCATAATGTAGCAATACTTGGCGACCAGAATATCGCCGTATGGGGTGACGGTGCAGACGGCAGACTTGGTCTTGGCGACGCTAAAACAGGTAACGGTACGGCAGATGTAGAAAAACCGACATATGTAACAGTTGAAAATGCATCAGCAGGTACAAGAGAAAACCTACAAGCATTGGCAGTATCAACAGGCGGTGCATTCACAATCGTTTCAAGAAGTATGGTTGATACAAGCGATCCGAATAACGGTATGGTTTACGGTTTCGGTATCAACGATATTGGTCAGTTGGCTCTTGGTAGACCAAGCGATATGTCTAACTCAATAATTTACGAACCGGCAATCGTTGCGGGTGATGTGGCTGAAATTAAGCCAAGTGCTGCAACAATGAGCGTAAATGATGTTAGAAAGGTAACTATTAAGTTGCCGAGATTCTATGTAACAACTCCGGAAAATACTAACGGAGGCGATTACACAGCAAAAATTGTAAATATCGGAGATGTAACAGGTGATATAATCACATTTGATAAAACAACTCAAAATGTTACAGGTGTTAAGATTGGTACAGCAATGCTTGTTATTACTGATAATGAAACACCGACAGAGCTTGACGCAACATTCACAGTGATTGCAGAACAAGATGACAGAGTTGGTTACTTGTACTACGATATTGAAGATCCTGAAAAAGAGGGCGAAATTATCAGCACAGCCGGTGAAGTTCAGGATATAGATAGGTTCCTTGATAAAGGATTCTTGAAGTATGGTACAGACTATACAATAGAAACAGCCACAGATGATAATGGTAAGGAATATAATGCAGTAGTTCTAAAGGGTGGAATAACTCAGCTATACAGTGTAGTTACTCCTATCTCTAAGACAGGCGAGGGAAGTCTAAGAATTCGCTCAAGAGTAATGTCTGATTCTTTGACAATTCGTGACGCTGACGGAAACGCAGTTGATTGCACAGTAGAAAAGAAATTGGACGAAAACGGCGAATATTATTATCAAGTTGATAATATTAAGGCTGATGATGTTACATTGTATTACCTTGACTTTGCAAATGATGATAAGGTAAGAACAACAAAACTTGCTATTATCGGTAAGTCAAGCGATGCAACAATCCATCATATTTCTGTAACACCTGTTTATAACAAGGATAAACTAAACGGTAAAGCAGACCATACATATTATGATGGTGCTACTCATATTCCGGCAGCCATATTGAAAGAAGACGGAACAGTTGATTATTATTACTATATCGCTCCTGATACAGATGATGATAATAATCCGCTTGTAGGTGCAACTGTTTATATTGACGGTCAGAAAGCGTCAATAGTATCAATAGCATCAATTCCTGTAAACTCAGATCATACTGAAAATGAATATCATGGTAAGTATTTTGACGCACAGAATATAGCTATCGGTACAAACAGTACATCTGAAGTTACAACAAACGGTAACTTTACTGCAACTAAGCTTACAGTAACGGCACAAGACGGAACAATTAAGGATTATATCCTATACATCTACAAGGAATCATATGCAACTTCAATTGCAAAGATTACTGTTTCAACGGAAAGCAAAACTTATACGGCAGTTAAGGCAGGAGAAAACAGATATCAGGTAATCGTTCCTGAAAATGTTACTCTTGCAGATATAACGACATATACTACTCTTGACAGAACAAACATTGCTTATAGAAATAATAGCAGTGTTAACCCTGATAAGGAAGGATTGACAAGTCCGGCAGTATATGAAGACTTTATAATCGGTACAAACACACTTGTTACAACAAATATTTATACAACTGTAATAGGTGGTAACATCGGTTCGGGCGAATATATCCTTGATATTATCAAAGTTAAGGATGAGGACGATCCGTATGTTGCGGTTGACCATACAAGAATAATGCCGTCTAAGGACGGAACATGGTATATTGCTTCCGTAGATGATGACGCAGAAAATGCAGTTATCACAGTATCTACAATTCTTGAAGGCGGACAGGTTAAGATAGGTAACAACGGTAAGATTGAATCAACAATCAGCGAGGTTACATATGTTCTTGACAGAAAGAAGATGGACGCAAACGGATATGAAGATGTACCGTTTACAATCTTCCCTAATAATGACAGCCCTCAAGAAAAGACAATCCGTATTTATAAGAACTCCGCTGACCCGAGATTGAATAAGATTGCGGTAACAGTTTATGATGATTCAAATGAAGTGATTGAAACTGTTGACGCATATTATGATGTTGTTCAACAACAATATGTTGCATTGATAGACAATTACTCAGATGACAGACCAATTCTTGTTGAAGCAAGAAGCTTGGCAGTTAAGACTGACTCAGACGGAAATGTTGTAAACGCTAAAGCGGCAGTTGTCGAATACGGAGATGATTTAAGCACAGCTCAATATTATGACGTAGCTTCGCTTAACAGTAATACAAACGGTATTGTCACAAACTATGGCGTTGGCGTAGAACCGATTGATACTAAGTATTCAAAAGAATCATATAAACTTGCAGTTATCAAGAATTCTTTGAACATTAATGCCGGTGCAAAGACGGATAAGATGAACGAATTCTTTACGGCAACTGTTGACGCAGATGATTCAAGATTGCTTGAAGCAAAAGTTATTTACAGTGAAACAGGTGCAGATATTAAGGTTATTCTTGATCAGCCTTATGAGCAAGTTGCAATAGGCAGATTAGAAAACGGCGAATATAAGATGGGACAATACAAGTCAGTTACATCTAAGATTGCCGATGGCGAAAAACCATATATCATATTCAATAAACAGGTACTTGATCCTGAAGTTAATGCGGAAACTAACTATAAGCTTATGGTTAAATCCGGAGCAGTAACAACAGATTATATTCTTACAGTTCTTTATGTTAAGGACGATGTCACTGTTGAATACGTTAAGGACGTATCTGAACCTGAATCAGTAAGATACACAATAGCTAAAGAAGAAAATAAGGATAGAGAATATCAATATTATCTTGCAATTAAGCAATCGGATTATGATAATGACAAGAGTATAGATCTTGAAATCAAGGCAACAAGCGAGAAGGCAACAGTAACTATTGCATCTTCACCGGATGTGTCTGATGATGAAGTAAGTTATGTAGCCGGTAAGAGCGGTAAAGCCGAGCAAGTTCTAAAACAGACAATCAGAGTTCAAGATTATATCTCGTTAGATAATACTGCGGTTAAGTATTTAAGATTTAAGGTTACAGGTGAATCAGGCTTCAGTCAGGTTTACAAACTTTATATTAAACTTCAATCGGCAGATACATCACTTGACGGTGGCATTGTAAAAGCCGGAGAATTGCCATCAGCTATTTCAGACGAAGCTGAAGCAATAGAAAAGTCTGTTGTAAAGACAAATTACAATAAGACAACAAGTAATAATAAGAATAGCGATACATACGATACAGAGTTTGACGGATACTTTATCACAGTATCTGACACAGCTAAGAATGCTGCAATCAGAGTTGTGACAAAGGATGAACATGCATCAGTTGCAATAGGTAAATTCCTTGCTATCGAAGACTATGCTATTATGTCGGATAATTCAGCTAACGTAGAAGTAAAGAAGAACTACATTAGCAGCTTGAGTAATTCAGATTATTCAATGAACGAAAAGAAGATTGAAGCATACGATTTGACAGATAGCAACAGATACAATTTGACAGCCGGAGTAAGTGCTGATTTACGAAAGGGAATATTTGTTCCAATAGTTATCAAAGCTGAAAACGGTAAGACAGATATAAGTTATCTAATGATTCGTGGAGATAAGTCTGACTTAACTCTAAAGAACTTGTATGTGAACATTCGTTATACAGACGGAACATCAGCATGGACACTTGTAGACGGTCCTGACTCGATTACAGGTGAATATTCAGTTGGTATTCCGAATAATATGACATCCATAGACATTAGAGCAATAGCAAATCGTTCGGATATTATTTCACTGTTGGTTGGTGAAAATGCCGCCGATGAGGGTGAAGAAGGCGACGGAACTGAAACTCCGACAACTCCTGAAACACCTGAAACTCCGAGCGAACGTTCATGGATTGAAACATTGAAACTTGACCTTGATACATCAGTTTACCCACTTGTTTATAACGGTAGCAATGTAGATAAGGATTCAGGCGAAAGAATTAAGATAGGTCAAGCGATTGACCCTGATAAGCAGACAACTGTTGTTAAGATTTATCTATATGCGGATAATGGTACAATGATTACAAATGAAGACGCACCGATAATTCTTAATATCAATAAGAAGTCTGAAGACGCTAATATAAGCAGCGTTACAATTAATCCTGATACTGTTTACGAAAACAGCGATTCAACAGAAAGATTAGATGAAAATCTTGTCCCTGGATTTACTGTATTCGCAAACGAGGATCTTGATAATACTGAAAAAGAATCTTATACAGAAGCATTCACTATTAAGCTATCAAGTCCTAAGGCTAAACTTACTATTGATTCAAGTAAGGCTGAATATAAGCCTGACGCTGACGGAAACGTGAATTTTTCACTTAACCTTGTTGAGAGAGATGAAAACAATAAGAATTTGTTCCACGTTCCGGTAACAGTTACAGCCGAGGCGGGTAATACGAAGAAGTACATCTTGAATGTAGAACTTCATACACTTGACATAGGTATTGTAGACTTGAAGTATAATAATGCTTCGACAAGCTATGATAGTGAAAAGAGAAACTATTATGTATTTGAAGAAAAGAATACAAGCAGCGGTTTGTTGTACATTATGTCAACAAACGGAACAACGCTAACTATTGATTCTGAGTCAAATCATTATAGTACAGAATCAAATGAAATAGGAAACGTATTTGACGATACTGTTACATTTGATCAGCTACTTAGCACAACATTTAATAAACAAGAATATAAGATTCTTGTACATGCCGCATTCGGTACATTTACAGATGGCAGTGTTAAGGAATACACTAAAGAATATACATTCACTTCTAACCTAAAGGATAACAATACAAACATTGTATTGTACATTAACGGTAAGAAGGTTGAACATAACAACGGTGTATTTGAATCAAGTATTTCTTATACAGCTAAGGATTATGAACTAAAGGCAGAAGCCGAAAGCAATTACGCACTTGTAGGAATCAATTCAACACCTCCTACAAATGTAAAGACTGAAACAAAGACAATAGAAACTCCGGATCAAGAAATTGAAAACGTAAGAATTTATGTAACTGCACAAGACGGAACTCTTGCACCGTACGGTGAGGGTGACGGAGGTTACTACACATTAATTCTAACAAGAAAGAATGAAACAGCAGAGCTTCAGACAGTTACATCAGCAAATGTGGACGCAGAAGTTGAATATGATGAAGTTAATAAAGAATACATCATTTATACAAGCAGTTCACAGGCACAGGCAACTGCAGTTCTTACTCCGGAATCAACAGGTGCTAAGGTAGGATTGTTCAAGTACGACGGAACTCAGTGGGTTGAACAGACAAATTACACTGATGTTGACGCAAGTATGAGCGTTGACTTGGGCAATGACATTATGAAGAATGTAAATAACGGCGTATATCAAATTCGTGTTAAGGCAGAAAATGCCGAAACAGATGATGATTACAAAGCATATACACTTCGTATTTCAACAAAGAGTGGCAACACAGGAATTGATCAGATTATAATCGAGGAGAATAAACCGGGTCATTACAACAGTGTAAAACATGAAGCTGTATGGGATGGTAAGGTTCCTCCGAGAGATGCAACAATTAAGATTGTTCCGACTGATAAGCATGCTACAATAACAAATGTTGTTCGTGTTAAGTCAGCAGACAGTGACGCAAGCATATTTGAACCTATTAAGCAACTGGTTGAAAACAACACAACAAGAGGTACAATAGAATTTGTACTAAAAGACGGTGTGAAGATTGCCCCTGACTACTATGAATATTATCGTATTACAGTTGCACCGCATAACGGCGGAGCTACACAGGATTATATCCTTCGTCTACAAGGTGTAGATGATGATGTAAGTTTGAAGATAGTAACAATAGACAGTCAAGAAGGTACATACATCGAAGAAAGCAGCCAATACAACTTTATGGTTGCTGAAAAATCTGTTAAACCATATGTTGAAACAAATTCAGAAAACACAAACATTGTAGCTATCAACGGTAAGACGCTTAGCACACTTTCAAATGTTTGGGAAAATGAAGGTTATATGTATGATGTTGATCTTAATAATGAGGTTAACACAATCGAGGTAACAGTTAAATCAAAGCTTTATGAAAGCGATGAAAAGACTCCAAATGCAAAGAAGACATATGTCATTGCATTGTATACTGCATCTCATAACGCAGATATAGGAGATATTATTGTTAACACAATCAAGGCTATACCTCGTCCGGAAAATCCGACAATCTATGATGCGTCAATTCCGACATACGATAAGGATAACCCATTGAGTTTCTGGAATCCTGCAACGATAGAAGTAAATGCTCTAAACGGTTATACAACAATCGAATTTAGAGGAACAGCTGATAAGGCAGACGGTAAGCTTGTTGTAGAACGTACACTTGAAACCGGACTTACAACATATCAGATTGAAACAACTTCATCGTCAGGCAGATACAAGCAAGTTTATACTTTGAATATCACAAGAGATCGTGATATTCCTGATGTACAGAAAGTATATGTAAATGATACAGAAGTACAAAAGGGTCAAAATACATTCGTAGATATAAGCTTGTTTGCAATCGAAGACGATACATATGTTGCAACAGTAAACAGACATGACCCTGTAAATATTACAATTATGCCTCAGGGTGCAATGTCAACTGTAACACTTTGGGGTGACATAATCGAAACACCTGTATCAAAATACAGAGGCGGAGTATTTGAAAATGTTGCACAGAACGAAAGCGGTACTACAAACTTTGAATTCAGAGTTGATGCCGCAGACGGAAAGGCAAGTAAGACATATAAACTTCAAATCCTTTATGCAGGTGATGACGATACAGACCTTGAAAGCGTTTCATTCAAGGGTATTGAGGCAGGAAAGATTAATCCTAACTCAGATGATTACTATACAGACGCTGACGGTACTCAAAAGCAGTACAAGGCTAAGTATATTGTAAACCTTGTAAATGAAAAAGAATATTACGGTGATATTGTAATCAAGGGCGTAAATGAATATCAAGGAATCACACTTTATGATGAGGACGGCTCAACCGTTATAGGAAACAGCACGAGCGGTATTTTGACAAGATTCTATACAATGAAAAAGAATATTGTAAATCTACCATTCACAGTAACCTCACATAATATTAATAATGAATTTGTAACAGAGCATTATATCTTAACTCTTACAAGAAGAATGCCTGAACTTGAAGAGGTAAGAGCCGATGATAATCTACTTATCTATAATAAGATACAGTATTCATATCAAGCACTTCCGAATGCAAAGAAAGTTAAGGTTTATGTAAGAGCAAATGATAAAGATGCTAAGGTACAAATCGGAGATTTCGATTGGACATTGTATGAAGATGAACAGGATTACGATATAAGCAAGGCCGGTGAAACAACATTCACTGTTCCTCTAAATATTTCAGTTTATCCGTATACTGAATACACAACAAGAAATCTTGTAATTACAAAGGGTGACTCTAAGTTAAAGCAAATTTCAGTATCTGTTAAGGATAATGATGAGGCTGTATCAAGACGTATTGCTGCTAATGATTACGGCGAATATGTAGCTGTAATTCCTGAAGAAAACACAAGCGAATATGTAACTGTTTCGTTAAATGCACCATCAGACGGTTATGTACTTGAACTATACAGACAAGGTACAAAACTTGCAACTGGTGTTGCAGATGAGGATACAGGAAGCTTTGAACGCAGAATCGACTTATATAATGTCGAAAATCTTAATAATGCTCGCAATGAGTTGACTATCTATGTGAGCGATGGTCAAGGTAATGAAGCATTATATCCATTGTGGTTGAATAAGGTTTCAAGCAATACGGCAGTTAAGACAGTTATTGCACAAAGAGGCACATCAGAAGAAAGTGTTGCTGAAAATAATACAGATACATCAACTGAATGTAATGCTCACGAAGTTGAAATTACAGACAGTGTACAAACAGTTAAGTTGTATATTGAGGCTGAAGACCCAACGGCAACCGTAAAGGTTGGTACAAAGTCAAGAGTAGGCTCAATAGAAGTCAGTGTTCCTGTAAGTGCAGGCAGAACAAGCTATGATGTAGACTTTGATATTATCTCAACGGCAACTGATGAAAATGGCGTGGCTATATCTCAGGCTCATAAAGTTACTTTGGTACGCCAGAGTGATGTTGCAGAACTTGAGAGCGTAGTTGTAAACGATACAAATGTAGTAGCAAGCGGAACTTCATATAATGCACATAACTTAACAAGTGAAACAGCAAAAGTTGTTTTGACTGCTAAGAATAATGGTAAGATTGAAGTTATTGACAGACTTGAAAATGTTCTTGCATCAGATGATACAACATCAGACAGTGTATGGACAGATTCAGATATGCCGCTTGAAAACGGAGAAACAACTAAGTATGTTGTAAGAGTAACTTCACAGAGCGGCAGAAAGTCAGTTGACTACATGCTTGTTTTGGAAAGAGCTGATTATGTAGGCGGTCTTGAATTTATGAAGACAAAGCTTGCAGATGAAGATGATTATACAACTCTTACATCTGACAGTAATGGTATCTATACACTTCAAATCGACCAAGACGATGAAACAATAGACATTTGGACAAAGGCACTTTCATCAAAGGCTGAAGTTACAATGACATTACCTACATTAATTGGCGGAAATGTGGACTACATGACTGTACCGACTTCGGGAATAAGCGAATTCAATACAGAAACAGATTGGAACCGAAATGTATATCTAAGAAAAGACATTAAGGAATTCTATATACCTGTATACGTTGCAGTTCCTGACAGTAAGTATTCATACAGATATACTCTAAAACTTGAAAGACAGAACCTAAATATCGGTGAAGTCAAAGTTTATGCAGAGGATATGGATAATGCACTTACAATCGCAACTACGGATAAGAATGGAAATGACATTTATGAATTGATTGTCAGCGAAGACAAGGCAAATGTTCATGTTAAAGTTACTGCAAGTGGCAATAATGCTATGGTAAGCGGTGATTACGCATCTGTTGGTGCAGCACTACCAAACCCTGCTGCAAATAACGGCGTATTTGAAAAAGAACAATGGGCTCTTGATGGAGAGTTGACAACATTTGAATTCAAGATTCGTGCAGAAGATGCCGATGAAAATACATATAAGACAATATATCTAAATGTATATAAGGCAAATGAAGATACAGGTCTTGAAAAAGTAGAAGTAAGATATACTCGTAACGGCGTCGAGGGAACAGTTCAAGCAGTTAAGGGAGATAACGGCGAATACAACGCATGGATTTCTTCGGATAAGACAAGCGATGTACCTGTCGACTTGATTGCTAAGACAGCTAATGCCGGAGCAATGGTACAGATAGACGGCAACTCTGTTGCTGCAAGACATACAGATATTCTTGAAAATGTATCGGCACCGATTACTGCTAAGAAGATTACTGTTGTATCGTCTAACGGACGTGCTAAGACTGAATATAAAGTTAATGTATATGTTGCAAACCTTGAACTAAAGACAGTTGACGCATCAGGTGATTCATATTATCCAACAACTGTTTCAGAAGTGATAGATGGCAGAGCAGCTGATATTTATGAGATATTCATAGACGGCGATTATACAGATATACGAATTGAGGCAAGCAATGTCAATGCAGAACTTACAACAGGTATACTTCCTGACGTAGCACCTCAGCCGAATACGACATCTTCAAACAGCTACTATAATTCATCATTGGCATTGAAGGACGGATATGCAGAAATTCAAGTCAATGTAGGAAATGCTAATATTCCAAGCTCGTTCAATAATATATCATATGTAAGAATTTATAAGAAAGATGATAACAATAATCTTGATTATGTTGACTTAACATATGAAGATTCTAAGGGCGAGGAGATTATTGTCAGAGCCGAAAAGGTTGACGATGATACATATGCTGCAATAGTAGATGAAAATGTTTCATTGACAGATATTAAGGCAAAGGCAAAATCTGACTCGGCTAAGGTACAGATTGAACCGAATACAAAATATAAGACAACATATGATGAGTATAAGGGATATCAATTAACAAAGGATGAGCAGAATGTCAATATCAATGTTAAACCTTCATCAGGTACAAATGATAAGACATATACTTTGACAATTTACAGAGCAAATACAAGTCTTGAATCAGTTAAGGTAAATGATACCGAAGAAATAAGCAACGTTAAGAAAGAATTAATTAACGGCTCAACGGCTGATGTATATGAAGCAACTGTCAATGCAGATAAGGCAGACTTATATGTAAAGGCAATCAGCGATAAAGCTCTTGTAAATGTTTCATTGGATGGAGCAAAGGCAGCAGATACCGCAAGCAATATATGGAGTGTAAGCGGATACGAAATTAATGATGACCATATCTTGTTGACAATTTCGATTAGACCATCAAGTAAAATAAGCATTGACAGAAAAGCATACTTGAGAATCAGCGGAATTAACGATAAGACAGACATTGACGTAATCGCCAAGTACATAGACGCAGACGGTGTCGAGCAAACAATCAATGCTGATACAACATATCTTGTATCAGCTAAGGAATTTATAGTAAGAGTTCCTTACGGTATCAACAGATTGACAGAACTTACTGCTTCAACAACACAGGATAATGCTCTTGCCGGAGTATATATCAGTGCTGACAGTGCAATGACAAGTGTTCCGTATGAGAAGAAGACATATACTGAAAAGAATGTAACTCTTACAGACGGAGTAGTATCTACAAGATACGCATATGTAATTGCAACAGATGAAGTGAACCGTGAAAAGTACACAATTATACTTGTTCCTCAAATCAATCTTGATTTGACTGCATATACAGAGTGGAACGGTTCAAGCGGTGATAAGGCAACTAAACTTGTTGATACAGATGGTAATATAACACATAATGCTTTGGTAAGCCATGCAGATAATACGAATATCGGACTTGTTCCTGAGGATAACAGAGTCAATATAAGTTATACATATAATGGCGATACTTTGAATCAGAGAGTCGGTACAGTAAGAGTACCTAACCTTGAAGAAGGCAAGTCACTTGATATTCCTGTAAAGGTTACATATTATACAGGTCAGCATTATGAGCAAGTTTCTGAATCTACATTGAGAATCTTTATTAAGAACGCAGTAGTTAACCTTGAAAGCGTTATTGCTGAATATGTTGACACTAACGGTACAACACAAACTGTAATCGCAGTTCCTAATAAAGACGTAGATGGCAATATTACAGGATATACGGCATATGTTCCTGAAGATATTGAAAAAGTGGATTTGATAGCTAAGACTGTTGAAACACTTGCAAAGGTTCAGATAAGCGATACTAAGAACAATGATAAGTATGAAGTAAACAAATATACATGGGAAGCTTACAAGCTTACGGCAGATACAATGTCAACTAATGTATTTGTAAAGGCAACAGATGATAAGACGGAAAAGGCATACAGTCTTGATATTGTAAAGGCTAACCTACTTCCTGAAGTTACAATGTATCCGGCATCAGAAAATAACTATGACAATGGATACAAAGCAACATATGATTCTGACAACAGTAAGTTTACAGTAAGAGTTACTCCTGGAACTCCTGGTCAAATTAAGATTGACAAGGACGGCTATTATGTAAGATACGGTTATATACCAAATGACGGTAGCGAAACTTATGAAAAAGACGCTAAGTTGTATGCTGACAATGATGAACATATAACATGGTCACAATGGTATGACAGTACAACATTAAAGGATAATACTCTTCCGACAGCAGACCTTGTAATTGGTGATAATGCAGTAACACTTATCAAAGTACAAGTAGGAATGAAAGCAGCAGACGAATTAACCGGAACAGATATTGGTGATGGTAAATATGTAGGTACAAGTAAGATTTATAACTTGTTTGTATCACAGATGTATAAGGATGAAGACGACTTGACAATATTCCTTGATACTGATACAAAGGTTAACAAGGAAAACAGTAAGGCAGAAACAGACGAAAACGGTAATACAATTTATGTATATGAATACGGAATTGATAAGACCGAAACAAGAGAAAATGTTTCTATGTTTGTTGAAACACTTACAAATAACAACTTGTCAAAACCGAATACAAGTTACTCGGCAACGGGAACTGAATCAGCTCCTAACCAATCCGGTGATTTCAGTTATAACACTAAGATTAGCGGCGGATACAGAAGTGACAGTGTTGATGTAAAGATTAATCCGTATGATGAAGATACAGAAACAGTACCTACAATCGTTGATATTGTTTCAACATCTGAAGCAGGTACACAAGTACATTACAGAATTAAGATTTACAGAAAGTCAAGCGACGCTTCTATTGAAAAATTAATCGTACCTGGCAGCGATGCAACTGTCGGCGATATAGACTTGACAGAGGCAACAGACGTAGGCGGTGTAGCTCACTATGCAGTAACTGTTTCAAGTAAGTATCTTGAAGAAGACGCAGATGGCAACGTTCTTGTTCCGGTTTATATCAAATCTACAAATAACAAAGCTGTTATTAAGGTAACTAAGGTTAATAATAGTTATGTTCACGAAACAGTGACAGACGATACATCTTATATCTTGGTACCGATTAATGTAATCAATAAAAAGGCACAAGTAAGCTTTACAATAACAGCTGAAGATAATTCAGCTTCTACAAGCCATGTGGTTGATATAACAACTGTTTCGGCAGATTCAGATATTGACCTTATTATGATTGCAACAATGAATACTCAGAGTATGGCAGAAGAAGAGTTCGATAAGAACTATGTTGATGCAAACGGACATGACGTCATTGTATATAAGGGTTACTTGTCATCAGATGATGTAGGTAAGAAGAGCAGTGCAGTAACGCTTTCAATCGCTGCATCAGAAATTACAACTCAGATTGTAATGGATAAGAAACATACTATTGTTCGTGTAGGCGACGGTAAAGAAAACGAAGTTTATAATGATAATCAGCAATATCAATACGTTTACGGTAAGGGTAATGCTCATTATAAGTATACAAATAAGATTCAGGAAATGGATAAAGATGAGTATACATTTATGAACTTTGAAACAATCGCCGAAGACGGTGTAACTAAGAAGTATTATGAAGTAAGACTTTATCCGATGGATAAGGATAATATGAACCTTGAAACCAAGCAGTATCCAAAGGTTGACGGCGATGAAGAAGAAACTCTTGTATCGTTGTGGGCAGGAGAAGTTGGTACAATCGAAACAATGGAAAGACCTAATACAAGAGAACTTTCTGCTGAGGAGATGAAGAGTCACGGTTATACAGATACTTCAATACCGACATACATTGCTTATATCGGTAATGATGTAACCGCTGTTGAAGTTAAGGGACGTACAGAACATGATTATGCAAGCATTAAGATTCATAATGCTGCTAAGTACGACATTAAGCAACAGGTTACAACAGTTACAGGTCTAAGAAAGGGTCAGAACGTAACAATCAATATCTATGTAAGATCACAGAATATGCAAAATACTGTAAACAGTTCTGCAGTCGGAACAGGTAAACAGTATCGCCTATTGCTTGAACGTGTTTCAAATGACCGTACATTGCATTTGGCAGAAGTTGCACCTAAGGATATTATAGATGTTGATAATGTAAATGAGGAACATTATTATCAGACTGCAGAAATATCACATGAACGTGAAGAAATTACTGCTGAAATCAACTATGGTGCAACTATTGTACCAATGAGATTTGAGTCTACGATTTCAGACGCAATCGTTACGGTAACAGGTGATATGCAGACCGGTGAAGAAATAGCAGATAGCGACGAAAAGACTGTTTCAGGTAAACATACAGTCGTAGCTAAGCTAAACTTTACAGGAAACGTTCAGACATATATAGTAAGTGTTGCAAACCAAGCAAATGATCCATATCCAAAGGTTTATACATTGACTTTGACAAGAAAGAACAATGACCTTGCGTTAGAGGATATATTTGTTCAGGGTAACCAAGCTACATATATCGGAACAGAAAATAATATTCCGGTTTATGAATCTGAAATTCTATACGATGTACAGGATGTTTCAATCAAAGCTGTAACAAAAGAGAAGAGTGCATATGTTGACGCTATTACAGATGTCAAGGAAGAAAGTGAAAGTTATACATTTACTCAACATATTTCAGAAAATTCAAGCTTTGCAACAGAAGGTAAAGTCCTTGTTACAAAACCTTATGAATATATGATTTATGTAGGTTCTTCAAACTTTGTAAGCGGACTTCCTGACCAGATTACTCCTGTAATCTTAAGATTAATCCGTAAGGATGGCGGAGATATAACATCAGACTTGTCTGTTGTAATGCGTGTCAGCCACCTTGAAAACGAATCGGGTAGACTTGCAACTCCTTCAAGTATAGGTGCAAGTTTGGCAGACCCTGCATCATATGAGGTATTAATTAACCAGAATGCAGTAAACGCATATGTCAATGTAACAAATAACCATAAGACAACAGAGTTGACGGCATATTATCCGATTGAATATACTACTGATGAAGATGGAAACAATATTTTGGTAACAGACGAAGACCATCACGTTGGTGGTCCAAGCAACCAAAGAATGAGATTTGTTGTTCCGATGAATAATCAGCCGTATATTACAGTAAGAGTTCGTGCAAAAGACGGTAAGGGTAATATCAAGGAATACAACTTGAATATCAGACGTGAGTCTAACGATGCGGCTCTTGAGTACGGAAAGACATCTGACATTAAGGATTACACAGATAAGAAGACATTATCTGATGTGGGTGCAGTTTCAAACGGACAAGGAAAAGATACTCTAAATGGCATAGAAGGTATGTTTAATACATATGTAATCAATATGCCTGAGGGTTCGGCAACTTCTAAGTTTGAATTGAAAGCAAGAAGCATTTATGCAACTATCGAACTTTATGACGAAACAAAGGGTGAATTTGTTGTAAACAATGATGATGTTAAGTATCTAAAGACAACTAACAGATTGACAGTTGTAAACGATAGAGAAAAGCATCTATACTTCAGAATTGTACCGGCGAGTGTTTCTTATAACCCTGAAAGTGATAAGAGCGGTCAGTACAGTGATAAAGACGGTTGTACATATTACAGACTTGATATAATCAATACTCCTGTTGGTACAGGCGTAGATAAGATTTATGTTCAGTACACATTTGAAGACGGAGTGGATAAGGGTCAACTTGCAAGTACAGACGGACATACAGGCTTTATCGCCACAGTTCCGATGAACTTGACAGTGACTGATATTAAGATTATACCTAAGAGTGCAGAGTCGTCTATCATAGTAGACGGATATTCAGATGGTTCAACACCGGGTGCGGTGGTACTTAAGAATGTTCCGTTAACTGAAAACACAACAGTTATTGAATTTGTTGTTAAGTCAGTAAATAATATCGAAAATCCATACACATTGAGAATTTTGAAACTTGATGAAGCAGATTACGGTATGTTAGTTAAGGTTCAAAGTACAATAGATGCAAATTGGGATGACGATAGAGAAATGTATATAGCAGAAAGCGAACTTCCGACATATCAGACAGAAGCAAGCGTAACGGCTATATTCACAAATGTTAAGAACGTCGAATACTACGTTGTTGTAGGAGCAGAGAGTGAACAGAATAAGAGAGTTAAGATAAATAATTCTTCAAATACTGTTACAAATTCACATATTGCACTTCAAGGTGCGACTACATATGTGCCAATCTCAATCTATTCAACATTGACAGCCGATAAACCTGATAAGACATATACGGTACTTATCAATAAATCAGCAATAGATAATATTCTTGATTATCTAACAGTTGAAAGACGTGCCCCTGATGAAGATAACACTATTAACGGTGACAGAGTATTTGAATCTAATGTATATAATTCAACGGCAACGGCGAATGTATATATCAAAGCTATTGACCCAATGGCGTCGGTAGAAATGGTAAGACTTAATAATACATCTGCACAGGATAAAGAGTGGAGAAGTATGTCGGCAGGATCATTGAATGCAGGTGTAACGGAATTGAAGGAAGGCAAGAACGAATTTATGTTCATAATTCGTCCTGCAAATACAAGTATCTACGGTGCATATTACTTGAATATTAATTATATTCCGGTTGATATGTCACTTGACAGACTTGAAGTAAGACCTGATTCTATGACAGAAGATCCAATTCAATTCAAGGGTAAAGAATTTAAACCTAATGTATTCGATTATGAGATTAACATTGACAATTCTAAAGACCAATACATCTTTGTTGCCGATGCACAAGAGGCACTTAGATCTGTAAAGGCAAAAGGAATTGATGAAACACTGAAGATTTATATCGGAAGTGACTATAATGACACATATGACTTACAGACAAAGAGTACGCCTGTTGTTGAGGGTGGCAATAACCCTGTAACAAGAGCATACACACCGTCTGAACTTGAACTTGATGAATACGGATATGCTGAAGTGCCGGTAACACTTATACTTGGCGATTATACAAAACAGTATACAATTATGGTTCATCACAGATCAAACGATGCAGACTTGAGCCATACAACAGTAGGTTTGGGTGTTACAGGTTATGAAATAGTTCCTAAGTACAGTTATGATACTGAAGATTATGAAGTAACAGTAGGAGCAAATGTTGAACAGGTAGATATTTATGCTTATGCAAATCACGTTCATAAGAACTCAAGTACATTGATTACTGTACTAAAAGAAGTTGAAGGACATGAGAATATCGCCGGAGCAGCATTGAATTCTATTGTAACAGCCGTTAAGCTTACAACAGGTATTAACAAGTTTATCGTAAGAGTAGAGAGTGAAGACGCTACTGCAACTAAGGATTACAGAATTAAGATTAATCGTAACCAACGTGAACTTAACCTTGAAACATTAATAGTTGACGGAGTAAGAGCACAACGTTACGGAAACGAATATTTTGCATATGTTGATTATGACACAGTACCGACTGTCAGAGCACAGTCAGATGATCCGACACATGTAAAAACAAGTATAATCAGCTCGGCAGGCTTACAACTTGGTACATCAAGTACATCTACTGATATGGCATATGCCGAAAACGGCACAAATGATCATAACAGTAAGGATAACACAAGTATATTGACAATCAGATTGACTGATAACAGTGATTCAACTCATGTTCAAGACTTCAGATTGACAATAATACCGGCGGGAACAGATGATATTCTAAGAATTATGCTTGGTACACCTGAAGGAAGATTTGACACAAGTGATGAACTTGGTTATGCAATGCCGGTAACAGCTAAGTGGGATGCCGATTATGTAAAGGCTGATGGTACAAAGGGTGCATATATTGCTAAGATGCCTGCGTATGTAAATGAAGCAACTGTCAGAGTTATAACAGTCAGTGTAGGAAAGCTTGTGAAGATTGGTAGCTTCGCAGCTCAGATGTTCGACTATTATGACACAACAGGAAAGCAATTTACATCAAAGGATAAGGTATCAATTCCACAAGAAATTAATATCGGAGTAACTGAATATAAAGAGGTTGCAGACGTTGAAAATCTTGTATACAGAAATTATACACTTATCGTAGAGGCTATGAGCAATGAAGCAGACTTGATTAATGCCGACTTTACATTGCCTACGGATGCAGATATTCACAGAGACTTTACGGAAAATCTACCTGAGCAGCTTAACCATACTTACACAGTAAGTAACGCAGATACTTATATTACATTTAAGCATTTGAGAATGAGCGATAATGCGACAGGTAAGTATATCCAGAACTCGATGAATTATTCACATAGCGGAATATTTGAAGAAAATGAAGAAGTTAAATTTATGCTTAAGGAAGGTATAAACGACATTAAGCTAAATGTAACTTCAGAAGACGGTACAGTCACAAAGACTTACACATTCAGCATAACAAGAATTGCAAATGACGATTATGCTAAGTTAAACGATATTATAATTCAAATCGGTGATAAATATTATGATACAGTTTCAGTTCCGGTTGAGGATAATACATCTGATAAGTTTACTTATCACTTTACAATTCCTCAAGAAATTGATGAATCAGAAACACCGATTATGATAACGGCAGTGCCGTTTGACGATGGATTTGATTATGAAATCGTTAACCGTGTAAGTTTGAATGACAATCAGTCTTCAAACCAAGTAAGCAGCCGTCAGGTTGTTTACGGTACAAAGCTTGTTGAGGGTGACAGACTAAGAGTTATATTCAATGTTTATAACACTAATAAGACAACATCAGAATATGCGATTGAATTGTTCAAGGATTCATATATTAATCTTGACCCTGAAATGGCTTACTTGACTAATATCATGAGAGCTGATACCGGTAAGCCGCTTACAAGAGTATTTGTAAATAATCAATATGATTATAACTACTATGACTCAGTAGACGAAGATACAATGGAAGTTAAGCTTTCGTTGTCAAAGAACATTGGTGCACAGAACTGCGATGTATATCTTCTTGAAACTTATATTGATTCAAACAATAATAAGGTTGAAAAGAAGACACTCGTAAGTAATATGCTTGAATATCCGATGATTCTTCAAAAGGGCGATAACACAGTTGTATTTGAAGTAAGCGAATCTAACGGTGCCGGTAAGGTACAGAACGCAAGATATTATTCAGTAATTATCAATAGAGCTGCCGGTCCTAATAACGTGGTAGTAAGAGATGATACTGCAAGTAAGATGGAACTTAGCCATAATGCTGAACTTTCAAACATCAATTCTGAAAACTATGCACTTCTTACAGCGATGTTTGACAAGGATGTTCACGAATACTTCCTTGCAATTCCTTATGACGAAGATAAGCTTTCATTGATAGTAGACGCAGCAGACGAACATTCTGATTTAAGAATCAGAAAAGAAGGCGGCGAAGAATTATATTATAATCTTGGCTCAACAGTAGAACTAAATGATATGCCACTTCATTACGGTTCAAACAAGATTGTTATAACAGTAACTGCCGAAGATAATATTACAAAGGAAACTTACATAATTGATGCACACCGTGCAACTCCTGAACATACAGGCGATATAATTCATATGGATTATACAGAAGGTTCAAATGTTACTCCGCTATTTAATGCGAAGTTGACAAACTACTATATCTCATATGATTATGACGTTGATACGGTATCGTTCACTCCGACTTTAAGACCGGAAGAAATTGCAGATCCGACAGGTGTACATGGTAAGTCATACATCTATGTAAGTAACAATGCAACAAATAATGGTTCTGTTAAGATAGAAAGCGGACAAACTTATACAATGACCAATGTCCCTTATGGTGATACTGAATTGTTGTTTAAGGTTGTAACCTTTAATGGAACTGTAAAGCATTATGTTGTAACCGTAAACAGAGCATACAATAAGGATAGACCTTATCTTGAATTGCCGATAGAGATTTACAGTTCATCAACAGGAACAGAAGAATCAAGATATACATTATCAAGTGACTTCTATCATTCTGAACACGCATATTATCTGAATGTACCTAACGATACATCAGAGGTATGGGTAAAGGCTACGGTAGGTTCGGATGATGATACTTTAAGACAACATGATAGCGTTAAACTTAATAATGCTACCCTTATATCGAATGACATCACGGCTGTTAAACTATATGAGGGTGATAACGTTCTTGTTTTTGCAGTGGACAATACACTTGGAACAAAGGAAAGATACACAGTAGTAATTAACAAGGGCGAAGACAGAGCTAAGGCTCAGTATGATAACGACTTGAAACTTGATGGCTTGAAGATTACAGAATCTAATGAAGAAATACCTGTAATACCTGAGTTTAGAAGTGATCAATATTCTTACACAGTTGTTGTGGATAAGGATACAGAAGAAATTGATATGCTTCCGTATTTCGATGAAACAACAAATATGTATGTGACAATCAATAATATGCCGATTACAAGCAGCGGAGAAAAACTTTCAAATGCTGAAAAAGCATATATGGGAGATAACCGTCTTGGAATTACAAAATTAAAACGTGGTGCAAACTATTTTGATATAGTTCTTACATCAGAAATTGATTATGTAAAGAGCAACGGTGATCTGGCAGTTAAGGCATCTCAGACGACTGTACATTATGTTGTAAATGTTGTACGACCTGATAATACAATCGCCGAACTTGATTATCTTGCAGTTGATAAGGGTACTATGGCTCCTGTATTTGATCCTTCGGTACATAACTATTATGTAACAGTGCCGTTCGATGTTGATACGATTAAAGTTGATACTGAAGAATTGCTTACACACTTTGTAGAAGAAACAAAGGATTATGTTCCGGTTGTTGCAACGATATCATCGACATCACACGTTGTAAATAATCATGACGGAACATTTGATGTAACAACACCGGCAGGAAAGGATTCAACAGTAATCTTTATGGTATATCCATCTAAGGTAACAAATTATCCTACAAGCGTATACTCACTTACAATTAACAGACGTACTCACGATACGATTAAATCTGTTGATTTGAAAGACTTGACAGTGACAGCCGGCGGTAAGAATGTAGAACTTACAACTGACTTCGCAGCTCGTGACGTAAACTACTATGCTTACGTTGATAGCAGTGTCAATGAGGTTACGATAAATGCAACACCGGAATATGACGGAACAGATGTCAATGTACACGGTGGAAACACAGTGACAATCTCTAAACCGGTAACAACGGTTATCGTAGAAACAGGAAACGATTCTAAGGCTAAACAGAGATACTCATTGACAATCATCCGTAAGTCAGCCACAGCACTTAATGATTTGACCGTAAACGGTGAAACAGTTGATATAACAGACGGATATTCATCTGCTGTTGTAAATACTGACGCAGTTAAGAATCTTCCGCTTGATATGACGGCAAATGACACAAATGCAGTTATAAGAGTAAACGGCAGAAGAGTTGTGGATGGCAACATAACAGAACTTATCAGTACAGACAGAGAAAAGTACACGATAAGAGTAACAGCAGATGACAGAAACAGTTATGTTTATACATTGTTCGTCAATGCTGATAAGCAACAAGACTTCTTTGAACCGTTCTTGACAGATATTCTTGTTAAAGACGGTAACGGTACAATGGGTACATTTGATAAGTCAGTCAAAGGCAATGTACATAAGTACAATGTTATGGTTGATACATCAGATATAGAAATGTTTGCATATTCAATGACAGACGTTCTTACATCAAGCGGTAGCATCAGTAAAGAATATAACGATAATACTTATATTGAAATATTTGATGTTTACGAAGGTAATGACGTTGTCAGAAGTGAATATCTTGACGACTATACAGTAAGTACCCAATTTGCTGATTACATTAAAGCACAACTTGATGATACAGATAAGGGAATATTCAAATTCAGAGTTACAGAATATGCTGAAAGCGGATTTGAAAATGTTTCGGAATACATTGTTAATATTTATAAGACAGATGTTCCGATTTTGACAGACCTAAGAGTTGCACCATCACCTGATGCGGTAATGTCAGAGAAGTTTAACGGTACATATTACGGAGATTATCATGTTTATATCGGTAAATCGGTTGATGAATTTGATGTAATTGCAGAATCTTACGAAAACGTTGGAATTCAAATAGGTAAGGTATTGGCAGATGGCACAGTAGATTATAATGATCCTGCTGTGGACGGTGCTTATACTAAGACTATTGATACACCACTTAGTGAAGATAATTTCACAGTCTTGGTTAAGATAACTTATGACAAGATTCTTCCTGGTGGCGGCAGCGAAGAAAGAAGCTCGGTATATACTCTGAAAGTTATAAGAGTACCTTATGACAAGAGTAACGCATATCTTGCAGATTTGGCAGTTGTAGAAGAAGATGATCCGAATAACGGTAAATATGAACTTGATAAGGCTTATAATAAACTTATCAGATTGTATGATACAGTAATTGATTATACAGATAACAGCGTATCACTTGTTATAAAGAAAGAATATGAAGACGATACTGTTTTTGCTAAGTTGGGAACAGAAAATGACGTTGAAATGTTCACAGATATAGCTCAAGAATTTATTCTTCCTGTATCGTTTATGGAAGATGATAACGCAACTGCAAATATTGACTTTACTGTTATCAGCAAGCAAGCGAATGATGTAGGACATTACAGAGTAGTGGTAAGAAGAAGCGAAAGAGCACAGAGTAAGATTCGTCTTGACAATCTTGTTCTTGACGATGGCGACACTGACTTGTACGATTACATTACATCTTCAGAAGTAATTGATCCGTTTGATTCGGAAATATTCAAGTATTCGGCAATCGTTCAAGCTGGTCAGGAAAGTATTAATATCCTTGCTGTTTCAAGAGAACCGGCAGATACGGTTATCATAACTCATAACGGTGTATCAACAGAAAACGTTGATAACGTTCCGAATAATTATGATTTGAGTACAACAACAAATGAAGATGTATTCTTCATAACAGTTTACTCATCACTTGACGAAACAGAAAAGACAACATATGTACTAAAGGTAATTCAACAGAATACAGCATTCTTGACAAACCTTGAAGTAACAGATGATAACCCTGGCGATAATTACTATGAACTTGATCCTGAATTTGAACAGAATACAATTTCATATACTGTAAAAGTTCCGATCCTTGCACAGGAAATTGAATTTACCGCAAAGGCAGATACAACAGACAGTGCAGAAACAACTATTGCAGTTAAGATGGACGGTACTGAAATTGACAGACAGGTTACAGATAAACTTGTTACAGTAGCAAGACTTGACCTTTCAAAGACTGTATATAACTTTGAATTTATCATTACAAATGATGTCGGAGGAACAGGACGTTATAAGGTTAAGGTTATAAGAGATAATGAAGATGTACTTGTTCCTGAATTACAAACAACCATTAAGGGTGATGTTAATACAGTTGCTGACGGCGACGATGTTGTCACAGTAAGCTTGTATAAACTCCCTAATGCACAGGAATATGATGTGCTTACAGATCCTGATAACGCACTTGTAGAAAAAGTCGTAACAGGAGCTGACGGTAAGTTTGAATTCTCGCAAGATACAATTACTGCGGCGGGAGTTGGCGTATATAGTATCACAGTAAGACGTGCCGGTTACTTAACATATTACTTATCAGAAATTGATGTTCAAGAATCGTATGCTAAGGCAATGTATGATTTTGGACGAATTGATATGATCCCTGGTGACATTGTCACAACGGGCGATAGTCATGATATTATTGATGAAAAGGATCTTGAATACTTTAAGTCAATGCTATCAGGTACGGAATATACAATGGATGAAATCTTTGGAGATTATGCAGACTTGTATCCGGACGCTTTGGCAGACAGAACAGTAACAACTGATAATAAGGATGATGTAAAGGTAGAAACACCAACTGACGATAAGACAGACAGTGACACATCAAAGGATAATGCAACAGTAGAAACACCGACTGACAATAAGACAGACAGTGATACATCAAAGGATGAAACAACATCAGAAACACCATCTGACAATAAGACAGACAGTGATACATCAAAGGATGAAACAACATCAGAAACACC